>Ga0308395_1001123_pt1 | contig 18251 bp, 15 predicted proteins | sample Hotspr20SampleP4_FD_202097 | JGI IMG/M metagenome (GOLD analysis project Ga0308395, IMG submission 202097) | Hot spring phototrophic mat microbial communities from Mushroom Spring, Yellowstone National Park, Wyoming, United States - 20050930_P4 ...
CATACCGCACCGTTGCATCTGACAACCGAAGCCCGACCACTTTATTTGTCATCCTTCACCTCCCAGCAGGGATTATAACAGAAAGTTAACAGATTGCAAACAGAATGAAATTCCCCGTGCAAATATGCACATAATATCAAGAGACCCGTAGCCCACTCCCCGCATCGGGGCCAGCGGGGGGGGCGGCGCTCCCCGCGTAGCGGGGTCGCGCCGCCGCCCCTCCCGCTGGGCCTGGCCCGGCCGGTCAACAAGTACAATGAGCCGCCGCCGCTTCTCGCATTATAGCCGCCGCCCCGCCTTCAGCCCGCAAGCCTTCGGCTTGCGGCGGCGGGGACGGCGGCTGAACAAAACTACAGCGGCGGCGGCTCAGGGGGCTGGCGTCTGGCGCAGGGCTGGTTATCCCGGGCGGGCGCAACCCACCGCGAAAAAAGCGCCCCAGCGGGGCATCGGGCAGTCGGTCTCCAAGTACTGCGCCCAACCGGTCGTTTGAGCGGACAAGGGCTTTCAGGGCTGGTCAGCCAGCGGGCCTGGGGCAAGACGACGAAGTACACCGTCAGCGCTACCGAAGACAGCGCCCGACATAGCCAGCGGACACAGCAAGCCAGCCACCCGTATGGGCTACGGGTTCAGCGTGGGCCGCCCTTGCCGCTCAACTCCTAATCGTTAGGCGCAGGAGGCCAACGATGTTCCAACTCACATCATTCAGCCAAAAGCTCTCGTTACTGCTTGTATTGTCCCTGTTATCCACCTCGCTACCCGGGCCGCTCACTCTTCCCGGAACCGGCCCCACCGTGACAACCGACGCGCCGAGTTTCACCTCCCCGCTCCCGACACCGACGCCACAACTCCAGCCCTTATCCTTCAGCAGCCCTCTCCCCATCCCGCCTGTCCCCGAACCAACGCTGGGCCTGAGCGTTTCCGTCACGCCGGTGGGTGTCGCGCCGGGCGGGACGGTCACCCTCACGTTGAGGCTGGATAACCCCGGCGAGACGGCGCTGAGCAGTGTCTCCCTTCACGCCACCCTGTCGGACTCCCTGCGTCGCATTCCCGGCTTGTCGGGCTGGGCCTACGATGCGCCCCAGAAGCGGCTGCGCGCCGAGGCGGGAACGCTGGTCGCCAAGACAGGTGTGACCCTGACGCTGGCGCTGCGCGCCGCAGGCCCCGTGGACACCTTCGCGCCGGTCACCTTCGAGGCCGTCTCCGGGGAGGCACGGGCCACCGTGACGGCGGAGGTGTGGATCGTGCAGCCGGGGCGGGCGCGGGTGACGCCGGAGGCAGGGGGCTTGCTGGTCTCCCCCGACCGCCGCGCCTGGGCGCGCTTCCCGGCCGGAACGGTCGAAGAGCCCGCCGAAGTGGCCTGGGAAGAGACGAAGGAACTCCCCGCTTTCCTCCCCTATAGCCTGGGGAGAGGTTTTGCCGTCCGGGGGATAGCGCCCTCGGCCCTCGGCGTGCGGATCTCCCGAAAGGAGCTCCCCGCGGATCCCGTCTCCTGGCAGCTCGTGGCCCTTTTCCGATACGAGGAGGCCGCGAAGCGCTGGGAGCGGCTGCCCACCACCCGCCGCTGGGAAGGAGAGGACCTGGTGCTCACGGCGAAAGCTGAGGAAGAAGGAACCTTCGCCGTGGCCCTGTCCACCCAATCCGACATCGGCAACTATGCGCAGCCCTGGCAGCCGACGGTGCAGGACTTCCAGGTGGACCTCTTCACCGGCGCAGTGGTGTGGGAGATTCCCATTGAGGTGCCGCCCGGGCGGAACGGGCAGAAGCCGGCGCTGGTCCTGCGCTACCACAGCGGGGTAGTGGACGAGTTGCGCGGGACGCAGAACCCGCAAGGCTCGTGGGTGGGATTGGGGTGGAGCCTGGACCCGGGCTACATCATCCGCAAGATCGACCCGGACCCCAACGGCGTGCCGCGGTGCACCGACGAATACTACCTGGTGCTGAACGGGGTGAGCAGCAAGTTGATCCCGATAGGGAACAACGAATATCGCACCGAGGACGAGCGCTACTGGCGGGTGCAGCGGCTGACGACCCACACCAACCGGGGCGGGGACTACTGGCTGGTGACAACGCCGGATGGGACGCAGTATCGCTTCGGCTACACCGATGAGACCGCCGACCTGCCCGGTTATGGGAGCGATCTTTCGGCCTGGTGGATGGTCTCCGCCGGATGCGACAACGATCCGGACCTGGATGCCATCAACTGGCGATGGAATCTGGATCATGTGATGGACCCCCATCACAACATCATCCGCATCCAGTGGGTCGCGGAGCACAACAATTTCTGCTTTGTCTGGGATAACCAATGGTACTGCTATGCGGATTCCAACCCTTGCAGTGGACCCAGCTGTCATATCGTTATCCCTAAAGGCTATGTGCGGGGCGGATATATAGACCAAATCACTTACAGCTGGCCGAACGCAGCCCACAGAATCCGATTTGTGGTGGCTGATCGGGGGGATTATCCGTGGCAATTTGACAGCCAGACGGCCGGGATCCAATTTGTCCAGACCTTCTGGAGCAAGAAACATCTGCAGGCGATAGAGGTTTATAGCGACGGGCAGGGGCGGCTGGTCCGGCGATACGTATTGACCGCTTCCATTCAGAACGGCTTTCTGGTCCTGAACGGCATCCAGGAGATCGCCGCCGACGGGACACGCCTGCCGGCGACCGCCTTCGGCTACCACTGGCTGGCGGGCTATAGCGGCAGCTGCGAGCCGGGACGAGACGAAGGCGCCTGGAAGCCGTGGCTGGGCTCCCTCTCCACCGGCTACGGCGGGAGCATCGGGTTCGATTACATCCAGTGGCCGGGATTTCAGAACGGGCAGATCCTGGGCCCGAATGAAGAGGGCAAGTGCTGGTATCGCTATCGGGTGCGGGAGGCGACGGCGAACCCCGGCGTGGGGCCGGTGATGCGCACGGTCTACGAATACCGCAACGCCGCGGACGACGGCCCCCACTCCGGCAGCTGGCAGGGGACCGAGTTTCGCGGCCACCCGCGCGTGCGCGTCATTCGGCGGAACGCCGATGGCTCCGTTGCGGCCTACACCGACCACTACTTCCACCAGGGGCTGGGACAAAGCACGGCGACGGGCATCTGCGGCGGGGACGTGGCCGACGTCAACGGCCTGCAGGGGCGGGAATACAAGCGGGTGGATTACGACGGCGCCGGTAACGTCCTGATGGTGCGAACCACGCGCTGGCAGTTAACCGACCTGGGCGGAGGACGGCGCTTCGTCGCGCCCGCGGCGGTCTGCGAATCCCCCAACGGCGGGAACGGCCCCTACCGCCGCACCGACTACGCCTATGACGACTACGGCAACGTCACCCGCATCGCGCAGTACGGCGACGCCACCCGCCCGGGGGACGAGGCGACGGTAGAGCGGGTGTATGTCACCAACACGGGGCGCTGGATTGTAGACCGCGTCGCCACCGAGAGCCTCCTGGATGCCGATGGTCGGGTGGCCCGCCAGACCCGCATCGCCTACGACGGCCAGCCCTGGGGCGCGGCCCCGACCCGGGGAAGCCCCACCGCCGTGATGCGCGGCCTGGACGGCTGGGGCTGGGTGACGACCACGACCCAGTATGACGACCGGGGCAATCCCATCGCCACCGCTGACCCGCTGGGCCGGGTCACCCGCACCGGCTACGACCCGGCCTACCAGCAGTATCCGACCTCCACCACCAACCCGCTGACGCAGACGACGCGGATGCAGTGGGACCTGCGGCTGAGCGTGCCGGTGGTGATCACCGACGCCAACGGCGCGGCGACCCGCTACACGTATGATCCCTTCGGGCGTCTGACGGGCGTGATCTACCCCGGTGAGAGTGTCCCGGCGGTGCGCTACGCCTACCCCACCGGTGATGCGCTTTCGGCCCCCTGGGTCATCACCGCCGAGGTGCGGGTGGACCCCTATAACCCCACCCCCACCTACCAGCGCTCCTGGACCTTTTACGACGGGCTGGGGCGGCCCATCCAGACCCAGACGCAGGCCGAGAACGGCGGGCTGGTGGTGCAGGATACCGCCTACGACGCCCTGGGGCGGCCGGTCATCGTCACGCTGCCCTACACCGTGACCGCTTCGGGCGGAACCTACATCCCTCCGGACTGGAGCCGTCCGAAGACGGCCACCCGCTACGACGCCCTGGGGCGGGTGGTGGAGGAAATCGCCCCGGACGGGAGCGTCACCCACCGGGCCTACCGGGACTGGCGGGAGCTGGTGCTGGACGCGGAGGGCCATCAGACGGAGTACGAAAAAGACGGGCTGGGGCGGCTGATCGCCGTGCGGGAATACTACGGCACCTACAGCGCACCCACCTGGAATCCGGCGGAAACGCCCGCCGAGACCCGCTACTGGTACGATGCGGCGGGGAATCTCATCGGGGTGCGGGACGCCCTGGGGAACGTCACCCGCATCGCCTACGACCCGCTGGGGCGCAAGACCGCGATGGACGACCCCAGCATGGGCCGCTGGGAGTATCGCTACGATGCGGCGGGGAACCTGGTCAAACAGCGGGACGCCCGTCATCAGGTCATCTGCTTCTACTACGACCCGTTGAACCGCCTGGTGGGCAAGACCTACCACGCCAACGTGGCCGACCCGGACGGGCTGGTCTGTCCGGGCCCGCCGTATGCGGTGGCTTACGGATACGACCAGGGGCCCAACGGCGTCGGCCGCCGCACAGCGATGACCGACACCACGGGGGTCACCACCTGGCGGTATGATGCCCGGGGGCGGGTGCTGACGGAGACCCGGACGCTGACCACCATTGGCACGTTCACCACCGGCTGGGGCTACGATGCGGCGGGGCGGGTGGTGCGACAGGTCTACCCGGACGGCGAGGTCGTGACCACCGCCTACAACCTGCGGGGCCTGCCGACGGCCGTCGTCGGGCAGAGCCCGTATCTCACCGGCGCAACCTACAACGCGCTGGGCCGTCCGCTGCAGCAGAACTGGGGGAACGGCCGCGTCACCGCCTACGCCTATCATCCGCAGAGCGCCCGGCTGACGCAGCTCACGGTCTCCGGCAACCTGCTGGACCTGCGTTACGGCTACGACCGGGTGGGGAACATCACCGCCATCACCGACACGGTGAACGGCGGCCAGGTGCAGACCTTTGGGTATGACGCCCGCGACCGGCTGGTCTGGGCGCGCACTAATGCCGCCGGCAACGGGCAGTACAGCGAGGCGTACGGCTACGACCGGATGGGGAACATCCTCACGCGGACGGTGAGCAGCCAGACAGTTGCCTACGCCTATGGTTGTCCGCCGGTGATCGCCCCCACCCTGCCGTCGACGCTGCCGCATCGGGTTTGGCTCCCGCTGGTGATGAAGGGCTACGGGCCCGATAGCCCCCCGCCGCCCGCCTGCGCCGCGCCGTTCGCCGTCGTCCGCACCTCGACGGGCTTCCGGGCCGAGTATGACCCTAACGGGAATATGGTGCTGCGGGTGGAGGTCTCGGGCACGCAGCGCATCACCTACACGCAGGAGTACAACGCCGAGAACCGGCTGGCCGTCGTCACGAACACCGTCACCGGGCAGGTTACCCGCTTCGTGTATGATGGAGATGGGAACCGGGTGCTGCGCATCGGACCCGAAGGGACCACCGTCTACATCGGAGACTACTACGAGCAGACGGGGAGCACCGTCCGCAAGTACTACTATGCCGCCTGCCAGCGGATGGCGATGCGGGTGGGCGGCGCCCTCTACTTCCTGCACGGCGACCATCTGGGGAGCGCGACCTTAACAACCGGAGCGAGCGGCAACTGGGTAGGGGAGGCCCGCTACACTCCCTACGGGGAGATGCGGCGGGATTATCCTCGTGGGGTCATTCCCACCGACCGCCTCTATACCGGCCAGCGGTGGGAGGCGAATCTGGGCCTGTATGACTACCGGGCGCGCTTTTATGACCCCACGCTGGGCCGCTTCCTGCAGCCGGATCCCCTGGTGCCGGAGCCTGGGAACCCGCAGGCGCTGAACCGGTATACGTACGTTTACAACAACCCACTGCGCTACACCGATCCCAGCGGGCACTTCGCCTGGTTCGTCGCCGTTCCTGTGGGAGCCTTGATCGGTGCAGGGATCACTTACGGCTTCCAGGTGGCGGCCAATATCAGCCAGAACGGGCTGAACGTCCAGGCCTTCACCGAGGTGAACTGGGCAGCGGTAGGTGGTGGCGCCGTCGCCGGGGCGGTGGGGGCAGCCACGTTTGGGGTGGGGACAGCGGTGCTGGGGACCGGACTGGCGGGCACGGTGGCGGCGGGGGCCATCAGCGGGGCGGCAGCCGGGCAGGCGGCACGGGCCACAGAAAACGTCCTTAGCGGTCAAGCGGTAACAGCAGGGTTAGGCAATCCCCATGATCTTCTCCAGGATGCCGCAATTGGAGCAATTCTATCTGGAATCTCTTATGGCGTTGCAAAAGCATGGCATCACAGCTCAAGCACTTTGCTTGCACAGCACTATGGAACAGATCTGCCCCCCCAAATTCGAACAGCTTTTCAGGGCTGGACTGCAGAACGTGTAACGTTCGGAGAAGGAACACGCCTGTATCGGATTCACAGCGGCCGACCTTATGGCTCATGGTGGATGCTGGAACCCCCTGCAGGAGAGTTGCAATTTCGGATCGACTATGCCGTTCGTCCAGAATGGAATGCGGCAACAGAAATGGCTATTCTAACAGTTCCAAGGGGGGAAAGTTTGTCTGGATGGATCGGCCGTGCTGCTTATCAAGGTGGAATATATATAGGAGGTGGTGTGCAAGTTTATCTACTGAAGGTGCCCAAAGGTTGGGTCTCCTCAGGTCCTGTTCCTTGGTAAAGGAGGAGCTCATGTTGAAAATCTACATCCTTCAAGTTCTGAATGCGCTGGAACGTGTGGCGGCCCGATTAGAAGAACTGGAAGATCCAGCAGCCGTTCAATTTCGAATATGGGCTGAAGCGCTAAAAGAGCGATTTTCCGAAACATTTGTTCAGGAAATTTGGACCAAAATTCAACCAATGAGGGCTCATATGGGTTACTTGGATTATTCTGATGAAAACTTCAATAGGGATTTCGATGACTTGTTAAGGAGCATGGAGTTTTTGATTGCAGAACTTCGAAAAACGAGTTGAGAGCGCTGAAACCTTTACCCTATATAGGAAAGCAGCGTTGCGACGAGAGGCCAGTAGGAAAGGCACGGGTGTTCTGACTGGAGGAGTTCGATTTCATTATGATGACTTGGAACGAAGTAAAGCAAGCGATGGAGGCGGTGAGGATCACGGGATGCTGGTTTCAGGAGCTGAAGGTGGTGTGAGCCTTCCCCGCCGACCGCCGCTTCGCCGGCCAGCGGTGGGAGCAAGGCCTGGGCCTGTATGATTACCAAGCCCGCTTCTACGACCCCGCCCTGGGCCGCTTCCTGCAGCCGGATCCCATCGTGCCCGAGCCCGGGAACCCACAAGCGCTCAATCGTTACGCCTACGTTTACAACAACCCCCTGCGCTACACCGATCCCAGCGGGCATTGCCCGTGGTGCCTCACCATCGGATTTGGCGTCCTGATCGGCGCGGGGGTGAGCTACGGCGTCCAGGTGGCCGCGAATATCAGCCAGAACGGCCTCACCGTCCAGGCCTTCACTCACGTAAACTGGGCAGCCGTAGGGGCCGGAGCAGTAGCTGGGGCAGTGGGCGTTGCGACCTTTGGCGTGGGCACGGCCGTGCTGGGAACCAGTTTGGCTGGGATGATGGCGGCGGGAGCGGCCAGCGGAGCCGTGGCCGGGCAGGCGGCTATCGCTACAGAGAACGTGCTCAGCGGACGGGAGATCACAGAAGGCCTGGGCCATCCCTCCGATATTGCTCGGGATGCCGTTGCTGGGGCTGTGCTGGCGGGCGTGGGTCGAAGCATAGATATCGCCCTCATCCGGGCCCGATATCCAGGGTATTACAGCCGTTACATTTCCGAGGCCGAATTGCAGGCTATTCAGGAAACGGGCTTGCTCCGCGGGGGAAGGCCCAAGGAGACCTATTTCACAATAAATCGTTTCGAGACCGCTAAAGAAGCTACGTCCCGATTAGCTTTGCCCAGCCCCCCTCAATACCGAGTGGATTTCCAGATTGTGAATCAACCTCATATCCTCGGTCCACAGCGAGTTCGACCCTGGATTCGGCCTATACGTTCAGGATTCCGCGCTGGTTTCGGAATAGAATATTGGACAACAGATCCTGTTAAGGTGCGAATCATTCATGTAGAAAGATTGAAATGAGGGATGAAGCATGTCGAAACGAGTGAAGGTCACAGTGATTGAACCGTACGAAGCGTACGAGGTCCTAGAAGGAGAGGTAACATGGATTCCATTTTCCTTTAAAACAAATGACGGGCGTGTTTTTTCTCTTTTCCCACATCACGGCTTGCTTGATATATTCACCTGGTTTAAAAATGGTCATCTTGTTGTTGATATGATGGACAAACAAACGGGAAGGCTTCTGCGTGGCTCTATGGATCGATTGGGATAAATGCATTGAACAGCAGTAGTTCAGAAGAATGGGAAGATGGCAGTAATGAAAAATAATAAAGTCACATAATGCCGGTTCTACAATTTTAAGAAAATATAACTTTGGCTCTTCAACTAATGAATGGGGGTCTCATAGTGCCTAGCAGCATTCACCTTGGGCCCTGGCGAGCACCTTAACAATCGAATCCCTTTCAACTCCACGGCGGTTGGATGGCCCCCGCACGGTGGTCGTGGATGAGGGCAATGAGGTCCGGGGCGGGGTGGTGCGGAAGGTCTACCGGCTGAGCGGCGAGAGGGTGGCCGTGCGGGAGGGGAGCACAGTCGATGCGGCTGTGGGGGACCATCTGGGCAGCGTCACCGTGCTGGCGCAGGGCGGGAGCGTTGCAGGGGCCACGCGGTATCTGCCGTATGGGACGATTCGGTTTGAGGGCGGGGTTTGGCCCACCGACCGCCGCTTCACCGGCCAGCGGTGGGAGGCGGGGCTGGGCTTGTATGATTACCGGGCGCGCTTCTATGACCCGGCCCTGGGTCGCTTCCTGCAGCCGGATCCCATCGTGCCCGAGCCGGGGAACCCGCAGGCGCTGAACCGCTACGCCTACGTTTACAACAACCCGCTGAGGTACACCGACCCCAGTGGCCACGTTCCGGTCATCCTGGTGATGATGGGGATTGGCGCAGCCACCGGAGCGCTGATCAACTACGGGGTGCAGGTGGCGGCCAACATCAGCCAGAACGGCCTTCAGGTGCAGGCCTTTACGAACGTCAATTGGGCTGCTGTCGGGGCCAGCGCCGTCGCCGGGGCGGTCGGTGGAGCCACCTTCTATGGAGCCAGCGCGGCGTTGGGGACAGGCTTATGGGGGATGGTGGGCGCAGGGACGTTCAGTGGCGCAGTCTCTGGGCAAGCGGCTCGGGCCACCGAGAACGTGCTGACCGGGAAGGCTATCGGGGAAGGGTTAGGCGATCCGGTTGAACTGGGGCGGGATGCGATCATCGGTGGGCTCAGCGGCGGGATCTTCCACGGTGTGGATCGGATGGTGATGCGAGCGGCATTTCGGGGAACCTATGTGCGCTATATCTCGGAGGGAGAACTCCGGGCCATCCAGGAAACCGGGCTGCTGCGTGGAGGACGAATAGGCAAAACATATTTCACTACGGATAAATTTGAGAGGGCGGGTGAAGCCTTAAGTCGCTTAGCCCTGAAAGAAGCCCCGTCATATCGGATAGAGTTTGAGATTATCTCCAAGTCTCGCATCTATGGACCTCAGCGAGTTTGGCCCTGGTTCCGACCCCGAGATCCGGGCTTCCGAGCCGGATGGGGAGTTGAATATTGGTCTCCAGATCCGGTTCGGGTTCTTCTTCTGCGCATCGAACGCTTGAAATAAGGAGCAAAAATCATGGGATCAAAAGCTCAGCTAATCATTGTCGACCCTTACGAGGCATTTGATGTTATCTATGGTGAAGTTTCCTGGATTCCTGTTTTGTTTCGGGCTATGGATGGTCGCGTTTTCGAATTATGGCCTCGCGGATTATTGGATCAACTTATAAGTTGGCACCTAAAAGGAGTTATGGATGTGATGGTTGTTGACTTCAAAACCAAAAAATGGATTGGGAGGGGGGATTTAAAGAAAATATAGCCTTTCCCCACCGACCGCCGTTACACCGGGCAGCGGTGGGAGGCGTCCCTCGGGCTGTATGACTACCGGGCGCGCTTTTATGACCCCACCCTGGGCCGCTTCCTGCAGCCGGATCCCATCGTGCCCGAGCCGGGGAACCCGCAGGCGCTGAACCGCTACGCCTACGTTTACAACAACCCGCTGCGCTACACCGACCCCAGCGGGCACTGGCTGGAGACAGCCTGGGACATCCTCAACATCGTCTGGGACATCTACGAGGTCCGGCGGGATCCGTCCCTGCTCAACATCGGCGCGCTGGTGGTGGACGTGGGCGCGGCGGTGCTGCCCTTCGTGCCGGCCGGCGTGGGGATGGTGGTGCGAGGCGGCAAGGCAGCCAAGGCGGCGGTCGAGGTGGCGAGCCACGCCGACGAGGTGGTGGATGCAGGCCGAGTGGTCGCGGAAGCAGCCGCCCACGCCAATGAGGCCGCGGAGGCGCTGAAGGCTGTGGAGCGGGTGGAGAATGCATCAGACGCGCTGCGAGGAGTCAATCCAGCTGTCATCGGTGAAGTCAGTGAGCGAGGAGCAGAGCAAGCGGCACGAGGGGGAACATATAAACTGATAGACCCGGTAACCGGTGAGGTCCAGTATGTGGGACGAACCAAAGATCTAGCCAGGCGTCAGGCCGAACATCGCCGCGATCCGCTTAAAGAACAACTCAGATTCGAGATCGATTGGCGAACTGACGACTATGCGGTTCAGCGGGGCCGCGAGCAAATGCTCTATGATCAATATCGGCCGCCGCTGAACCGGATCCGCCCTATCAGCCCACGTAATCCTCGCCTGCAAGCATACCTGGAAGCTGCAAAGCGTTTTGGAGAACGCATGCGATAGGAGAAGAGGATGAAGAGGATGAAAAAGTCACGCAAGAAACACATCCGCTACTCCGAAGGGCAATGGTTCGCCGTGCCCTTGAAGAACGGAGGCTATGCCCTGGGAATCATTGTGCGGGGAAGTTATAAAACAAAAGGCGGCCTGGGTTACTTCTTCGGCCCCCGGTATTCGGAGATTCCGGATGAGCAAGAGACATGGCGTAAGCAGCCTTCCGATGCGATCTTAATCGGCTGGTTTGGGGATCTGGGGATCATTCAGGGTCGCTGGCCGTTGATTCCGAGCACCCGACCGTTTCGGCGAGAGGAATGGCCAGTGCCAAAGTTCAAGCGAATAGATGCGCTGAATCCCGAAAAAGGCTGGCTGGTGGAGTATAGCCAGGAGGATTCTGGAGCAGGTTTATCGGTTCGAGAAGTATACTGCGATGCCAGGGATTTAGAGGGGTTGCCCGAAGATGGGATTTATGGAGCTGGAGCGATCGAGAATGTGTTGACCAAGCTTTTATCCACAGAGTAGCCTATGGCCAGCCAGCGCTGGGATAGGCCGGGCCCCCATGACTGCTGTGCTGGCTATCACAACCCCGCCCCGGGGCGATCCATCAGCCCGACTCCATCGTGCCCGAGCCGGGGAATCCGCAGGCGCTGAACCGGTATGCGTATGTCTACAACAACCCACTGCGGTACACCGATCCCACTGGCCACTGCATTCCCGGCTGGAATTGTCCCGGAGATGTTCGGCCTCCCAGGGGAGTTCGTTTCACCGGCCATTGGGTCACCCCAGATAAGGAGGCCGCCCTGGATGCGGTGTGGACGGTTGCGGAGGCCATGAGCCAGGTATGGCGGAGGGAGTTGATCCGGCAAAACCGGGAGTTGGTGAAAACCGGGGACCTGGAACATGTGGTCCCCATTCCGTCGGCGAGCGAACTGTTCGCCCAGGTCTTTGGGCGGGTGGATTTCCACCGGGTCTCGGCTCAGTGTGAAACGGGTTGCTGGGCGGAGACATGGGTGCCCCGGATCACGATTTATGCCAATGCCCCTGAAGGGGGGTATACCTTCCAGAACGCGGCTCATGAACTGGGCCACTTCTTCGCCCAGCGAGCCGGCAGGCAGCCGTATCATGACCTGAACGCCGCACAGATTGGGTACACCCTTCCCGATGGTGAGGTTATTCAGGTAGCAGGCGGCGGATGGGGCGCAGGCTATGCGCGAACATCCAAAGGCTATGCGGGCCCATTTCCGGGCTGGCAACAAAGCACAGTTCGGACAGCCAATGAAGACTTTGCGGATATGTTCCTGGGCTGGGCCTACAACCACTTCGCTGATGACCCCGCTGGTGCGGCCCGCTACCAGTGGATGGCTGTAAATATGCCCCGCTGGATTGCGCTGGCCGTAGCGGGGGGACCGTAAAGGAGATACCAATGAGCGGGCGAGATCGCAACTGGACTTACCTTTCGGTGGGCATTGCGGTGGTACTGCTTCATCTGCTCACCGCTTGCTCCGCTTATCGCTCTTCTGAGGGGCCATTGACCTTGTTTACGCCTTCTCCCGTGGTCATTCTGCCCTCGGCGACTCCTACGCGCTTACCCAGCCCGGTGCCGAGCACTCTCATCCCCTCACCAACCCATACCCCAGCCCCTCCTCCCATTACTCCTCGTCCCACGCGAACAGCGGAGGAAGAACAGGCCTTTGTCAGGGAGATGCTGGAGACCAATGGCGGCTGTGAATTACCGTGTTGGTGGGGGATCACACCAGGGAAGACAACCTGGCAAGAGGTTCGGGAGCGGCTGGGTTTCTATTATGATGGGGGCATCTCACGGCCAAGCGGAATGCGTTATCATGAGACTGCCTATGGGGATGTGCTATATCCGCCTCCTCCCCCTTATGGGTATTCCATTTACATAGGGTTTACTGAACGGGATGGGATAGTTCAATCCATAGAAGTATTCGCAGATGCTCTACATACTAAATTTCCTCAGAGGTTTGCTCAAGACTGGCATCGCTACTCGCTGGACCAGGTGCTAACCCGGTATGGCGAGCCGTCCCAGGTAATGCTGGAACTTTGGCCGAATCCGCCAGCCCCGCCGCCTTATTACCGACTATTTGTCTTCTACGAGCATCGGGGGATCCTTATCGCCTATGATGGGCTGGCTGTTGTAAATGAGACCGCCCAGGTGTGCCCTGGGAGGCTAGAGGAAGTTCTCTCAATAGAGATGTGGCTTCAATCTCCCGATCGCGGCATTCCGCTTTTACAGATGGCCGATTTGGATCCGGCAAAGCAGGCCCAAATGCTTCCTTTGGAAGAAGCCACTGGGATGGATGTCCAGACCTTCTACGAGACCTTCCGGCAGGCGGGGACAGCGGCTTGCCTGGAATCTCCAGTTGAAGTGTGGCCATAACATCTGGCGTGGCTGTCCACGACCGGGGAGCGGCAACATCGTGAATGCCAGTGACCGGTTGCACTGCGCCCGTGAGGTGCGATTGAGCCTCTGGGCAGCGCGACCTTAACAACCGATGGCGGCGGAAACGGGGTAGGTGAAGCCCGCTACACCCCCTATGGGGAGATGCGGCGGGATTATCCTCGTGGGGTCATTCCCACCGACCGCCTCTATATCGGCCAGCGACAGGAAACCTTCGGGCTGTATGACTACGGCGCGCGGTACTACTCGCCCGGCCTGGGACGCTGGATCAGCGCGGATGCGCTGGTTCCCAACCCGACCAATCCCCAGAGCCTGAACCGCTACGCCTATGTGTCCAACAGTCCGGTGGTCTATCTGGACCCCGACGGCCGTTTTGCGATTGTGCCGGTGCTCATCGTGGCCGGCGTGGTCGTGCTCAAGGCGGTGGACTATGGCTGGACGGCCTACGATGTCTACCAGTCGGGGCGGACGCTGGCGGATCCGAATGCTGATCGCGGGGAAAAGTTACTGGCAGGGCTGAACATTGCATTGGCGGTGGCGTTGGAGGCGGGGGAGCCGGATGACGAGATACCGGTGTCGCTACCGCTGGACGATCTGGGGCGTCGGGCGGTGATGGCTGGGGCCCGGCGGGCGCTGGCGGAGGGCGGCGAGGAGGCGTTGGAGCGGTATCTGCGGGATCGGCTGGGGGCCCAGGCGGATGAGGTGCTGGAATGGGTGATAAGAGAGGTCAAAGAAGAGGGAACAGAGGAAGTTATAGAGCATCATCATCTCCTGCCGAGGGAGTTCCGGCAGTACTTTGAAGATGCTGGTCTGGACATAGACTCACCGGAATTCATCGTAGAGTTACCGCGTGATGCTCACCGGCTCAGGCCAAGTGGCTTGCACACCGGACCGGAGAATTGGAACAAACTCTGGAGAGATTTCATCCGAAAGAACCCAATAGCCGACCCGGAGAGGATTTTAAAGCATCTGGAATGGATGCAAGGGAGGTTCGGTCTGCGATGAGATCATTTTACGAGCTGATCGATCCGGGCGAACTGAGACATTATGTAGGCGGGGAATACGAGTATGGGCAGCCGCAATGGGAAACCCAATTCGGTCTCGCCGAGTGGACGGATGATATGGAGTATCCACTTGAGCGAACCGGCTGTCCCGTGAATCCCTACCACGGCCGCTTGGTGAAGCGAGTGATGGATTTGCGCATCATCCTGCCTTCGCCCCGGGTTGGTGACTTCGTGTGGACCTGGTACAGCGATTGTCTGGTCACCGATCGGGTTCTGGGGCTATTCCGGCAAGCCGGGTTCAGCGGGTTTGAGGTCCGGCCGGTGAGGGTGGAGAAGGTCAAGCGGTTGGGCAAGGGAAGGCTGGAGGACATCCCCAGGCTGTGGGAACTGGTAGTGACCGGCAGGGGAGGAGATGCTCGCCCCGAATCAGGGATTCGGGTGATCTATCGGTGCGAAGCGTGCGGCCTGGTGGAATACTCCTCGTATCGGAACGGCATCCTGGTGGATGAAGATCAGTGGGATGGCTCGGACTTTTTCACCGTTAATGGGTATCCCAAGCACATACTGGTCACCGAACGGGTCAAAGACCTGATCATCGCTCACCGGTTGACGAACTGTGCGTTGATTCCGGCGGAGAAATTGCGCTGGCCGGAGACTGTGCCCAGGCCTGAGGACTATTATCGGGAAAAAGGGCTATTGCAGGAAGAATAGCAGGGTTCAGCATCGGGTCAAGCGAGGAACAGGTTTGGAGTTGCCATCACCGGCACCGTCCAGTTCCGCTACGACGGCGACGGGAACCGGGTGCTGCGCATCGGCCCTGAAGGGACCACCGTCTACATCGGGGATTACTATGAGAAGCGGGGCTCAGTGGTCACCAAATACTACGATGCCGGCGGCCAGCGGATGGCGGTGCGGGTGGGCGGCGCCCTCTACTTCCTGCACGGCGACCATCTGGGGAGCGCGACCTTAACAACCGACATCAGCGGCAACCGGGTCGGGGAACTGCGCTACACCCCGTACGGCGTGACGCGGTACGAATGGGGGAACACCCCGACCAACCGGCGCTACACCGGACAGAGGTGGGAGGGCGTGGGGCTGTATGACTATCGAGCGCGCTATTATTCACCCTCGCTAGGCAGGTTCGTGAGCGCGGATACGCTGGTCCCTTCGCCTGGGAATCCGCAGTCGCTCAAAAGGTACAGCTATTGCCTCGGGAACCCGCTCAAATACACGGATCCGAGTGGGCATACGGCTTGGGTTCCGTTTGCCCTTGTACTTGGAGCAGCTTATCTCGGCGGTCGCGTAGCATACGAAGTTGCGTCAGTTGTTTTCATAGATAGCAATAGGCGAGACCAAATTGGTGGTCAGTTAGTGACAGATTTATCCGACGTCATTCAACGTGAATCTGTCTCTCATTCTGTGGACCCCATCCTAGTCGGCGCTGTGCTGCGCCACGAGAGCGCGGCATTTGAGCGGAGGGTTTTGACACTCTGGCCGACTATGCAACCGGGACTTGTTGCCAACACGGTAGAGTTTGCCCAGAGCGTGCTCCAGGGAGATGCAGCCTCGATAGGGCCTGGGCAGATGCAACTGCGGCGTGCGCGGGAATTGGAGGAATTGGGCTATGTCACAGCACGGAAAAATGACTTTGAGCGACGCTCAGCTCTACTGAACCCTGAGACATCCGTTGAATATGTGGCCGGTATGCTCCAGTATCTTAATGACCAACTGTCTACTCTGCCAGGCTTTGGTAATCTATCTGCCGAGAACCAGCGTAGAGTGATACTCATCGGCTACAATTGGGGATGGGAACCCCTCCGAGATTACCTTGAGAAACGCAATTTCCGGTGGTGGCGCCTCATTCAAGAAAGCAAATATGATAATCAAACACTTGATGAGTATATACGCTGGAGTGGTGGACAATGAGAAATCAGGTGCCAATCAAGATACTGTTATGGGTGTCAATTCTGTTACTGGCTCTATCGGCCTGTAAGTTCCAGGAAACGGAGTCGAGAGAATTGCCAATCGAGATCTCCCCAACCGGTGCCCAAGATGTAGATATGGACCTCATTGTCAGACAGGTACAAGATCTGGTCCAAGACACTCTGCCTAATTCTTACTTGGTGGCCTTGGGTTTTGCAGGACGATGTCGGGACCTTCCTGGACTACGCGGGGAAATAGTGCTGGACTTTGTCCAAGTTAAAACATTCCTTTTTCATCGGCAAGTGCTAGCAGCCTTCACGTCGGTTGACACAGTTCAAGGGACTCTGGAAATCTGGACTAAAGACGTTTCAGATTACTATTGGTCAACCGATCCTTTACTGCCGCAGGATGTGTCTGTTGCCAGAGAGGTCTCACAGATGGCCTATCGACACATTACCGACCTGGGTATATTGGATTGTGACGTAGTAATGGACTGTGTAGGGAATCAAAGGGATATCTGGCATATATTGTGTACGGAACCAGAATCAGGACCTGGCGGTCGTCGTTTGTGCGAGTTTGAGATAAATGCAAAGACCAGACAAATAGTAGATACGAACCAGTGAATTTCCTGATATAGGTTGGTGCTACTTGGGTAAACGGAAAATCCTCTCGGGACAATGTCTCCTTCGTTTGGGGGTTCCACTGATTGCTCTCATTCTTGTGGGACGAGCATGTGTATGTCGCCCTCATACAACCCATCCTGGTTGGTATTTCAACCGAGGCACTAATGCAGTGTGGTTGGGAGTCGAATGGGTGAATGAACCTCATGATCCTGAAGAGATTGCTACCTTAGCTGACCTACTGACCAGAAAACAGATACGCTATGTGTTTGTTTATGCAACCTATATGAAGCCTGATGGTCGGTTCAATCCCACCTATGCATATGCGGCTGAATTCGTACAGACACTCAAAGCTGCGAATCCTGACTTGAATGTGCAGGCCTGGATTGGATTGCCTTTGACGCATGTTAACCTGAACGACGCATTTGTGCGCAAGAAGATTACTCAACTCTGTGTTGGCTTTACCGAAGATGGATTCGATGGTATTCACCTTGATCCAGAACCGATCTCTAGCAACGACTTGAATGTCCTGACCTTGCTCGATGAAGTTCGCGATGCTCTTGGCCCAGAGTTCACCCTTTCGATAGCAACGCGTCGAATATGGCCCATCTTCCCAAACGTGCAATGGCCGGTTGTAGGACAAGTGGCCTGGCACGCGAGTTACTATCAGGAAGTAGCCTCCCGCGTGGACCAAATCGTTGTGATGACCTATGACAGCGCAATGCCTTTGGCTTGTCTATATCGTCACTGGACACGATTCCAGACGATAGAGATCAGCCGTGCAGTGGATGATAGTAGTGTGCAGTTATTCTTTGGCATCCCAACTTCTGAGGAAACGACATGGACGCACTGGCCCTGGGCTGAGAATATGAGAAGTGGGTTAACGGGCATCATAGACGGACTCAATGATGCTGGATCACGTCCGAAGGCCGTCACAGGAGTTGCTATCTATCCCTACTGGGAAACTGATGAAGCCGAGTGGTGCGTATATGAGGAATTATGGCTTGGGCGGTCATGCAGCGATGAGTAAAATCCTTTCTGCGCCTAACCCCCGCTTTCAGCCGACAGCCGCTTCGCGGCTCGCGTTGCTCGCCGCTCGCGGCTGCGGCTGAAGCGGATGCCGTTGGGCGCAAAATCCTAAAAAGAAAGGAGGTGATAAGTTAAGTAATGAAGCTGATTAAGTTGACAATGGCATATTTTAAGATATAAAAAGAAAGAGATTGCGCGAAATGGGTTGTTGGATATGATTAAGGTATGGCTACCAAAAACCTTTCCCCAATCTATGACCCTTGTCGGTGGGGCA
>Ga0308395_1001124_pt1 | contig 18249 bp, 19 predicted proteins | sample Hotspr20SampleP4_FD_202097 | JGI IMG/M metagenome (GOLD analysis project Ga0308395, IMG submission 202097) | Hot spring phototrophic mat microbial communities from Mushroom Spring, Yellowstone National Park, Wyoming, United States - 20050930_P4 ...
TTTTCAAAATACAATCTGATTCTGAGTTTAATCAATTTGCTATAAAAGTTTTTCATTATCAATACAAACAAAATCCTATTTACAATGCCTTTGTAAATTATTTATTTCAAAGAAAAAAGCAAGACATTTCAAGTATTCAATACTATACACAAATTCCTTTTTTACCCATAGAGTTTTTTAAGTTTCATACCGTCACCTGTTTTTCTATTACACCAACCACATTGTTTTTTGAAAGTAGTGGCACTACACAAAATAATTTATCTCGCCATTATATTCTTGATGAGTCCATTTACAAAGAATCTATTTTACGAGGATTTACCCATTTTTATGGACATCCTAAAAATTATTTATTCATTTTTTTACTACCTAACGAAGACCAAAGACCGCATTCTTCATTAATTTATATGGCAAAGTATTTACAATCGCTTTCTATTTATCAAGAAAGTGGATTTTATTTAAATGACTTTAATACAGCCCGTTCTCTTATTGAAAAACATCTTAAGATAAATACAAGGATATTTATTCTTGGCTTGAGTTATGCACTAATGGATTTTTGTGAAAATTCATCAAAGATAGAAAGTCCTTCTGTCATTGTAATGGAAACAGGCGGTATGAAAGGCAAAAGAAAAGAAATGCCCAAACATCTTTTTCACGCTTATTTAAAAGAAAAATTAGCTGTAAATAGCATTCACAGTGAATATGGAATGACAGAACTTTTATCGCAAGCATATTCCAAAAACGATGGTATTTTTTATACTCCCCCTTGGATGAAAGTATTAGTGCGCGAAATGGACGATCCCTTTTCTATTTATACTTCCAATAAACAAGGTTTGATAAACATCATTGATTTAGCCAATATACATTCTTGTTCTTTTATTGCAACATCCGATTTAGGAAAACTTTATGATGACGAAAGTTTTGAAATACTTGGTCGTAGCGATTTTTCTGACCTTAGAGGATGTAATTTGATGTATCAATAATATTTAATATCTGTAGTAGGATAATCAAAAGTATTTTATTAAGAAACTCATAGATGTTAAGTAAAATTTTGCATCTTAAAAACTGGACACTCCACTAATTTTGTAAGAAATTATAGTATCTTTCTTTAAACACATTTTACCCCAAACAATCTAATGACAATTCAATGACAATTCTTGAAATAATGCTTTGTAATTTTGCGGTATGAAACTTCAATTAGAAAGTAATCATTTGTATATTATAGCATTTTCTCACAAAAAATTACCCTTACAACTCATTGGTAAATTGTATTTAAATTCTGCAGAAAAAGAAATTTATACTCAACAACTTCAACAAATTAAATCCTATTTTGATGCAAGTGAAATAATGCACATCAGCACCTGTAATCGTTGTGAGTTTTATATTGTAAGCAAACAATCTATTAGCAAAGAACAAGCCAATCAATTTTTCGTAGATTTTTACAACCACCTATCTCCAGAAGAAAAAAACAAGTTAAAGAAAAAAAGCATTTTCAAAAAAGATGAAATGGCTGTACGCTATTTGATGGAAGTAACTTCTTCTCTACAATCAATGGTAGTTGGTGAAAGAGAAATTTTAACCCAAGTTCGTATGGCTTATGAAACCTGCCGAGACCTTCAATTAACGGGCGATTTATTACGTTTAGTGATTAAAAAAGCCATTGAAACAGGCAAGAAAGTATTTACAGAAACGGACATTGCAAAAAACCCTGTATCGGTAGCATCTTTGGCTGCCCGAAAAACAAAGCAATTAAATATCCCTGCAAATGCCAAAGTAACCCTGATTGGTTCAGGCGTTACAATGCAAACGTTTATGAAATACTTTCACAATAGTTCTTATCACTATACTTTTGTAAGTCGTAAAAAAGAAAAAAGCCAAGCCCTGCAATCCAAATACGGCGGGCATTTTATGAGTTTGAATGAATTAAAGGAAATCCCTTCTTATCCTACCGATGTACTTATTGTATGCACTGCATCGCCATCTGCTCTTGTTACAGAAGATATTTACAAAAAATTATTTGAAGCCCATTCGCATCCTATCATTGTAGATTTGAGCAATCCATCTGATGTAGATGAAAACGTTCGTCAAAACTATACTTTTGAATACATTGATATAGCATCCCTTAAAAAACAAGCACAAGAAAATTTGAGTAAACGCAAGCAATCTATTTTTGAAGCAAAGCAAATTATTCATCAGAATCTTCAAGAATTTATGCAAATTTTTAAAGAAAGATGTGTTGAAAATATCATCAAAGAAATTCCTGAGGAATTCAAATACTACAAACACAAAGCACTTAATGAAGTATTTAAGAAAAAGTTAGAAACATTAGAACCTACTCAAAAACAACTTATTGAAGAAATTGTAGAATACATTGAAGGAAAATATAATACTGTTACCTATAAAAAATTAAAAAGCATTCTATTAAAGTAAATTGTGATTAATAAGTTTTGTTTATTCCCAAAATTAAGACATTGCAATGTTTAGAAAAATCATCATTGGCACTCGTGGAAGTCAATTAGCATTATGGCAAGCCAAATACACCCAAGAATTATTAGCCCAAGAAGGTGTAGAATCAGAATTGAAAATCATCGTTACATCAGGGGATAAAAATCAAAATTGGGAAAATAGTTTTGATAAGTTAGAAGGAAAAAATTTTTTTACTAAAGAAATTGAAGATGCTTTATTAAAAAAAGAAATTGACCTTGCTGTGCATTCTTTTAAGGATGTAGAAGCGGTATTTTGGGAAGAGAAAGAACAAGCGTTAATTATTGCAGGATTAAGCCCAAGACATCCTGCCAATGATATTTTAATTTTACACAAAGATGCAATAGATAAAAAACAAATATTATTCATAAAAAAAAATGCACGTATTGGCACCTCATCGGCTCGTCGTTATGCACAATTGCATTCATTGAGAGAAGATATTGATATTTTGCCACTTCGTGGTAATGTTCCTACAAGAATTGAAAAATTAAAAAATCGTCAATACGATGGAATTATATTGGCACGTGCGGGAATTGAAAGATTGAATATTCCATTAAATGAATTTGATGTTTTACCCTTGCCTCTACATCATTTTGTTCCTGCGGCAGGACAAGGCATCATTGCATTTCAAATACGAAAAGAAGATAACAAACTTTATTCTCTTATTCAAAAATTCTCTGATAAAACATCTGAGGAGTGTAGTAAAGTAGAAAGAAGTTTATTAAAATGGATGGGCGGTGGATGTAGCAAACCCATTGGAATTTATTGTGAAAAAAGCAATTCCAACTATCAATTATTCATAAGTTTTAATAATGACAAGACAAAAACATCTATTCCGTGCATAATCCAAGACAAAGAAATTACCAATCTCACTCATACAGCCAAAGAATGTATCACTAAAATCAAAAATTATCTACAATATCCAACAAATAAAAAGATATTAATCACAAAAACATTAAATGAAAGTAATCTCTTAAAAAAAATGGCCCAAAGATTACAATGGACGATTATTGATAAACCCTTTATTCAAACTCGTCCTCTTATTATCTCTGAAATACCAAACACAGATTGGATTTTTTTCAATAGCAAAAATGCAGTAAAATATTTTATTGAAAATTCATTAACAAACAAAGAAATACTGAAAAATAAAAAAGTGGGGTGCATTGGTTTATCAACAGCAAATTTTCTTGAACAATATAATATAACGCCTGATTTTATTGGACAAAGCACAGATATTGAAAAAGTAGCGTTGGAATTCTTAAAAGTGTGTCAACAACAATCAGTATTATTTCCATCATCCAAAATTAGTAATAAAAGTATTGGTAAAATCATTGAAAAAAACTGCAATGTTATTTACTTACCAATTTATGAAACTATTGAACTACAAGAAAAATTAAGGAATTCATTAGATATTATTGTTTTTACAAGTCCTTCTAATGTTCGTTCGTTTTTGAAAAATAATACCATCTCTGAAAAAACTAAAATCCTTGCAATGGGCGAAAGCACAAAAAATGAATTGCTACAACATTCTATTCCACCATCATTAATTACTATGCCTATTGCCTTTGATGATATAGCGATTGCAGGGGCTATAATGCAAATTATTTAATTTTTCAACATAACACTTGAAGGCAATTAGGAATTATTTCTACTTGTATCTGTTGAACATCATTTAAATATTTCGGTTCTCCGTCTATATGCAATATGATAGTATTAGTATTAGGAAAGTTTATCTCTGTTGATTTTCCTTTAATGTATTGCATTGGTGATTTTTCTTTTCGTCGTATAAGATTATACAATACATAAGGATAAACGAGCATATTTATCTTTTCAAGCAAAACGACATTTAATGTCGCATCGTCAATTCGTGCAGATGGGGCTAAATAAAAATCATTTCCATATTGTGGGATATTCATTATAGAAAGAATAAGATAGGATTTATCAGGAATAAGTATATCATCCACTAAAACCCTTGCTTTAATCGGATGATATGAAAAAATTGTTTTCAATGATGCCTGCACATATCCCCAAAATCCTCTTAATTTCTGTGATTCAAAAGTTTTTGCAATGGCCGCATCTATTCCAAAACCAATAGCACAAGAAAAATACACACTTTCTTTTTTCTCCTTTTGATAGATATTCAATTTACCGACATCTATTTTTTGAATTGTTTTATCTTGAATTGTATTTAATGCTTTATTTCCATTTAAATCTAACTTCAAACTTCTTGCCAAGCCATTTCCTGAACCAGATGGTAGAATACCAAGCACTTTATTATGTTCTATAAGTATAGGCAAAAAACTATTTATAGTTCCATCGCCTCCATTAATTATAACAAATTGATATTTCTCCTCTCTTGCTCTTTGTAAAGCAATTGGAAAATCAGTTTTAGTTTTAATAACTATTAAATCTGAATTTGGATATTTTTGTTGAGTAGAAGTAATAATCGTTTCTCTTGATTTATCAGTACCTGACAATAAATTGATTATAAACAAAGTTTTTTCTGTTAGCATCGGATATTGGCTTTATTTATTAAATAAAATAAATGAGAACTGCACTAATAATCAAACTCATTCCTGAAAGCAATCCACTATTGTGTTCAATATGATGAAAATTAAATTTTTTAGATAATGCATCAAAAAACAAAATCCAAAGTAAAGAACTAAAAAACGATACTATGAAATAAATCAAAGAAATCCATACTACAAGCTGCCAATTAAAAATACCTCCAACAAAATACATTCCTGTAATTTCCATACAAGGTGAAAAAAGCATTGCAATGATTAATAAGCGTATTTGTCGGGATGTATTTTTTTGTTTTAAAACTTCATCTTGATGGTATAAATGAAAATGATGATGATAATAATGTCTATAAATAAAAATGATGCCAAATAAAAATAAAATTAAAGAAGATACTACCTGAATAGAAAAAGTATGTTGTAACATCCGAGATAATAAATTACCTAAAAATGAAAAAGCAACACCAATAATAATAGTGCTCATAATATGAGCAATACTCACTAAAGCAGTAATTTTAAATGTCCTTAAAACCGTCCAATGATATTGCTTTTTTAATGCCATTACAGGCACCCAATGACTTGGAATTAGTCCATGCAAAACACCCAAAAAAAATACTGTTGCTAAAATTTCTATTGATACCACTTTTACAATGTTATTTACTGAATTTAATCAACTTTCATTCCTAATAAACGTTTATACACTTTAATTAATGTCTCTACATCTTTTTGACAATATGTTGCTATTTTGTCAATATCTTTATCTTCATAATAAACTTTTGCTACCATACTTCCATCAATACCATCTTTGGGCGATTCTATATTAAACACATACGCTAACAAATCAAGTGAAGTAAAATTTTTATAATCGCCAAACTTCCACATATCCATAGTATCCAACAACATATCTCTTCTCCCTGATTTTAAAATTTCAGGAATAGCAATGTCATTGATAAGCATTCTACGACACAAAAAAGGAAAATCAAACTCTCTTCCATTGTGTGCACATAAATTGTATTCTGCATTATAGGTCTTAAATACATATTGATAAAACTTATACAAAGAATTATTAAATTCAGACAACAACACTTTTTCATCGTCATCCGCTAATACTTTTACTTTGATATTATCTTGATTATCTACATACCCTAATCCTATACATATCACTTTTGCAAATTCTGCATAAATACCTGCTTTGCTGTATTGTTCTTCGGGATTAATGTCAGGATTATACTTCCATTTTGCATCCCACAATTTTTTTTCTCTATCTGATAGTTCTGAATATCTATACTTTACAGGCACGGTCTCAATGTCTAAAAACAAAATTTTTTGAATCATTATTTTACTATTTGAATGTTTGCTACAAATGTAAGTAATATAAAGAACAAATCATACTCAACACATTGAACAATTAGCCGTATATTTGTTCCATTAATTTTATTTGATTATGTTTATTTACTCCGTAACCATTGCGATTGATAAAAATTTAGAAAAAGAATGGTTGGAATGGATGATTCAAAAACACATCCCTGATGTGATGAATACAGGATGCTTCTTAAAATACAATATCTATCAAGTTTACTCTGCATTATCCGAAGATGTAAGTACTTACAATATTCAGTATCTTTTTGAAAAAATAGAAGATCTTGAAAAATATCAAAAAGAATTTGCCTCACAACTTCAAAAAGAACATAAAGATAAATTTGAAGGAAAATTTGTAGCAACTCGTACTGTCTTGAAAAAAATCCAATAAAAACAAATCGTTTTGGTAAAAGCAAAAAAACATCTTGGTCAGCATTTCTTGACAAATCCTATTATTGCAGAAAATATCATCACTGCATTTTTAAAATATCCTCCCTTGTTTTCCATAGAAATAGGTGCAGGAACGGGCGTACTTACCGAAAAACTCATTTCTCATTTTCCTAAACATCAGTTCATTGCTATTGATATTGACCAAGAATCTATTGAGTATTTAAAACAAAAATTTCCCGAACATTCTGATCAATTTTTATTAGAAGATTTTCTGCATTCCTCTTATATTCATTCTTTATTATCTACACAAAAAGTCAACATTATAGGTAATTTTCCTTACAACATTTCAAGTCAAATTTTATTCAAAGTTCTTGAACACAAAGAAAATGTGATGAATGTAGTAGGAATGTTTCAAAAAGAAGTGGCTGAAAGAATATGTGCTCCATCAGGCAACAAAGAGTATGGCATTTTAAGTGTATTACTGCAAACATTTTATCACACAAAGTATCTTTTTACCGTCAATGAAGGTAATTTTAATCCTCCGCCAAAAGTAAAATCAGCTGTTATTGTATTAGAAAACAAAAATGAAAACACATTGCCTGTAAATGAAAAACTTTATTTTGAAGTAGTGAAAACAGCTTTTCAACAAAGAAGAAAAACCTTACGCAATAGTTTGAAAAAATGGTCTCAATATCAAACACTACCTTATCAAGATAAACGTCCTGAACAACTCAATTACCAAGAGTTTATTGAAATTACAAAAGCCATTCAAGAAAAAGTTTAGTAAAAATTATACAAAAAAATTGGACTCCCTTTATATTCCCTGCAAATACCTCCTCCATTCTTCAGCCATTTTTGAAAAAAACAAAGATGACAAAGTCATCTCGTGAAATAATGGAATAAAATATCCACCTGTATCTCGCACTTGTTTTTCAATAGATTGAATTTGATTTAATGCTTTATCAATAGAAATTTGCTGATAATTAAAATACGCACCATCCATAAAAACAAATGGAACAAACAATAGAGAAGTAGCGGATTCTGTATCAAAATCATAGTAATAAAATGGATAACTTGTACCCGCACGCCACCCTGCCGCCGAAGCAAATCCCATCGTAAAATCATATTCAAACCCTTGATTAACTAATAATTTTGGCGTAGTACGAATATCCATTCTCAAATAATGTTGCCGTGATGCCACAATTTTTTGCTGAATAACTTTTTCAAGAACAGATTTTTCTTTCATTATCAATTCCTCATTATTAAATGAATAATAAGAAGGATGCAAGCCAATATGTGCAAAGTCCTTTAAATGATTCAGAATGCGTTTTGTGTCTTCATCATCAATAGAAGCCGCACGATCATAAGCCGTATTTGAACGACACAACACAAAAAATAAAACAGGATGTTTTTGTGATAATATCTTGATAAAATTATACACCTCTTCTAGTGGATCTTGGGCATTATTGAATAAAACATTTACCCGTTTTTTAAGCAATGACCATTCTTTCTTACTCAAATGCTTTAGTATCGCTCCTGCACTTCTCCATATAGGTTTACCTTTGAATGCAAGAATGTTATCTAAATCAAAAGTATAAATTACTTTGTAAAAATAAGGTATTTGAAAAGCAATGTAGTATCTTTGAATATACTGAAAAAATTGACGTACCGCTATATCTACTATAGGAGATGAATAAATTTCCTTATGATTGATTACATTCATTTCAAAACGTTGATGTTTGTCAGGTAAAAAATTTCCTTGCACTTCTTCATAACGAGATAAAAAATAAAATACTTTTGAAAAAATATCTTCAAAATAAAAATCCTCCTTTTGAACACTAAAGTTAGGCGAATACATTTTATCAATGCCTTTACTCTTAATTAAAGACAAGGGGAAAATATTAATACAACCTTGCATTACATTTTCTGAATAATTAATTTTAACTTTATCTGATTGCTGAAAGGAAACAATATCATTTGTCAAAACATATTTTTTTTGTGCAATTCTATGGAATACAAAATTTAAAGCATAAAGTAACCGATTACTTTTAATTTCTGAATAAACAATCACTTCAGGATTATCAGGAATATTAATATAAAACAACGGATTCAGAGAATACATAAACGAATTAAAAAGTCCGAGACATTAATTTTTAAGATATGCTTTTTTATTTTTCTTCATTTGCTTTTTGGCTAATCGTTTTTGTCTTCTCAATTCTTTTTGATCTTGCTTTGCCATTTGAGCAGAAGGCAAATCCTTCTTTTTCTTTTTTAAGTAAGGATTAAATGGTTCACTATTAAATCTTTCCTTATGACGCCACTTTTTCCATATCTTAGGTTTTCTATTTTCACTGACCATCTCATCATTTTGTGCCAACAAAGAATTATTTGTAATAATTATTAACCCAACAATAAAGATTGTTTTTATCATTAATGCCTTCATAAAATTCAAGGACAAATTTAGGGAATAATTTTTTGCAAAGATAAAAAACAAAGTATAAATTAACGATATAGGCCTATTAATCCAAATACTAAGTAATAATACTTCTATAAAGTTTCTGTAGAAAGTGACGGTTCGCTAAAATAGAAGTAGAAATTAATCATTACTGATATGTTATTTGTAGTAAAGATTTTAACTTAGATAAAAGAAAATTTTGAATGAATAAACAGTTTAATTTTCAATATATTGGCTACTCTAAATTAAATGATGTGATTGCAATTGTAGCAACAGATTTAAAAAATGGTATAGGAAAAGACAATCAATTATTATGGCATTTGCCAAATGATTTGAAGCAATTTAAAAAACTGACATTAAATCAAGTGGTGATAATGGGTAGAAATACTTTTGAAAGCATTGGACGCCCATTACCAAATAGGACTAATGTTGTTTTATCTAAACATCCAACAGCAACAATCAAAGATGTAGAATGGTATTCTGATATTGATTTGTTATTAAAGGAATTACCAATGAAGTATCCTGATAAACAATTAATCGTCATTGGGGGAGCACAGATTTACAAATTATTATATCCATATATTCAAGAAATACATAGAACGCTTGTGCATTATGTATTTGATGCCGATACTTTTTTCCCTGATTTTGAAAAGGACTTTGAATGTTTAAAATCTAATTTTCATACAAAAGATGAAAAGCATCTTTATGACTTTGAATTTCAATATTGGAAAAGAAAAAACAAATGTTGATTAATTTTTGAAGACCACCAATTTATGGAGAATGAGTAATGGTGCTATCTCTTGTATTAGTATGATGAATCCACATTATTATATTGCCATTGTTTTCGTAAGGGGCAGTATTTTTGTGAGAGAGTAATGTAATGCAATCTATCAAGGGAATGAGTCCAAAGACACCACCTGCAGAAACAGCATATACCAATGGAACGTGCGGGGCTGTTCCCAAATAAACTCTGTGTAATCCAACGCATCCAAAGGGAAGCGGAAATGCTAATGCTGCTGCAATTTTATTGTTTCTTTGTGCTTTTGTAAAAATTTTTTTCAACGGATTAGGAAAATCGGAGGAGTGATGGGGTATAAATAAAATTAAATAAAATGTATTGTTACTATAAATTTTATCTATTGAATAAAATTTGTAATTAGAGTTTTCTGTTGTCCAATGATGAGCATTTACATTATTCGCACTAAATAAAATAAAAAGAGCCCCGATGATGACAGGGCTCTTAAAGAATGTTCTTAATGAAAACATTGGTTTATTTAATAGCATTTAAGTATAACTCGTTTACTTTTTTCCAATTGATAACATTATAGAAAGCATTTACATAATCGGCTCTTCTATTTTGGTAATGTAAATAATAAGCGTGTTCCCAAACATCAATACCTAAAACAGGAGTACCTTTTAATTCTGAGACATCCATCAATGGATTGTCTTGATTGGGAGTAGAACCGATGACTAAATTTTTATTAGCATCTACAATCAGCCAAGCCCAGCCAGAACCAAAGCGTCCCATAGCGGCTTGTGAAAATTGTGTTTTGAAGTTATCAAAACTTTGGAAAGTTTTAATAATGGCTTGTCCAATTTCGCCAATAGGTTCGCCGCCAGCATTAGGTGCCATCCATTGCCAAAACATTGTATGGTTGTAATGTCCACCACCATTGTTACGAACTGCAACGGGATATTGAGACACATTTCTACAGATTTCTTCTATGCTTAATTTTTCTGCATCTGTGCCCGCAATGGCTTTGTTTAAGTTGTCAATGTATGCTTGATGGTGCTTGGTGTGATGGATTTCCATTGTTCTTGCATCAATGTAAGGTTCTAATGCATTGTATGCATATTCTAATTTTGGTAATGTGAATGCCATAGTGGTAATTTTTGACTGCAAAATTAGTATTTAATTCGCTTTAAGTCAAAATAAATTTATGTTAATAATTGAAGGGAATAGGATTAATATTTCAAAATAAAATGTTGTGGATGAATAATGTTAGGATTAAATATAACAATTCCTGCACGATAAATATCAATAGTTATTTTGGGTTTATTGTCTTTTTGTATGACTTGCCACGCTCTGGTCATTTCAGGACTCCAGTAAATATCATCAATAATTATTACAGATAAAGGATGTGTGTGATTTGAAATTAAATTAAAATATCGCAATGTTGCATCATAAGTATGATTCCCATCTATCAAAATAAAATCATAAATATTTTCTTTTAGTAAAAAAGAAAGTGCATCATCAAAGTAGGCGTTGATGAGTTGAACATTGTGTATTTTATTTTTGTTCAACAAATTTTGTGCATAAGTAAATAAAGATTTTTGTCCTTCAATACTTATCACTTTTCCAGTGGTTGCCTTTGCTAAATACATTGTATTTAATCCTAATGATGTACCGAGTTCTAAAATATCTTTGGCTTTTAAAAATTGTATGATTTTAAAGTATAATTCTGAATACTTTTGAGGACTCACAGCGACCTTTGCAATATCTTTGATTTTTCTTGTATTCTTTTTCAAACTATACGATGGGCTTCCAATGTGAGAATACTCTATACTATTTTCATCTTTCAATAATTCTTGACGAATGATATTAAGTTCATCAAAGGCATGAAAATAATTTTTTGTATCAAAACAAGTTGTAACAAAATCAAACAAAAAAGGCGAATGAATGCTATGTTCATCTTTTGCTTTTATTAAGTATTTCAAAAAGTGTATGATTCTATGTAAGGTGATGGAGGTGTTCATTTTATTGAAGTTGGTTATCAAATGAAGGATTACACAAACATAGATTTTCTATTTCTGTTTTGTATTTATAATTAGGCAGTGTTATTTTCTTGACGAATAAGATATTCAATGCTTCTATTGTATTTTCAGGATGTTGATTATTCCATTGATGAATTAAATAATAACAAAAATAGGGCTTGATAAAGTTATAGTGCACTTGTTCATAATTTTCTAAAAACTTTCTCCATCTATCGCCGCAGAAAAAATGCTCATTTTGTGATGTTGGTTCATAATGTATATTTGAAGTATTATGAATGATGTCCCATTCGCTATTATCTTTTTTAATGCCACGCAATACCAAATAGCCATCGTATCTTTTTACACCAGGGGAAAACATATTCCATCTTTGGGCTAATCCTATAGAATTTAATAATCTGTCTTCTACAAGCGATATAGAAAAATAATGAGTGGGCAAAGTGGCTAAATTATATCTTAAAATCAACACAAACAGAATCATTGAAAAGTAAAAATTCCATTTTGATTGTTTTAATTTAGTGCTTATGATAGGTGAAGCGAGTGGTGAATGTTCATCATCTTTTTTATTAAATGAGTTTTTAGGTAAAAATAACATTAAAGCAGTAGAAATGCCAATGAATGGGAATATCCCAACCTTTAATGAACTCACAATGAATAAATGCAAAAGAATAATTAAAACGATAGACAAATTGCGAATGAAACGATGGAAGGAAATTATTAATAAAACAGGTGCAAGTATTTCTTGAATGTAATACACAATGTAAGTCGTTATTTTAAGTAATTTGTAGTGAGGGTAAATGATTTCTCCAATAGGTGTTCTTAAAGTACTTAAACTCAAAGCATAATAAATAGCATCGCCAGTTTTTCGCCATTCATCTGAGGTTTTTAGCAATGCAGAAAATAAATAAACAAAGGCCACATTAATAAGAAACAAAACAAATATCCAAGAAAATTCAATAGGATTTTCATTTTTAATGCGTTCTTGTTTGGCTAATAAATAAGCATCCAAAGAATAATATCTTCCCCAAGGTAAAAATATCATATAAAATAATGTTATTCTTAATAAATCGTCTCCGCCCTGTAATATCAATGGATTTCTATGATGCAATGAAAGTAATAAAATAAAATTAATAATCGTAAATAATCGTGTTTTATAGCCAATTATTAAAAAGAATACGGCAACAAAATGAATAAAGAATAGCACTTTTAATAACAAGATGGATGTAACAAAGTTGTGAATGGAAAAATAATATTGATAAAATGGATAATATGTTTTTAAGACACTTACGGGCAATACGCCTTGATTCGTATAATGCGGAACAAGATGTTGATATCTAAAAATTATATCTATGAATAAAATCAATCCAATGAGAATTCTACCAAAGGATAATGATCTTGCATCATAAACATAATTTTTGAAGATATTAGTGAATTGAAACATCCTTATGAGTAAGGGGTAAAATGGTTAGTTGTATTTGAAAATTAAAAATGATAAGTTGTCTTAGAGGAATAAAACTTTTTTAATAAAATAGGATATTGTTTTATCATTTTTCTTGATAGGCAGAAAATGCTTGTGGTTTGTCGTTAAAGAGTTGTTTTGTATAAGACCAAACTTTTTGGAATAACTCAGAGTTTCTATACTTTTCAATAGATGCTTCGTCTTTCCAAATGCTATAAGTATAAAACACATTGGGGCGTTGAGCATCACGCCATAGTTCTAAATGCGTGCATCCTTCAAAATTTCTTATGTGTTCTTGGTGTTGTTCAAACCATTTCAAAAATTCATCTACTTTATCAGGGTGAAAGTGCATTGTAACTATTCTCTTTATCATTGTTTTGGTTTTAATTCTATCAAAACATAAAAATTAGACCCGTCATAAATATCTCTATGAACTACTAATGGGGCTAATTTATTGCCATTAGAAGCAATTTCTAAATAACCAGCATCATTAAATAATGCTATAGTATCGGCATTGCTTTTGTCATTATAAATAGAATTGATATTTAATTTCTCAAAAGCAATTTGTATGCTTATATTGTAATTTTTAAGATATTCGTCAAACTCTTTTTTCTTGAAATGTAATATCAAATTTCCATAACTATCAATCATCATCACGGGTACTACTAATTGCTTTATAGAATTATTTTTAATTTGTTCTTTGATAGAGGGCCAATGTATTTTAGTGCATTCATCAGGTTCTGTTTTAGTAAAATTGGCTGTAGGTTTAAAATCATTTGCCACTAAATCTTTTAAAGCATTGAGCATTTCATTTTTAGCATAAAATGTAGATGTTATACTTTCTTTCCAACGAAATACAGATTGAATAAATGATTTTTCTATCAAGCCAATAATACCATTATCAGGAGTAAGTAGCCATTTGTTATTATATTGCACAAGAAGAATAGATTGATTTTGTTTTTTTTCTGCAATGTTATTTTCAATAAAAAATACAGTATTATCCGAAAATTGATGATTATTAATTAAAATATAAGCCGCCGATTTGAATATAGATTGAGAAGAGAAACCTGTACAGTATTCAAACATCTTTAACGATGGACAAGCATTGGTAATATGATATTTTAATACGCTAAGGTAAATATCATTAGCATTATGTTCTGTAATAATAATCAACGATGACATCATAATGAATGGTGGAAAGGTACAAAAAGTATTAGTATCTCTATATCAAACAAGGGTAACAATTCTTTCAAGACCTTCTTTGTCTATTTCATCAAAAGTATTGTATTCGGTGCTATCAATATCTAATACAGCAATGATTTGATTGTCCTTAAAAACAGGCACAACGATTTCTGATTTTGATTCGCTACTACAAGCAATGTGTCCTGGAAATTCATCTACATTTTTTACGATAATCGTTTGTTCATTTTTCCAAGCAGTGCCACACACACCTTTTCCTTTTTTTATTCTTAAACAAGCCAAGGTTCCAATATAAGGACCTACTACAAGTTCATCTCCATCTACTCTATAAAATCCAATCCAATAAAAATTAAATGCTTCTTTTATGGCACCACATATTGTAGCCATTCTTGCTATTATATCTTTTTCACCATCAAGGATAGTTTTTAATTGATGGTATACTTCAACGTATTGTTCTTTTTTATTAACTGTTGTAATGTGGATATGTTCCATAGTTTTATACTATTTAAATTTTTATCTTCGTTTCAAATAATTTCTTATTGGAATAGCCCATTGAATACATTTAACCATTGGATATAGCAAGAATTTGAAGTAGCGTCGCGGAAGTTTATATAATTGAGGAAAATAATTTCCAATTTGTTGTAGATAAAAACTCGTCAAAACTGTAGCACATATTAAATTTTTCTTTTTGACATATCCGGGCTTTAAGATATCAAAGAGTAAAATAATTCTTCGTTGATGGGTTTGATTGGTGGCATAATGTGTATACGCATCTGTAAATGCTAAAATTTCTCCCGTTTCCCAATGTTTACATTGCTGCTTGACGCATAAAAAACATTTTTCTTTTTCCTTTGGTACTTCTAATGCTAAATGACAACGAATGATAGCATTCGTATCTCCTTGGTGGGGTTTGATAGTAGCATTGGGTTCTAATAGGTTAAAACCAATGTTGACAACATTTTCAATTTGATTTAATAACTGCATTGTTTGAGAAAAATACTTTTGATATTGATACATTTCAAGGATTTAGGTTTTTCTACCATTGTGATATTAAATTGTGCTTCCATTTCTTGTTTTTCAAGAAATGCACACAACTCTTGATAAATGACCAAATAATTTTTTTTGAGAATAGAAATGCCTTTGATGTGTTCTAATGACTTATAAAACGAAGGTTCAGTTCCTTCGTATTCATTATTATCGTATAAACTAAACCAAAGAGGTGAATTTTGTTGTGAGTTGGGCATTTAATTTTTGATTTCAACGGCTGTTTTATCTATAATTTTAAATTCTGTTCTTCTATTAACAGCGTGCTCTTCTTCGGTACAAGGAACATTGTTACCACATTTGTTGAGTAATTTTTTTTCTCCATAACCAATGGCTTTTAATCGTTCTTTTTCAATGTCATTTATAATTAAATAATCAACGATATATTGTGCTCTTTTTTGAGAGAGTTTAAGATTGTAATCGTCATTTGCACGGCTATCAGTATGCGAACTAATTTCAACATACAAGTTAGGATTGTTCTTTAATATCTGTATCAATTTATCCAATATCCTTCTTCCTGTTTCGTCAAATTTATATTCATTAAGCGGATAATTGATATTTTCAATCACAGTAATGCTATCTTTTCTTTTAGCGTTTTTAAGTTTTAATACTTTTAACCAAGGATCATCAATAGTATATTCAGTGAGTATTGTTTTTTCAAGGTCAAGTAATTCTATTTTAAACTTTCCACCAAGCCCACGAACTAATTGTTTTATCACTCTATTCTTAGAATCCGTGATTAAGATTACATTTAAATTTTTTAATTTTTCATTGGTTTCATCAACATCAAAAGATACACCATTTTTGAACTTTAAATTCTCTATTGTAAAACGACCCAGAGAGTCCGTTTGAATGCTTTGCAATATGTTTTTATCATCTACTACATTTATTTGTACATTAGGTAGTGGATTAAGTTTGGGGTCTTTTAAATAACCTTTGATATTAAATAACAAGTCATTGTATGATAGTTCTAATTCTTTTAATATTACTTTATCTGCTTCTAATAATTCAAATTTAAATCCTTTTCCATTGTAAATAAATGATTTAATCTCTTTCCCGGATTTGTTGGTTAATACTAATTTTGTTCCTGGCGGTAAGTCCAAATTTTCTTCATCAAAAGTAATGATATAATGTTGGTCATAATCCAGATATTTGAATACAAATGCTCCAAATTCATTGGTACGAGAAGTATCTACTATATCGCCTGAAGGCGTTTTGATAATTATTCTAGCATTTTTCAAAGGCAATGAGGTGTTTCCACCAATCAATAAATTTCCTGATAATGTCAAGTCCCCATCACTTTTCAAATCTTCTATCATATATTTTTCATAAGGCAATAATTTGAATACAAATTTTTCATCATTTAATTTTTTACTCACACGGATAATTTTACCATCTTTTGCCATATAAAATCTTGCTTTTCCTTTGAATTCAGGGGCTTCGTCATCTACTTGTACGAAATAGGTTTTAGTATAGTCCAAATAATTAAACACAAAGTTTCCTTGCTTATCTGTAAAAGTTGAATCTATTTTTTTTCCAGAATCATCCAGTAGGTAAACCTTTACATTTGCAGCAGGTTGATTAATATCAGGGGTTAATAATATCGTTCCATCAATTTTCATTGATAAATTTTTATACTTAAAACTATAAATATCGTCTTTGCCTTTTCCATTTTGTCTATTGGATGAAAAATAACCTGTACTATCGGAAGTAAAGACCACTGCAAAATCATCATAACTGCTATTTAATAACAAACTTTCCATCCTGTCTACGAGCCAAATTCCTTCTTTTGATTGGGCTGAAAAAATATCCAAGCCCCCTAATCCTGCTAATCCATCAGATGAAAAAAACAATTTACCATCTTTTCGAACATAAGGAAACATTTCTCTTCCACTGGTATTGACATCCCCACCAAGATTTTTAGGTTTTGACCATTTTCCATTTTCTTTGGTACATACCCAAATGTCTGTTTGTCCAAAACCACCGGGCATATCAGAGACAAAAAACAATTGATTGCCATCAGGGCTATAACAAGCGTGTGCAGTATTGTATTCATCACTATTGTATTCAAAGGGACGAATGTTTTTAATTTTTCCTTTTGAATATTCAGCAAAGTATAATTTCGCCGTATTAATTTTTTTAGTAGGATTGTATTCTGTTCGGGTGAATACTATTTCTTTCCCATCTGGTGATAGTGATAGGGGTCCATCATAAGCATATTCTTGGTTGATACGCGATGAAAATTTTTTTAGTGATTTTTTATTTAAATTATACTCATACACATCATAAAAATACTGGTTATCATAAGTACTGGTGATTTCATCAAAGAGTTCGTCTACTTTTTTTTCTTTTATAATTAGTAATTTATCTTGAAAAAATCCTCCCACAAATTCAGAATTGGCTCCATTAAGTTCTTCTATGTTTTGAACTTCGTATTCTTTTGGCTTTGTTAGTATTGTTCTGATTTCTGCACAAGATTTTAGGGCATTTTGGGCTAATGTGTTAGTAGGATTGGTTTCTAAAAAAGCATAATACACTTTAATGGCTTCGGGATATTTTTCTTTTATTTT
>Ga0308395_1001140_pt1 | contig 18002 bp, 20 predicted proteins | sample Hotspr20SampleP4_FD_202097 | JGI IMG/M metagenome (GOLD analysis project Ga0308395, IMG submission 202097) | Hot spring phototrophic mat microbial communities from Mushroom Spring, Yellowstone National Park, Wyoming, United States - 20050930_P4 ...
CCTGAGCTCAATCCTGCGGAGCGGGTATTTGAGGAGGTTCGGCGGTGGGTGGAGGGACGTAGGTATGAGCGCATAGAAGCGAAGAAGGCAGCGGTGGAAGAGGTGCCATGACGGTTGGAAGCCGAGGAGAAGGTCTCATCGCTGGTAGGGTGGCGCTATATCCGCCAAGCTTTGAATGCCCTGCCCTCATGAGTAAGAAGCTGTGTTTTTAGAATATGAGGCGCGTGGGAGGCGGCTGACGGGGTATCCTCATATTTGAGCAGCTCGGGGGGGTTAGAGTCCTAGTTTGAGACTTATGATTTCCCGCAAGAGGGACTTGACAATATGAAAAAAGCTGTACCTTTGTGCTCGGTATGCGGTACCTTAATAGTTACATTGGGTTAGTAGCCTTTTTAGGCTACATGGCTGCACAACAAGGCAGCCTCTTAATCGGCGGAGCTTTGACTCCTCAAGTAACTTGGATTGGTTTCGCCGGGAACGTAGATCGCAGCAAGCCCACGCCCTCACTCGGCTTAGGGGCGATAGGCCGATATGGGCTTTCTGACCGCCTCAGCCTCGGGGTAGACCTCCTCTTCTCTCTCCAAGCTCAGCAGGAGAAAAGGAGTACACGTCTTTTCTCTTACAAAAGTCGTGAGACTTACTCCTACCTCAAGCTGCCCGTTCAGGCTGTCTATGCGCTAGGTTCCGGGAATGTAGGCATAGAGCTAATGGGAGGCCTCCAGCCTATGATTCTAATGGGTGCCAAATCTAAAACCACCACAACCTATCCCGATGGCAGTCAGGAAACTGAAGAGGAGTCTGGCACAGAGGGTCTGAATTCCTTCGTCTTAGGCATCGTCTTGGGAGCAGGACTTCGGTTTGAGTTATCGAACAATCTGTTTTTTGCACCGCAGTTGCGATTTGACCACAGCCTCACGAGTATCGCAAGTCTCATTACAGGGCGCACAGGTACCTTTGCACTTCTTGCAGGGCTTTACTACCAGATCAAGTAAAGTCTTGACAGATCAGCTCGGATAGTCTGAGGAATGGATGGTTTATTGTTTAGCCAGGCTATCTTTTTGTGGCACTAAACAGGAGATAGTGGGGGTATGCCGGCGTACTATACAGCGATGACTGAGGTGGTATAGGAAAGGGGGGCTAAGGGAGATGAAGAGGCGGTTGGTGGGTAGCTATCGGAGAAGGCGCGGGGAGGGTTTGGATGCGCGGCAGAGCGAGCGTACTTGCTAAGGGCGTTACGGGAGCGGCGGTTTCGGAAGATAGGAGAGGCGTTGGCGTGGTGTGGGAGGAAGCTGGGTGTGGCGGCTTCATAGAAGAAGTTATACGACTGGTTTCGGCGTTGAGGCTATCGGAAGAAGGTACCACGGCCAATGGCGGAGAAAGCGGATGCGCAGGCGCAGGAGGCATGGAAAAAGGGGGGCTATTGGCAGCCTTGCAGGCGGAGGGGCTAAGGCGAGGGGAAGAGGGGGTGTTTGCAGATGAGATGCGGCTGGGACTGCTCCGGCAGGAGAGACAGGTGTAGGGAAAGCGAGGAGAAAAGCAGAGACGGCGTATAGAACTGCGGTATGTGTGGATGTATTTGGTGTTAGGCGTGGATCCGATGCGGGGGCGGCTGTGGTGGGACTGGGTGAAACGGGTGCGGGGCGTGGAGATAGCTCAGGTGCTCAGGGCGTGGAAGGGGGCAGGGGTGAAGGGCGTGATATGGGACCATGCGGCTTTTTACAAGGCGAAGACGGTGGGAGAGGGGGGCTGCGGCGGGTATATCAACCGCCCTATGCTCCTGAGTCCTGCGGAGGGGATATTTGCGGAGGTTCGGCGGTGGGTAGAAGGGCGACGGTATGAGCGCATAAAAGCGAAGAAGCCGGCGAGGGAGGGGGTGCCGCGAGGGTTGGAGGCTGAGGGGAAGGTCTCATCGCTGGTAGGGTGGCCCTATATCCGTCAAGCTTTGAATGCCCTGCCTTCATGAGTAAGAAGCTGTGTCTTTAGAAATAGGAATACCGCATATCATTCTAAAGGTACGGCTTTTTTCATATTTTCAAGTCCCCCCGCTCTGCCCTTCTTGTCATAGCTTTGCGCCCGTGTGGAGATTCTGGGGAATTGTGGGGCTTGTGCTGGCTCAGGATACGCTGCCCCGGGCGTGGAAGTACGAGGGACTTTTGAGCATGCAGGCCAGTCAGACGGCCCTCTCCAACTGGCGGGCCGGCGGCCAGAACCAGATCGGCGGCGCCATCCAGGGAAACGCCACACTGACGTATACCCGCCAGCGCACCAAACTCAAAGCCACCCTTTCTACCCAGTACGGCCTCCTGCGGGTGGTGCCCCAGCGCACCTTCCGAAAAACGCAGGACCTCTTGCTGCTCATTCTTAAATATCGGCGCTCGCTTCATGACAAAGACCGCTGGGCGCTGGTGGGCCTCTTAGATGGGCGCACGCAGTGGGCTCCCTCTTATAAGTACATAGGCGACTCGGTCGTTAGGCCTGCGGAGTCGGCTTTTTTGGCGCCCTTATATGGGCAGTTTTCTGGGGGACTCAGCTATAGGCCTTTCTCGGACTGGCGAATGAGCTTCTTTCCCGTTTCGGGACGGGTGACCTATGTGCGCCTTAGCTACTTAGCGGGGGCGGGGGCTTTTGGCCTTAGGCCCGCTCCCCGCGATGAGAATGGCCAGATTCTCGGCCCCGCCCGAAAAACCCTCTGGGAAGTCGGCGCCCGCTTCACTTCCGATCTGGAACTGACCCTCTTCAAAACGCTGACTGTCAAGCACTTCCTGGATGTCTTTGGTAGCTATTCGCACAACCCTTGGGGCCCCGTGGTGTTTTCGCAGTTTCAAGCCGCCTATAAGCTCAAAAGCTGGTTAGCCCTCACGTTTTCCCAGCAGCTCATTTATGATCCTCGGATTGCATCGGGGCCTGAGGCCCTTCAACTGCTCACTACTTGGGGATTGGGCCTTACCTACCAGACGCCCTGAGGTCAAGCCACCTGCATCGTGCGGAGTTTTTTTCGTCTCTCCAAGGCCATCTCAATGTCCTTGAGCCGCCCCTTCGGAATCGCATCAATGAGCTTTTGCGTGTATTCGTGCTTCGGACTGCGGTAAATATCCTCCGCATAACCACTTTCCACCACCTGTCCCTGATTCATCACTAAGAGGCGATCACTCATAAACTTCACCACGGACAGGTCGTGCGAAATGAAGATATACGAGAGGCCGTACTTTTCTTGCAGGTCTAAGAGGAGGTTGAGCACTTGGGCCTGGACGGAGACGTCGAGGGCGGAAACGGATTCGTCGCAGATGATGAACTTGGGTTCTACAGCGAGGGCGCGGGCGATGGCGATGCGCTGGCGCTGACCACCGGAAAACTCATGGGGATACCGATAAAAGTGGTCTGCCTCCAATCCCACCTGTTCCAGTAGCGCGATGGCTCGTTCCTGAGCTTCCTTAGGGGTGCGGGCCAGCCCGTGAAATAGCATAGGTTCGGTCAGGGCGCTGCCGACGGTGAGGCGAGGATTGAGGGAACTGTAAGGGTCCTGGAAGATGATTTGCATGTGCTTGCGTAGGGGACGCAAGTCTTTTACGGAGAGGGCGGTGATATCTTGGCCTTCGAAACGCACTTGACCCGAGGTAGGCTCAATGAGGCGCAGAATAGCCCGGCCGGTGGTGGTTTTGCCAGAGCCGGACTCGCCAACTAACCCTACGGTTTCTCCCGGGTACACGGTAAAGCTCACATTGTCTACGGCTTTCACGTAGCCGACCGTCCGGCTGAAAATGCCCTTTTGGATGGGGAAGTAGACGCACAGATTTTTTACTTCCAGGATGGGGTGGGTTTGGGCAAGCTGGGCTTGGCGCTGGCGATAGGCGTCTTCGGAGATGGTTTCGGTGCGGAGGGCGTCTTCCACAGTGAGTTTTTCGGGGTTTTTGAGGAAGTCGCTGAGGGTGGGGAGGCGATGCAGGCGCCGGTCTAAGGGCGGCCGGCAAGCAATCAGCCCCCGCGTATAAGGGTCATGCGGACTGGCAAAGATATCCTGGACAGGGCCTTCTTCGACGATGCGGCCCTTGTACATGACGAGGACGCGGTCACATATTTCGCCGATCACGCCCAGATCATGCGAGATGAAGATCAGGCTCATGCCGTGTTTGGCCTGAAGCTCTTGGAGGAGCTCTAAGATGGTCTTTTGTACGGTGACATCGAGGGCGGTGGTGGGTTCATCGGCAATGAGAAGGCGGGGGTTACAGGCGATGGCCATAGCGATCATGACCCGTTGTTTTTGGCCGCCGGAGAGCTGGTGGGGATAGGCGCTGAAGATACGGCTGGGATTGGGGAGGCGCACTTCTTCAAAGAGGGCGAGGGTGCGATCCCGGGCCTCGGCGAAGGAGACTTTCTGATGGAGGCGAATGGCTTCTACGACTTGGTCTCCGCAGGTGAAGACAGGGTTGAGGCTCGTCATGGGCTCCTGGAAGATCATAGCGATTTCGTTGCCGCGCAGGTGCTGCATGGACTTTTCGGGGAGGGTGAGGAGGTTGATTCGGCCAAGGGAGGGGGAGTCAAACCAGATTTCGCCGGAGCTGATTTTAGCCGGGGGGGTAGGGAGCAGACGCATGATGGCCAGGGAGGAGACACTTTTGCCGGAGCCAGATTCACCGACGATGCCCAAAGTCTGCCCCGTCGGGAGTTCAAAAGACACGCTTTCTACGGCAGAGACCCAGCCTGCCCGCGTCCGAAACGATACCGATAAACCCTGAACGGAAAGCATTTTGTCAAAGATACGTACATTTGTCCGCATGAAGCGCACTCTGCTTCGTTTGTTATCGTGTCCAGAATGCGGGGGGGACATTGTCTTGCAGAGAGAGGATGGCCTGGAAGAGATACAGGAGGGGGAGCTGGCTTGTGCTACTTGTGGAAAGAGTTGGCCCATCAAGGGTGGCATTCCTCGATTTGGCACCCTCAAGAAAGAATACAAGGGCACCGTAGATCGTTTTGGCTGGGAGTGGCAGACTTTCACCAATCAGGAAGAGGATGCCTATTTGCGGGAGCAGTTCTGGGTCTGGATGAACCCCATAAAGCCGGGGGATGTTCAGGGCAAACTCGTCCTGGAAGGCGGTTGTGGTGGGGGACGCCATACGCTCTACATGCTGGAGGCTGGGGTGGGCGAGATAGTAGCAGTAGACCTCAGTGACTCCGTGGAAGTGGCACATCGGCGAGTCTCCTCTTATCCCAATGCGCATGTGATTCAGGCGGATATTTTTCACCTGCCGCTCAAAACGGTTTTTGATATGGCTTTTTCTATTGGGGTGGTGCATCACACCCCCGATCCTATGCAAGCGACTTTTAGCTTAGCTTCACGGGTGCGCCCTGATGGGCAGCTCCTAATATGGGTGTATGGGTACGAAAACAACTGGTGGATACATTTTTTCATAACGCCCTTGCGCAAATATATCTTTTCCAATCTGCCAAACTGGCTCACTTATGCCATTTCGTGGCTGCTAACGATTCCCCTTTTTATTTTGACCCGGGGGATTTACTATCCGCTTCGGAAAAGCTGGTTGGGTCGCCGGCTGCCGTATGCATCTTACTTCATCCATATTGCCCCTCTGACCTTTCGCAGTCAACATGCTATCGTTCATGATCACATCACTGTGACCACTGCCTCTTATCACAAGCGAGAGGAGTTAGAGGGGTGGGCTCAATCCTTAGGCCTTCGGCCTTACCAGGTGCGCTGGCACAATAAAAATTCCTGGACTCTCTTTGGTACTTTGCCAGCCTTCAAGCACGAAGCTGTATCTTTGCCCCATGGCGAAAAAGAAAGGTAATCGCATCCAGGTCGTCCTGGAATGTACCGAGCATGCGGCCAGCGGCCAGCCCGGCACTTCCCGCTACTATACCTGGAAAAATCGCAAGAATACTCCCAGTCGCCTAGATCTGCGTAAGTACAATCCCATCCTGCGACGTCACACCATCCACCGAGAAGTCAAATAATCTGAAATACTTTGAGCTATGGCAAAGCGTACAGTCGCAAAGTTCCGCTCAACCGATAAGAAAAGTGGTTTTATGCGGGTGATATATCCCGTTCGTACAGAGAATGGCACCTTTCGCTTTCGGAAACAGCTGATCTCCTCCGACCAGCTCAATAGCTTCTTAGGTACGCAAAAGAAGTAGGGGATGCAGCTATATGCGGTAGAGACGGGGCGCTTCGCCTTAGATGGCGGGGCGATGTTTGGGGTCGTGCCCTGGACGATCTGGCACAAGCTCATTCCCCCCGACTCACTGAATCGCATTCCCATGGCCCTGCGATGCCTTCTCATCCAAACCGACAACCACCTCCTATTAGTAGATAACGGCATTGGCCATAAGTACAACGAGAAGTTTGCCGGTATTTATGGCATAGACCACGAGACTCATACGCTGGACAAGAGCTTAGCGCAGTTAGGCTTTTCCCGAAGCGACGTAACAGATGTGATTCTGACGCACCTACACTTTGATCATGCGGGCGGGAGTACGGTGCGGGATGCTGAGGGGAAAGTTCGTCCTGCGTTTCCGAATGCCCGCTACCACATCCAAAAATCCCACTGGGAATGGGCGCATAATCCCAATCCCCGCGAGCGCGCAAGTTTTTTCCCAGAAAACTACGACCCTATTGCGGAAGCGGGGCAACTGGTGCTTTTAGAGGGGGAAACAGAAGTGGTGCCAGGTGTGTTCATTCGGGTCGTCAATGGCCACACGGAGGGCCAGCAGCTGGTAGAGGTGCACTACAAGTCCTACAAGATTCTCTATGCGGCGGACCTTTTTCCCACGAGTGCGCATATCCCCCTCCCGTATGTGATGGCTTATGATGTGCGGCCGCTGGTAACCTTTGAGGAACGCCAGCAGTATCTACCTTGGATCGTCCGGGAGCAGGTAGTACTCTTTTACGAGCATGATGCGGCTGTGGAGTGTAGTACAGTTCGGCTCACACCCGAAGGCCGCTATGAACGTGGAGAGACCTTCCCGCTTTCTCAACTCGGATGAGCCAGGAGATTTGGACCCTTCGGCCAGACCCCGCCCTCCTGAATGAACTGGGCAAAAACACCCTCAAAGAGCAGTTAGGTATCGTTTTTACCGAGGTGGGGCCCAATTACCTTCGGGCTACTATGCCCGTAGATCATCGCACCATCCAATACTTTGGAATGTTACACGGGGGGGCTTCCGTAGCCCTGGCTGAAACGGTAGCCAGCACAGGAGCCAACTTCGTCATCAATCCCCAAACCCACTATGCCGTAGGGCTGGAAATCAACGCCAATCACTTACGTTCGCTGCGGGCGGGACAGGTGTATGCCCATGCGGAACCGATTCATTTAGGGCGGCTCACACAGGTGTGGCATATTATGATTCGGGAGGTGGGGACGGACATGCCGGTGTGCATAGTGCGGCACACGGTGATCGTTCGGCCCAAAGTGGAGGGGGCATAGATAGCCCCGGCCCCTCATTAGGAAGAGCCCACTCCCCCACGTCCCCCTTGCGATTATGAGAAATGTCGTACCTTTGCGGTGCCCGCTTAGCTCAGCGGTAGAGCATCTGGCTGTTAACCAGAGGGCCGCAGGTTCGAATCCTGCAGCGGGCGCTCCCCCTTCTTTTCCCCACCCCGAGCATACGCTACGCCGCTAATAAGCCCATATCCCAGTGCAGAAAGTGGGATAGCCGCAGTCAGGGGAAAGAAGTAAAGGCTCACACCCGTCCAGACAGCCACGATAAGCACCCAGGGCAGCACTAACCGAGGTTTTTTCAGGGAGAGGAAGGGCCATCGGCTCACCATGAGGAGGCCTAAAAGACCGATCAGCGCTCCCCACATAGCAGGATGGAGCCAGAAACCCTTGGGCTCACTGTAAATCCACAAAGCCCAGAAAAGCCCCTGAAACGGCGTCGGCATACCAAAGAAAAAGGGACTTTCGTTGGAAGCCGTTTCTATGTTGAAGCGGGCCAGACGCCATGCCGCAAAAAGCGGCAAACTAAACGGCACCACCACCATCAGATACCGGGCCTCCGGATGATAGGGGAGGCTTGCAAGGAGGGGCTTGACGTAATGGTAGAGCGCGAAGGCCGGCACGACGCCAAAAGTGACCAGGTCTGATAGGGAGTCCAGCTCTTTCCCTAAGGCAGAGGGGCTTTTGAGAAGGCGGGCGAGGGCACCATCTAATAAGTCACACACCGCCCCCACCAGCATAAAGACCAGAACCATTCCCCAAGCCCGCTGATAGGTGTAACTCAGTGCGATGAGCCCAGAGAGGAGATTTCCTAAGGTCAGGAGGTCAGGAAGCCGGAGCCGCTCCATAAAGGCCTCGCTTGTAAATGTAGGTTTCTACAGCCTCCGGTACGAGGAAGCGAATAGATTTTTGATTTTTCAGGTAAGTGCGTACCTGGGTGGCGGAGAGGTCTATGCGGGGCGCTTGGGCAAAGAAAGTAATGTTATCCGGGAGGGTGTAGGGATGCGCTTCGCCTCGGGGATACAGCCAGAAGGTGTACTGCGATAGGAGGGTCTGGCCTTCCTTCCAGGTGGGGAGGGTGGCGAAGGTATCTGTACCCATGAGGAGGCGCCACTGGTAAGTGGGATATGCTCGGCACAAATGGCGGAGGGTGTCTATGGTATAGGACGGACGTGGCAAAGAAAACTCTACCGCAGAGGGATGCAGGCGGTCTTCACCGGCGGTGGCGAGGCGGGCCATGTGTAGGCGGTCCTCAGCAGGGGCCAGGTCGGCAGGCGATTTGTGGGGATTGTGCGGGGAAACGATAAGCCAGATGGCATCCAGGGGCGTCTCGTTGAGCCAATAACGCAGAACCATCAGGTGGCCGTGGTGGATGGGATTGAAGGAACCGAAGAAAAGGCCAATCATCATAGGATGCGCTGGAGATGGTAGAGGAGGCGGGCGACGGCTTTTTCAATATCGTCGTTGTAAAGGATAGCGGAGAAGTGGGGTGCCTGGGCGATTTCGGTATGGGCGGCATGCAGGCGGTCTTGAAGGGCCGCTTCGGAAAGGTCACCCCGCTGCCGCAGCCGGGCCTCCAGCACCGCTATTGACGGCGGCAGAATAAACACCGAAAAGGCTTTCCCTTCCAGGCTCTGCATGAGGCTCCTCGTCCCCTTGACGTCTTTGATGAAAAGGGGGATTCTCCTTTCTCGGAGGGGGCGCCGCACTTCTTCCCAGAGGGTGCCGTAGCGATAGCCGCTGTACAGCCGTTCCCACTCTAAAAAGTCGCCCGCTGCTACATGCGCATCAAACGCCTCTTCGGAGAGGAAGTAGTAGTCTCGTCCGTGGACCTCGCCGGGGCGAGGGGGACGTGTGGTAGCCGAAATAGAAAGGGTAAGCTGGGGAAACGCGGATAAGAGGCGCTGGGCAATCGTGGTTTTTCCGGAACCGCTGGGCCCTGTGAGAATCAGTGCCTGCACAGCGCAAAGGTAGCGCCAGAAGGGCGGTGTGGTTTTGGGCGGGCAACCCACCCCTGCTTCCCCATCAGGGAGTTACCGAAACTGCCGGGGATAGCCATCGCCCGGCCCCGCCCCGTACCTTTGCCAGGTGAGGCAAAATGGCTTTGGTTTTTGGTCGGCCCTTTTTCTGGTGATTGCCAACATGGTGGGCACAGGTATTTACACCACGAGTGGTTTTTTGGTGGCGGACCTTCCGGCGACGGGGGGCGTCCTCATGCTGTGGATGCTGGGGGGCCTTGCTGCGCTGGGGGGCGCACTTGCCTATGCCGCCCTCGCCAAGCGTTACCCCCGCTCCGGCGGGGAATACCACTTTCTCTCTAAGCTATACCATCCAGCCTTGGGCTTCCTCGCCGGAATCGTCTCTATCATTGCTGGCTTTAGCGCGCCTATCGCCGCCTCTGCCTATGCTTTTAGCAAGTATCTCCCTTTACCCCTGTCTGACTTTCAACGGCTTATGGCTGCTGCCCTCCTGATTTTACTTCTTAGTGGTCTCCATATGCTGGGTTTAGCTCGGGCCGCCCGCATCCAGAATGTCTTTGTCCTCGTCAAAATCGGGCTTTTGCTCACGCTCATCCTGGGCGGACTCCTGGTGGCCCCTGCTTCCCCGCAGGAGCTCTCTTGCCCACGTCCGAGCTTTTCTACTTTGAGTGCCGCAGCTACGGGTCTGATATTTATCAGCTATGCTTACTCCGGCTGGAATGCTGCCGCTTACATCATGAGCGAGGTGCCCCGGGCTACCGAGATCGTTCCGCGAGCTATTCCCGCCGGTACCCTCACCGTGATGGTTTTGTATAGTGCCTTCAACTACGTCCTCTTTCGGCACCTTTCCATAGACGAGCTAAGTGGGAAGGTAGAAGTCGGGCGCCTCTTAGCCCAAAAGCTCTGGGGGGATAAAGGCGACCTTTGGTTAGGGTGGGGCATCAGCCTGGCCATGGTCTCCTCTGTCAGCGCTATGCTCATGATTTCGCCCCGCGTGCTAAGCGTCATGGGCGAAGACTATCCGCCTCTTCGGGTGTTTAGCCAGCGAAACGCTTTCGGCGCACCTATCCGGGCGCTCCTCCTGATTGTCTCGCTGGCGCTTGCGGTTCTTTTCTTAGCGGCCTTTGATGCGATTCTCAACTACATCGGCTTTTTGCTGTCGCTTTTTGCGGGGCTGACGGTGCTGGGGCTTTTCTTACGGCACACTCGTGAGAAGAACCTTCCGTGGGATATGGGGCTATTCTTTCTCGGGCTGACGACCTGGATGGTAATAAATAACTTCCTCAACCGCCCCTGGGAAAGTCTGGTGGGCTTGGCTACCATCTTAGGGGGCCTACTCCTGTACGTTCTTTTCCGGCGCCGCTCCTGACGCTAAGACTTGAGAAGCACACCGGCCGGGGCCTGCCCCCCCTTCCCGCCTCAGGTGCCCTAAGCGCCACTCTGGAAACTGGGAACTTTTTCGGAGTTTTTTCGGTTTTTTCCGGCATGCGGCGCTTCTGGCCAACCTGGTGGGCCACCCGAAACCGCCTGACAGTCTATGTCCTGACCACCCTCATCACGCTCCTGGGCCTGTACAGTTACGTCACGCTCCCGAAAGAGCTTTTTCCGGACCTGGTTATCCCCACCATTGTCATCAATACCGTCTACCCCGGCTCCTCCCCAACGGATATTGAGAACCTCGTCACCCGTCCTCTCGAAAAGCGCCTCAAAGGCTTAAATGGCGTCGAAAAAATCAACAGCTATTCGCAGCAGGACGTCTCCACGATTGTCGTGGAGTTTAGCGTGGATAAAGACCCCAAAGAATGCAAAGACCTCGTCAAAGACGCCGTAGACAAAGCCCGCCCCGACCTTCCCAGCGACCTCCCCAAAGAGCCTACCGTTACTGACGTGGACTTTTCAGAATTCCCCATCATGAATATCAATCTCGCCGGTAACTACGACCCTGCCCAGCTAAAAAAGTTTGCCGATGAGCTCAAAGACCGCATCGAAACACTCCCCCAGGTACGCAGGGTAGACATCATTGGCGCCCTGGAACGAGAAATCCGGGTAGATGTAGACATGCAAAAGCTTCAGGCCTATGGCTTAGCATTTAGCGACATTGAGAACGCCATTGCCCGGGAGAATATTCTCATTTCAGCAGGTGAGGTCGACTTAGGCCGACAAAACCGTACCGTTCGTCTGGATGGTCGCTTCCACTCGATAGAAGAGATTCAAAACCTTGTCGTACGCTCGGGCTTTGGGGCACCGATCTTCCTCAAAGATGTAGCTCGCGTGTATGATGGCTACAAGAAACGTGAAAGCTACGCCCTCTTAGATGATAAGCCCGTCATCACTCTCAATGTCATCAAACGCGCCGGCGAAAACCTCGTAGAAACTGCCGACGCTATCCAGGACATCCTCCGTAAATCCTTAGGGACCGTCCTGCCACCCGACCTCAATATTGTCATCACCAACGACCAGTCCGAACGCACCCGACTTCAGCTCGACGACCTCGTCAATAGCATCATTATCGGCTTCCTCCTGGTAACCCTTACCATGATGTTCTTCATCGGCTTAGAAAATGCTCTCTTCGTAGGGCTGTCGGTGCCGCTCTCGTCATTTGTGGCGTTTTTATTCTTTCCGACGCTGGGGTATTCGCTCAACCTCGTGATTCTCTTCACTTTCCTGCTGGCGCTGGGGATCGTCGTGGATGATGCCATCGTCGTGGTCGAAAATACCTATCGGATCTTTGACAATGGGCGGCGCCCCATCCTGCAAGCAACAAACGAAGCCGCCGCAGAGGTCTTTATACCGGTGCTGAGTGGGACGCTCATTACAGCCGCCCCCTTCGTGCCGCTGCTTTTCTGGAATAGCATCCCCGGCAAGTTTCTCTACTACCTCCCGGTTACCTTCCTGATTACCCTTTTTGCGTCCCTTTTCGTGGCCTACATCATCAATCCGGTATTTGCGGTGGACTTTATGCGGCCGGAAAAGCCCCGTAAACGTCTCTTTACGCGGGGATTCGTCCTCACGCTAAGCCTAATAGGCATTCTTGCGACTGTCTTTTACGTCGCCGGCCATCGGGGCTTAGGCAACTTCACGGTCTTCTTTGCGCTGCTACTGATTTTGACCCGGACGGTCCTGCGGTATCTCATTCAGAAAGCCCAGACGCAGGTGATCCCCCGTCTGGTGGCTTTTCATCAGAAGGTTCTACGTTGGAGCATTCAGCGGGGCCATCCGAAATGGGTCTTGGTCGGGGTAAGCCTGGTCATGATAGGGGGATTGACAGTTTTTATAGCTTTTCCGCCGAAAGTGTCCTTTTTCCCCTCACGGGACCCGAACTACATTTATGTCTATCTCAAGCTACCTGAGGGGACTTCGGCAGATTATACTTTTCAGGTAGCGCAGACAGCCTCCATGCGGGTCAAAGAAGCGCTGGGCGAAAAAAATCCGCTTGTTAGCTCCATCTTGGTCAATGTCGGCGTAGGTGCCGGGGACCCTTTTGACCGCACGCAGAGCACCGCCCCCAACCGAGCAAAGGTTACCGTGGCTTTTGTGGAGTTTCGCAGACGAAAAGGACAATCTACGCAGCCCTACTTGGAGAAAACTTTACTGGCCATGAAAGACCTGCCAGGCGTGGAGGTACGGGTAGAACCTGACCGGGCCGGTCCGCCTGCCGGCAAACCCATTTCCATTGAGGTAGCAAGCGAAGACCCCAATGCCGCTATCCGAACCGCCATCCGCCTCAAGCGGTACTTAGACTCGCTCCGGGTACCGGGGGTTCAAGAGCTGCAGAGCGATCTGGTGGTGAGCCGACCCGAAATCCGGGTACGCGTGGATCGCGATCGCGTTCTGCGCGCGGGTCTTAGTTCCGCCCAGATTGGGGGCGAGCTGCGTACCGCCCTCTTCGGCAAAGAAGCCTCCAAATACCGCGAGCTGGAAGACGAGTATCCCATTCAAATCCGCTATGACGAGAGCTACCAGGGCTATCCGCCCCAGCTTCTGGCGCACAAAATCACCTTCCGGGACATGAGCGATGGTCGGCTCAAACAGCTTCCCTTAGCCAACTTCGTTTCTCTGGAATATACTTCTGGCTCTGGCCTGATCCGCCGAAAAAATCTCAAGCGCACTATCACCCTCTCCTCGGATGTTATACCCGGCTACAACGCCACCGAAGTCAATAATCAGCTACGCCAAGTGCTGAGAGCTTTCCCTACGCCCACCGGCGTGACAATCAAGATCGGCGGCGAACAGGAAGAGCAAGCGAAGGCCGCTCGCTTCCTCCAGGTGGCTTTCCTTATCTCGGTTGGGCTGGTGTTTCTGATTTTAGTGGCGCAGTTTCGTAATCTGGGCAAAGTGCTCATCATCCTGTCGCAGGTGCTTTTCAGTCTGGTGGGGGTTTTCTGGGGCTTTGCGCTAAGTCGGATAGAATTTTCGGTCGTGCTGGCGGGAATTGGGATAGTAGCCCTGATTGGCGTGGTAGTCAAAAATGGCATTCTCTTGATGGAGTTCATTGACGAGCTGAAAGGGCGGGGTTACCGCACCCGGGAGGCGATTGTGCAGGGGGCGTCCCTCCGGCTAAAGCCGGTGCTGCTTACAGCTTTCTCTACGATTTTGGGGCTGATTCCGCTGGCGGTCGGGTTCAATATCAACTTCGTTACGCTTTTCACGGACTTGGACCCGCAGATATTTTTTGGAGGGGACACGACGTTTTTCTGGCTGCCGCTGGCGAGTGCGATTATTTTCGGGCTAAGCTTTGCAACGGTGATTACACTGGTGGTGGTGCCTACGCTGTATTATCTCAATCATGTGGGGGGGATTGTGTGGGGGCGGCGTCTGCGCCGCTGGCGCCAGTGGCTCGCCGAGGGATAACGCTTCTTACTTTTGACCCGTGGCAAGAACCCCACTGCTACTGCTTGTCTACAACCGCCTGGATACCTTGTAAAGAGTATGGGAGGCTATCCGGTTAGCCCAGCCAAAATATCTTTTCATCAGTGGAAATGGCCCTAAGGAAAGCAAAGAAAGCCAGGAGGCGGTAGCAGCCGTGCGCCGCTTCTGCGAGACAAGCATTGACTGGCCCTGTGAAGCCCACTTTCAGTGGCTACCCACTAACCACGGCCATAAGCAGGGCGTACTGAAAGGGATTTTCTGGTTTTTCGCCCAGGTTTCTGAAGGCATTGTCCTGGAAGACGACACGCTCTCCATTCCGGATTTTTTCCATTTTGTGAGGTGCTATTAGAGAAGTATCGGGATGAACCGCGCGTGGGCATGATAAGCGGCTTCAATGGCATCTCTTCTCAGTATATTTCCTATCAGCATGATTTCATTCGGCTGCCGCTCGTGGGGGGGCTGGGCGAGCTGCCGCCGCACTTGGGAGGAGTACGACCCCGACATGAAAGACTGGGCCCACCTACGCAAAACAGACTTTTTAGCGCGCATCACGAGGGGCAACCGACGCCTCAAAACGTACCTGCAAACTTACTTTGACCGCTCGGCAAGCCTCGGGCCTACTTATTTGGACTCCTGGGACTTTCCCCTTACCTACCACTTCCTCAAGAAGGGCCTGCTCACGGCCTTTCCCCATACCAATCTCGTTGGTAACCTGGGTTTAGGGCACGCCGCGGCGGTGAATACGGGGGCCTCCCGCCTCCTGCCGGCGCCACAGCCCCTCCCTCCCGAACTTCCCCCGCCGCCCTTCATTTATCCTAATCTGCTGGCGGAGGTCTACTTCACCAGAACCTACTGGAATCCTCCCCTCTATTATCGGGCCTATCTCCGCATCAAAGCCGACCTGGCTTATGGGATGCTGTGGAAGACCTTTACTTCCAGACGATTCTGGCGGAAGGCTATCCGGATCGCGCTGGGAAAGAACTAAAACAACGAGACACGTCCAGAAAAGAGGTTCCGCACCTTTATCCCCCATTCCTTTCGCCCAGAGGAGAAGGGGCGCGTAGTTTTTCCTTTCCTACTGGGGGAAATAAGCGGATCAGGGACTAGGGCTGGCCACCACCAGCCCTACCTACAACCGCACTGCCGTCCCAGTCGCGATCAGTAACCAGCCTTTTCTCACGTCATACATAGATATAGTCACCCCAATCACGGCATTTGCCCCTAATTCCTCAGCTGCTTTTGCCATCTGCTGAGTCGCCCAATACCGTGCACTGTCAAGCTCCGCCTTGAAGTAACTCCAGGCTCTGCCTTCAACAGGATCAGCAAAAACAAATTCAAGTTTCTCGGTGTCAAATGAACGCACGGAGGAGAATCCCAGACTCCACGAGCGCGTAAATGCCTCCCCACTCACAATCCCGAGGTACTCCCGAACCGGACGGTTCTGTACGGTAGGCGTTGTCGTAATCAGGATGTTCGTCATGGGCCTAAGGTACAAAGCGTTTGGCAGCATAGGGGGTACCCGCGCTTTCCCACCCAGTGGTAGCAGGTGGGAAAACTTCCCTACTTTTGTCAGGCGGTGTTTCTATTTGGGGAGTACAGCGCCCGGCTGGATCCGAAGCGGCGCCTTGTCATTCCGAATCCCCTGCTCTCCATGCTGCCGGAGGAGCACCGCACCCACTTTGTCTTACAGCGGGCACCGGACCCCTGCCTGTGGCTATACCCCCTCCCCGTATGGAAAGAGGAACTGCAAAAACTCCACGAAAAAGTGAATCTTTTCACGCCGGAGGGGCGATCCTTTGTAAGGCTCTTTCAGAGTGGTGCGCAGCCCCTCTCGCTGGATAGCGCCAACCGCCTCCTTCTTCCCAAAGCCCTGTGCGAGTACGCTGGACTTAACGGCGATGTCATCCTCATCGGCATGAAAGACCGCATAGAAGTCTGGGATAGCGCCACCTACCAGCAGTGGCTCACCACGAACGAAACCAACCGGGTAGAATGGCTCCAACAGTTTTTAGGGCAATGACCTATCACCGGCCGGTTTTGGCGCAGGCGGCGGTGGAGGCGCTCGTTACCGAACCGGGCGGCACCTATGTTGATGCCACCTTTGGCGGTGGGGGGCATAGCCGGCTTATCCTGGAGCGGCTCGCCCCAGAAGGGCGCCTCCTGGGCATAGACCAAGACCCCGAAGCGCCCCTCTTTGAGCTGGCGGACCCCCGCTTTATACCCGTGCGAGCAAACTTCTGCCAGCTGCTGCAGCTCTTGGCTGAAAGGGGAGTGCAGGAGATTAGCGGGCTTTTGGCGGACCTGGGGGTGTCGTCGCACCAGTTAGATACGGCGGAGCGGGGGTTCAGTTATAGGGTGGAGGCGCCGTTAGACCTCCGGATGGACCCCACCACAGGCCTGCCGGCCTATACCTGGCTGGCTAAGCAATCCGAAGAGACCCTCACTGCTCTTTTTCGGGAATACGGCGACCTGCCTCAGGCTCATCGGCTGGCGCGGGCCATTCGCCTACATCGGCCCTACACCACCACCGACCTGCGAAACCTCGCCCAGGCCATTTACGGCTATAAGGCTCCCGCTTACCTGTCGCAGATCTTTCAGGCCCTGCGCATCGCTATCAACGACGAGCTGGGCGCGCTGGAAGAGCTTCTGCGGGCGGCCACGAAGGTCATTCGCCCGCAGGGCCGGCTCGTGGTGCTCACCTACCACTCCGGCGAAGCCCGCCGCATCAAAAGCCTTTACCAAACTCCCTTAGCACACGACCACATTTACGGCCACTACCGCTACGCCTGGAAGCTCCTTGACAAAATCCACCCTACCCAGCAGGAAATAGCGGAAAACCCGCGCAGCCGTAGCGCCACCCTGTGGACCCTGGAAAAATTACCCGTATGAAAACCCTCCTGCGTAAAGCCAATCCCTTCTACTGGCTTCCCCGACAGATTGCGCTTCTGGGGTATGTGGCGTTTTGGCTGCTGGTGTATGTAGCGACGCAGTACCGAGCAGAAATCAAGGTTCGGCGCTTTTATCAGCTAAAGCGGACTCTTTCTGAAAAACGCGCCACCTACTTGGAGCTTAATGCTACTGTCAGTCAGCGCCGTCGGTACTCTACGCTCAAGCCGATTCTGGACAGTCTCGGCCTCCACCTTCCAAAAAACCCGCCGTATGTCCTCCCCATCCGGGAAAGCGCCCGATAAGGTCCTCAAACGGCTGTATTTCGTGCTTTTCTTAGTGGGGGCCTTCTGGGTTTTTCTGGTGGGGCGGCTGGGCTATTTGATCTTCAAGTATCGCGGCACTTCGCCGTATGAGGCGCAGGAGGTTCGTCCTTACCTCAAGGTCGTGCGGGGTGAGCGGGGAAGCATTCTATCGGCAGATGGGACGGTATGGGCCACCAGCCTGCCGCTTTTCCGGGTGGCCGTAGACCCCACCCTCTGGACTGACCAAGAGGTAGCTGACTCGCTTTTCCTCCTGTCAAAAGCCCTGCATAAGCTTTTCCCCGAATACCATAACGATCCGCTTGCTTTTTCCAGGCTTTTGCGGGAGCGCCGCCAGAAAGGCGACCGCCATGTGTATCTTTTTCCCTATAAGGTTCTCCTCACCCACACAGAGCGAAAAGCCCTGGATACGTTACCGCTCCTGAGACCCCGTAGCACCGGAAATCCCCTCATTGTGGAAAAAATCACGCATAAACGCTCCTATCCGTATGGCAATC
>Ga0308395_1001141_pt1 | contig 17999 bp, 5 predicted proteins | sample Hotspr20SampleP4_FD_202097 | JGI IMG/M metagenome (GOLD analysis project Ga0308395, IMG submission 202097) | Hot spring phototrophic mat microbial communities from Mushroom Spring, Yellowstone National Park, Wyoming, United States - 20050930_P4 ...
AATTGATATAAGGTTGCTTCATCTTCTTGCCAGTCTACAAGTGGGCTCACGGGTTTAATCGGACTTCACCTCCAACCAGAATTCGCTAAAATTATACATAATGTCTTAAACAAACGCAATTGGTATATGACCCCCGGCGCGTGGTTGCCGCGGGGGTGTCCGGCTTGCGGCAGGCCTGGCGAGCAGCGGAGGTCTATGACGGTGACGAGGACTGGATTGAGCCATTGCTCACCCTGGCTCAGGAAGTCCTGTCGCTGTACGGTGAACAAGGCGGCTACCTGGACTACAGTGCCCTGGCCGACGAGGTGCGGCGCGAGCAACGCCGATTGGCCGACCTGGAGGCCGACGCCCGCTTCGTGTGCCTCCAGGTGACCCGTCCCCGTTACCGCCAACTCCATCCCAGCCGCAACCTGGAGACCATCCAAGGGGTGGGGCAGGATGGAGCGGCCGTCTACGTGGCCTTTGTTGGCGAGCCGAACCGCTTTGCGAACCAGCGGGCCTTTCGCGGCTGGAGCGGGATGATCCCCTCCAGTGACCAGAGCGGGGAGCAGGAAGGCAAGGGCTTGCACATCACCCGGGCCGGTCCCGATCTGGTCAAGAAGTACGCCTTCCTGGGAGCGGAAACGGCCCGGCGTTGGGACCCGCAGATTGCGGCCATCTACTACGATCAGATGGTGAACAAGGGCAACCATCACACGCAAGCGGTATGTGCCTGTGTCACTCATCTGCTCGACCGCATTCGGGTTGTCCTGACCGAGGATCGCCCCTACGAACTGCGGGACGTAGATGGCACACCGGTGACGCCGCAACAGGCACGGGCGATCATTGCCGAGCGCTACACCGTGCCGGAAGCGGTGCGCCGGCGGAACACGCGCCGCGCCCGGCGGGAACGGAGAGAGCGCAAGGAGGAGAGGAGAAAGAAAAGCGGCTCCAGACCGGTGAAAGGCTGACCCTGGGTCACCTCCGGATGGAGACCATTTCCCTCCTCGCTCCGTAGGGGCCCAACCTGGAGCGGGTTGTCAAGCCCGGTCGGAAGTTGCACTCTGACCAGGGTTGAGTTCAGTGCGTCTTGTTCCCAGAGTTGAGGCCCAGATGCTACCCGTAGAATTTTAAGGTTCGGCTACTTGACAAGACTTAGAACATCTATTCAGCCGATTGAAATTGTCCTCCCTGGGCCCTGCGTACCAGGTGTTGGCCTTCGCCGACACCCTTCCACGCACATCCCAAAATAGAGGGTCGGCGAAGGCCGACCATCGGCCAAAGGCCCAGGAAGGGTGACTTCAGTCAGCGCCTGAACATCGTCTCCCGATGGCTGATAGTCTGATTCTGGCTGTTGCTCGCCTCTATCGCGCCACGCTCTGGACGCAGAACGAGCATTTCCGGGGGTGGAGGGTCATTCCCGATAGTTCGTGGTCAGGCGAAAGGGGGTATCCTCCGACAAGAAAAGAGGGCTGCGGTGGGCGGCAAAGCCGCCTGCCGCAGCCCCCCATCTCTTTCATTCTTTTCTCCCGTGCAGGGCCCTACGGCTCCACGGCGCGCAGCACGACTGGCAGGTAGACCCGCCGCACTCGGGACAATACAACCAGATCATCCGGTCGGTCGGAGTGCATCCGGTAGTTGCGGACCCGCAGGCGGGGGCCGTCGTAGTCCTCGGAGACCATGCCCGCCACGACGACCCGGTCCAGCGGCTGGATGCCCTCCCAGATGCCGTTGTAGCCGTCCAGGAAGGCCCGCACCGGCCCGCTTCCGTCGTCCACCCAGAGGGCGCTCCGGTCCGCCGAGACGGCCTTTACCGTCCCGCTGACTACCGCCAGCCACCCCTCATAGGCCTCCAGCGTCGCGCTGACCGTCCGCAGGGGCAGCGGGACGCTCCCGGTCACCGCCAGGGTCGGGCTGAGGACGCAGGTGGGGGTCAGTACCTGCACCTGCTCGCTCTCAAAGAACTGGATTTCCGTATCCCCCTGGTAGACCTCCACCGTCCCCACCACCCGGACGCAGTCGCCCCGGACGGGCATCGCCTCCACCGCTCCCGACGCCGTCCCCGCCGGCGCAAAGACGGTGATGCCGCCCGTGTCGTCCTGGACATAGAGGACGTCAAAGAACTCGCCGTAGGAGGCGGTGACGAACCCCTCCACCCAGACCAGTTTGTGCAGGTTGACCGGCGTATCGTCCTCCTCCGGGTCGTAGCGGGCCTGGGCGACGGTCTTCTTCTGCAGGGGCTCGCCCAGGAGCCACATCACCACTTCCAGGTTGAAGAGTTCGTTCTGACGGCCGTCCCCCGCAGCGTAGGCGAAGATGTTGAAGGGGTCGTTGGAGTCGCCGTAGAAGAACAGGCGCCCCGCCGGGCCGGGGAGGTCGTACCCCGCCGCCGCCGGGACCCGTTCCGTCGGCCCGTAGATATACGCATCTCCCTCCCGGTCGGCATCTATGTTGTTGGTTCGGTTGGGATAGCCATAGGTACCCGTGCCTGAATCCAGGTCGCCGATGACGAAGAGGTGCCCGTTCGCCCCCAGGTCCTCCGCCGTCAGCGCCTGCCGGTTCCGGTCCACCAGCGACGCCACGGACCAGGACTGAATCCGCAGGACGTTCATCCCCACGCCCGTGGTCGGGCTGACCGGGAAGACATGCCACAGGACTCCCCACGGGTAGCCGTTGTTGTCGTTCCCGTCCAGGACCTCGTCGTCGTTGAAGCGGACAGGGACGGTCACGCCCGCGCGGGCCTCTATGGCCGCAATCAGGTCGTTCATCCGGTCGGCGACGCTGTAGGCCCACCAGACCTTGCCGGTGTAGTCGGACATCCCGTTCAGCCAGAGGTTGCCCCCGGCGGCGACGAAGTCGGCAATGGTCTGAGTCTCGGTCACGGTGAGCGGTTCAGGGCCGAAAGCATTGATGATCAGGAGTTTCACCACCTCGGTGTTCAGGTCGGAGGCCGTCAGTTCGTCCAGGTTGAAAAGGACGTTGTAGCCGTGGGCCACCAGGTCGTTCACGAAGGCCCGGCTCCCGCGCGGGTCCACGCCGATGTTGTTGTGCCCGGCGTCTATCAGGACCAGGGGCACCTTCTCGTCGGTGACCGTCAGGGAGAGGGAGCGGGCGTTGTCGTCGGGGTTATCGGCTGCAGGAGCGCCCGCGAGCGCGGCGGTGACGGTGAGGGGCCCGGCGGCGCTGGCCTGGTAGGTGACCTGCGCGTAGGCGTCCGGGCAGGGGCCGCGGGAGCAGGCCGGGACGGTGACGGGGATTTCGCCGATGGGCGCGCCGTTGGCGGTGAAGGTGACGGTGACGGTACGGGTTTCGGGGCCCCGGTTGGTCACTCGCGCGGTGAACAGGCTGGGGTTGTAGATGGTGGGGATGGCGGGCTGGACGGTCAGGTCGGTGATGCGCAGGTCCTCGTCGCCCAGAGTCCAGACCGGCGAGGCGACGAGGCGGTCGCCGTCGGCCTGGGTGGCCCAGACGAAGTAGTAGTGGACGCCGGGGGTGACGTCCAGAGAGAAGGTCCAGGTGTAGGACGCGGCGTTGGGTTGGGTATACGTCACCACCCGGCCCTGCGCGGTGATCAGTTCCACCCGCACGGTCCGTTCGCCGTCGGGGTCGTCGCCGTGGACCTCAAAGAGAATCTCGCCGGTGTTGGGAATCTCGCTCCCCATCCAGTAGCCGTTGGCCTTGAAATAGAGGGCGGCGTTTTTATCTTCGGTGGCAAAGGTACGGCGGGCGCGCAGGGCATCCAACAGGTCCCGTTTGGTCAGGGCCGGCATCACTACCCCGGTCCGGTGGTCGGTGATGGTCCCCCACGCGGCGGTGTGGTTGTCCGAGTTGTTGGTCGCGCCCACCTTCCAGCCGTAGTCCAGGGAGCGAATCCACTCGTCCCAGGCGAAGACATAAGAAGCGCCCCAGCCGTTGCCCACCTCCACCAGTTCAGCCAGGTCCTCCACTTCGGGGTGATAGGCCCAGTCGTTGAAGTTGATCCAGGCGGGGTGGTTGAACTGCATCACCACGCCGGCGTCGTCCACGGCCTGGGTGCCGGTGACCGCCAGCCAGCGGTAGAAGCCCTCCACAGTGACGCCCGCTTCCAGGTTGGGGGTGTAGTCGCATGTGGCACAGCCCACGTTGGAGCGGACGGCCCGGCGGGTGGAGTTGTAGACGTTGATGTGGCCCTCGGCGCCCTGAGTGTATTCAAACCCCCGCAGGGCGACGAAGACGCCGTCCCGGGTGAAGGCGTTGGCCTGGGTCAGCGTGTCGGTCCATTCCGTGTCGTCTATGGCGTAACAGTGATCCGTGATGGCCAGGAAGTCCAGCCCGGCGGCAATGGCGCGGGAGAAGGCATCGCGCGGGGTCAGAGCGCCGTCGGAGTAGGAGGTGTGGTTGTGCAGGTCGCCGTGGTAGACGTGCATCGGCGGTTCGGCCTGGGTGGTGAAGGCCCAGGTTCGGTCCGCCTCCGCGATGGGGTTCCCGGCCCAGTCGGTCAGGCCCGTGCCGATGGTAAGGGTGTAGCGGGCGGTGGGCAGGAGCAGGCCGCGCGGGTTGAGGGTGACCCGGTAGGCCGCCGGGTTGTAGGTCAGGTTCTCCCATAGGACAGCGCCATAGGGGCCGGTGAGGGTGAAATTGGCCGCCACGACGGTATCGGGCTTCAGTTCCTCGCTGAAGGTGATGACGACGTCCGCGTTCAGGGGGACGTCCGTCGCCTCCGGCGCCGGGGTCCGGCCGACGACGGTCGGCGGGTCGGTGTCCAGCGGGCCGGTGGTGAAGGTCCAGGTGTAGGGGACCAGGGGGTTACCGACCCGGTCGCGGATGTCGGCGGTGAGGGTGGCGGTGTGGAGCGCGCCCGGCACCAGCGGCCCCTCCGGGGTGAAGGTGGCCTGGGAGGTGGCGGGGTCGTAGGCGACGGTGCCCGTCACCGGCCCGGACGGGCCCTGGACCCGGAAGGACGCGGTGGTGACGGTGGTGGGGCTGACGGGCTCGCTGAAGGTCGCGCGGATGGGCCGGTGGGGGTTGACGGATATCGCGCCGGATAGCGGGTCGGTGGCGGTGACGGTGGGCGGGGTGAGGTCCAGGGGCCGGATGTCGTCGGGGGAGGCCAGCCAGACCCGGTATTCGGACGCGTAGTAGGGCAACAGCACCCCGCGGACGTACTCGTACCGCTGGCCGACGCTCAGGTCGGGAACGTAGACGTCGCTGGAGCCCCGGAAGATGGCCCCGGTGCCGCCCGACCCGTCCACGAAGAGGGCGGAGTACGTGCCGATAGAGGTGATGGTGATGTTGCGGTACTCCACGATGGTGCCCTCGTAGGGCTCCGCCAGGGCCGGATTGTTGTAGGGCACCGCGGCGGCCGCGATGACGGTGGGCGTGCAGACGTTGGGGCCCTCCCCCATTTGCCGGACGCGGGTGGGGTAGGAGAACTCGGTCATCCCCTGGTACTCGGTGATGGCGCCGGTGACCTGGACCAGGGTGCCCTGGGCAGGTTTGGCGCCGCTGGAGCCCACGTAGACGTAGACGCCGTGCCAGGGGCCGGTGTCCTCGTTGATGACGTAGCCGCGCTTGTAGACCGCGCAGACGGTGCCCGACGTGGTCACCACCTGCCCGGCGACGGGGGAGGGATAGGTGTTGCCGCTGCCGGGGTTGGTGGTGTACTGAATCTGGTAGATGGTATGGGTGTCGCCGGGGGCCGAGGCGGCCGGCCCGGCGGCGGGGGAGCGCGCGCCCTCTTCCTCCGGGGCCGCCAGGGCGGAGAGGGCGAAGATCAGGCCCAGGGCCAGGGAGAGGGCCAGAAGGGCCAGGTATCGGCCAGGTACATGCATCTCTTTTTGTTGCGATTCCATACTTCACCTCGTCCCAAGATGCCAGTTTGCCCGGGGGCAAACTGCCCGGCCCTGTGTCATTGCGAGCCGCTAAAGGCGGCGAAGCAATCTCCGGGCTGGTGAGGGGATTGCTTCGGCGGCTACGCCGCCTCGCAATGACCAGGGTGGATAGTTGCTCCTGCTCCGCCGACGGGGAGAAAGAAGAATGGGGTTGGGGGCGGTGGCCTTGCCTTCAATGGGACACGGATGGACACGGATAGTTGGAATTTGCCACGAATTTTTTAATTCGTGTAAATTTGTGTAATTCGTGGCAAAAAAGACCAACTGCGTAACTCCTGTTTTTTATCCGTGCCGACCCGTAAAACCCGTGTTGATCCGTGTCCTATCCCAAACTGTCGGGTGGCCAGACCGCCCCCAAACCCCTTTGATCCCTCAGATGAGGTCTACGGCCTCCAGTTCCGCATCACCAGCGGCAGGTAGATATAGTACCGCCGCGCGGTGGTGAAGGTGGCCGTGGCGGACCCACTCCCGGCGTTATCGGAGGCGAAGCGGGCCGTGTTGACGACGGTGCGGTTGTAGAGGCCGGAATCGGTGCCCAGCGTGGCCGTGAAGACCAGGGTGACCTGACCGTCGCCCGCCACCGTGCCCGTCCAGGTAATGACGCCGTTCTCGTAGACGGCGCCGCTCTGCTGGACCCACCCGCCGAAAGTCACCTCCACCGGCAGCGCGTCCGTCAGCACGACACCTAGGGCATCCCCGGCCCCGCTGTTGGAGAGGACGACGGTGTAGGTCACCACACCGCCGGGCGGGACGTCGGCCTGCGGCACCACCGATTTGGCGACGCTCAGGCTGGGGGCCAGGACGGTGAGGACGCCCGCGTTCTCTATCTCAAAGGGATCGCCTGGATAGACACCGTCCGTGTCGCCGTAGTACCACTGGTTATGCGGGTTGCCCTCGCCCCAGTTGCCGTTGAAGCGCACCACGTAGGAGTAGACACCCGAGGCTGTGGGGGTGAGGACGCCCCTAAACTCGTCGTTGTTCCCGGACTGGGTGTTCCAGACCATGGGCGACCAGGTGGTCCAGTTGGCCGGGTCCGGATCGGTGCCGTAGCCCACCTCGGCCAGAATCGCCCGCGGCGGGCCGTCGCGACTGGTCAGGTCGTCGGCCCAGATTTGGCCGTAGATGTTCTCCGTGGCGACGCCAACGGTCGTGGTGATGGCATACGGCCACTGGAGCACCACATAGCCCGGCTGGATGTGGCGGTAGTCGTCCACCACCGTCGGGGCGTTCACCGAGACCGACCGGTTCTGGCTCTGGAGCCAGTTCCAGTTGGCCGGCCCGCTTACCGTGTCGGTGTAGACGACGTACTTGTACTCGTAGGTGCCGGAGGTCTCCAGGACCACCGTGACGGAGAAGACGGAGAAGTCGGCGTTGGCGCTCATCGGTGTGGCGGTGGGGTCCCAGCCGTTGAAGGACCCCGCCAGGTAGACCGCCTCGCCGCTGCGGACCACGTCCTCCAGGTCGTGGTAGACGAAGGTGGTGGGGTAAAGTTCCTTCACGTCCGCCGGGCCGCGCGGCAGGACTTCGCGACGGATGGTACCGCTATAGTCGTAGCCCCGAGTGGTACCAGTGACCACCACATAGTCGCCTACCACGTAGGGGGTGAAGTCAATGTAGTTCGTGTCGGTAATCTGGCCCAGGTTGAAGTACCGATAGATGTCCACCGAACCCGAGCCGTCGTTCACGCGCAAGGTGTAGGCGTTGGGCTTTTCAACGATGTACCCGGCGACCCGCACCAGTTGCCCTTCCACGTCCTCGTTCACGTCGCCGGTAGCGAGGGGCAGGGGCTCCACCGGCGTGCTGGGGCCCAGGTCTACCACATCGGCCGCACTGAGCGGGATGATCTCGGTCTCCGCGCGGTACTCGGTCATAGTGCCAACGACCCGTACCCGGTTGTGCCGGGCGACTGGGTTCAGGCCAGTGCTCAAGTAGACCAGGACGCCACCGGTACCGTCCTGCATGTACAATTTGCGGTTCTGGCCGAAATCCTTGAAGATGCCCGGCTCAGCGGTGACAGTACCCTCTATGGTGACCAGCGTTCCGCTGGGGACTCCCCGTGCCTGAGCGATGGGAATCACGCGGTGCACCATTACCCCGGCCTGAGCCGTATCGTTGCCCGGAATCCAATCGCCGCCCTCCACTGCGACGGCGGCGGTGTCCGTGTAGCGGCCCGTCGCCGTGAGCGCATCGGTGGCGGAGACGACCAGGTGGAAGGAGAGGGATGCGCCCGGATTTAGCGGGCTGTTGAATACCCAGACCAGCGGGTCATCCGCGCTGCCGCTGCCGTTGGGCGCGACGCCGCTATCGTCCTCCACGTAGACGAACCCCTCCGGCAGGACGTCGGTCACCGTGAACGAGGCCACCGGCGTGATGGTGGAGCGGTTCTCCACGGTGAGGGTGTAGGTCACCAGCGCACCCTGGCCATCGCGGACCACCACGGGCTCCGTCGGGGCCGTCTTGCTCAGCGCCACGTCGTAGACGACAACGGTCAGCACGCCGGTCTTGTCCAGATCAAAGGGCGGACTCCCGTTGGTGTCCCCGTAGGTCCACCCGGCGTTGGGGTTGCCCGGCCCCCAGTTGCCGTCAAACCGCGTAGCGTAGGAGTAGACCCCACCCGCCGTCGGCGTCATCACGCCCATAAACTCGTCGTTGTTCCCGGACTGGGTGTTCCAAACCATGGGCGACCAGGTGGTCCAGTTGGCCGGGTCCGGATCGGTGCCGTAGCCCACCTGGGCCCGGATGCCGCGCCCTTCGCCGCTGAGATTGGTGACATTCTGGATGTATACCTGCCCGTAGACCCGATCGGTCGGCTTGTTGATGTCGGTCTGCAGGGTGTACGGCCACTGCAGATTGGCCCAGCCGACCACCACATTGCGGTAGTCGTGCACCGTCCCGACGCCGCTGGTCACGGTGAGGACGCGGTTATTCGTATTGAGCATATCCCAGCGGCTGTTCTCGCCCAGGTCGGTGGAGTTCACATAGTACTTGTACTCGTACGTCCGCCCGACCTCCAGCCCGGAAATTGTCACCGAGAAAACGGTATTTCCGGGATCGGCGTCCATCAGGGTGCAGTCCCACCCATTGAAGTCACCGCGCAGGCAGACAGTCTCAGCGGTCATCCCGCCGACGAGCACCACATCCTCCAGGTCGTGGTAGACGAAGGTGACGTCGGTGGTGAGTTTCTCCACGGTGAAGACGGCCTGGGCGGTGCCGGCGTCGTAGGTGCCGCTGAATTCGGCGGTGTTGGTGACCACGTCGCCGTAGTCGCCGACGTGCTGGGCGGTGAAGGTGATGGTGATGGCCTCCCCTGCGGTGACCGTGCCGGACCAGGTGATGACGTCGCCCACTACCGTGGCCCCCTCCGGCTGCTCAATCCATTCTCCGAAGTCCACCTCGGCGGGGAGGGTGTCGGTGAAGAGGACAGTGTCGTTGACGCCCCCGATGTTCTCCAGGCGGACGGTATAGGTGACGAAACCATGGTACGCCACATCCGTTGCCGGTATGACGTTTTTCGTCATCCCAAGGACGGGCTGGCTGCGAGGCGTCACGGAGAGGTCGTCTATGGCCAGACCGTGGTCATTCCCTGCATCGTTGATGTCCATCCACCGGAGCATAATCTCCTGGCCGGGCAGGATCAGCACATTCAGAGTGGCCGAGAGTTCTCGCCGGTTGGCCGGGTCATTGCCGTTCAGGGCTCCGGTTATGGCTCCCGAATTGGTAATTGGGCTGACGAAATCTAATGCAGGCACACCGGTCCAGGTGCCGCTAATGAGGTCATCTACTGTATCGCCAACCCGATAGGCAAAGGCCAGAACGTGTTGGTTGGTATTCCCGCCCTGTCGCCATTGCTCGCCCGTATACGCAACGTCCAGCGCCGTGATGGCGTAATTGGTGTTGTTTCGCAGCCGGACGCCATAATAGATGGTGTATGTGCTGCCAGAGGCGATGGAGCCCAGGGCGCGTTCCGAAGACCCCGTAGTGCCGAAACTGTACAGGGCTCCTGTGGTGGAACTGCCATCACTGGCATTGTAGGTGGAGCGGTTTGAGTACCAACCGAGAACGGTTGAGTTGTTTGTCCAGGGAATATTCGTACCGCTGCTTGCCAATGTGTCAAAATTCTGGGTGTAGGGGGTATCCAGATTCACCAACTCCACCTGCGCCAGAACGACCTGTACCGGTCCTTTTAGCGCCATCCCGGCCATCACCGCCACCACGGCGGCCAGGCCGAGGAGCAGAGAGAGAATGGTGGTCAGCGATTTGCGGTTCATGGTAGTACCTCCTTTGTACAGATTTGGTGTAGCGCAAACCGTCAGCCTGCCCGCAGGCCCGGCGGCCTGCGCTATAAAAGACTTTATCGGAAACAGGACACGGATACACACGGATGGATACGGATGGACACGGATAGCACAGATTTTCACGGATTTTTTTATCCGTGCTGACCCGTAAAACCCGTGTTGATCCGTGTCCTATTCCAAGCCTTCAATGGGACACGGATGGACACGGATAGTTGGAATTTGCCACGAATTTTTTAATTCGTGTAAATTTGTGTAATTCGTGGCAAAAAAGACCAACTGCGTAACTCCTGTTTTTATCCGTGCTGACCCGTAAAAACCCGTGTTGATCCATGTCCTGTTCCAAACTGTCGGGGAGCCAGACCACCCCCAACCCCCTTTTATCCCTCCCGATAAGGTCTATGGCCTCCCGTTCCGCATCACCAGCGGCAGGTAGACCCGCCAGCGCCAGCCAAACTCCCAGACGAACTCCCGCTGCAGCGGCACGCCGTCCTCGGCGTCCCGCAGGCCCGTCGTCAACTGCACCCGGTAGAAGCCGCGCGGGTCCAGCGGGACCGCCGGGGTGAAGAGGACCGTCGCGCTGATGCCCGCCGTCGGGCTGATGTAGCCCACGGTCCCCGTCACCGCGCCGCCGTTCACCCGCACCGTCTCCGTGGTCACCGTCGCCGGATTCAGGGCCCGGTTGAAGGTCGCCGTGATGGGGCCACTGGGATTAAAGGACGTCGCGCCGGGGGCCGGGGAGACGGCCACCACCAGCGGGTCCCGCCAGTTGTAGACGACGTCCGTCACCGTCATCGTCCCGTCCGTCCCCCAGGTGGGGGTGACGACACGGTTGGCAAAGCCGGTGACGGGCCCCCACTTCTCCACCCGGTCCCAACTCCCACGGGTGTACTTGTACTCCCGCCGCTCGCCCTCCGGCATCCGCAGGGTGACCGTCCAGCGGTTCTCCCCGGCCCGCGTCAGCGCCCGCGCGGACGGGTTCCACGACGCGCCGAAGACGTCCGCCCGGTCCCCGGCGATGTAGACGGTGTCCCCGGACGGCGTGAAGGCCGGGACGGTCACCACGAAGGTCACCGTGACCCAGCGGGCCTCGGCCCGCGCGGCAGCCGGGTTGGAGAAGCCGGAGCGGTTGAAGGACGTGTCCAGCGCGCGGACGGTGTAGGTGTAGAGACAGCCCGTCTGGACGGCGGTGTCAGTGTAGACGGTCGTGGGGGAGAGGACGCGGGCCAGGACGGGGCCCGGGGGTTCCACCCCCTCGCACGGGCCGGCCCGGTACAGGTCGTAGGCGTAGAGGTCGGCCGCCGCAACGGGGTCCCAGGCCAGGGCGATGTGGTCGGCCCCCCAGCGGGTCACCCGCAGGTTCCCGGGCGGAGGCGGCGGGTCGGTGTCCGCCGACGGCAGGACGTACAGGACGCCGGGGGAGACGACGCCCGTGGGGGTGATGAGCCCGCTCCGGTCTGCGTAGACCCAGTCCCGCCCGCCGGTGGTGGAGTACCGGTAGACGACGTGGAAGGTGCCTGTGTACTCCGGCACTAATTGCGCCTTGAACTCATCGTTGTTGTCCACGTCGGTGTTGAAGACGGCATCCGTCCACCCCGTCCAGGAGATGGGCGGGGTGTCCGTGGGGCCGAAGCCCACCTGGGCGAGGAGGCCCGGCGTCGCCCCGTCCTGGCTGGTCACCCCGTCTATCCAGACCTGGCCGAAGACGGGGTCGGTGGGGGTGAGGCCGATAGTGTGGGTGAGTTCCGGCGGCCCCTGGAGGTTGGCCCAACCAATAACGTGGTGGGGCATCGCCGCCGCCTCGTCCGATGGCCCGCTCTCGTTGCCCGCACCGTCCACGGCCGTCACCACGTAGTGGTAGGTCGTCCCGTTGACCACGTCCGTGTCGGTGTAGACGGTGTCGGGGACGGTGGCCAGGAGGGCGTACCCGCCGCCGGGGAGGAGGGAGCGGTACAGGTTGTAGGCGACGGCGTCCGTCACGGGGGACCACGCCAGGACTACCTGCCCGGCCCCTTCGGTGGCCGTGAGGACGGAGGGCGGCGCGGGCGGGACGATGTCGCCGTCGGCGTAGACCAGGAGGGTGCCGCTCATCGGGGCCAGGTTCGTGATGGTGATCCGGCCGTCGGCGGAGACGGTGTACGGGGTCCCGCCGGAGAGGACGTCGGTGAGGACGGTCCCCACGCCCAGGTAGCCGCGCACGTCCACGACGACGGTGTGGGGGGTGGCGTCGCGGTTCAGAACCACCACACCGGCATCCGCCACCGTCCCCGAAATCCAGCGCCGGCCATAGGCGTAGACGCGGGCCGCGTCGTCCACCAGCAGGGTGTCAAAGGAGCCGGCGCGCAGGGCCGGACGCGCGGCACGGGTCTGGCCCAGCAGGGCGTAGAACGCCGCGATGCCGGAGCGGGCGGAGTAGTAGCCGGGGGTGTCGCTCCACGGGAAGGGGACCCGGTTGTAGGGGTCGTCCTCGTACTTCCCGCCGTAGAGCCGGCCCGGCGACTCCACCCCCACCTCGTCGCCGTAGTAGACGGTGGGCGCGCCGGGGAGGGTGAACTGCAGGAGCGCCAGCAACTTCTGGTAGGGGTCGGTCTCGTCCGAGGAGAGGTCGCCGCCGCCCGACTTCTGACCATGGGAGAGGACAAAGCGGACCCGGTTGGTGTCGTGGGAGCCCGCCAGGTTCAGCATCACCGCCAGCGCCTCCGGCGGGTAGTCCTCGGCCAGGGAGTGGAGCCAGGCGTCCAGTTGGGAGACGGTGATGGGGGCCAGAACGCCGCTCGCCGAGGACGGGTTGTTGTCGTTGTCTTCGTAAGGGGTCTCCCGCAGGAAGGAGAGGAGGGCGCTGCGGAAGCGGTAGTTCATCACCGCGTCCCACTCCCCGCCCAGGAGCCAGGGGGTGGCATCGCCCCACTCCTCGCCCAGGATGACGGCGTCGGGATTGGCCCCCTTCACGGCCTGGCGGAACCCCTCCCAGTAGTCGTTGCCGGGGTCGTGGGTGAGGCCGGGGTCTACGTCCCCGCCCACATCCAGCCGCCAGCCCGCGGTCCCGGAGAGGATCCAGCGAGTGGCGATGGCCCCCGTCCCGCTGTAGAAGTACGTCCGGACCGCCGGGTTGGACGAGCGCAGGACGGGGAGGGTGTCGTACCCCCACCAGGAGAGGTAGCCGTCGGGCCAGTCGGGGAAGGTGTACCAGTCGTAGTAGGGGCTGGACCGGGACTCGTACGCGCCAAGGGTCGGATGGCGGGAGTACCTGTCAAAATAGACGCTATCCGACGAGGTGTGGTTGAAGACGCCGTCCAGGATGACCCGGATGCCGCGCGCTGCGGCCGCGGTCAGCAGGTTCGCCAGCGCCCCGTTCCCGCCCAGGTGCGGGTCCACTTCCTCGTAGGTCGTCGTGTCGTACTTGTGGTTGGAGGGGGAGCGGAAGACGGGGTTCAGGTAGATGGCCGTCACCCCCAGGGACTGCAGGTAGCCCAGTTTCTCCGTCACCCCCTGGAGGTCGCCGCCGTAGAAGTCCTCGCCCCAGCGGTTGCGGTACGGGCTGGCGGGGTCGCGGGGGTCTATGACCTCGGCGTTCCACGTCGTGTAGGTGATGCCGCCGGTGGGGTTGCCGTAGTAGAAGTGGGTGCCGGAGACGACGTCGTTGGCGGGGTCGCCGTTGCGGAAGCGGTCGGGGAAAATCTGGTAGACGACGGCCCCTTTCAGCCAGTCGGGCGTCTGGAAGGTGGGGTCGTAGACGGTGAGTTGGAAGGAGAGGTCGGGGGACTCGTCGTAGGCCCGGCCGGGGCCGCCCTCGTTGTAGCCCCGGTAGACGCCGTCCACGACGTGGTCGTCCTCATAGTAGTCGGTATCGGTGCCGTCCTGGACGATGAAGCGGTACCAGAGGACGGTGGGCCGGGTGGGGGTGATGGTGACGGCCCAGTAGTCGTAGGCGGGGTCGGAGGCGACGACGCGCATCGGGAGGACGGTCGCGGTGTCGGTCCGGTCGTCGTAGAGGCGGAGGGAGACTCCGGTCAGGTCGCCCGCGAAGGCCCGCAGCCGCAGCGTGACCGGTGTCCCGGCGGGGACGGGGCCGACGGGGGTACGGTAGGTCGGGTTGCGGGAGTCGTGGAGCAGGCCGTCCCAGAAGACGTCGTTGTCGTGGGCGGCGCCGAAGGTGACGTGGCGGATGACGGTGGCGGTGTCGGTCTCGCTCCGCGCGGTGACGGTGAGGGTGTTGGCCCCGCGGGCCAGGGTGACCGGCTGGGTGAAGCGGCCGTCGGCGTCCAGCGTGGGGGTGTAGCGGGCCGCGCCGTTCAGGTCCACCGTGACGGTGACGCCGACGGCGGGGGAGACGGCGCCGGTGACGGTGATGTCCGGATGGACGAAGAACGCGCCGTCGGGCGGATGGGTCACGTCCAGCGTCAGCGCCGGGGCCAGGGTGTAGGTTGCCAGGAACTGCTGGATGGTGGAGTCGTCCCAGCCGGTGGACTGGTCGTCGGAGGGGACGGTGTCAAAGGCGCCTTTCGTGTCTCCGGTCTGGGTGGCGTAGAACTGGAGGTGGATGGGGGTGCCAGGGACAGGGGAGATGCCCAGGTCGGCGAAGGGGATGGCGAACTCCACCCCTACGCCGTCGGCGAAGGCGACGTGGGTGCCAATCATCCCGCCGCCGGAGATGCCGCCCCAGTTGGTCCCCGCGCCGGTGCTGTAGTCGTTGCCGTTCCAGCGGCGGAGTTCCGTCCAGCCGTTATCGTCCCCGCCTGCGCCGGAGCCGACGATGTTGCCCCGGATGACGATGTCGGGGATGAGGCGGTAGGGGAGCAGGACGGGCGTCCCGCCGACGTTGGCGTGGGTGGCGGTGTAGGCGAAGTAGATGGCGTTGTTCCAGGGGTCGCGGGGCGGGGAGCCGGCGGTGGCGGTGTAGCGGCCGGTGGCGATGGCCAGGCCGAAGGAGCCGGAGGACTGGGTGCGGGTGTACCCCGGCAGGGGGACGAAGACGTAGAGGTTCTGGCTGTCGTTGGTGACGTAGAGGCTGATGACGTCGGTCCAGTGGGTGCCGGACCAGTCCCGCGGCCCCGGCGAGAGGTCGCCGGGCGGGTCGGCGGCCAGGGCCGGCCCGTAGGCCGGGTCGGGCAGGCCGTCCAGAGTGACCGTTGCGCCCTGGGCGGGGATGGGGGTGGAGAAGAGCAGCAAGATCAGGGCCAGGGCGCCGGTGGCCAGGGTCAGGGCGAAGAGGTAGCGTGGAACTACAGACTTCACAGGTCCCTCCAATGCAAAGGACGCAAGGTACCTCGCCTCTATGGGCGAGATGTGGAAGGGCCCGGCCAGTTCGTGGCCGTAGAGGGGGAGCCCCGCCTCGGTGCGGGTGGAGTCCCGCACGCCCAGGCCCGCCGGTTTGACGCCGAAGCGCTCCCCCGCCTCCAGAATACGGTCCCGCAGCGCGGGGGCCTGATATGTATGCTGAGGTCAAGGCTTCCAGAGGGTTAAATCGGGGATTAAGGCAAAGTCATCATCGTCACTGGCTATATGAGTGATCCCTCTTTCACGCATCAGTGCCACATGAGACGCATCGGTGATAAACAATCCGGTATCGGCGCTTATATCCGCTGCAGCGAACATTATGTTGGCTGTCACCTCCGGCACATCCAAACCGAGCAGGATCAGGTCTTCTATGTAGGATTTGTATTTCCTGACTGGCGCATTAACTCTACGAGTAAAGGCCGGGTCTTTCAGCGCCTTGCGAATGTTCCAGATTGTTGGCTTTGCCAGTTCTGCAGCGGCCTCCTGAACCAGAATTTTGAAGAATACCTCGTCCAGAACCAGCGGAGAGGTCACTCCCCGAATATGACCTTCCTCAATAGCGGTCAAAAAGTTTGTGGCTGCCTCTCCGTAGTCGGGATCGTCAAAGGCATGGAAGAGGAAAATATTGGCATCAATGAAGATGGGCTCATTTAGATCAAAATCGTAAAGGCGAGGCATTAGTTTGTCCTCTGCACATACAACTCTTGCAGTTCACGATAGGAGAGTCGTTTTCTGACAACCCCTCTTGCTTTTGCTGATAAAGAAGAGGGCTTTAGAAGGATAAGATGTTCCCTCACCACCGCTGTAACCGAATCCTCCAGAGAGGCTTCGCGCAGCATATCCCGACTCAGAGAAAGTTCGCCGTCTTTCACCTGTAACTGAACCACTCTCGGCATAGATCACCCCGGTGTCTCATCCGCAGCGAGCAATGATTACTGTAACAGTTATACCACACTTCTCCAAAGAGGCAAAGAGTTTTGCTGAAAGAAAGGCGTGAAAGGCACAGGTTTCGTGCCTTTCGCGCCTTTCGTGTCTTTCGTGTCTTTCGCGTCAGTCCTCCACCGTCCGCCAGACCTGGGCCTCCATCGCGCGCTCGCGGAAGCGGGTGAGCACCGTCGCCTCCACCGGCAGGACGGCCCGGTCGGCAGCCGTCGCCTCCTCCAGGGATTTGCCGCCCAGCGGGAAGATGGCGATGGGCGTGCCGGGGACGTTGTACTGCTTCTTCACAATCGCCAGCCCCACCAGGTAGCCCTCCACATCAATGGAGCAACTGGTGACGTGGCCGATCAGTTGTCCCTTGCGGTTGACGACCGGGTCGCCCGTCTGCGGGCGGCGCACCCCCTTCTCGGCGACGCGGAAGCGAATGAGTTCCCGCTCCCGGCCTTTCTCCCGGGCCAGCAGCGCGTCCCGGCCGATGAAGAAGGGCTTGTGGTACTTGACGTATCCGGCAAACCCCGCCTCTATGGGCGAGATGTGGAAGGGCCCGGCCAGTTCGTGGCCGTAGAGGGGGAGCCCCGCCTCGGTGCGGGTGGAGTCCCGCGCGCCCAGGCCCGCCGGTTTGACGCCGAAGCGCTCCCCGGCCTCCAGGATGTGATCCCACAGCGCGGGGGCCTGGTCGGGGTGGACGAAAATCTCGTAGCCCCACTCCTCGCCGGTGTAGCCGGTGCGGGCGATGACGACGGGGATGCCCGCCAGCGAGCCCTCCAGGAGGTCGGTGCGGCGCAGGCGGGAGAGCGCAGTCCGAAACTCCGCCCCGTCCGCCAGCGCCAGCAGGGTCGGCAGCGACGCCGGGCCCTGCAGGGCCAGGTCCCGCTTCTGTCGCTCGCCGGAGGCCGGGTCCTTCAGGTTGCGCAGGATGGCCGGGGCCTCCACCTGCACCCAGGGACGGGCCCGGTCAATGACCACCCGCCGCTCGTTCACCGCGTTCAGCCAGTCCCAGTCCTTCTCCTCGTTGGCCGCGTTGACCACCACCAGGTAGAGGTCGGCCCGGCGGCGGTAGACCATAATGTCGTCTATGACGTTGCCGTCGGGGTCCAGGAGATAGCCGTAGAGGGACTGGCCGTCCTCCAGCCAGGCGACGTAGTTAGAGCAGACAGTGTCCAGGAAGGCGGTGGCGTGGGGACCGGCGACCTCAAAGACGCCCATGTGGGCCACGTCAAAGAGACCGGCGGTCTCCCGCACCGCGCGGTGCTCCTCGCTGACGGACGTGTACCAGACGGGCATCTCCCACCCGGCAAAGGGGACCATTTTGGCGCCCATGCGTTTGTGGGTCTCGTAGAGGGGGGTGCGCTTGAGGGGGGATTCCCGCTCTTCCCACTTCCATTCTTCTTTGGGGGACGGCGCGTCCGGCCGGGGCAGGTGGGCCTGACCGATGAAGTAGGGTTTGGTCAGGTCTACCTCACCCCACCCCCCAGCCCCCTCCCCTCTCCCGCCCAGCGGGAGAGGGGAGGGGATGGCGCCGGAGGCGCCGGGGGAGGGGTGAGGAGAGCCCTCACCCCACCCCCCAGCCCCCTCCCCTCTCCCGCCCAGCGGGAGAGGGGAGGGGGTGGCGCCGGAGGCGGCGGGGGAGGGGTGAGGAGAG
>Ga0308395_1001142_pt1 | contig 17998 bp, 13 predicted proteins | sample Hotspr20SampleP4_FD_202097 | JGI IMG/M metagenome (GOLD analysis project Ga0308395, IMG submission 202097) | Hot spring phototrophic mat microbial communities from Mushroom Spring, Yellowstone National Park, Wyoming, United States - 20050930_P4 ...
CAGGATGCCGAACGTGCCAAAGACCTCTACGAACACCGGGCCATTGCTCAGAAGGAAGTGCTGGCGGCCGATAACGTCGTGGTGCAGTCCCGCGCAGCCGTTGAGCAGGCCCGCGCCGTCGTGGCGCAGGCCGAAGCTGGACGGGAGCAGGTGCGCCGGCGACTCGAAACCTTTGGGCTCGATGACAGTGGACGTGAGTCACGCATTACGGTTCGTGCCCCCATCAACGGTAAGGTACTTGAACTGGCTGTGGTTCCTGGCGAGTACCGCACCGATACCTCAGTGTCGCTTATGACAATCGCCGACATGAGTCGGCTGGTTGTGACGGCGAACGTTCCAGAAGCCAACCTCTATCTTGTGCAGGTGGGCGAGAACGTCGAAGTCGAACTGACCGCCTTTCCCGGCGAACGGTTTACCGGGCGGGTCATCCGCATTGCCGATACGATTGACCCGCAGACCCGAACGGCGCGGGTCATTGTAGAACTCACTTCTGGCGCCGAGCGTCTGCGCCCAGACATGTTTGCACGCCTTCGGCTCTCCAACGCGCCGACGCCCCTGCCGGTCATTCCAAAAACAGCGATTGTTGAACGGGAAGGCGTCACCGGGGTCTTTGTTGAACGGGAAGCGGGCAAGTTTGACTGGCGCCCGGTGCGAGTAGGCGTGTCACTTGGCGAGCGGGTCGCCATACTTGAAGGGCTCCGACCGGAAGAACGGGTTGTGGTCGGAGGGACGATGTTGCTGTACCGCAATTAGGTGGTAGCCGTGACGGACCATATCAGGCGAGGTCAACCATGATCGAACTTCCGAATCTGGCGCTGCGGTATCGCCCTGCCGTCCTAGCAGCGGCCCTGCTGCTTATTGGCGCCGGTGTCTGGGCATTTCAAAACCTCAAGGTTGAGGCGTACCCGGACATTTCCGATACGGGTGTCGTTGTCATTACCCAGTTTCCGGGCAACGCTGCCGAAGAAGTCGAGCAGCAAGTCACCATTCCCATCGAGCGCGCCCTGAACAACACGCCCAAGGTTATTGCCCGTCGTTCCCGGACGATTTTCGGGTTGTCTGTCGTCGAGCTGACCTTTGACGACGGCGTGGATGATTACTTTGCCCGCCAGCTTGTACTCGAACGTCTGCGGGATGCCGAGCTACCGGAAGGCGTCCAGCCCAGTCTCGGGCCGCTCACATCGGGCATTGGCGAAATGTATCGCTACCGACTTGATGGGGACGGCGTCCCGGAAATGAAGCTGCGCGAAATCCAGGACTGGGTGGTGCTGCCACGCTTGCTTCAGGTGCCGGGTGTAGCGGACGTGGCTACCTTTGGCGGGTTGGTCAAGACCTATCGAGTCGAACTTGACCCACTGAAGCTGGAAAAATTTGCCCTCACGGCTAAGCAAGTGGCCGATGCCATCAGCGCCAACAATCGCAATGCCGGTGGCGGTGTAGTGGATAATCAGCAACAGAGCCTCGTTGTGCGTGGCGTTGGGTTGGTCCGTTCACGGCAGGACATCGAGCGCATTGTCATCGGGGCCTTCAACGGTGTTCCCCTGTTTGTCCGTGACGTAGCCCAGGTCAGTGTGGCCCCGGCGCCGCAAACCGGCATTTTTGGTTACGACGATGTCTCCGGCGGCGTCGAGGGCATTGTTCTGTTGCGCCGGTGGGAAAATCCAAGCGACACCCTGGCCGCGCTCAAGGAAGCCATTGCCGAACTCAACAGCCAGCTTGCTCCCCAGGGCATCCGCCTTGTGACCGTCTATGATCGGGGCGAACTGGTTTCCAATACGCTACGTACCGTCTCACGAACCCTTATCGAAGGGCTCATCATCGTTACGCTGGTACTGTTTTTCTTCCTAGGCGACGTGCGGGCAGCGCTGCTGACGGCCGTCACCATCCCTATGTCGCTACTCTTTGCCTTTATCTGTTTGAAGCTGGCCGGTATTCCCGCCAATCTGCTCAGCCTAGGGGCGCTTGACTTTGGCATCATTGTGGATGGCACGCTGGTTATGGTGGAACACATCGTTCACCGGCTGGCGGACGACCGTCATTCTCGGCGAAGTGTGTTTGAAACCGTTCGGCGGGCGGCGCTCGACATTGAGCGGCCGGTGTTTTTCTCACTGGTCATTCTGATCTCGGCCTACCTGCCGCTGTTTACCATGGAGCGCGTCGAATACCGGTTGTTCGGCCCTATGGCGTTTACCGTGTGTAGTGCGCTGTTGGGCTCGCTTTTGCTGTCCCTGACGTTGACGCCGGTTTTGGCCAGCTACTGGCTGACACGCAATGTACGGGTGTGGGAAAACCCGGTCGTCCGGTGGCTGCGGCAGGGCTATGCCGCTGTGCTGGAAGTGACCCTGGCGCGCCCCTGGCTCACTTTAGGAATAGCCGGAGCCTTTACGCTGGTGGGACTTGGCATTGGGCTGCGTCTTGGGACGGAATTTCTGCCGCAACTTGATGAGGGTGTCATCTGGATTCGCGCCAATCTACCGCCCGGTATTTCCCTGACGGAATCAGCCCGCACGGCTAATCGCATCCGCGCATTGATTCGGGAATTTCCCGAGGTTTCCGGTGTCATCTCCCAAAGTGGACGCAACGATGATGGCACCGACCCGTTCGGCCCTAACCGCAATGAGCTGCTGGTTAACCTGCATCCTTACGAAAGCTGGACGACCGGACGCACCAAGGCCCAACTCGTGGCGGAAATGTCGCGCCGGCTGGAAGCCAGCATTCCTGGAGCAACGTTCAATTTCACCCAGCCCATCATTGACACCTCGACCGAAATGGCCACCGGATCGAGTGCCGATCTGGCCATCATTCTGCGCGGCCCCGATCTGAAGCAGTTGCGGGAGCTGGCCAAACAAATCTTGGCTATTGTTCGGCAGATTCCGGGAGCAGCCGACAGCTCCATTGAACAGGAAGCTGACCAGCCGCAACTGCGACTGCGCATCAACCGCGAAGAAGTGGCGCGCTACGGCATCAACGTTGCTGACGTGCAGGACCTCATCGAGCTAGCCATCGGCGGTCGTCCGGTCGGGGTAGTGTTTGAGGGCGAGCGGCGGTTTGACATCGTTGTGCGCTATCTGCCGGAAGCCTGTGCAAACACGGCTGCCATTGGCAAGCTCCTTGTACCAACGGCCGATGGGGGGCGCGTGCCGCTGTCGCAACTGGCCGAAATTACTGTTGTAGAAGGAGCCAGTATCATTGCCCGGCGCGAAAACCAGCGTCAGATCACGGTGCGCACCAACATCCGGGGACGTGACCAGGGGGGCTTTGTCCGCGACGCCCAACAGGCTGTGGCCGCCAGGGTGACTCTCCCCGAAGGCTATGCCATCGAGTGGGGTGGCCAGTTTGAGAATCTCACGCGCGCGCGGGCACGACTGACCGTTGTGCTGCCGGTGACGCTGGCCATTATTTTCGGGCTGTTGTTTATGACGTTTGGCCGGGCGCGAGATGCCTGCATCGTGCTGGCCAGTGTTCCCTTCGCTCTTGTGGGCGGGCTGGTGGCCTTGTGGCTGCGGGGTATCAACCTGAGCGTTTCGGCCGCAGTCGGCTTCATCTCCCTGTTTGGTGTCGCGGTCATGAGCGGCGTGCTCATCGTGTCGGAAATCAACCGCCTGCGCGAGGTTGAGGGCCGGTGTGTACGGGACGCCATCTTCACCGGCGCCTGTCAACAGATGCGGCCGGTGCTGATGATGCTTGTCGTGGCGTTGCTGGGGATGATCCCGGCGGCGCGCGCCGTCGGGATCGGCTCGGATGTCCAACGTCCGCTGGCAACCGTCGTCGTGGGTGGCCTCTTTTCGGCCCTGATTCTGACCCTACTGGCCTTGCCCAGTCTGTATGCCGTTCTTGTCGCGGAGGAAAAACCGTCGCTTCCCGAAACTACAGTGCCGCCTGCATGATACCTCAGCAGGCAAGCACTTACGGCCGGCAGGCATTCCCATCGTCTGTGGCATAGGGCTTGGGCAGCGTGTTCTGACAGAGATATTTGAAAATACCCTTCGAGGAAAGAAAACCGATGGGTTTGTCCTCGTCGTCCACAATCGGCACGTGGCGGTACTTGTGCACGGCCATGAGATTGAGCGTTTTGGCCAGGGTATCGCCGTGCCGTACGACCCCGGGGTTGGGCGTCATGATGGTATCCACCGGTGTGGTATCCAGCTCGGTGATGCGATTGGCGACCTTGTAGAGCATGTCGCGCTCGGTCACGATGCCGACCAGCTTCCCGCTGCGGACAACCATCGCGCAGCCAAACCGCTTTTCCCGCATAGCCCGCAGGGTGGCCCCAATCGAAGTGCCTACCTCGACCGTAATGGCCGGATAAGGAAAGAGACGGTCAATGGTGTCTTCGGCTAGGGGCTGTTGAATTGGAAGCTCCGGTTCATCCATCTCTACGGCTGTGAGGTCAGAACCACAGGCCTCACAGATTTCTGCACCAGGTAGGTTTTCAAAGCCACAAGCAGGACACTTCATGACGGGCCTTCCTCCAGGGTAGGAATGGTACGCACCGAATAGACCAGGTTGGCAATGTGCGGGGAATCAGAGTAACACGATGCCAGGCAGGTTTTCAAAGCCACTCGTTGGTACAGCGTCACCCGATTGAAAATGGTCTCACCACTGAAACTGTTCAATCGTGCCTAGAGCCAAAGCCCAGTTGACGCGCGCCATGACGTGTTGCGCCAGCGCTTGAATCCGCGCGGCGCGGACCTGACTGAGCGCCGACTGCGCCTGGAAGACCTCTAGATTGTCGGCGACACCGGCGGCAAGGCGTTCTTCGGTGAGTTCGACCTCACGCTGCACCAGTGTCACCGCCTGTTCCGCCGCGACCACCTGCTTCGCCGCAGCCGACAACATGACCGCAGCCGACAACATGACAACGACATGACAACGGCCAGCCTTCCCTCTTGCTTGATCTGCCGCCGGACATCGGCGACCTCCAAACTCACGCCGGCGGGTACAGCTCTTTTCGGCAACCAGCCGGCCAAACGAAGCGCCACCGTTGAACACCGGACGTTGACCCGCACCCCGAACGTGCGCGTCGGTAGGACAAAGCGGTTCAGCCGCATGCCGTTCAGGCTGTGATTCGACATTCCCTTTTTCACAGACGAACCGCTCGATGTTTTCGAGCACGATGATGGCATCGTCAATGACGACGCCCACCATAAGCGTCACTGCCAGTAGCGAACGGTGTCCAGCGTGTAGCCAACCCGGCCAGACGCCAAACGCGCCGATGAGGGACGTTTGGATGGCAAGGGCGGCGATGAGGGTCAGCCCCAGGCCCGGAGAAACACCAACACCACGAGACAGGCCAGCAGGCTCCCTTCGAGCAGATGGGTTTTGACATCGTTGACAGCAGCTTCGATGAAAATGGACTTGTCGCCGACTTCGGTCACGGTGACTTCCGGGGGCAGACTGGCACGGATTTCCTTCAGCTTAGCCTTGACGGCAGCAGCCAGCGCCGCGGCATTGTCGCCGGCCCGTTTGGAGACCTGCACGATGACGGCCGAATGCCCATCCAACGCCGTGATGGTACGGGGCAGCGGCGTGGTTTCCTCGACGTGGGCGACATCCGCCAGATAGATGGGATAGCCTTGGTGGTATAGGCAAGCGGCAACCGGCGCAGGGTGGATGCATCTTGGACTTTGCCTGGGACGCGCAGGGCCGTTTCGCGTGCGCCCTGCTCCAGCGTCCCGGCTGGGGCGTCGCAGTTCTGGCGTTCGATAGCGGCAATGGCGTCGAGTGGCGTCAGGTCGTGGGCGCGCAGGCGCAGCGGGTCAAGTGTGACGCGCACTTCGGGTTTTGCCACACCAAGCAGTGGCACCCGCACGACGCCATCGAGGGTTTCCAGTTGTCCTTGACCTGGCGTCGTGCTAGATGTGTCGTTCCAACCAGCGGATGGGGTGTGAACGCGGCTAGCCAGATGACCAGTGAGGCATTGGTTTCAAACTTCCGAACCGTAGGCGGCTCAATGTTCTTGGGCAGTTCGGGGATGACAAGTTTGAACTTGTCGCGGACTTCCTAGACTGCCATGTCGAAGTCCTTGTTGAGCGAAAACTGGATGTTGACCTGCGAAATGCCTTCAACTGAAGTGGAGCAGATTTCCTTGACGCCGCTGATGGCATTGACGGCTGACTCGACTTTTCCGTGATGTCGCGCTCGATTTCGACGGCCGATGCGCCGGGATTGGTGACGACGACAGTGACAACCGGGAAATCAACATTGGGGAATCTATCCACACCGAGCGTTCCATAGCCGACCAGCCCAAAGACGGCAATTGCCACGATGAGCATGGTTGTGAAAACCGGACGCCGGATACAGACTTCAGCCAGCCACTGCATAGCCTTGTACCAATTGATTTATTTGTTGAACTACAGGATTAGAGTAAATCAAAATGATTATCTGTTTTCTGACTTGGATTTTTTTATCTTTGATTGGTTCATTAATCTTTATATCTTTTTTTTCATTCCTCATTGAAAAAAAAGATATATCATATATGCTTGTCAATTATTTTTTTATAGCTATATTTGCGGGGTCTTTAATTCTAGCTAACTTTTTGCTTATAATTTCTTTCATAACCCCTCTAAGATTAAATTGTCTTTTGGGAATTATACTGATTTTTATCATAAGAATATTCTGTATTTTTGATACAGAATACTTGAGAGAGATACTAAAAATCTTTCTCGTCAAAATTCACATTTTGGCAATTTCTTCTGTAATTACATTTTTCTTTATAAATATACCTTACGAAAGCACTGTTGATATGCTTACCTATCACATCCAACTCTCGAGATATTTACATGACTATGGTTTAGTGAAGGGTCTTGCATTAATTTCAGCACAACTTGGACATCAATCAATATGGTTTGCCCTGCCAGCCCCACTTGAAGATATTCTCAACGTTTATTCAAGTTTGATAGTTGGTGCTTTTTCTTACTTCCTATCAATCTGTCAACTTCTACAAAGTCTTTATAACATTAAGGAAGGAAAGAAAGAGGAGGTCTTCTTAGCTTCATACCTTCTCTTTTGTCTAACATCACTAAGTGTCATGGTACAACCAACTTCAGTTGAAATGGCAATTAGCTTTTTACTTGGAACATCTATTTTCTTCTGCATAAAAACAATTACAAAGCCACATAGCTACAATGAATACAAAGAAAATAAAAGCTATCTTACTTTTTTTTGGATAACATTAGTACTATCGTCAAGTTCCCTTGGACTAAAATTAACTTCAATTCCCATTTTTCTAATTGGTGTATTTTTATTCATACATAATCTTAAGTTTTCTAAGATTCAAAATTTTGCCAATCAATCTATCAAATTTTCTATGCTTTTTATATTCTTTTTCTTGCCCAAAACTTTTGCACTAATCTTAGCTTCTGGTTGTCCTTTTTATCCATCAAGTTTTCTTCATGTCAAAGTACCTTGGTTTGTAGGAGAAGAATTTTCAAGAACACTTGTAAGACATATCTCTGCCCATGCCAAATTTGGCACACTTGATTACCCGGAGCATGTGTCTAACTGGTTTTCTCTGTGGTCCAGCAGGTATGAGGGGAAATCAGTTGTATTTTTTATATATTTCTTTATCTTTTTGCTACCGTGTACTTTGTTTTTTCTGAGATATAAAATTTTAGAGCATTATAAATTATACATAGCTGCTAAACTCCCTCTGCTTTTGGGTATAATATATACATTTTCACTAGCTCCAAGTGCCAGGTTCATTCTGCCATATATAATTGGAATAGCTGCACTGCATGTTTTTTTTATTTCTCTTGAGAATATAAATATTTCCTTATTTGCTATGATACTTTCATTATCTGCTGCAGAGTCCCTCTACAGCGGAATAAAAAGTATAGCAGCTAATTTTGTATTATTATTCCTTGTAGCAGTTTACTATTTTATAAATGGCAAATATCTAACCACCCTTCTAAAATTTGTGTCTCTGAAAAACTTCCTACTAAACTCTTCATACTACATAACACTTAGTCTATATTCATTCACAGAGAATCCACTTATTCTGCCTGACAAATCATCTTTGGTAAGAAACTTTAAGAAGATCGAAATCAACTCAATTAACTTCTTCTGTCCAACAAGTCACCCTACTTGTGGCTACTCACCACTACCCTGCTACCAAGGAAAACTTTGGTTTGAGATGCCACTTGAAGAAGTTGAATTGATTGATAAAGAAAAAGGTATTGCCGGTGGCTTCAAAAGAAAAAACTACAGCCCGGAGTAGCCTTCATCTATCTGTACTGGAAACAGCTTTCCCGTCCTCCAGCTTCTCCAGCCCGGTCACAACGACACGTTCGCCGGCCTCCAGACCGGACCGGATTTCGACTTCTTCCCCAACCACTTCCCCTACCTGAACCACCCGCAGCCGCGCCCGATTCCCCTCAACGACATACACCACCTGCGCGCCCAGACCCGGATGCCACCGGACAGCCGCGCGCGGGGCCATCACCCACGGCGTACGCTCCGGCAGCAGCAGCCGCGCCGTGACGAACATCCCCGGACGCAACCGCTGCTCCCCATTCGACACGATGACCTCAACGCGCAGACGGCGCGCATCAGCTTCCACCAGCGGGCGAATCGTCGTGACCTCGCCACGAATGACCCAGTCGGGGTAGGCGTCGGTTGTGGCTTCGACCGCCTGCCCCCGCCGAACCCGCCCGGCTTCCCCGGCCGGCATCTGAAGCTCCAGCTTCAACCGTTCCAGTACCACCAACTCCATCAGGGGCTTCTCTGGCGTAGCATGTTCGCCCATGCTGGCAAACCGCTCGGCCACATACCCGGCAAAAGGTGCCCGTACGGTTGTGTCTTCCACGGCTTTCTGCGCCAGCGCCACGGCCGCCCGCGCCTCGGCAATGCGCGCCTGTGCTGCCCATAACCCGGCATACTCGGCCCGCAACCCGTCCAGGATGGCCGCGTAGCGGCGGCGCGCAGCCTGAACCTGTGCCTGCGCGGCTTCCAGCCGGGTGCGGGCCTCATCGAGCACCGCACGGGTGATGTTGTCATTGCGGGCCAGCCGCTCGTAACGTTCCAAGGTTGCCCCGGCCAGCCGCGCCTCGGCTTCCGCTGCGGTCAATGCCGCCTGGGCTGCCTCGGCCTCCGGCGTCTGACGTGGGTCAAACACCTCGCCGGTGAGTCCCAGCCGGGCCCGAAGCTGGGCTTCGGCCGCCTCAGCCTGCGCCAGGGCCGCCTCGGCCTGTGCCAGCCGCTGCCATGCTTCGCGGTCATCGAGTCGCGCCAGCGTCTACCCTTCACCTACTAGAGCGCCCACATCAACCGGGATGTCCACCCACCCTCCCCATTGCCACCGAAGCCACTGCACTGCCGCCCGCCGCCACGGAACGACGTTCCCGGTCGCCAGAATGGACTGTGGGCGCGAATTTTACCTACGACGCACCACCATCACAGGCGTCGGCGCCTCCGTTGCGGCCGATGCCTGGTTAGCGCGCAGACGCAGCGGATCAAGTGTGACACGCACTTCGGGCTGCACCCCACCGAGCAATGCCACCCGCCCGACGCCATTGAGGGTTTCCAGTTGTCCTTGACCTGGCGTCGTGCTAGACGTGTCGTTTCAACCAGCGGATAGGGAGCGGACACGGCCAGCCGGATGACCGGCGAGGCATTGGTTTCAAACTTCTGAACCGTAGGCGGTTCAATGGTTTTGGGCAGTTCAGGGATGACGAGGTTGACCTTGTCGCGGACTTCCTGGGCGGCCACGTCGAAGTCCTTGTTGAGTGAAAACTGGATGTTGACCTGCGAGATGCCTTCAACTAAAGTGGAGCGGATTTCTTTGACGCCGCTGATGGCATTGACGGCTGACTCAACTTTCTCCGTGATGTCGCCCTCGATTTCGACGGCCGAAGCACCGGGATTGGCGATGATGACGGTGACAACCGGAAAATCAACATTGGGGAACCTGTCCACGCCAAGTGCTCCGTAGCCAACCAGCCCAAAGACGGCAATGGCCACGATGAGCATGGTTGTGAAAACCGGACGCTGAATACAGATTTCAGCCAGCCACTGCATTTTCTAGTCTGAATATTCCAGGTTGAGGAATAAAATGTTTGTCTGTCTCATTGTGTGGTTTTTTATTTCCATTCTCAGTGTATTTTCAGCTTTTTCATTACTTTCCATTTTTCTCGAAAAGAAAGAAATAATAAAATTGCTTGGTATTCAGCCGTTTTTGACATCATTCATTGGGACATTGGCTTTGTCCAACTTGTTCATGATTCTTGCTTTCTTTTCTTCATTGAGAATAACACATCTTGTTGTTGTCTCAATCGCAGTACTATCCTACGCTTTTTTTTCACTCACAAGGCAGGATGTTCAAACTTTGGCAGACATCCTCAGAGAAAATTTTACGACAATACTAATCTCATCAGTGTTCTCATTTTTTCTCATCAACATTCCTCACCACGAAGGCTCAGATATTGTTGGTTATCATATTCAAATGGCGAAATATCTTCATGAATATGGATTGGTTACAGGTCTTGCACTTATCCATCCGCAACTCGGACATCAATCTATATGGTTTGCATTACCCGCACCTTTTGAAGATTTTCTGGGAATTTACTCCAGTTTGATAGTAGGCGGATTTTCGCTTTTTATTTCATTTTGCCAATTTTTCAGAAGCCTGTCTCGAATCAATAAAGACATTTACGAATTTTTTTTGGTGTGCTTTTTTCTTTTAAGTTTTGTCGCTTTTTATGCACGGGTCTACGTTACTTCTGTAGAAGTGCCACTTAATATCATCATTGGCATGACTGTTTTCTGCTCACTCAGGTATTTTTCATCAGAGGATGAAACACCGGATTCTGAAGTAAAACACCTTTTTTTCTGGCCAGCAGTTATTTTTCCTTCATTCGGCTTTGCGCTCAAACTTACCGGCATCCCTGTCTTTCTGTTTGGTATCTATCTCTTCATCCATAGATTTGGGTTCAAACTGAACAAAAGTCATCTGAGGTGGGGTATCATAACTACTATTTTGGTGTTGACCAAGTTAACTGCTTCGGCTTTAACTTCCGGGTGTCCTCTGTATCCTTCCAGCCTTTTTCATCTTCAAGCTCCGTGGTTTATTGGTGAAAACTCTTCAAAGGAGGTAATTGAACTTATCACTACGTTCGCACGCCTGGAGGTGACAAAAGCTCCAGAGAATATCAATCACCTGAATTGGATTTTTCCTTGGTCTAAAACCTTGGGCGGAAAAGGTGTGATTTATTTATTCATTTTCCTGATGATACTGATTCTTTCCTGCATCCTGGTTTTGAAGAAGGATTTTTTGATTTTTTGCAAAAAATATACCAGCGTGTTACTTTTTGCCGCTGTCGGCGTTTTATACGTCTTCATCAATGCACCTAGGGTCAAGTTTATGGGACCTTACATAATCACAATGGTATCCATGTTTCTCCTTGCAACTTTTCAAAAAGACGCTATCCTCTCTTCTCTTTCTCTCGTGGCATCTTTTTCCATTTCAGAGATAATGGTTGCCAATCGCAAGCTCGGACTGATACAGGCATTGCTGCTGTTGTTACTGGTCATCTCCAGCACTCTTTACAGAGAAAAGTATAAACAATTTATTTTCCTTACAGCCTACACGCATAAACTTGTCCTACATTTGGCATACTTTACTGCGCTTACCTTTTACTCTTCTACAAACACAAATCTCCTGTTGCTCCCGGAAGTTTCTTCATTGAAACGCCAGTTTACGAGCCAAGACATCAATGGAGTCAAGTTCTTCTTTCCCAAAAATTCCATTTCCTGTGGTTACTCACCTTTACCCTGTTCTTTGGGTAAAGTATGGTCAGAGTTTTCACTTGAAGACATCGAGCTTATTGACAAAGAAAAAGGTATTGCCGGTGGCTTCAAAAGAAAAAACTACAGCCCGGAGTAGCCTTCATCTATCTGTACTGGAAACAGCTTTCCCGTCCTCCAGCTTCTCCAGACCGGTCACGACGACACTTTCGCCAGCTTCCAGGCCGGACCGGATTTCGACTTCTTCCCCAACCACTTCCCCTACCTGAACCACCCGCAGCCGCGCCCGATTCCCCTCAACGACATACGCCACCTGCGCGCCCAGACCCGGATGCCACCGGACAGCCGCGCGGGGCCATCACCCACGGCGTACGCTCTGCCAGCAGCAGCCGCGCCGTGACGAACATCCCCGGACGCAACCGCTGCTCCCCATTCGACACGATGACCTCAACGCGCAGACGGCGCGCATCAGCTTCCACCAGCGGGCGAATCGTCGTGACCTCGCCACGAATGACCCAGTCGGGGTAGGCGTCGGTTGTGGCTTCGACCGCCTGCCCCCGCCGAACCCGCCCGGCTTCCCCGGCCGGCATCTGAAGCTCCAGCTTCAACCGTTCCAGTACCACCAACTCCATCAGGGGCTTCTCTGGCGTAGCATGTTCGCCCATGCTGGCAAACCGCTCGGCCACATACCCGGCAAAAGGTGCCCGTACGGTTGTGTCTTCCACGGCTTTCTGCGCCAGCGCCACGGCCGCCCGCGCCTCGGCAATGCGCGCCTGTGCTGCCCATAACCCGGCATACTCGGCCCGCAACCCGTCCAGGATGGCCGCGTAGCGGCGGCGCGCAGCCTGAACCTGTGCCTGCGCGGCTTCCAGCCGGGTGCGGGCCTCATCGAGCACCGCACGGGTGATGTTGTCATTGCGGGCCAGCCGCTCGTAACGTTCCAAGGTTGCCCCGGCCAGCCGCGCCTCGGCTTCCGCTGCGGTCAATGCCGCCTGGGCTGCCTCGGCCTCCGGCGTCTGACGTGGGTCAAACACCTCGCCGGTGAGTCCCAGCCGGGCCCGAAGCTGGGCTTCGGCCGCCTCAGCCTGCGCCAGGGCCGCCTCGGCCTGTGCCAGCCGCTGCCATGCTTCGCGGTCATCGAGTCGCGCCAGCGTCTACCCTTCACCTACTAGAGCGCCCACATCAACCGGGATGTCCACCCACCCTCCCCATTGCCACCGAAGCCACTGCACTGCCGCCCGCCGCCACGGAACGACGTTCCCGGTCGCCAGAATGGACTGTGGGCGCGAATTTTACCTACGACGCACCACCATCACAGGCGTCGGCGCCTCCGTTGCGGCCGATGCCTGGTTTTGGGGCCAGACGCTGACACCCAACCCCTAGAACCGGCGCCACCAGACACAGCCCACCCAGCCGCCGTGCCACGGCTATGGCACTGGCGCATCGGAAACCGCTCCCCTTCCCTGCGCCCTTATGGTCACGTACCTGTCAGTTCCGCACCGGCGCGGCCGGGCGCTGCAATCCAGGCAAGGAATCAGGTCGCATACCTGCTGCCGTTGGCGGCCGACGGGCGGCGCTAGGCCGAAACCTTCGGCAAAGTAGATGCCGTCGGCTGCAAATCGGACGGCCGTAGCCGTTACTTCATCCACACCATCCGACATCAACAGCCGATGCCAGCGGTCATAGGCCGCTTGAATCACTCCCAGCAGTTCAGGGTTGACGGCCAGTGCCGCTAGGAAACTCACCAGGTCGCCCTGCCCCAGGCCTAAGGTCAACGACTTGTTCGGATCAACTTCGGCAAATGAAGCCCGCACACACATCCGCAACCAGTGCCCCGGCTTTTCCGGCTCGGGATCACGGGCATATTCCCGCGCCATGGCGCGATTCCATTCGGCAATGAACGTCTCCACCAGCGCCCGAACAAGCGCTTCTTAGTTGGAAAGTGGTACAGTAGTTCTCCCTTGTTGACTCCGGCCGCGTGAGCAACAGCATCAAGGGTCAACCGGGGCAACCCCTCCTTGGCAACGCCCCACACTGTTGCGCGAAGCAGTTCGTCACGGGTCACCTAGGCCGGTGTGGCAGATTTAGCTTGGGAACGACCATGGCACGCACTGTACCATCCAGACGGTACAGTGCTAATCACGATAACTCGCCGGCACGCCCCTCTGACCAGTGAGGTTGCGGCTATGAACCCTCCCTTTGCTTTTACCGGAAACGCGGCGTCGAAGTCGGTGTAATCCGTGCCAGCGCCAGCTCGGCCGTCTCCCGGACGCTGAAATGCTCGTCCTCAATGGCCGCCCGCTCCAGCGTCGGACGCACATCTGTTTCGCCAATCCCTACCAGCAATCCCAAACCCCGTGCCGCCGCCGCCCGTACACGCCATTCCTTGTCGTGTGTGGCTTCAATCAGCGGCACGACAACCTTCGGATGGCGCATTGCTGCCAAAGCATGAACATAGCGCCAACGCATCGGTAGCGCCGTGTTTTTGAGATTAGCCAACAGCATATCGAAGGACTGCATCTCAACCCGTACGGTTGGGACAGCCGGGGTTGCTTCTGGGGGCGGCAGAGAACGAATCATTCGCTCACGAGCAATAGTGAAGTTTTTCAGACCATGCCGAGCAGCAGCCCGTACCAGTGCATTCTCGTCCCGGACCGCCAACCGCTCAAGCACACGCTGCGCCTGCTGGTACGGCTCAAGGCGTCGCATCTCCATCGTGCTCAGCATGGCAACGGCCTGAAAACGCAAGTTAGGGTGCTCTTCCTCTGTTGAAGCCACCAGATTTTCAACCAAACGGGCTTCTTCATCCGGGATATAACCAAAGCTGGCCAGCGCCAGCATGGCCTCGACCCGGATGCCTACCTCCTTTGCCTTGCGCATTTCAATCAGTAGCGGCGAAACGGCACGTTCATCCACAACCCGAGGCGCACTGTCACAGAGCCGCAGGTGTGCGCGCCAGACTTCCCGGTTGCGTGCAGCAAGCAAGGTTTCTAACACCTCTTCACGCCCCAGCCGAACCATTTCTGAGGCCGTCCAGGCGCGAATCGTCCAGTCTTCATCATCGAGCAGGCGGATGATCTCCGGCAGCGCTGCAAAGTCCTTCAAGCTCACTAGCGCCGAAACCGTCAGTCCACGCACTTCGGTTGAGTCATCATACAGCCGCTCTCGTAGCGGCTCATTGGCCCGAGGGTCGTCAAGTTTGCCTAGCGCATCCACGACTACAGCCCGGACCTCTGGCTCAGGGTCTGATAGATGCCGAAGCAAAGCATCTACTGCTTCTTTTGCCTCTACGCCGGTCCGTTCGGCCAGCTCACTTGCAGCGCGTACCCGGCGCGTCGGCTGAGCATGCTCTAAGTTCTTCAGAATCTCCCGCAGAGGACGCCGGCGTGGCTGCGCTGCCCGCCGGTAAAGCCACCGTATGGTCAGCACAATTGCCGCCGCCGTACAAAATGAAGCAAACAGGGCCCAGAGGACGGGGATACCTTTCATGTGATGTGCCTTCTCTTGCCAGCCAATGATGCCAGAGTAACCTGCTCGTGGTCGTGAAGGTAGCTCTAATCTACGATAAAATTGCCTCGATGCACAGAGGCGGCGGAATGCCGGATTTTCTGCCCTCAACTGAAAGTCCGCTTCGGCCTTTTCTTACGCATGCTTGGCAACGGCAACTCAAACCGCCTCGCCACGCTTGAAGCACCCAACGGTAGCACGTCAGCCTATGCGTTTTACTGCTGCCTGTCGTCAATTCCGCCACAGGGTTTCTCCAGCCTTTAGTGCCGTTCTGGTTGCTTTGGTAGGTTTGGTCACACCGGTGGATTTGACGAGCTTCGGCCAGGAACTCAGTACCCGGGTCGGCACTACGCAACCCGTGCGGGTTGTGCGGCTCACCCCAAGGCGCGCAGCCACCGCCCTGCGGCTTTCAGAAGAAGATCGTGCCTGGAATACCATCCGCAACAGCAGCGATCCAGAAGCTTTCAGGGCCTTCTTGGCCAAGTATGGCGCCAACAGCAAGTACGGACGCCTGGCCGAACAACTGGCTGAAAACGCTGAAATCGAGCGCTTGCGCAGTCGGGACAAAGGCAACACAGATGCTGCGCTCATCACACGCGAACTAGCTTTTGATGAGTTTCAGACGGTGGACCTTACCCCCGAAGGCAACATCATCAACCCGCGCATTCTCAAGTCGGAAGTCGTCGCTATCGAACTCGACCGGGAGAAAGGGATTGTCCTAGAACTGGTTCGCATTCCCGGTGGGGAGTTTCGCATGGGATCGCCGGAGTCCGAAGCCGGACGCCTGCCCAACGAAAAACTCCACGAGGTAGCCGTACCGGAGTTCTACTTGGGACGCTATGAAGTCACCCGCCGGCAGTGGGCCTTTGTGGCGGAGCTGCCCAAGGTTAAGGATGACCTGCCGCCGAATCCCTCCCAGCCGGAAGCGCCGCGTGGACGACGCTCGCCCCGCACGCCCCGGGACAATGTCAATACGGACTCACTTCCGGTGGAAAACGTCACTTGGTCGCAAGCTGTGGAGTTCTGCCGCCGACTCCAGGCCGTCACCGGCAAGCGGTTCCGGCTGCCGACCGAAGCGGAATGGGAATATGCCTGCCGGGCCGGCTCGACAAAGCCCTTTGCGTTCGGCGACACCCTTACGACGCGCGTCGCCAACATCAATGGCGAAGTGCCCTACGGCGCGGCCAAAGTGACGCCGACGGCCGGACGCCTGCTGCCTGTCGGCTCGCTGGGCATTGCCAACGCTTTCGGACTGTTTGACATGCACGGCAACGTTTGGGAATGGTGCCAGGATGCCTTCATTGAGGATTACGACAATGCACCAACGGATGGCAGCGCTTACGATGTCGTCAACCCAATCTATCGCGTGCGGCGCGGCGGCGCAGCTATGTACAAAGCCGAGCTATCCCGCTGCGCTATGCGTGGGCGGGCAGAACCCGAACGCACCGGCCCTTGTCCAGTGTGCACTGGTAGCACGGGACTGCGGGTTGCCATCTCAGCAGAAGACCTGAAACTAACCGATGATGACGCAGAATGATGCAGTAATGACGCTCGAGCCTAACTTTTCGTCGCCGGACCAAGCTGACAATGCCCATCTACTTGGGCCGACTCTAGCTATTTCCCGGCCGTTCTGTGGGGAAGTTAAGTGCATGCTCTAGGGCACTTTGTTGCGTTGTGCCAAACGGTAATCGCGGCGAAGGCAAAAACGGGCAACTCGATTAGCATTCGCACGACTAGGATGGCGACGTAAATTGCGTACTCAATTTCCATCTGGCAAAAGTGACGGTCGTTTGCTGCCCGCGCGTTGGGCTTGACAACCACTTCCAGTATCATGCTTGAACTTCAAGAAAGCTAAGGCTGGCAACAGGATACTCCTGTCAACCAAACGCCACTTACTCTGGACAACACAGGTCAAGCACGCCCCATGCCTATTTTAGAGTTCCCACCGGTCGAGGAAGCCGATGAACACGGATTACTGGCAGTGGGTGGCGACCTCCATGTGTCTTCCCTACTGCTGGCTTACAGCAACGGGATTTTTCCGTGGCCACACGAAGGCTACCCCATGCTTTGGTTTGCACCGGCAGAACGGGCGATCCTAGATTTTGACGACTTTCACATTCCGTCCCGCCTGGCACGTTACCTGAAAAAGGTCAACTATACCTTCCACATCAACACCGACTTTGCGGCAGTTATCCACGCCTGCCGTACCAGTGTGCGTAAACGCCAGCAAGGGACATGGATTACCCCGGAAATTGAAGCTGCCTACATTGAGCTTCACGAAGCCGGATATGCCCACAGTTTTGAGGCGCGCACCCCAGACGGGGAGCTCGTCGGCGGTATGTATGGCGTTATGATTGGACGCGCCTTTTCTGGCGAAAGCATGTTTTTTCGGGCACCCCATGCGTCGAAGTTCGTCATTGTGCAAACAGTTGCTTACTTCCGCCAACATGGAATGACCTGGTTTGACATCGAGGTGATGACGCCCCACATGGCGATGTTCGGCGCAAAGGAAATCCCACGGGCAGTTTTCATGCAACGGCTCAAGCAGGCGATTGCCGAACCACCTATTCCGTTGCCGCCGCCTAAGCGGCGACGTCTTCCCCGTTCGGCACTATTTTCCTGAGCCACTAACAGCGATAGCTCTTCTACCCTGACGATGGGCTTCATCGTCTTTGACCTCAACGGCAAGGCATTGATGGCTCAGAAAGACACCATCACGTTGAACATCCTGCCGGAGCGGCTGGCGCTG
>Ga0308395_1001144_pt1 | contig 17980 bp, 25 predicted proteins | sample Hotspr20SampleP4_FD_202097 | JGI IMG/M metagenome (GOLD analysis project Ga0308395, IMG submission 202097) | Hot spring phototrophic mat microbial communities from Mushroom Spring, Yellowstone National Park, Wyoming, United States - 20050930_P4 ...
TTCCTAACATCTGTGTCTGTTACATATCTATTGAGTATCTCTTGAAAATCAAACTTAAATCTTTTGTTAAGAACTTCCTTGTTGACATTGATTAAAACACTAATGTCTTTGTTCATTACGTCCGAATCTGTTCGTTTTATTCTATAGGATGTATACGGTTGTTCCTCTGTATTATGTTCCTTTGTAACAAATCTATAAGGTGTTTTGATTGTTTTCATCTTGTAGGTGATGTGGCCTGTTTTGCCTACTTCTATTAAAACATAGCAGTAATCCTTTTTATCGGCATCAGAAAAATTTATACCATAAGGGGTTCCAGGGCAGACAAACTTTCCTTTTATACGATAGAAATGATAATGCCCCCAAATAAAAAGTGAGTTGAGTATAGGGAAGGCATTCAAGCTTTCTATTGATAAGTGACCTATTTTTTCATAGTCAGATAATGGTAGATGCGAGAAGTACAGATTTACATGATCGCCCGTACTTGGAAGGTCCTCAATTGTTTTGTAAGTGTCTTTCATGTAGTACGGTAAAGGATACAAGTATACTCTTTTATCATAGTCAAGTTCTTGTAAAACAAAAGGTTCGTCTACAAGGATGTTACCAAACAAAGACAGATGTTTTAACAAGGCATTACTATTGTTGTACATATCATGATTACCGGTAACAATTAAAACAACTGTTTGTGGATACTTCCGTTGTAAGTAGTAAGACAAGGCCGTAAAGAAATCAAAAACGCCTACAAACACCTCAGGGTGTATTTTACTCACTCGGTCGTACAAGTCCCCAAGGAACACTACGGCTTTTGGCTGTTGTTCATCAATAATACTTAGTACTTCCGAAAAGAACTCACGATAGTATTCTCTACCAGTTATTTTGTCCGGTGTTAGAATGTTCTTCTTAAAGTGTAAATCACCAAATGCTACGACTTTCATCTTTTGAAATGTTTTTTATTTAATGTACAGTTCAATGTACAGTAGCAAACCCCCCATGATGAATAAAAGAAACAAACATACACGATCAAATTGGTCGTTTTCTGTTAAATCTGTTTCTTTACATCCAAGAATGTTAGGAAGGCCGGCCGCCAGTGTAAAAGTAATAAAAAGTATTGGAACTAGAAAAAATAAAAAAACAGTTTGCTCTTCGCTCATATGTTTTTTTTTATTATTTGAATAGACCGAGTGGATCTTCTATAAGAAGTTGAATAAATTTAATCCAAAAACATATTACAAAAATCCACCACAAATAACTGCAACCGGTATTTATGGCCTTGTCTATTTTGTCGTTTTCTTTTGGTGTGTGTTCCATGTTTTTCATTGTTTTACTTTTTAATACATTAAAAAAAGGACAAAAAAAATGCTTTGTTTGTTTCTTTGGGTCGACTTTCAGTCTTTACAAGATACTTATTTCGTATACCGTGTAATCTTGATAAAAATCCTTTAGCGGGGGACATTTCTGTAGGTAAAGGAAAACGATCTACTTCCTTCCATTTACCGTTTTCAAGTGCATAAAAAACTAAGTAACGACCTTCTAGTTTGTAAATCACAACTGCCTTTTTGTGTGTATCTTGAAAGTTTTCTATTTCGTACTGTACGTGATAAAATTCCCCTGTTGTTATGCCACGGTGTATAATATACACTCCTTTGTCGTTCCTCCGGTAAGTAGTAGTATATTCAAAACCTTCCTGATCTTTGTAGTGCTCGTAAATCTCCTCTCCGTATTCCAATTGATCAAAGGAAACATAACCGTACTTTTTCAGTACTTCCCGATACTTTTTGTTAAGTTCCTCTATACTTGACAAAATTTTACGTTCCATTTTTTCTTTTTTATTGATTGTTTCTGATTGTAGAAACTGTATCTACAATATCGGAAGTGCTACAGAATATCAATACTGTTACTTACTATTCTTTGTACTTTCTTTTTTATCTTTTTCACAATACGGATACCTACGGGAAGATTTTTTTGTTCTTCAAACCATTTTGATAGTCGTAAAACAAGGATGTCCCCATGTGTAAAGTAAACATCTTTGAACACTCTAACTACGCTGTCAAGTGTAATCAAATGATCTTCCCCTTTTTTAATTGTCAGTTTGTAAACTTTTTTAGAGGAACCGGACCACCAAGTGTAAAGAGGACATTTATTCTCTTTTTCAAAGTAAAGAAACAGATTATATGTACGTACTCTGTTTCTAACTTCGTTGATATTTTTACGTAAAGATTTTTCTGTAAGATGAAACGTTAACATACACGACTTTTTTGTACTATAGTAATGTAACTAACGTAAACAAACCAAAGTTTCTTTGTACAAAACGAAACGTAAAAAGAACAATAAAAAAGAAGTGCAAAGAATCATCAACGAACTTGTATAGAGAAGTTCGGTTACAAAGTAATAGTCAAAACAGAATGGTAAATCTCATCTTATGAACATAAAACACTTAAGTTGTAAGGAGTTCGGGTTGTTTAAAGACCTTGATTTAAACGTGGAAAGCGGTGTACACTTTCTATCAGGAGAAAACAAATACAACATATCTTCAGACAGTAACGGTTCTGGTAAGAGTATGTTCTTGGATTGTATTCATTACGCTTTAACAGGAAAGTCTTACCGCGGATACTTACCAGATAATATCAAGGAAGTTCGTATAGAACTTGACAACGGACTTGTTATTGTAAGACAACCTAAAGTTTTACGTATCTATCAAAATGGAAAAGAGGTTGACATCAAAAATATTCAAGACAAACAAGAACACTTAAATAGTTTGTTTGGTAACATAACCGTAAACTTCACAAATTGGAAGTACAATGGATTCGTAAACTTATCGGACAGAGACAAAAAAGAGTTGTTAGAAAGTTTAGCGTTTCAAGATTTACCTAACTTTGATGAACTAACTGAAAAAGTTCGTCAGGACATTGTTAAAGTACAACAACAGATAACACAAGTACAGGCCTCCTCTACTTCTAAAGAAGATATGATTAAGTCCTTACAACAGGACATTCTTAATTTAGGAGATTTATCGGGGTATGACGAGAAAGTGCATTCACAATACAAAATGTTAATCAAACAAATTGAACGACAAATCTATCATCAGGAATCCTTACATACAATAGTATGTCCTAAATGTAATCATTCTTTTGTTCCAGGACAGGAGAATGTTAGTATCCTTAGCCAGGACGAACTAAACAAATTAAAGGAGTTCTTACAACAACTAAGAACAATAGACGAACATTTGAATAGTATTCTTACTAAGATAAATTACAAGAAAACTTTAGAAAACAAGATTTTAAAACTACAACAGGAAAGTACAACAGATCAATCTATTTTAACAGAATTGAACAAAAAAGCCCGGATTCTAGAAAATGCCAAGGACATCCTAAGTCCATCTGGAATAAGGTCCTATATTACTACTATATTCTTGGATAACTTTAACAAGGTGTTAGAATACGTTTCTTACAAGATTACGTATGGGGACTTACAGGTTACATTGTCTGGTGTATCTAAACTTAAATCAGGGGACGAGCGTAACAAGATACAAGTGCTAGTAAACGAACTTCCGATTGAACGTTATTCGGATGGGGAGAAGCGGGTAGTAGATATCATTATTCAAGAGGCCTTTCGGTTACTCTATCCTAACAATTTAGATTTTTACGTATTTGACGAAACGCTTACATTACTGGACGAAAGTCGTTTTCAGTCCGTAGTATCCTATTACAAAAATGTAGTGCAAGGGGGTGGAACGATCTTCGTTGTATCACAGGATACGGACTTAGGAGTTTACTTTGATACTGTATACAAGGTTATCAGAAAAAGTGCATCAGAATCTATTGTTACAAAAAATGAACGGGATGTGGTACTTACATAGACCATCCTAACGTTTCTATACAAGAAACATTGAAAAACAACAAACGTATGAAAGCAAAAAGAGTACAGTCAATCCTAAACAAATTAAAGATTGAAGACAAAGTAGAAGAAGGCACTAAAGCCAGTATTGAATTCAAAAAGGAAGAATTCAAAAGAGGTTACATCGCCTTAAACAACAAAGGGGACGTTTACGTGGTCCTCGGTAACAGTAAAAAACTAATGAATGCCGAACAGATTCAGGTGGTGGGTGGGGGCCCATTAACAGTATTCTGTGAACAAGGACAGGAGGTTGATTTACCTATCTTAACTCAAAGTGTTAAAAGTATACTTGAGTACTTGGCCCGAAAACATTCTTAAATCTTAAGTAGTATGGATCCAGTATTCATTCCGGTTCAAAGTTCTAATGTATCCGAAATAAGTTACGACCCGGATACACAGGAACTTCTTGTAAGATTTGTAAACGGTTCTTTGTACAAATACTTAGATGTACCAGAGAATGTTTACAAGAGTTTTCTACGCGCTCCAAGTAAAGGGAAGTTTGTCAACAACCGCCTAAAGAATAGATATCCATACTTAAGAGTTGAATAGATCTTGTTAAACAGTTGTGATTTGCTTTCAAAAAAAAAACAAAAAAATGACAACGGTAACCGACGTACAATACATTTACATGTTCCGAGATCCTTACAATTCTGAAGTAAGGTACACCGTATCTATTGATGAATACTTACAACATCTGATATCACGTAGATACGAACATCTAGTAGACGACTGGGAATCCTTACTTATCGCCAGAGTTCCGGTCCTTTTACCACAACGAATAGAACTATCCTTACGTAAGGAAGGTTTTGAATTAACTACTAGGAAGATTGTAGGTCCTGTAAAAGAATATTCTTTTAGTAAAGAACTAAAAGAGCCCAACTTGTTGATTAATGTAACAATTTATTTAGGACCGACCAAATCTTTACCACCTAAATACAACGAGATACTTGTAGGAAGATACCGGATTGAAATAACCGAAAAGAAAGAAGGACTTATCAATAAGTTTTTAGGTAAGAAAGACACAAAAATTACGAGGAATGTAAACACATTGTATTATTCATCCTTAAGAATGTTGGATAGAATGATTCTTAAAAGTGTAAACTACGAAATAGAACGTTTAACTAAAGATCGTAAGACAACATTAAAACAACAAAACAATGAAACAAAAGAACAATAACAACAGAAACAAAGGACAGTACAGTGTAGTATTACCTGTTCCACTGGTTCCTAATGTAACGTACGTAAGTGCCGATAGCATACTTGAACTTAAAGATCAAGTAATACAAAAACTTAATTTTAGAAAACTTACTAGCATTCTTTTTGAGGACCGTAAAGTCAGAGTAAGAAATCTTATTACAAATAGAATCCAGGACACTGTAGAGAGAGATCGCCTACTCAACATGACTGATTCCTTGAAAGTATACAAGAGATTCAAAACGGTGCTTTCTGGGGACGTTCTTATTCATCGGGAACCGGAATACTTTTTGTTTTTTAGTTGTGGAATAGTACATTACATCAAAATTGTTATTGTAGGTAACATACAGACAATGCTTGTAAGAGAATACAAGTATAACGGGGTTTCGTGTAATCTAACAGTAGGTCACTTACCAGGAGAACATACGGACTCAATAGAAATTTTGTTACCGATAGAAACAAATGAAAATTTTATACTTCCAATTCTTCCAATTTGTTGGTAACGTTACTATTTACATAAGTTACACTTAAACGTCCTAGACATGTCCGAAAAAATCTTTGGCTTTTATATCAAAGGAGATCTTCATAATCTTTTACAGAGTACATCCCAAAAAGCCATTTACAAGAACTTTTTACATGGCCTTCCTGTATTACAAGATGTGGACTTAAAAGTACCTCAAGATTACAAATTCTATCCTTTTGATTTTGTTAGAATCGCTATTTTGGTTGAATTTTTGGCACAATACTATGAAAAATACTTTAACAAGACTCGCCGAAAAGAATTCACTAAAAAACGAAACATAATCATTACGTGTTTAACACATCTTTTACAGAATATTCCCGGTAAGTATTCACTTTTAGCCAGAAAATTTAATTACAATCATACTACAATTCTTTATCATTCTAATAATGGTAACTGGTTACTTGATAAATACACCGGTAGGAAGTCCTTTGTATATGATCGGGAGTTATACGAAATTTACAAAAAAACGTTTGAGGAGATGTCCTTACTTATTATTCAATTCTTACAAAAGGAGGACCCAACGAGTGAAGGTAACCGAGAATACTATTTAAGTCAAGTGTACTTAACTACAATCTTGAACAAGTTATCAGATTTCAAAGAAAATCACAATGGAATGTCCGTAGAAACTTTGATTCAAAAAAGTAAAGAGTGGATAGAAGAACTACAAAAACACGTTACTGTACTAGAACGGAAGTCAGGTGTGTCCGTTTAACAACGTTCAAACAACAACAATCAATTCTTACAAAGTTTTACGTTCATCTTCAATGCGTTTTCTATAATCGTACATTTGATTGTACAAGTCCTTGTTACGGCTGTTTATGTAGTTAATTGTTCTTACGTCAATACTATTTGTTTGAAGAATACTATCTACTATCCAAAGGTAGTTAGAAGGAAGTGGTAAACTATCCTTTATCACTTCAGTTATAGAGGAGGAACTATCCCATTCTATGTAATCAACTGTTACCAACCAACTTCCCGGATACTTGTAACTCCATTGCCTTCCCTTAGGCCTTTGTTCTATTAAATGATAATACTTATATGTTATCGTTTTGTTTTCCCTTGGTATATCCAAAGTAAATGTAACTAGTAATATCTTTTTACTTTGAATGTTTTCTTTGTTTTGAGTATTGTCCTGCTTCATATCTTTTTTAATTTTAGAATACCTTAAGATGTTTACATCGTTTACATTGTTTACATTTACATACAAGGCCATTAGGACTTACAATTGTTCTGCCTAATGGCCTGTACTTATGTATTCCTATAGAACATAACAAACGTCCTATGAGTTGTTTTAAATGGAACATTCTAAATAGTTTTGTAACTTTGTCCTAATAGAAGCCAAATGTTTTCTAACTCCTCTTCGATTTGTATTAAGGCGTTGTGCTATGGCCGCCTTAATACCATTTTTAAGTTCTTCGTCCTCAAGTGGAACGGATTCTGTTAGGATATCAACAACTTCTTTTTCGGTAGAAGTTAAAATACGGGTAAAGTCCTGCAGATTATATTCTTTTGAGGAAGTTGTAACTAAATTTTCGTATGGATTATATTCGTCCCCTGAATCATCAGTATAATTGCCTCCGTCTAATGAACTATCGTATTCTTTTTTACCGGTTACAAATGTAATACAGGCAAGTTGCATGATCTTTTGGATACTTTTCCAGTGAATTACATAACCGCGTGTAACTAACTTACAGAAAGTAAGTGCCAAATGACTTTTAAGATCATCCTTTGTTAAGGCACGATCTTTAATACCACTACCATACTTGAATACGAGGTAGTTGATTGTTTTTTGAATTTCGGAAGAGTTAAAATCTTCCATTGTTAATTTTCTAAGTCCCATGTGGGCTACTTGGCCCACCATTTCCTTGTGTTGTGCTGTTGTTTCCATGGTTTGTTATTTTTGGGTTGTTTTACGCCCATAAATATAGGTAATTACTTCCGTATGTTCAAGCGTGAAAATCACTTTTTTCATAACTTGTTGGTTTTCAACAAGTTAAATTTCTATATTTTTATACTTGGTTAATAACTTTTTAAGAATGGTGAATAACTATCCTTATTCTATTTAGCCCTTGAACAATAGAAAAAGAAAAATAACTAAAGTACAACATTTGTTTTTTACTTTTATGTTTCTATAGAAAAATAACAAACTATGGAAACAACAACACAAAAACAGGAACTTCTTAAGAACCTTAATTTTGAAGTTGAAAAGGTTCCCTTGTACGATCCACAAGGTAGAAAGGTAGAGAAGTATTCCCTATTAAGAAGAAAAGACACATTACAAGTATTTAACATCTGTGGTTCTGGATACGAGTTCTTACAGAATTCAGAACTGGTGGATATTGTACTGGAAGTGTTACCGCCTTCTCTTATCGATTCGGTTACAAAAAGTGGTAGTTTATATGGTGGACGCCGTACATACATGCAATTCAAATTAAAAGATGTATCCTTCAACGGGGATACTATTGAACGCTATGTAACTATTTTGAACTCCTTTGACGGCTCCTCCTCCTTAAAAATAGGTCTTGGAGACCACGTAATGTCCTGCTCAAATCAGTTTTATAGATTCTTAAGATCTATGGAAGGACTTTCTATTAAACATACAAATCGTATCAAACATCTTAAAGAGATGTTAAGTAAGTACTTTAATACAATACTTGCTTACGATCAAACATTAGATATAACATATCAATCTTTGTACAACACACCTTTACACGATAATTTAATTAAAGATCTTGTTCAATACTTACTCAAAACAGATATTACACATGAATTACCAGAAAGCAGTAAAGTAAGTACTTTGTTAGAATGTATACAAGTTGAAACACAGCAAAAAGGTCATAACTTATGGGGTCTATTCAATGGAGTAACACGTTATACAACACATCACACTCCGTCCAAAAGTAAAAGTGAAGATAACAAAATCTTTAAGATAATGAACGGCAGTTCCTACAAACTGGCAAACAAGGCCTTTCAGTTTGTAACTAATCAAATAGGTGTTTAGTTAAGTTGTGATTTGCTTTCAAAACAAAAAAAAACATAAAACTATGGAAAATAAACAAAAATCTGTCGCTGATTTTTTAGAAAATTTGTTTTCAAATTTGGATAACAAGGGACTAACTTCATTAGAAGGAAGCCCCAAAAACGTGGAGGTTTTTGATGTGTCCCGTAATAAATTGAAAAATTTAATTGGTGGTCCAAAAAAAGTTAGAAGATATTTTGCACATTCTAATCAACTGGAATCACTAAAAGGATCGCCAGAAGAAGTTGATTACTTTAACGTATCTTGTAATAATTTAAAAAACTTACTAGGCGGACCAAAGATAGTGAAAGTGTATTATGTTGTTAGTTTTAATCAATTGGAATCGCTAGAAGGAGCCCCAGAAGAAGTTAGTTGTTTTGATGTGTCCTATAATCCCACACTGAAAAACACAGATGGGATTCCTAAAAGGATTGGAAAACTGTATGTAGATGGCACAATTCATTCGGTATCGCAATTCACTGAATATCCAAAACATGTTGGAGAAATTATTTTTGATAATAAAATATCAATTGAAGACATTAAACTAATTGTTTCTAATATAGAAAAAGTTGATTTTATTCATATCGGGGATAAAAAATACACAAAACACGAGATTTTAAAAACAAACAAATAAACAAAATAAAACTTAAAACTATGGAAACAACAGGACAAACACAAACAAAGAAGTACATCAAAATTCAAAGCCAAGGAACTATTGACAAAAATGCCTTCATTTTGATGGGGGCTTCAACTAAACGTGATGATAAAAGTAAGATTGGTCATTTTGGAACGGGACTAAAATACGCAATAGCATACTTACTAAGGAACAACATTGATTTTAAGATTTACAGTGATTACGAGGAAATCAAAGTAACTACCAAAGAAGTACAGTTTAAAGGTAAAACATTTCAACAGATAATAATTGATGATATACCTACATCTATGACAACGGACATGGGTATCGACTGGAAAGATTGGTTTGTTATCAGGGAAATCTATTGTAACGCCATCGACCAAGGAGATCACGAAATTACGTTAACGAGAAATGTTAAACCGGTAGAAGGACGTACAGTCTTTTACATTGATTCTGAAAAGTTTAAGGAAGTCATTGACAACTTTGATAAATACTTCTCGTTTAACAGGCCAGCGGTTTACCAAAACAAGTACGGTAAAGTAATGAAACCTATTGAGCCAAATAAAGTAAACATCTATAGAAAAGGGATATTAGTATACACACTTGAAGTCAAAGGTGTATATGATTACGATTTGTCTGATGTTGAAATCAACGAATCAAGAATTGTATCTGATACATGGCAAATGAAAAGCAAGATAAAGTCCCTTTTGGCTACATGTGACGATTTAAGTGTTGTAAGTGTTGTTTTAAACTCATTAGATGTAGAATCTAACTTGTTAGAAGGCACTCTCGGTTCTACCTACACAGGAGAAAAATTCAATGATGTGTGGTTAAAAGCAGTGGACGAAAGGACCTTAGTTCCGGGAGAATACGCAGGATTCTGGGGGGAGATCATTTACAAAAACAGAGGTAAGTACTTAATCTTACCTAAAGATTTTTGTGATATGCTAGTTAATGAATTTAAGGACTTACGTATACTTGGTAACAGCCTGAATAGAAAAGAATCCTATTTGGTTATAGAGAACAAATCAGAAAGACATACTGTAATGTTAAAAAAAGCGTTAAACTTCCTAGAAAAGGCCGAATATGAAGTTCGTTATCCAATTGAAATCGTTTCGTTCTTGGATCCGAGTGTAAGGGGTTTGGCAGATCGAGAAAAAGCAAGAATACTATTGTCCGAAAGACTATTTGAGGAAGGACTTAAAAAGTTAGTGGCAGTAATCGTTGAAGAAAATGAACATTTGATAACATATCTTGAAGACGAAACAAGAGAGTTTCAAAACCTGTTCATTTACAAGTTTGTAACGGCGTTAGAGAAGATAACAGGAGAATATCTATAACAAGAAACAAGATCTAAAGTTATGGAAAGAAAAAATACTTGGAAGTTAGTAGAAATATGGAACAAAGAAGAATCGGAGTACAAGATCCTAATGTTTTTAGATAGGAATGAAATAGATCCTAACTACTACAGTAGACAACAGGGTTGCTCTTTATTGGGTAAAAGCATTCGGGACAAGTACTTCAAAGTAGCCAAGAAACTATTTGAATTAGGTGCGGATATCAATGATCGTACGTATTCTGGACATACTATTCTACAGGAGGCCATAATTTGTTCTAATGTAGAAGGAGTAGAATTTCTACTCAAACATGGGGCTGATAAAGACAAAACACACCCGTCCTGTTGTGATTAGCATTCAAAAAAGGAACTTTAACAAATTTGCAACTTTACGCGGTAGTATTGGCTAACAATAGTCTTGAACTTTCAGGAAGTCATGTTCTGTTCTTATTCCTTTGCACTAACTATTACATTTCTTATTTTCATTCTAAAACTAAAAAAAGATCTAACACATGAGTTCAACAAAGAAAACAATGAAAATCTACTTAAGTGGTAAGATCACCGGAAAGGAGAAAGAGGCACATGAACTCTTTGAAAAAGTAGAAGGTGAACTTCTAAAAGAAGATTTTGAAGTTATCGATCCGATGAAACTTAATCACAATCATGATAAGTCCTGGGAAGTTACATGAAGGAATGTATCAAGTATCTTGTTGACTGCGATGTTGTACTTTTAGTAGGTAACGACTGGAACGACAGTAGAGGAGTAGAACTTGAAGTGTATATCGCACGTTCTTTAGGTATCCCTATAGTATCAAAGGAAATACCACCTGATTTCGTTAAGAAGTAACGTAAGTTACTATACGGAAAAATCTATACTACCGTTTGCTTCCACATCGGCAGTGAACTCAAAACAAACTGGTGCGTTAGATAGGGAGTGAACTTTATACTGATCGTCCCCGTATACATCTTCGTACTCACCGGTTATCTTACCGTCCAAAAGTATATCAACGTTTTCAATTTTACCGTACCAAGACTCACTAGTTAAATCTTCGATTACAAAGATAGTAGACCTTGTGGGAAGAATCGTAACGTACTCCGTATCTAAATCTATAGAAGGACCGTATCCATCACGATCATAAACCCAAGCAAGTCCTGGGCTTTCTACTTGATAGACAATGTCTGGAATACTTCCTTCTAAAGGAACATTTTCGGCTATTGTTGGTATTTTAGGAATAGGACACTTGTTCCACTCGTAATTCCAATTACGAACATTGTCCTCACTTGATATACGAATACTATTCACTATAGGGGAAAAAGTAAGGACCATACCGTCCTCTAGTTCTGCGTCAAAAATAAGTATTCCGGATTCATCAAATTTTAAATCGTACGTTCCTTTTGAAACGTTAATGATTACATCTTCTATCTCAAGTTGGAAATCTTTAACAAACTTTATTTTCATAAATAAAAATGTTTACTACATTGTATTATTAACATGGCATTTAGAAGGTGTAGAAGATGTTTATCTTGTTGTTTACAGTTTCTATGATCAGAAACAGATACTTAAGTTGTATCCGGACGGGCAAGGAATACAATTAAGAAGATGTTTTCGGCAGGAATTGCTTAAGTACTAGATCCAATCCTGTGTATAATCGCCCCAAAAGAAATTGACTTGACTACCAAGCCAAGTTGTTAGTGGTATTAGTTTTTCTTTTACAGTTTTTTCTACAAATCTTTTGATGTCGGGCTGTACATCGGCCCGAATATAGATGTTTATAGGATTAAACACCGAAACAGGGGAAAAAATCAAAGGATCATCATCACTTAAAGGACGGCCATCGTAAGGTGTCGTAGAGGACAAAGGAGGTTTAAACTTAAGAATACCTATTTCAGATAAGTTGTCCGTGCCATCAATTGAATTGTAGTTGTAAAACTTAAACAACCTTGTTATTGTGACTTTCTCGTCTATAACAACATCACAATTGTTATCTAACAAGTATCTAATGTACAACTCAAGTCCTTTACGAGTAAACTTCCAGGAATTGAGTTCCTTACGGAAGTATGCTATACGCCTTTTACCTTCTAAGTAATTATGATGATAAACAAACAGAACATTATCAACGTAGTGTTGTGAAGGATTGTTTATCAATGTCATTTGTGAAATCTTCCACCACACATGTAACAATCTATCACTGTAGAAGTCCGTATCGTAGTTAGAAGATCCGGTGTCTGAACTAACATGTGTTGATAGACATAAGTACAGCACATTATTATGGACTACTAAGTCCCCTACTGTATAAGAATGATTCTGTTGCCAAACGGTGACAGGAGTAAACGTAGCGGATACATAAACACCACCTACATACACACCGGGAACGAAAACAACAATAGAAGACAAGGTAGTCAAAGTTATCGGATTGTAACCGTTATCTATAGACACGTCCGTTGGAACATTCAACTGCCTTGTTAAAGGTGGATCTGATACATATCTACCTTGAACAAAAACGGTATAGTCTAACGTTCCTAAGTTGTGCGGTATCAATATAACTGGACTGTTAGTGTAAACAGGGACTACATGTGTTTTCAAAGAGGAAACACTCGGAAAGTTCGGTATTTCTAAATCAAACTCCTTGGACTTTTCATTTAGAATGAACTGATTTTTTGTATTGAATAAATCAATAATCTCGTTTAATTGCCGAAAGGAAAGTCCAATGTCTAATGCTTCGTCTAAAAGTTTAACGAAGTTTTTACCGTCCTCAGAGAGAACTTCCTCGTAAACCTTTTTAGATAAGGATCTTCTTAAAATCTCATTTGTATGTGCCTTAGGTAATGTATTCATCCTTTTATTTTTCGGTATGTTTATCTTTTTGTGTTATCTCAACCTATTCCTACTCCTTTTACCTAGGACAAACTATTTTGTATTGAATAACGTTTAGTATCAAAATTAAATGTACACTGTAATAACAAAAAGCCAAAGAAAGTATCTAAAAATGTTATGTTGTAATGATAACATCAAGATTTACTAGATCTGGCGGATAAGATAGTTGTACAGGGCCACCTGTAGGCATTACTACTGTATTTGGTGATCCTGTATAAGATGCTAGAAAAATAGGTGTGTTTCTGTAATGAGGAATACCAACATACGTACCAGGAACTAGAATAGCGTTTGGATCTTGATTGATGAACTTGCTTACATTTAGATAGGAATTTTTAGAGGCGTTAGATGACAATGTTAAAGTATATATTATTGATGTAGAAGTAGTTGTTAAAGCACTTGATAAATCAGAACCACTTCCTGGAACAATATTGATGTATAAAAACTTGTTTAAAGAACTTACAATGTTTGCCTGTACTTGAATACTGTTAGAACCATTAGTTTGTGTAAATACAGGAACTTGTCGTTGGGACGTCACTATCTCGCCTAAATTAAGATTTAAGTCAGTGCTAGAGAATCCAACGGAACCACGTAACATCCATTGTACATCGTAGTCAAAAACATTTGTTACTTCATCTTTTATTGTTTGAAGTAAAGTGCTTATCTTAAGCGTTCCACCAAAGTCTTGTAAGAATGTACCATCTTCCTTAAGTGTCAATGGATGTAAATATCTATTTACAATGTTGATAACTTGATTTTCTATAAGTCCGTACAAAGAAGGATCTTCGTTTGTTCTCAATGTAATCTTTAGTCCAACTTCTCTGTATGTAGGAGATACAAAAGAAAAGTCATATCCCATAGGAACTCTTTGAATGATTGCCTTCTTCACATCGTCCGTTAGTTGTGTAGAAGGAATACCAAGCCCTGTAGGTACAATCGTTATCAGTAACAGTGTGCCTAATGCCGATACTTTTAAACGTCCAACACCGGGTATACTTCGCCCGTAGTTTTCTATTTGTTCTTCCTTTTCAAAACGAACAGAAAAATCATTCATACTATAGGCGTTAAACTTAATCGTTTTGATAGTGTCCCCAAAACTTCCACCGTATGTGTTAGACATTTGTTTAACACCAGCGAGAATAACTCCGTTTGGAACAGTATCTATTAAACGTATGCGATTTGGAGAATAGTTGTAAATACCACCACCTACTCGGTAGGTTACAGTTATACTTTCCCCCTGCATGGGCTTCTCTCCTAAAAAGTTATCAGAAAACTGAATGTTTAACTTACCATCTAAATGTGGTAACAAACGAAATGGACGTTGACCAGGTAAAGACCATAAAAACGTAGGAGTATAGGAATATACATCGTTACCAACCTGAACTTTGATTCCATAGTTAGAATCTAGTTTATCTAAAATGATTCCTATGTCATTTATTGTGTAAATTTGAAAATCAAGACCAGTAGATATAAAAGTAACATTTCTTGTAATACCTTCAATAAATTCAACAACTGTTACGTATGTAGTGGGGGCACTCCCACCGGGTGGAAGAGAGATGTCCTCGTTGTTTTCGTAGAATACTGAAAAAGGAGTTTCTGCCGCCTTTAGGCGTATTGAGTATTTCTGTATTGTAATGGGGGGAGCCGAAGGCGGTATGTTGAACGTTAACTGTATCTTTACTCTTTCCGGTTGTGGTGTCTGTGGCAAATATCCATACTGATGTGAAAGAAGTGTTAATCTTCTTACATCTATGGCTGTGTCTATAAAGGCCTCGTTCGCCAAACTATTGGCATATACATTGTGTCGTTCTATTAAGGCGGCTAAAAGATCAACTATGTAACGGCCGATGTCATTTTGATTGTCAAAGTCCCAAGTAGGAAGATCAATAAGGGCTCTGTTACGTATTTCGTTGATTAAGGCCTCGTAAGATAAGGATTGTAATACTACTTTTCTACTCATGTATTCCCTTAAGAAGTTCGTTGCATAGAGTTGTTAAAACCCACTGAGTGTTATATCTTGAATGTAAATACTATCTTTCACAGGACGACTTATCAACATGAACGTATGATCAGGTGTTATCTCGTTGTAATAGATAATACAGTCTGCTACAAATTGTAAAACATGTCCTGTATTAAGTGTAACTCTGCCATGTATTTCATAATAAAAAACAAATACATCGGCACTACCACTTAAATCAATGTTATCTTGAGTTCTTTGTTCGTCAAAAAGAATCCGATCAATACTGATGTCGTCAATAGAATAAACTTCCGAATCTGTAATAGATAGAGATTCTACTTCGTCATCTGTAATAAATAGAGATTCTACTTCGTCCTCAAGTTCAAATAAAAGATTCTTTTGTATCAAATCTGCCAAAGAGTAGGCATTGTCCGAAAGAATGTCCTCTATTTTTTTTGTTACGTCTACCATAATACTTAAAGTTTTTAGTTGTTACAAATGTATCAAAGATCCTTTTTTGAAAGCAAATCACAACAATGTTAATTGTCTTATGTTTCTTCTCTTTTTAACTGATTTGTCCCAGGTAGGAACCTATACTAGTAACAAAGAAAAGTAACACTACTGAACAAGTGTATAGTCCACTGTAATGTCTACAATACGATTTGTATCGTCCGAGGTAATGTTTATGTTAACTACTTGGAGGTTACTAGGAAGATACTTCTTTAATGTGGATTGAAATCTGTCTAACACAAGTGTTTCATTTAAACCTAGGGGAAGTCTGCCCTGAATAAGTTGATGTGCCTCGTTTCCGTAGTCAAGGGCGTACGGCCTTTCCCCAGGTATGACCGATAAAAGAACAGAAAAGTTATCACCAGGATCTTCTGTTGTTAGAAAAGAACCACTATCTAATTTTAAGGATGAAAGTAACATCTTCGTTACCAGTTGTTGTTGTAAATATATCAAAGATCCTTTTTTGAAAGCAAATCACAACTGTGCTATTCACAACTTAAAATTTCAAAACACTTCTAATATGTAATGTCCCTGATATGAACATCATTCTTATTAAGATCCGAAAAATCTATCATAATATACGTAGGATCAAGTAGTACTTGTACTGAAAGACCTTTTTCTTCTTCATGTTCTTCCCCGTCCTCGTCTGTATACGTATACCTCACCGTTACTTCTACATCCGTGTATAATTGATTGTTTTCAATATAACACGTAAGTTTGTTTTCTGTATCCACAGTTATCTCTGTAATGATAATATCTAAGTCATCATCTAATCCAATTAAACTAGGATCGTACAATATGGCCATTTCTACTTCAGGGATGATAAGATCTTTAAAATCTGATTTTCTCATATGTTTTTTTGTTTTAAAGTTGATTTTGATTGAAAGCAAATCACAACTGTGCTATTCACAACTTGTTTACGATGAATGATTTATTTTTCATGTGAAACATAGTATTCATACGCCTTGTCTATTAACTCATCAAGAATTTCTCCAATGTCGTCGGCTAGATTTTCATCTAGGATGGCATCATGGTATTCATCATCATATCTCTGAAAATATACACTTTCTTTTATTGTTGTTACAAGTTCCCTGGCCAAGGATCCAAGACCTATTTTAGAACTATGTCTGATTAAGTCATCAAAAATCTCTTGATAAGATTCATCGATACCAGTTTTTTCCCGGCCGTCTAACATGTTGATACCACCATTGTTATAGATCTCATACCCAATCTTGTTTACTAAGCGGATAACTTCTAAAGCAGAAGAATCCGTCTCACCTGTGAACGGTATGATCTCTGTGTCGTACAATTCGTCTATTTCCTTACTATACTTTCCTTTGTTTAACCAATACTTACTTTCCATATACTTTTTTATTATTAACAAGGACTACTGTATGTTTAGTAACTACATTACTCCTTATCATAAGAATACTTGTTTTGTTTCTAGTAAACGCATGAAATTTTTGTTAATGAATTCATAGGGAATAACAAGAATAACAAGATCATCTCTCTTGTCATTGTTTTTTATTGTTACAAGTTTGTTAAAGTTCCTTTTTTGAATGCTAATCACAACTGTGCTATTCACAACTAACTTACTATAAGAAACTTCTACATCTAATCAGACCTTTCTATAAGAAACTTCTACATCTACGGGAACGTATACGTTGAGTTTAATACTTTTTGAATCTCCGTCTTTAGTAGTTACTTCTATTCTACCAATTACACGGAATCCCACACAAGTAAAAAGAACTTGTTCAGTGGTGATTTCCTCCAATTCTAAATCAACGTCAATCACGTTTATACTAAAATGTACGTTCTCTGTAATACTTTCTAAAACATCCCCATAATAAGAATCTTTTTCTAACTTACGGGAAATCTCGTTTTCTATCCTTTCTGATAAATTATCAGGATCTACATCCAAAAGTTTTCCTAAGTCCTCTACGGTGTGGACTTCGATTGTGTGTAGTGTGTAGGTTTCTTTTACCATAAGAATTTGTTTGTTTTTTTTTACTGTTTGTTAACTGTTTTCTTTAATAAAAAAAAA
>Ga0308395_1001151_pt1 | contig 17817 bp, 14 predicted proteins | sample Hotspr20SampleP4_FD_202097 | JGI IMG/M metagenome (GOLD analysis project Ga0308395, IMG submission 202097) | Hot spring phototrophic mat microbial communities from Mushroom Spring, Yellowstone National Park, Wyoming, United States - 20050930_P4 ...
GTCTTCCGGGTCTTCTTTCTCCGCTTTTGCTGTTTTTGTTGCTGGGGTTGGGAATGTTTTCTCCTCTTCATAATAATCATTATACCTCAACCCTGCCCAGTTGTCCAGATTTGTGCACCAAAGCCTCCGTAAAGCAAAAAGGAGGTGGATCATGAAATCCCAATATCGGCTCTGGATAATTCTTATCGTGGGGGTAATCCTGGTTCTGCTTTTATGGGCAACCGTATCGGCGCCGGGGTGGAGTATGCCAGACCAGAATATGGTCCGCCAGACGGTACCGACGCGCACACCATTAGAGCCGCGAGCCTATTTGCCCCTCGTGATGCGAAACGCCATTGGGCTAATACCGTGACATCCGAGGTAGTTCAAGATGCTTGGCTTGAGATTAAACATGAATCACCAGCAGAAGAGACTGGTGAGTATATTGATACTCTGTGCCTGCTTGGCTATCTGTGCTTTGCTTACCTGGATCAGCGACTCGCGGGCTTTTTCTTCCTCTGCGCAGAAAGAATCCGAGTTGATGGAACCCCGAGCTTTCCTGCCGCTTACCCTTAAGAACTATTCTCAACCTTTGCCGACTTTGCCTCTTTGCCGTCTGGGTGTAAATCAAGTGAACAGATCTCCGGCCGATTATCCTCCGCAAGATTTTAATCGCTTAAGGGTTGGATGGTATTTCAATTGGGGCACGTCCCTAAATCCGCCCAAACCCAATGGGATCAAGTATGCACAGTCCGTTTTTGTAAAGCAGTGGAAATGGTACAATGGACAGCTGGTGTTATATCATAGAGATGCGCCCTATGCTCAACCGTACACATATACGGTGAGTCCCTCAATACCTCAAATCAGGCAGATTGCCTCTGCCAATCCGGGTTCCTTATGGTTGATCGGGAATGAGATAGAACGACGAGATTGGGGGAATTCACCCGGACAGGGCCAGCAAGAGATACTCCCAGAAGTCTATGCAGTAGCATATCATGAGATTTATACGGCGATCAAGGAAGCTGACCCAACAGCGCAGGTTGCCAATGGGAGCATCATTGTGCCTACTCCATTGCGTCTTGAATATATGAGCCGTATGTGGGATGAATACCTGCGCCTATATGGGGAGCCGATGCCAGTTGATGTTTGGCAAATTCACGTGTATCTTGGCCCCGAAAAACGCAATAGTTGGGGTATAGATATTCCAGCAGGTATTGACGCTGAAGTGGGTATGTTCTATTTTGGAGATAATGACCCGAGAAATATTTTAGTTAATAAAGATTTCTCTTATGTGCCTGGCTTGGTGCGTGCTTTCCGGGCTTGGATGAAAGATCGGGGACAGCAGGATAAGCCGTTATACATCACGGAGTTTGGAGTGAGTATGCCCGATTGGGTATTGCCGGGAGAGTTTACATGGGAGAAAATAAGAGATGAGTATATGTATCCCGGCCTGGATTTCTTGCTGAATGCTAAAGATCCCGAATTGGGATACCCTGCAGACGAATATCGGTTGGTGCAAAGTGTTTGGTGGTGGAGTCTGGATGGGGACGGCGGGGAGTACGAAAACTATAGGTTCTACCAGTACTTCAATAGCAACCTCTTTTGGTCAGGTATTGGGCCGCCCACACATAGCCCTTACCCAATGGGACTTACGCCATTGGGCAACTATTGGATCAGCTATACTACAGTTTTGAGGGAAGAGGTGAATCTACGGCCTTTGAGAGTTGTGGCAGATCCGCCTGCGTTCTCAAATGGTGAGCCGATCACTGTTACATTGCGACTACAAGTTAGCAATAGCGGAAACATTGCTACCTCTCGGCCGTTTACTGTGACATTATATGACGATACAGACCAGCAAATTGGGAGCTTCCGGGTCAACAACTTGGAAGGCTGCGGAGGTGTGTTTGAGGCGCTTATGGCGTGGCCTGGTGTGACTCCAGGGGCCCATCGTATTCGGGTGCATGTAGACTCTGCTAATGAGATAATGGAAACAAGCGAAGATGACAACGAAGTCTTCGCTACACTACTTGTGGCCACATCAAGAATCTACCTTCCACTCGTGGTGAAACGATAAAGTATGACAAAGCCGGTATGGTGGATAATCTATTTTTGAGGACTTGTTCGTCTTAATAGCCAGACTTCTCCCTCAGCCCAAGACAGAGTCGCTTCTAAATGATAGTTTTCTTGGACATAATTCAATAGTTCCTGACCATGTTGTTCAATCCCCCACCTCCCGGGAAAGTAAACGATCCATACTGGCGATGCTTTTTCCAGGGCACTGACAATTTGGGGCTTTACTGTATCTATCATAAACCACGGATAACTGGTGGGAGCCCACAATTCGGGAGGTTTACATTGCGTCAAGTAGTACAGATTTGCCGTGGCTTCGTCGTCCGGAAGCACATAGATGCAGTCTGTTGGTCCGATGCGCTGACGAATTTCATTAGCTAGAGGCACAAGATCAGAGTATTCGTAGATTTTTCGGGGTTGGCCGCTGCGGAGAGCGTTATAAACAGGGGGTATGCCTGCGTAAAGCATCCACAACAGTGGTAATGAGCATACCAATCCCCTGATTAGGTAAAGGGAAGATTTAGATTTCCTACCTTCATAGAAAATATTTGCAAGTGTGGTGCCAGATACCCAAGCCAGAACGGGGAGGGAGGCCTGTAAGTGGAAAAATCCAAATCGGGGATAGATCATGAGGCTACTACTTACAAGTAGCACAAGCCCCAGTTCCTCTTGAATTCTACGGATGTCTTGGCGCCCCTGATTCAACAAATTCGCAATGAAAGGAGGCAGCATTAAGTAAGCAGGCACAAGAAGCCTGATATGGTCAACAGAAGGCCGTAGAGAGGCCCATTGAGTATAGTGATTAATAAAATTGAAAATAATCACCCAAAAAACGAGTTCTTTTAAGGTACCCGTCTGAAGCCAGTAATATATTGTGAATGCGCTGACAGGTAAAGAAACGCCAAAGAAAAGAAAGGCGATTTCCCAAAGTAGATACTGGGCTGGGCGACGAACACGCCAGCTGTTGAGAGAGTGCCATAGAGCGATTGCCAGAATAACTAATAGGGCATGTTGTTTAATTAATAGTGCTACTCCCAAAAGAAGACCAGTGGTAAAAAACAGATGAGTGTTGGTTCTGGATGGTATTAGAATACGCCATAAGATTACGAGCAGAATGTAGAGCGGAGCGAGGAACGTCTCGTGCCATAACTTGCTATATCCGAAAATAGGAGTCCATAACGCGAAAAAGAGCACTGAGAAAGTCCCAGATAGCCAGCCACCGCTTTCCCACCCTGCCCAAAATGTTAGCAAAGCAATGAGGCCGATCAACAGAACAAGGGTTAATTTGGCCGCTTCCAGGCTGTTGGATGCTAAAGGTTGTGCGGCCAGAAGTAAAAAGTACATCAACGGAGAATGCTCATCAGCGATGTTCTTATAGAGCAGGTAATTCTGCTGCATTAGCCACGGCTGAAGGATAACCCGGGGCCCAAGAGAAAGCGGTAGAATGTACAAATAGGCGTGTATTTGGGTTCCAACTGCCACGGCTGTAATGGCAATTGAAATCCAGCCGATTTTGTTGATGCGCATATGACTTTTCCAGGTTGTTTTGGATTTACTGAGCGATAATATAACTCAATAGACTCGCTTGTCAAGCCACAACCCTTAAGAGAAGATAAAGATTTGGCTATGCGGCCAAGGGGTGTTATTATCCTTGCGAGTCGTCCGAAAGCCTGTGGAATTCAACGATGAGACATCCCTGGCACACTCCAGTCAGCGCAAGTGATTGAGAGAAACCAATGGAAGATCGCAGGGCAGTCCGTCGGAGACATTTAAAAGAAGATAAGGAAATCCTCCTCGCCTACCTCTTCGGCTCCCAGGCCGAGGGGACCGCCGGCCCGCAGAGCGACTACGACATCGCCCTGCTGGTCCGCCAGCCCTCGCTGGCCCTGCAGGCCCGCCTGGCCCACGAAATCGGCATTATCCTGGGAACGGACCGGGTGGATGTGGTCCTCCTGAACCGGGCACCGGTGGAACTGGGCCTACGCGGTCATTGTTCAGGGGCAGTTGCTCTACCAGCGGAGCGTGGCCGAGCGGGTGGAGTTTGAAGCGAAGGTGCTCAGCCTCTATGCCGACTATCTCCCCATTCTGCGCCGCCAGCGGGAGGAGATTTTGGAAGATGTCGGAAAAGAGGCCCGAGTTCAACGGTATAGAGAGGCGCTTGGACGAACTGAGCGAACGCTTGCGGCGATGAGAACCAACCCAAGGACAGGGGCTCGCCTTGAGCGCGGCGATAGAGTTTGACCGGGTTTCCAAAAAGTTTATCCTGCACCACGAGCGCGCCCGTTCCTTCCAGGAACTGGTCGTGGGGCTCTTCCGGCGCAATAACCGCTCCCGCGAGGAGTTCTGGGCTCTGCGGGATGTGAGTTTCACCGTGGAGCAGGGGGAGACGGTGGGCATCATCGGCCCCAACGGCGCCGGGAAGAGCACCATGCTGAAACTGGCCGCGCGGGTGATAGAGCCCACTTCGGGCCGGATCGCGGTGCGCGGCCGCATCGGGGCGCTCCTGGAACTGGGCGCGGGCTTTCACCCCGACCTGACCGGTCGGGAGAACATCTACCTCAACGGCTCCATTCTGGGCCTGAGCCGGGCCGAGATCCGCCGCCGTCTGGACGACATCATCGGTTTCGCCGAACTGGAGCGGTTCATAGACGTCCCGGTGAAGCACTACTCCTCGGGGATGTTTGTGCGCCTGGGCTTCTCCGTGGCCGTCCACACCGACCCGGAGATTCTGCTGGTGGACGAGGTGCTGGCGGTGGGGGATCAGGCCTTCCAGCGCAAGTGCCTGGAACGGATTGACGACCTGCGGCGGCAGGGGGTGACGGTCCTCTTCGTCTCCCACAGCGCCGACGCGGTGCGGGCCCTCTGCAATCGGGCTATCTGGTTGCACGAGGGCCGCGTGGTGGCGGATGATGCTGCCGAGGCGGTGGTGCGCCGGTACCTGGAGCACTCCTGGGGACGACAGACCGTGGCCCAGCCTGGCGGCGATGAGCGCCGGTGGGGCACCGGCCGGATTCGGATCATCCGGGTGCGGCTGCTGGACGGCGAGGGCCGGGAGCGGCAGCAGTTCCGGACTGGCGAGCCGCTGGTGGTAGAGATGCACTATCGGGCCGGGGAGCGGGTGGAGCGGCCCGTCTTCGGCCTGGCCATCCACCGTAGCGACGGCATCCACATCACCGGCCCCAACACTCAGTTTGCCGGCCTGGACATCCCCGCGGTGGAGGGGGAGGGTATTGTCACCTACGCCATCCCCGCGCTCCCTTTGCTGGAGGGCCTGTACTACATTTCCGTCTCCACCCACAACTGGGAGGATACGGAGATGTTTGATTATCATGACCGGATGTATGGCTTCTGGGTACTTCCTGGTACCAGGGAAGAATACGGGATTGTAACAGTTATGGGGGTTTGGAGATGGGAAGTCGATGGTTATAAGCTCGCTGGTGAAACTGACCAGTGAGGGGGCAAAGATATGGTGGATTTATTGATTATCACTCATGAACATATTGGGCCTAAAATGGCAGGACCTGCAATTCGGGCTTGGGAGATTGCTCGTGCTATTGCTCGTTTAGGATTTAAGGTGCGCCTAGCCACTCCATATGCAGAAATACCAGGAGAGAACTCCCTCTCCATTGTCTCTTTCACGTGGGATGACCCTGCTTCCTTAGAGCAATGGCTTAAATCTAGTAGGGTAGTAATGGCCACAGGCCCAGTTCTCAGCAGGATTGTTCACTGGTTGCGGAAGCCCTTAGAACAGCCCACCATTGTTGACCTCTATGACCTTGCTGAAATTGAGATCGTTCTTCTTTCCGCTGGGCAACAATCCATGTTCTTAACAGATTTGCTACTTGAAGAAACTTTTACATATCTTCGCAATGGTGACTTTTTCCTTTACGCAACAGAGCGCCAACGGGATTTCTGGCTAGGGGCTTTATGGATGGCTGGACGCCTAAATAGCTGGACATTGGCGGTAGACCCGGAACGCTGGATGGCTTGGGTGCCAATGGGCGTTCCAGATGAGCCTCCACGTGGGGGGAAGCAAGTACTGAAGGGGGTGATCCCAGGGATCCAGCCTGAGGACAAAGTGATAATCTGGATGGGTGGAATTTGGGAATGGACGGATCCTTTCACGTTGGGTAAAGCATTTGAGATAGTCCTGGAGCGTCATCCGAATGTCCGACTGGTATTCGGAGCGGCCCAGCATTACGATGAGCGGGTCGTTCCACCTATGTCCAAAGCTGCTCATTTCTTCCGCTGGTGCCAGGAGAAAGGCTGGTTGGGGAGCTATGTGTTTTTCCTGGACTGGGTCCCATATGAGCAGCGGGGGCTGTATTTGCTGGAAGCGGATATAGGGATCAGCCTGCATGATCATCCGCTGGAGAGCCGCTATGCAGTGCGGGCCCGCTCGCTGGATTATCTCTGGGCTTCTCTGCCGTGTGTGCTCAGTGCTGGAGATGAGTTAGCGGATCTGTTACAAGCCTGTGGTTTAGCTCGTCTGGTTCCTCCTAGGAATCCTTACGCGGTGGCAGAGGCGCTATTGAACTGGCTGGATCATCCACCCCTCCGAGAGCAGCTGGCTCGGCAGACCCTCGCCTTGCGGGAGCGGTTACGATGGTCTGTTGTTATTCAACCCATCAAAACTTTTCTTCAGAGCCCACAATTTGCTCCTGATGCTTCCTTAGCACGAGGTCGGGTCTCTTATTGGATTGGACTACGCGCCGAGAATGAACGTTTGTGCGCGGAGAATGAGCATCTGCGTGCGGAAAATGTCGGATTGCGCGAATATCTAGAATCTGCCCGGCGGGGTCGAATCGTTCGGACTTTGAATTGGATATACGGGATCTGGAAGCGGAGGTTCTTGTGAAAGAGTGGATCACAATAGTTTTGCTGACCAAGAATGGCGAGCGTTATCTGGGTGAGGTCTTGGAGGCAACCTTTGCCCAGCGTGTAGACCTGCCTTTTGAAGTACTTGCTATCGATTCTGGATCCCGTGACCGAACCAAGGAAATACTCAGCCGCTATCCGGTTCGTCTTACCGAGATACCACCGCATGAGTTCAATCACGGGGAAACCCGCAACCTGGGGGCGCGTCTGGCCCATCCGGAAACGCGCTATCTGGTTTATCTGTCGCAGGATGCGACGCCGGCGGATGAAGGATGGCTGGCCGCCCTGATCGAGCCCATGCGGGAGGATGAGCAGGTGGCGGGGGTGTTCAGCCGCCATTTGCCCCGGCCCAGTGCTTCTCCTTCCCTGGTACGCCAGCTGCTCACCCGATGGCAAACTGGTGGAACGGAGCGGTTGGTGAAGCGAATGCCTCCCTCCCCAGCCGATTTTGAATCCAATCGGTTCTTTTATATCTACTTCTCTAACACTAGCTCGGCCATCCGACGCTCTGTATGGGAGCGGATTCCTTTCAGTCCTCTCCCCTTTGGGGAAGACGCAGATTGGGCAGAACAGGTCCTCCTTGCAGGATATGCTCTAGTTTTTGAACCTTGCTCCAAGGTTTTTCACTCTCACGATTACGGCCTGTTGGACCTCTTCCGGGAGAATGCGGATTACGCCGCATCTTTCCAGGAGCGTTTTGCTCCACCCGCTTACTTACACTTTGGTTTCGCATCTATATTTGGGGGGGTGATTCGGGAAAGTTGGGAGGATTGGCGTTTCATTTGGAGTTACCCACGATTCCGCGAGCAGCCGCTTTGGCGTCGTTCCTTGTGGATGCTCTACAGCCCTGCTTGGCACTTGGCGGTTGGGCTTGGTACTTATTTTGGGATCCGTGGGCTTCCCCGTCGGCCAAAGTTAGGGCGTTATCTATCCCGACAAGAGCATGTTCGGCAGACTTGATCAAGGAGGTTCTATATGAGAGGTGTCCGATCAACCCTTTTATGTTTGGGGATTCTTGGGCTCGCTGGGTTCCTTTTGATGTGGAAAACGGTGCGGGCCAGCGAAGGGCATGGTCTTAACACAGCAATTCCTACCTCTTCCGGCCCAGCCCAGGTATTAGGTATAGCCCATGCGGTCCATCTCCGGCCCACTTTGAACTACGGTAAAGAGATTGTGGATTTCAGCAACCTGGTGGGCAAGCGTCCGGCGGTGATTATGTATTTTACAGATTGGCAAGGTAATCCGAATGCCTCAGGGCTGGAGCGATATTTTGATTCTTACCTCCTGAACACCATCAGCAACACTTTGCCCATCTCTGATCGGCCTGCAATTATGCTTACATGGCAGCCTCTTCACGGCCGGCAAGCAACGGGCTGCGCTCAGGACTACCCGGGATCTATCCCACTTCCAGACATCCTGAACGGAAAATGTGACATTTATATTCAAGGTTTCGCTCAAGCCCTCAAGGCGCGACCGGAACGATTTTTGCTCCGTTTCGCTCACGAAATGAACATCTCGGATTCTCCCTGGTGGGTGGGGCACATTGGCGCTGATCCCTCTCTCTATGTAGCTGTCTGGCGGCATGTCCACCAGATCTTCGAGCAGGTAGGAGTCCCTAATGTAGAGTGGGTATGGAGTCCCAATTATGCTAGCAATCCTTCAGATCCATGGAATGACCTACATGCTTATTATCCAGGTGATGACGTAGTGGATTGGATTGGCTTGAGCGGATACAACTGGTATGCGACTCGATCCCCCGCGATCTGGCGCTCGTTCACTGATCTCTATGATACAGTTTTGAGAGATCTGGCTTGTTCTTATCCCAAGCCTCAGATCATTGCTGAGATCGGAACGGTGGAAGGTGATGGCACCACGCTTTCTAAGGCGGCATGGATTCAGGATGCTTATAGTCGGGCTCCATCTTACCCCTTCTTGCGCGTCGTACAATGGTTCAACGATTACGCCTATGCCAATCCTAATAGCGCTGATTTCCGCGTGACCACCAGTACGGCCCAGGACGGATCTGTCCAGCCGTTGCCGCCTTCAAGTGGAGTGTGGACCTCGGCCTATCGAAGTGCGATAGGGAATCCCATTTATACTTCCACTCTGCCGGCCCTTTCTGCCGCCACGCCTCCTGGTCAGTTTTGTGGAGATAATTTTTTCACGCTAACCCCTAGTTTTGTTCTTCTCCCCTCTACAGGCGAGGCGGTAATCCGTATAACTGGCATTGGATACACTATACCGCTTACACTTACGCCGGAGTTGCCTCCTGCAATTTCTGGAACTCTGGAAACCCGTTTCTGGTTCCCCCCCTGGGCAGTTTCCTCCTTGCATATCCAAACGGCGGACACTCCTTTGGGGGTCTATACCGGGAGGGTGCTTATTCAAGGATATGAAATCTCACAAACGCTCACGTTCTCTATTAAGGTAGTGGATACCGTTTATTCAATCTGGCTACCGCTGGTGCTGAGGTAAGCCATGCGGCTACTTTATGTGGCAAATGGGTTTCCTCCTACTGCCTTGGGGGGAGTGGAGGTTTATACATATGAAATGGCCTTAGCGATGCGGCAGCGTGGTCACGAAGTGTGGGTCCTTTGCCGGGAGAGCGATTTTGGCCGCCCAGACTATTCCCTTCTTCGGGATGAAGTCGGGGGTATTCCGGTGCTCCGTGTGATAAATGATTTTAAAGGCGCCGTGCGCTTTGCACATCTGTATGAGGACGACCAAATAGATAATCTGTTCCAAGAGATCCTCCGAGAGATTCGCCCAGATCTTGTCCATTTCCAGCACCTAATTGCTTTGTCTGCTCGCTTGCCCGAGATCGCAAGTCGGCTTGGTTATCCGGTCCTTATGAGCTTGCACGATTTTTGGCCTTTGTGTCATAGGGTACATTTGATTGATCGCTGGGATCGGGTTTGCCCAGGGCCTTTTCAGGGCGGGGATTGCGTTCACTGCGTTTTCGGCTCTGAAGGCTGGAGCGATCTTTTCGCGCGGCTCCGCCGCTTAAGCATATGGATCCCGCCATTGATCCGCCGGGTATGGGCGCAATGGCGAGGGAACGCCCCGGCTCTTCCGTTGCCTTCGGAAGGGGAGGATGTCTTCCAGGCACGCCATCGCGCGTTTCAGGACGCCTTTCAAGCATGCCAGCTCTTGCTGGCCCCAAGCGCCTTTGTTCGCGAGGTGTTTGTCCAGAATGGCTGGTCAAGTAGAGAGATCCGAGTGCTTCCGTTAGGCATTGCCTTTTCAGAGAGGGGCCTCAGGGCTAAGCAAAAGTCTTCTGCCGAGTCGAAGCTGCGGATTGGCTATATCGGGTGGTATCAACCCCAGAAGGGGGTCCATCTCCTTCTAAAAGCTTTTCATCATCTTGATAGCCCGTATGTTTCCCTGCACCTCTTCGGACCATTTGAATCAGCCCATCCTTACGCCCGCTCCCTGCAGAAGTGGATCCGACAGGATTCCCGTGTTCATATCCATGGCCCTTTCTCCCCCGAAGACCGAGACCAGGTTTACGCTCAACTGGATGTCTTGGTAATTCCCTCTATCAGCCCAGAGACGTTCTCCCGAGTAGCCAGGGAAGCATTGGTGCATAAGGTTCCAGTAATTGCATCACGAGTGGGCGCTCTAAAGGAGATAGTTATTGAGAGAGTTAACGGTTACACCTTTCCGCCAGGAGATTGGCAGGCTCTTTTGCAAATCCTAAAGGATCTAATTCAAAATCCTGAGCGACTTCACTCTTTGGATCTCCCTGGCCCAATTCCCATTCTTTCCGTCGAGGAACATGCGGATTTACTTGAGCAGACATATCAGGTGTGCTTAGCATCTTAAGAGGGACTGCCTTCTTATGCCTAAAGTCCAAGTCATCATTCCTAACTGGAACGGCCTTCCTTTCCTTAAGCGTTGTTTGTATGCTCTTGTAAGGCAGACATATCAAGATTTCTCTATAGTCGTTGTTGACAATGGCTCTACTGATAATTCCATAGTTTGGCTGCGCGAGCACATGTCATCAGTGTATGTAATTGTTAATCCAACAAACCGGGGGTTTGCTGCAGCCGTCAACCAAGGTGTCCGAGCAAGTAGCTCCGAATTTATTGCTACTTTAAATAATGATACGGAACCGGAACCAGGCTGGTTAGAGGCCTTGGTAAGAGCAGCCGAATCCGATGACCGAGTAGGAATGTGCGCCAGCAAAATGCTCTTCGCTGACCAGCCTCACATAATTAACTCAGCCGGCATTAGCATTGATCCTGTCGGGATTGCCTGGGACTATCGTGGAGGGGAACCGGATCAGCCAGATCAGGAACAAGGGCCAATTGCCGTTTTCGGGCCTTGTGCTGGAGCAGCTCTCTACCGGCGAGGAATGCTGGAGGAAATAGGCCTTTTTGACGAAGATTTCTTCGCCTATTTAGAGGATGTGGACTTAGCATGGCGAGCAAGACTTGCAGGATGGCGGGCTATTTATGTTCCGACCGCTCGGGTCTACCATTTCCACTCCGCTACGTTGGGTGAAAGTTCCCCTATCAAGAGTTTCCTGTTAGGCCGCAACAAAGTCTGGCTAATTTTGAAAAATTACCCCATGCCTTGGCTGGCATATTATCTCCCGCTGATTCTCATCTATGATCTTTTCGCTGTTTTTTACGCCATTTTGGCACGACGCGATTTCTATTCCCTCCAAGGGCGTGTAGTGGCCCTAAGTAAATGGTCTATAATCTGGCAGAAAAGAAGTCAAGTGCAATCCTTGCGGGAAATTACTCCTAATGAATGGCGAAAGTTGCTTTCTCCTTTGGAGCCTCCTTGGAAAGTACCGAAGCGATACCAGCATCTCAGAAATTTGGCCTCAATGCGCAAACAAACAGTGCCTGCTGGATGAGCCCGACCTGCTCCCTCGCCTGCGCGCTGGTGTCCGGCCGCCGATGACCATGGAGGAGCACGTGGACCGGCTGGAGGCGCTCTACGCCGGGTGTGTCCCAATTTCTTCGGGCCTGGCCGCGTTGCAGGACAACTGCTCGCAGTTGTCCTGCAACTATCGTTGACAGAACCCCCTCCTCGTGGTAGAATCCCCCACGGACCACTCCATTGGTCATTTGTCATTGGTCATTTCGTCATTGGTCATTTGGCCTTGAAACTCATCATCCAGATTCCCGCCTACAACGAAGAAGCCACCCTTCCCCAGACCCTGCGCGACCTGCCCCGTTCCCTGCCGGGGGTGGACCGGATAGAGGTGCTGGTGGTGGACGACGGCTCTACCGACCGCACCGCCGAGGTGGCGCGGGAAGCGGGGGCCGACCACGTCGTCCGGCTGAAGCAGAACCAGGGGCTGGCAGCAGCGTTCTCCACCGGCCTGGAGACGGCGCTCCGCCTGGGCGCCGACATCATCGTCAACACCGACGCCGATAACCAGTACCGCGGGGAGGACATCGCCCGGCTGGTCCGGCCCATCGTGGACGGCCAGGCCGACATCGTGGTGGGTGACCGGGGGGTGGCCGCGCTGGAGCACTTCTCCCCCCTCAAGCGGTGGCTCCAGAAGTGGGGCAGTTGGGTCGTGGGACGGGCCGCCGGCATCCCCATCCCCGACGCCACCAGCGGCTTCCGTGCCCTCAGCCGCGAGGCCGCCCTGCGCCTCACCGTCCTCAGCGACTACACCTACACCCTGGAGACTCTCATCCAGGCCGGGGCGCGCAAAATGCGGGTCGTCTACGTCCCGGTGCGCACCAACCCCCAGACCCGACCGTCCCGTCTTATCCGCAGCATCCCTTCGTTCCTGGCCCTCTCCGCTGTCACCATCGTCCGGTTCTACACGATGTACCGTCCCCTGCGGGTCTTCACGACGGTGGGGGGCGTGCTGATCGCCGGAGGACTGGCCCTGGGCCTGCGGTTTCTCTATTTTTACCTGCAGAGTCGGGGCAGCGGCCACGTCCAATCCCTCATCCTGGCTGCCATCCTGACCATCGTGGGCTTTCAGGTCTGTCTCATTGGTCTGGTGGCGGACCTCATCCAGATGAACCGGAGGATGCTGGAGGAAATTCTGTACCGGGTGCGACGGGATCATTTGGGGAGTGAGGATGACCCGCGAAGGACGGCGTGAGGAAGCACTTCGGGCCGCCGAAGCGTGCGCGGCTCTGTTGAAAGAACGGTTCGGGGCTCGTCGGGTGGTGCTCTTCGGTTCCCTGGCCGGAGATACTGCTGACCGTGATTTCTCGGATGTGGACCTGGCCGTAGAAGGACTGCCGCCGGAAGAATTCTTCCGGGCCTATGCCGCCTGCTGGAACCTGATGCCGCCGGGCCTGGCCCTGGACTTAGTCCCTCTGGAAAGGGCCTCTCCGGAACTCCGGGCCCGCATTCTGGGAGAGGTCAAAATGCCCGAGAGACCGCTGGAGGCCCTGAAAAGTCTTGTGGACGATGAACTGACCGCCCTGGGACGGGTGGTCGGGCGAATGGAGACCCTGCTGGCACAACGGGGCCAGGAGTCCCCGAATTGGGTGGAACTGTATGCCATCGCCGGAATGCTCCACGAATTCTATACCGGGGTGGAGCGCATCTTTGAACGCATCGTCCGGGGGCTGGGTGAGGAAGTGCCCAGGGGGACGTTCTGGCACGCCGACCTGCTGGCCCAGGTCGCCAGTGCGCAGGAAGGAAGACGGCCAGCCATCGTGAGGGAAGCCCTGCGGGGGCGCCTGGAAGAATATCTGCGCTTCCGGCACTTTTTCCGACACGCCTATGGCTATACTTTAGAGTGGGACCAATTGCGCTGGCTGGCGGAGTCGCTGGGGGAGACCTTCGCTCAGTTGCGGGAGCAGATAGGGGACTTCTTTACTGCTCTGGAAACCGGGCACGATGATACCGGGGATTGAACCGGCACTCCGCTTCGCTTCGTGCCTGACTACAAGCCGCAGGCTGACAGCCTGCGCTACCCTTGTCACCGTGTAGCGCCGGCCGCCAGGCCGGTACAGGCTGACAGCCTGCGCTACTGGGCCGGTGTAGCGCCGGCCGCCAGGCCGGTACAGGCTGACAGCCTGCGCTACTGTCACCCGTGTAGCGCCGGCCGCCAGGCCGGTACAGGCTGACAGCCTGCGCTACTGTCACCCGTGTAGCGCCGGCCGCCAGGCCGGTGCAGGCTGACAGCCTGCGCTACTGGGCCGGTGTAGCGCCGGCCGCCAGGCCGGTACAGGCTGACAGCCTGTGCTACTGTCACCCGTGTAGCGCCGGCCGCCAGGCCGGTACAGGCTGACAGCCTGCGCTACTGTCACCTGTGTAGCGCCGGCCGCCAGGCCGGTACAGGCTGACAGCCTGCGCTACTGGGCCGGTGTAGCGCCGGCCGCCAGGCCGGTACAGGCTGACAGCCTGTGCTACCCTTCGGTCGTCCGTCGTCTGTGGTCTGTGGTCTGTCGTCCATCGTCCATCAGGGAGGAAGATGCAGTGGGGCCGTCCGTATCTTCCCGCAGTTTGCTGGTCTTCTGCTCGGTCCTCAGCCTGATTGTCGGCGCACTGATCGGTTATTTCACCCCCCATCCCCGCGGCCGGCCCATCACGGTGACCACCCCGGAGCCCACCCCAACCCCCACCCCCACGCCCACCCCCGCGCCCCTGCGGGTCTACGTCTCCGGAGCGGTGCAGGCGCCGGACGTCTACCTGCTCCCGCCCGGGAGTCTGGTGCGGGACGCGATCCGGGCCGCCGGAGGGCCCGCCCCGGAGGCCGACCTGGACCGCATCAACCTGGCGCGCGAACTCTCCGACCAGCAGCAGGTCTACGTCCCCCGGAAGGGGGAGGAGAACCCCGTCCCTACCCTCTCCGAAGGCGTCCCCACCCGCACGGAGTCCACCGCCCCGCGCATCAACATCAACACGGCCACGGTGGAGGAACTCCAACAACTCCCGCGCGTGGGACCTTCACTGGCCCAGCGCATCGTCGCCTACCGGGAGATGTACGGGCCCTTCAAGACCCCGGAGGACCTGATGCGGGTCTCGGGCATCGGGGAGGCGATCTTTGCGGCCATCCGGGATTACATCACAGTGGGGCCGTGAACGGACGACGGACGACAGACGACGGACCGCTGACGATTGACGGCTGACGGCTGACGACTGACGGCTGACGGCTAACCACTGACCACTGACGGCTGACGGCTGACCACTACCGGCTGACGACTGAATAGCGGTTTCCGTCGCTGACGATTTCCACCGTCCCCCGGTCCGTGAGCCGATAGACCCGCACATCTCCCAGCCGCTGGTCCGCCGCCGGACGCTCCGGCGCGAAGAGGTCCCCCGCCGGGACGACCACCACTTCGGGGTCCACCCACTTCAGGAAGCGGTCCGTCATGGCCAGCGTTCCCCCGTGTTGCGGCGCCTTCAGGACGTCGCAGCGCAGCCACGCCCCCGCGTCCACCAGCGCTTCCTGCCCGCCTTTCCCCACGTCCCCCGTCAGCAGGAAACAGACCGACCCGTAGTCCAGCCGCACCACGACGGAGTTATCCCGACCCGTCGGCGGGAGGGGGCCGGGGTGGAGGACGGTGAGCAGAAGCCCGTCGTCCAGGGTCATCTGCAGGCCTCGCTCCCCCCGCCAGACCTCCCGCACGCTCTCCGAGACCACCCGCCGCCAGTGGCCGCAGAGGGTGCCCGCGCAGTCCTCGTCGCGGGCGATCAGGTGGCGGACCGGGTACCGTTCCAGCACCGCGATCAGGCCCGGCAGGACGTCGTCGGCGGGACGGGTGAGGACGACCAGGTCCAGGTCGTGGTCCCAGAAGGGCATCCGGCGGCCCAGGGCCGAGAGGAGGTCCGTCGTCCCCGGCGCCCCACCGACCAGTATCTGCCGCCCCGACGGGGTGCGGATGAAGACGGCGTCCCCGCCCTCCACGTCCAGGAAGACGACGTGCAACTGGCCGTCGGGCAGGGAGAAGCGGGCAACCCCCGCCAGCAGGAGGAGGAGCGCGGCGGTGCCCAGCAGGAGACGGTCGCTCAGGCGCCCCGTCAGACTGCCCCAGAGGGCGCGCAGACGGGCCCGCATCTGGGGGTCCGCAACGGCGGTGAGCGCGCCGATTCCGCCGTAGAGGGCCCACGTCCCCGCCGCCGTCATCCGGCCCACGTCCACCCACGCGTAGGGGATGCCGGCCGCCCACCGGACGACCTCTATGGTGTACGTCAGGAAGAGCCAGGCCACCCAGCCCAGGCACTGCCCCAGGGGAAGCCAGAGCAACCCACCCAGGGTCGCCAGTCCGCCCCAGATCATCACCGCGGGCTGCGCCGGAAGGATCAGGAAGTTGGTCAGGAGGGAGACGAGGGAGAGGCGGCGGAAATAGTAGAGGGTCAACGGGAGGGTGGCAATCTGTGCGGCCAGGGTGACCAGCAGGGCATCGGAGAGAAGGCCCATGGCCTGCCGGGCCTGCTCCTCGGAGGTCACACGGGTCAGGAGACGGAGGGCCCCGTGCTGGAACCGGTCCACGTAGAGCACCAACCCCAGGGTGGCGGCGAAACTCAACTGGAATCCGACGTCCCACAGGACCAGGGGGTTCCAGAGGGTCATCCCGACCGCCGCGGCGGCCAGGGATGCGGGGACGTAGGTGGGGCGGCCCAGGTTTCGTCCCACCAGGTAGAGGATGCCCATGACGGCGGCCCGTACCACCGACGCCGACGCCCCCACCAGCAGGGTGTAGAGGGCAATGCTCGCGATGGACGGCCAGACGGCCCGTCGGGGTCCGAACCAGCGGCGGAAGACCTGATAGAAGAGGCCGCTGATGATGGCGATGTTGAACCCGCTGATGGCGACGATGTGGCTGGTGCCCGTGGCGGCAAAGGCATCATTGACGTCCTTCGGGATGCCGCCCTCCACCCCCAGGAGGATGCCGGTCAGGAGGGATGCGGCCGGCTCGTGGAGGATGCGGCCGATCACCGCCTGGGCGCGCTGCCGGAAAGAGAGAAGGACGGCCTGGAGGATGTTCACCGTCCCCTTCCCGACCCGGACGGCCTGGGCCCGCCGGACGAGGGAGAAGATTCCCTGGCGGGCCAGGTACTCGCGGTAGGAGAAGTCGGCGAATTCGGGCGGGGTCTGCAGGAGGCCGGTGACCTGCAGTCGGTCGCCGTAGGCGAAGGTGGGGTAGCGGGGGAGGTAGACCAGGGCGGTCCCCTGGACGGGGACCTGCTGGCCGTCGGGGAGGGTGAGGGATTCGGCCCGCAGGCGCAGGCGGGTATGGGTATCCCGTTCATCCGGCGCGGCGGCGACGGTCCCCTCTATGAGGACGGGGCCGACGTCGTTGTAGTGGGCCAGGGCGTTGGGGGGAAGGCGGGGGAGGGCGACGAGGAGCCGTCCTGCCCCCAGCGCGGCTACCAGGAGGAGGGCGCAGAAGGAGCGGATGGGGGGCTGATCCCGCCAGCCAATCCCGACGACGACGGCCGCCAGTCCGAGGAGCAGGAGGGCCTGCCAGGGCGGATGGAAGGCCTTGCCCAGTGCGATACCCGCCAGCCACGCGATGGCCCCGTAGACCAGCGTCATGCTGCTCCCCCAATGGTCTCCGGAATACAGCCCGTATTATATGCCGAAGGGCAGGAGAGGGCAAGCGGGAAATGACCGATGGGGAAATGACCAATGACTAATGACGGAATGACCAATGACCAATGACGGAATGACCAATGAGAAAATGACCAATGACGGAATGACCAACGGGCAGATGGTCAGCATTTCAGCCCGACGGTAAACCGTCGGGCTGATTCAGCAAAGCCCTGCGGGCTGTTTGGAGACCCGAAGGGGCTTTGTATAGAATCAGCCCGACGCTTATGAACTTTAAGAAATTCGTTCAGACATCCCACTATGGGGGTCTGGCTACCTGATGGTTGGATGGAAGACGCTCCCGGCGACTTCCCATTGACCCCTCTCATCCCCCCTGGCCCCCCTTCTCTCCCCGCAGC
>Ga0308395_1001152_pt1 | contig 17809 bp, 15 predicted proteins | sample Hotspr20SampleP4_FD_202097 | JGI IMG/M metagenome (GOLD analysis project Ga0308395, IMG submission 202097) | Hot spring phototrophic mat microbial communities from Mushroom Spring, Yellowstone National Park, Wyoming, United States - 20050930_P4 ...
GTAACGTATGATATCGTTGGATACGCCCCCCATAGGGGGAGGGATACCCATCTCAGGAGATGGTCGAGGTGGACGAGACTTCGCGTGAGATCATCGAGCGACTCAAAAATATCGAAGGACACGTGCGCGGCATCCAGCGCATGATCGAAAATGGGGAATACTGCATTGACGTGGTCAACCAGGTGTTAGCCGTACAGCGCGCGCTGCACAAGGTGAACCGCCTGGTGCTCGACCACCATTTGCACACCTGCGTCAGCACGGCGATGAGCAGCCAGGACGCTGCGGAGCGTGAAAGGGTCATCGCCGAGATCATGGACGTCTTCGAAGCCACCAGCAAGTTGTGAGGCCACCAAGGAGAAGCCACGATGACCACCACACGGACATTTCGGGTGCCTAATATCTCGTGCGCGCACTGTGTGTACACCATCGAGCGCGAACTGGGTGCGCTGAAAGGCGTCACGTCCGTCCACGCCGATCAGGCCAGCCAGCTGGTGACAGTCGAATGGCAAGAGTCACAGGTCACATGGGAGGACATCCGGGCATTGTTACAGGAGATCAACTACCCACCCGAGACCGCATAATTCTGGGAGCATCGAAACCGAAAAGAAAGGGGGAGGTACGCTTATGGGAGCAGAAGAGAAGACAAACCCAACCTCGAAGGAGACACGCGCATCGCGCCTGACATGCGCAGACTGCGCCGTCGACATCGATAAGTTGCTCGCGGAAATAGAGGAAGATGAGCCTTCGGGCGACAAGAGCAGCCATCTGGTGTTCGACGTCTCGCGGCTTGGCATCGAGACGACGAACAGCCCATTGGCGACCGCGGAGAATGCCACCGGTGGAGAAGAACAAGGCCAGGATTGAACTGGCGATCACCGGCATGACATGTGCCAACTGTGCCGCCACGATCGAGCGCACGCTGACGCGCAAAGTGCCCGGTGTGCTCAGCGCGACGGTCAACCTGGCCACCGAAAGGGCGACGGTGGAATACATCCCCGGCCAGGTCACACGGCACGATCTGGTAGCGGCCATCGAACGGGCCGGCTATGGCGTGCTGGATGCCGAAGAGGCCAGCTTAGAGGACGTCGAACAGAGCGCACGTGCTGAGGAGATGCGCGCTCAGACGCGCCTCTTCTGGTTCGGCGTTTTGTTCACGTTCCCGCTCTTCCTGCTCAGCATGGCGCGCGATGGCGGTGTGTTGGCAGGCTGGGCCCATCAGCCGTGGTTCAACGGGTTGTTGTTCGCGCTGGCGACGCCGGTGCAGTTCTATGTCGGCTGGGACTACTATGTCGGCGGTTGGAAGGCGCTGCGCAACGGCGCTGCCAATATGGATGTGTTGGTGGCTATGGGCTCATCCGCTGCCTATCTGTACAGCGCGCTGGTGACGCTCGCCGGCACGTTGGGACAGGACGGTTGGGGGGACCATGTCTATTTTGAGACCGCCGCGGTGATCATCACGCTGATCCGGCTGGGCAAGCTGTTGGAAGCCCAGGCGCGCGGGCGCACCAGCGCTGCCATTCGCCAGCTGATGAGGCTGCATCCCCAAACAGCCCGCGTGATCCGCGCAGGCCAGGAAGTGGAACTCCCCATCGGGCAGGTAGTGGTCGGTGATGTGGTGCTCGTGCGGCCGGGGGAGCGCATCCCGGTGGATGGGGTCGTCCTGGAAGGACATTCGACGGTAGATGAAAGCATGCTCACCGGCGAGAGCATTCCGGTGGACAAAGGGCCGGGCGATCCGGTGATCGGCGCGACCATCAACCAACAAGGTTTCTTGAAAATGCAAGCCCGGCGGGTGGGCGCCGAGACCGTCCTGGCTCAGATCATCCGACTGGTACAACAGGCCCAGGGGAGCAAGCTGCCCATCCAGCGCCTGGCCGACCGGGTGTCCGCCGTCTTTGTCCCCTTTGTCGTCGGCGTGGCGCTGTTGACGTTCCTCATCTGGTGGTTGGTCGTGGGGAGTGACTTCACCGCGGCGTTGATCCGGATGGTGGCCGTGTTGGTGATCGCCTGCCCGTGTGCGCTCGGTCTGGCAACGCCCACCGCGGTGATCGTCGGACTGGGGCGTGGTGCGACGATGGGCATCCTGTTTCGCAACAGTGTGGCGCTGGAACGCCTCCACGCGGCCAGGAGCGTTGTGCTCGACAAGACAGGCACCCTCACCATCGGTCAACCTGCGGTGACGAACGTGGTAGTGAGCGAACGGGCGCATGCCGTATTGCGCACGGTTCACACCCAGACCGCGTCAGATGTCGAATCTGCGCTGCTCCATCTGGCCGCCTCAGCCGAGTCGGTCAGCGAACATCCGCTGGGCAAAGCGATCGTCGCCGCAGCCAAGGCACGCGGCGTCACGCCATCTGTCCCTGAGGAGTTCGAAGCGTTGAGCGGCCAGGGGATTGCCGGCCGCGTGAGCCGACACACGGTGCTGGTGGGCCGGCGGAATTTCATGGTGGCGCGTTCCGTTTCCCTCAACGGCCTGGAAAACGCCGAACGCCAACTCCAGGCAGAGGCCAAGACAGTCATCTGGGTGGCAGTCGATGGTCAGGCAGTCGGGTTGGTGGCGCTGGCAGACGTGCTCAAACCCGGTTCGCGCGAGGCGGTGCAACAGCTGCAGCGCATGGGCCTGCAGGTGATGATGATCACGGGAGACAACCTGAGCACAGCGCAGGCGATTGCCCGCACGGTCGGGATTGACCACGTGTTGGCCGAGGTGCTCCCACAGGACAAAGCCGCAGTGGTCAAGCGATTGCAGGACGAGGGAAAAGGCCCGGTGGTTATGGTCGGAGATGGCATCAACGATGCCCCGGCATTGGCCCAGGCCGATGTCGGCATCGCTATGGGCAGCGGCACCGACATCGCTATGGAGACGGCAGATATCACCCTGATGCGCGGCGATTTGAGAGCCGTGCCCCAGGCGCTTGCGCTCAGCCGTGCCACCATGCGCACCATCAAGCAAAACCTGTTCTGGGCCTTTTTCTACAACGTGCTGCTCATCCCGGTGGCAGCAGGCGCGTTGTATCCGATCACCTGGCTGCCCGACATAGTGCGGGCGCTGCATCCAGCTTTGGCCGCTCTGGCAATGGCCTTCAGCAGTGTCACTGTAGTCACGAACAGCCTGCGCTTGCGCAAAGCGCGATTCTGAAGATCATGATTGGAACAAATTAGGGAGGGACGATATGTGCGGTTGCAGAGTGCATAGACATCATTGTTGTGGTTGCCATTGCGGTTGCCACCATAGACATCATGGTGGGTGCGGCTGCAATTGTGATGGTTGCAGTTGTGGTTGCTGCAATTGTGGTTGCTGCAACTGTGATTGCTGCGGTGGAGAGCGTTATTGCACGTGTCGTGAGACAGGGACGAGTGGCTTCCGGCGCCGTTACCGCACCCGCGCCGAACGCATCGCCGACCTGGAAGCGTACCTGGCCGACCTCAAGGCAGAAGTGCAGGCGGTCGAAGAACATTTGCATGCGCTGCGGCAGTCGTGACCGACCGGATCAGGCAGGAGAACGATTGGCTTCGCCCATTTACCCAAATGTGCCGTGGATGAATGGGGTTCCCATCCACGGCACATTTCATCGAGCGAGACAATTGATCCGCCCATGAGTGGCAAACGCGCAGAGAGACAAGAGGCATGGTGAAGGTCGCGCAGGCGTGCGCAGAGAAAATTATCCAGAACGTGGAAAGGGTGATCATCGGCAAGCGGGAAGCGATTGAGACCACCGTGATCGCCTTGCTCTGTCAAGGTCACGTGCTCATCGAGGATGTGCCGGGAGTGGGCAAGACCATGTTAGCGCGTGCCCTGGCGCGCTCCATCGGGTGTACGTTCAGCCGTATCCAGTTCACCCCCGATCTGCTCCCCTCGGATGTCACGGGTGTCCACATCTTCAACCAGAAGACCCATCAGTTTGAGTTTCGCCCCGGGCCGATCTTCGCGCAGATTGTGTTGGCGGATGAGATCAACCGTGCCACTCCGAAGACGCAAAGCGCCCTGTTGGAAGCCATGGAAGAACGTCAGGTGACCGTGGATGGAGTGACGCGTCCGCTGGAGCAGCCCTTCCTGGTGCTGGCCACCCAGAATCCGATCGAATACGAAGGCACCTTTCCGCTGCCCGAGGCCCAGCTGGATCGTTTTCTGCTGCGCATCCATCTCGGCTACCCCTCATTGCAGGACGAGATGGCCATCCTGACCGCCCAGCAATTCGAACATCCCATCGTCCACCTCGCCCAGGTGGTGACGCTGGAGGAGTTGCGCATGGCCCAGGAGGCCATCAAACAAACGCATGTCGAATCTTCCATCCGCGAATACGTGGTGATGTTGGTGGAGGCGACGCGTCGGCATCCGGACGTCTATCTCGGTGCCAGCCCGCGGGGCAGCTTGGCGCTTTTCAAGACGGCTCAAGCGCGTGCCGCCATCTCAGGACGCGATTATGTCATTCCCGATGATGTCAAGGCGCTGGCATCTGCCACCTTGACGCACCGCCTGATCCTCAACCCCAGCGCACGCACCAGACACGCAGATGCCCACCACGTGGTGCACGAGTTGTTACACTCGCTCCCCCTGCCGAGTGTGCGCACCCGTGTGACGGTGGCGTAATGGTCGTCTTAAGACGCAGCTGGATTGTGTTCGGGCTGTGGCTGATGAGCTCTTTGCTCGCCATCCTCTTTCCCACCGAGATGGTCAACGGCCACGACCTTTTTCTCAACCTGAGCTATCTCTTCGGCAGCTTACTGGTCATCTCCTACTTGTGGGCACGCTTCAGTCTGCTGGGATTGCGCGTCACGCGACGCATCCACACGCCACGCACCCAGGTGGGTCGCTATGCCGAAGAAACGATCACGGTTGAGAACTACAGTGTGCTCCCCAAGCTCTACTTAGAGGTGCGTGATTACTCTGACCTCCCTTTCCACCGCGCCGGTCGGGTGCTGAGCGGGCTGGCAGGTCGCAGTCAGCGCAGCTGGCTGGTGCGCACACCCTGTTATCGGCGCGGGCGCTTCCGCCTCGGGCCTTTGGTGCTTTGCTCGGGTGACCCCTTCGGGCTGTTTCTCTTTCAGCGGGAGATGGGGTTCACCGGCGTGCTCACCGTTTACCCGTTCACCGCCGCATTGCCGGCCTTCTTTCCTCCGATAGCGGAACGTGAGGGCAATGCCTGGCAACGTCGGCACACGTATGACGTCACGATCAACGCCGCCGGCATACGCGAATACGTTCCGGGCGATGGCCTCAACCGCATTCATTGGCCTTCCAGTGCACGCATCGGGCGACTCATCGTCAAGGAATTCGAACGGGATACGCTGGCCGAGGTGTGGTTGTTTCTCGATATGGAACAGCGGGTGCATATGGCTCGACCAACCGATGAAGGTGATGAGGCGAATACATCGGCTCTGCCCCACGTTCTGCCGGAAAATCCGGAAACCGTGCCGCTCATTCCCGCCACAGAGGAGTACGCGGTGACCAGCGCGGCCTCGCTGGCGCGTCATTTTCTGCTCGAGCGGAACTGGCCGCTGGGGCTAGTCACGTATGCCCATGGCCAGCGCCGCACCTTCATCCCGCTGGATCACGGCGCACACCAGCTCGATCGCCTGCTCTCCCTGCTGGCAGTTTTACAGCCGATGGGCAGTGTTTCACTGGCCCAGGCGCTGGAGATGGAAAGCGTCCACCTCACGCGCAATGCGTTGCTGCTCCTTATCACCCCATCTGTACATAACCCCCAATGGGTGGCCACGGTTCAGCATTTGGTCTGGCGGGGCATACGCGCTGCGGTTGTGCTCATCAATCCCGCCAGCTTCCTGCCGGAAAGCGTCACGTCCGGCGCCGCAGAGGCCGTCACGCTTGTGCTGCAGGAGAGTGGCGTGCCATGTGCCATCGTGCGCCTGGGTGACCGCCTCTCCGATGCGCTGCGGCTGCCACGGGTGGATAAATCCTTCTAAATCTTTGCCGCATGGGTTGCCCCAGCCCCAAACGTTGGATATAATCCGGGTGCTATGTCCGAGCGACACGACTCTGTGCAACCGCCTAAGGTGCTCCAGCTCTACCTGGAGATCAGCCGCTATCCGATCTTGGCCAAGACCATCCGAGCCAAGATGCGAGAGAAGCTTTTTGCGCACCATGTCATCGACCCGGAAGTATTTGAAAAGGAAGTGATCGAAAAGGCGATCCAGTCGCAGGAGTTGGAGGGCATCCAATATCCTTACGAACAAGAGCCCCCTGAGGTGTGGCAAGAGCGGTTGCAGATCATCCGCGACTATCTGACCGATTTTTACTTTGCCTATCACTTCCCGCACTCCGACTTTGTCGAGCTGGTGCGCCCGCTCTTGCGTCAGCGCGCGCCCCAGCGGGATGTGGTGCTCACCTTCAACCCGGAGCTGGCGCCGTGGGACTTGCTGTTCGCCAAAGGGGAGGAATACGAAAGCTATCCTCCGGAAGAGCGGGCCAAAGTGCAGCACCATCTCGAAGAGATCATCGTCGTCCTGATCAAGGGGATGATCAGCGATCAGCTGCACTTTGTGGGTATTGCCAAGCGCTTCTTCACCATCGCCGACCTCCGTGAAATCCGGCGAAGGCGCATCGGACGTGGACGCATCGGTGGCAAGGCGGCAGGTCTGTTGCTTGCGCACAAGATCCTCCAGCATGCTCAGGCGATGGGCGAGCTGGAGCTCGGGCTACCTCTGAAGATCCCCGATTCCTACTTTATCGGCGCCGACGTCTTCTATGAGGTACACGAGCTGAACCAACTGCACGACTTCCACAATCAGAAGTACAAGAGCAGCGAACAGATCATCGCCGAGTACCCCAAAGTGGTGGAGGCGATGACCAACGCGCGCTTTCCCGAACATGTGATACTGCGCCTGCGTGAGATCCTCCAGGAAATTGGGCCATATCCGATCATTGTGCGTTCTTCGAGCTTGCTCGAGGACAACCTGGGCAGTGCCTTCGCCGGCAAATACGACAGCTTCTTCTGCCCGAATCAGGGCAGCCCGGAGGAGAACCTGGCCGCGTTGGAGCTGGCGATCAAGCGCGTCTACGCCAGCGTGTATAACCCCAATGCCCTGCTATATCGGCGCCAAAAGGGGCTGGTGGACTATGATGAACGCATGGCCATCCTCATCCAGAAGGTGGCGGGCTATGCCCACGGGCGCTACTTCTTCCCCGACGTCGCCGGTGTGGGTTTCAGCCGCAACCCCTTCCGCTGGAACCGCGTCATCCGACGCGAAGACGGCTTTCTGCGATTGGTGTGGGGAATGGGCACGCGTGCCGTGGACCGTGTCGCGGACGACTATCCGCGCATGGTGGCACTCAGCCATCCGCAGCTGCGCCCAGAACGCAATGTGGCCGAAATTCGGCGCTACTCGCAACACCACGTTGACGCCATAGACCTCCAACAAAACGTCTTCCGCTCCTTCCCGGTGGAAGAGGTTCTGACGCCGGATTACCCCGCCCTGCGTTTGCTCGCCGCTATGGACCAGGGGGATTACGTGCAGCCCATCATCGCATTGGGGATGGACCTGGATGTGCATAACCTCGTGCTCACCTTCGACGGTTTGGTGAGCAACAAGGTGTTCACCGGCGCTATGAAGGCGATTATGAAGACATTGGAACGCTACTATCAGTACCCGGTGGACATCGAATTTGCGGTGGAGATCGCCGGCGACCGGGGCAAAAACCAGTTCACGATTGTCCTGTTACAGTGCCGACCGCTCACCGACCAGGCCTGGACGCGAGGTGGACGCATCCCGCGCGACATCCCGGACGCGGACAAGATCTTCTCGGCCCACAAGATGGTGCCACAAGGTATCGTATCCAACATCCGCTACATCGTTTATGTGGATCCCGAGGTTTACAGCCGCATCCCCAGTTATGCCGAGAAGCTGCAGGTGGCGCGCATCATCGGCCAGCTGAACAAGCAGCTCCAAGGCGAGCGTTTCATCCTGATGGGCCCTGGGCGCTGGGGGAGCTCCAACATCGACCTGGGCGTCAAGGTCAGCTACGCCGATATCTACAACACCCGGATGCTGGTCGAGATCGCCATGGCCAAAGGGGGCGAAGCGCCAGAGGCTTCTTATGGTACCCATTTCTTCCAGGACCTGGTCGAATCGCAAATCTACCCGTTAGCCCTCTATCCGGACGAGCCCGGCACCATCTTCAACCGCGCTTTCTTGGACACGGCCCCGAATGTGCTGACCGAGCTGTTGCCCGATGCAGCTGCATATGCGGACTATGTAAAGGTCATCGATGTGCCCAGGGCTGCCGGGGGACGCTATCTCGAAGTGGTGATGGACGGGGAACAGGAGGAGGCATTGGCCTATCTGACCGCATCACCCCGTGCCACGCCCGAGAATGCGTGTTCATGAGGACTAGGAGGCACAATACAGCACCCGGAGCGGGGGAGGCGGTGTGGAAAAGGACAAGGTGGCCTTTCCCGATGTGAGCCCAGCACCCACCGCTGCGGTGCGAGAAGGTGTCGATCCCGCCCTGCAATCCCGTGCCCCGCGGGATCCGGATCGCCTCACCTTCTTCGCGCTCAAGTCGGTCAATCGTGCCATCTACGAATTTGAGATGATCTGTGAGGGCGACCGTGTGGCCGTCGCGGTTTCGGGAGGCAAGGACAGCTGTGCCCTGCTGCACCTTCTGCGGGCACGGCAATCCCGGGTGGCCGAGCGCTATCAGCTGGTGGCGGTGCACGTCCAGATGCATCCGGCCGGCTTGCCCGATCTGCGCCCTGTATTAGAGCCGTGGTTTGTCCAGATGGGCGTGGAATACGCCTTTGTCCCGCTGGAGCTGCAGGCGCACGACACACTGCCCCTCAGCTGCCAACGCTGTGCCTGGAACCGCCGCAAAGCCCTTTTTCGGCACGCCCATGCGCTGGGCTGCAACAAGCTGGCGTTGGCCCATCATGCGGACGATGCCGCCGAGACAGCTTTGCTCAACCTGCTCTTCGCCGGACGGCTGCAGACTTTATCCCCCCGCCTGGACTTCTTCGGCCAGACCATCACCCTCATCCGTCCGTTGATTTACCTGGAAGAAAGCCGTCTGAGCCAGCTGGCGCGTGCCCTGCAACTCCCTTACACCGATTCCACGTGCCCTCAGGCGGATACGTCGCGTCGCGCTTGGATCCGGCGTTGGTTGGCCGATGCCGGCCGCAACCGGAGACAAATACGCGCCAATCTGTGGCGCGCCGCGAGGCGTTCCGCTCATCGGTCCACGGAGTAGCCAGCCCGGACATCTGATGGGGTGAGATCTCCGGATGCCGGCCCGGGCATCCCATCCTCGGATGCCGATTTTCGCATATTCTCTGGCCACGTCAGGATGACGACAGCCAGCACAATGGCTGCGGCGCCCAAAGCTTGCTGGCCGTCGAGGCGTTCTCCCAGCGTGAAGAACGCGACCAGCGTGGCAAACGGCACTTCGGTCATCGCCACAATGGAAGCGACACTCACCGGGAGACGTCGCACCCCGGCCGTGTACAGCAAGAAACCACCGATGGTCGGTAGAAGCACCAGTGCGCTGAAGTAGGCGAACGTCGGCCACGCCGGCGCGGCAAGGAGAGCGCCATCCGGTTGGGTGAGGAGCAACGTGAGGGCGGCAAAGCCAAACGTGTATAGCAGCACCGTCGCCGGGTGATAACTGCCCGCCAGCTTCTTGGTCAGCAACGCCAACACGCCGTAGGTCAACGCGGCTGCCAGCCCGAGAAACAAGCCCCCCAAGGTGATGGGCACGCCCTCCCATTGATCCAGCCTTCCGATGAGCAGCGTGCCCGCCACCGAGAGGGCGATGGCCAGTCCTTTGCGTTTGGTGAGCGGTTCGCGCCACAACAGCCGGGCCATCACTGCCACGAATACAGGCGCATTGGCCTGTAGACTCGTCGAAACCGCCACCCCGTTGACGACGATCGAGGTGGTCCAGGCAATATGCATCAGCCCGACCCCTATCGAGCCCATCAGGGCCAGCCACGGGAGGTCGCGCCGTTCCACACGGAGCAAGCCAGGGCGCAGGATGAGCAAGCCCGCGCCCAGGCAGAGCCACGTGGCCAGATCGCGCCAGAAGGCCAGCCCCCAAGGGGTTGTGTCTGCATAGCGCAGGATGAAATGAATGAACGTGCCCGACGTGCTCCAGCAGGCCGTAGCCAGCACGATCAGCACGACACCGAGGATGCGTGATAGGGTCATTTCCAGCCCTTGCCAGTTCAACAGAGTGTACTATAATCCCACAACATGGGAAAGATGGTCAGAGATCAGGATGGTGAGGATCCGCAGAAAAGGTTGTCAAGAAGTTGTCATCTCGAGGAGGTAATGGGTGAAAACCTCTTGTTCAAGTCATGATACGCCACCCTCCGGCGAGGTCCAGCGCAAGCCCGAGTGGCTGCGGGTGCGCATGCCGTCCGGCGAAACCTACCAACGGGTGCGCCAGCTGATGCGTTCCAAGGCATTGCATACGGTTTGCGAAGAGGCCATGTGTCCGAACATAGGCGAGTGTTGGGGGCGTGGCACGGCTACCTTCTTGCTGTTGGGCGATATATGCACCCGCAGTTGTGCTTTCTGCAACATTCGCACCGGCCGGCCCGGTGCGCTGGACGAAGACGAACCGTTGCGCGTCGCCCAAGCGGTCAAGGCGATGAACCTCAAGCACGCGGTGTTGACCTCGGTGAACCGTGACGAGCTGCCGGACGGAGGTGCGCACATCTTTGCACGCAGCATTGCGCTCATCCACGCCATGGTGCCCGGCTGTTCCGTCGAAGTGCTCATCCCCGACTTCAAAGGCAGCCGCGCGGCCTTGCAGATGGTGATGGATGCACGCCCGGAGGTGCTGAATCACAACGTCGAGACAGTGCCACGCCTGTACCGCACGATTCGCCCCCAGGCAATCTACGCGCGCTCCTTGCGCGTGCTGCAGATGGCGAAGGAGATGATGCCCGAAGTCACCACGAAATCGGGCATTATGGTCGGGCTGGGCGAGACCTGGGAGGAAGTGATTCAGGTGATGCGCGACCTGCGCGCCCATCAGGTGGATGTGTTGACCATCGGTCAATATCTCCGTCCCTCCGCGCACAACGTGCCGGTGGTGCGCTACTGGACACCCGACGAATTTCGCCGCCTGCAAGCGGAGGGCATAGCCCTCGGGTTCAAATGGGTCGAGAGCGCCCCGCTGGTGCGCAGCAGCTATCACGCCGACATACAGGCAGCGGAACTAGGCACCTCCGACGGTTGACGGGACGATGGCAGAGCACTCAAAGTTCTACACCCGCAGCGGGGACGATGGCTTCACCGGTTTGATAGGTCCGTCACGCGTGCCCAAGTATGACCGGCATCCCGAAGCTTACGGCCAGGTGGATGAATTACAGGCCATCTTGGGGCTCTGTCGAGCCATCTCGTCAGATCCGCGGATGCGCGAGATCCTGCTGGCCATCGAGCGCGATTTATACCTGATCATGGCTGAGCTGGCGACGGTCGAACCCGGAGTGCGTGCTCGATTCGGCATTGACGGGGCACGCGTCACATGGTTAGAAACACTGACCGACGAGTTCGGCGCCGCGCTGCCTCCGCTCAACCACTTCCTGCTTCCGGGCGATACCTATGCGGGCGCGCTGCTCAACCTTGCGCGCACCGTGGCGCGGCGGGCCGAGCGCGTGGTGGCACACCTGATCCACGACCAGAAACGGGATGACAGCCATGCACTGCGCTATCTGAATCGCCTGTCCTCGTTTCTCTTCGTGTTGATGCGCTTCGAGGAACAACGCGCGGGTGTCGAACAGCCCTCCATCGCCCACATGTGAGGGTTGATCGCAAGGGCCGACAGCCCGTCAACCGGGCTCTGGATCGAGAGATGACTGGGGAGGCATTTCTTTTGGGAAACAGGCACGGTTCACACGCGGTTGTGCGCGCAAGCAAGCAGCCCCAGCCACTCCCTGACGGTCGCAGCGCTGGACACCGCTTCTGCTCGCCGCCAGATTGACACGCGTAGGGGTTCGGCACGGGTATCATCAGAATGGAAAACGTGCTATAATTATGCATCTATCTCGGGGTCACCGGTTCTTGCCAGCTGAAAGCCGGCTGGAAATTGTACAGAAAGGGTACATGCATATGAAGGGATACCGATATCCGACACATTGGTTGGTGGTGGTCCTGGCAGTGTTCGCGCTGCTGGCGACGCAGTGTGCGCCGCCTGCGGCTCCGACGCCTGAGGCGCAAGTAACCCCGACAGCCGCTCCTACGGAAACCGGCGCGCCCGTCGCGCAACAGGAACTGACACCCACCCTTGCAGCGACCCTGGAAGTGTCCCAGCAGGTGATCACCCAGGTGGTCGAGGAATCCGAGGCGGCCAAGGCGCGTGAGCCCAAGAAAGGAATCACCGTCGTAAGCGACGAGGATGTCACCACCCCACGCACCAAGCGTGGCGGCGAGTATAAGGATGTCGCTACCTCAGACGCGGTCAGCTTCCACCCCTATCTGACCACCGACACGGCGTCCAGCAGCTATCAGGGCATGGTCTACACCAGCGGGCTGTTGCGGCTCGATGAGAACACCCTGCAGTACATCCCCAATATGGCCGAGAAGTATTCCGTCTCAGAAGACGGGCTCACCTTCACCTTCCATCTGCGCAAGGGCATGCTCTGGAGCGACGGTCAGCCCATCACCGCGCACGATTTCGAATGGACCTATCAGCAGGTCATCAATCCGGCCAATGAATTCCCGTATCTATCTCAGCTCGAGTTCATCAAGTCCTACAAGGCGTTGGATGACTATACTCTGGAAATAAAAATTGAAAAGGTCTACTGCCCGAGTCTGGGCCAGATGGCCGGACTGATTACCCCGCTCCCTAAGCACGTCTGGGAGAAGCTGCCGTGGAACGACCCGGACAAGAACCCGGAGATGAACAAGCCCTCGGTCGTCTCGGGGCCTTACAAGCTGGTCGAGTGGAAGCGCGATCAGTACGCCATCTTCGAAGCGAACGAGAACTACTGGTATCGCGGCGCCCCGAACATCAGCCGCTATGTCATCGAGATCGTGCCGGATCAGGATGTCGCTTACCAGAAGATGAAGACGGGCGAGAGCGACACAGGCCCCATCACGCCTGACAAGCTCAAGGAAGCACGCCAGCTGCCCAACATCACGGTGTATGAGTGGTGGCCGGCGGCAGCGCTGTGGAGCTACATCGGCCTCAACATGCGCCCCGGATTCCCAACCCATGACCTCCACGTTCGCCGTGGGCTGAGCTACGCCATTGACAAGGACTTGCTGACCGAGCAGGTGATGCAAGGCCAGGCAAAACGTATGTGCTCCGTCTATCCGGAGACTTCCTGGGTGTACAATCCCGATGTCCCGTGCTACGACTATGATCCGGAAAAGGCGATCGCGGAGTTCAAGCAGGCCGGTTACACGTTCCAGGATGGCAAGATGGTGGATCCGAACGGCAAGCAGCTGCGCTTGAAGCTGTTCTTTGGTCCGCATACCAGCAAAACGCGTGAGCTGATCGCTGTGACGGTGCAGGACTACTTGCGCCGTATCGGAGTGGAGACAGATATCCAGGCATTGGAGTGGTCCACCTTCTTGGAGGCGCTCCATTCCAAAGAGCCCGATTGGGATATGTACATTGGCGCATGGCAGGCCACCATCGAGCCGCACATTATGTACACCATCTGGGCTGAAGAGAACATTCCTCAATTGAACTCGGTCGCCTATATCAACAAGGAGGTGGAGAAGCTGTTCGAAGAGGCCGGCTCCAACTGCGATGTGGAGTTCCGCAAGGAAAGGTACCAAAAGATCCAGCGCATCATCGCCGAGGACGCGCCCTATGTCTTCCTCTTCTATAACAAGGCGTGGAGCGGCCAGAACAAGCGCATCAAGGGGATCATCCCGACCGCCCTGGGCATCGGCTGGAACATGGAGGACTGGTACATCGAGGAGGCGCCTACCCCGTGAGGCAGGGACTCACCCGCTATATCATCCGCCGTGGGTTGCAATCGCTCTTCCTGGTGTGGATTGCCACCCTGATCGGCTTCACCATCTATCAGCTGGCGCCGGGAGGGCCGCTGCAATTTCTGGACGATGACCCCAAACGCACCGCCGCCGATTTCGAGCGCCTGAGTGCGCTATATGGCCTGAACCGGCCCATCCTGATTCAATATCTGGCGTGGTTGACCGGCGAGGACTGGTTTGCGATGCTGCCCGGCGGGGCCGTATGGCAGAGCGGGCAATGCCGTGCCAACCCGGAACGATGCGGGCGCGGCATCCTGCGCCTGGACTTCGGACGCTCGTTCTATTTCAAGGGTTCGAACGTCATTGATCTGATCGCCGAACGCATCCCCGCCACGTTTCTGCTGGGCTTCTCCAGCCTCGTCATCAGCGTGGTGGTGGGCATCCCGTCCGGCATCTATGCGGCGCTCAACCGCGGCAAGCTGCCCGACCACATCATCCGGGTGACCACCGTGCTGGTCAACACGGTGCCGGAATGGTGGATCGGGCTGCTGTTGTTGATCATCCTGGGAGGTTATCTGCGCCTCGTCCCATTGGGGGGAATGGAAACCATCGGCGATGGTTCGCTTCCGGATCGCCTGCATCATCTGGCGCTGCCGGCCGTGGTGAGCGCCATCAGCGGCTGGATCAGCATCTCGCGCATTATGCGCTTTGAGATGTTGGAGGTGCTCAACCAGGATTACGTGCGCACCGCGCGCGCCAAGGGGCTTCCGGAACACCTGGTCATCTGGCGCCACGTGCTGCGCAACGCCATCTTGCCCTTCGTCACCGGGCTGAGTGGCATCTTCCTGCTCTTCCTCTCCGGCTCGATCCTCTTTGAGCTGGTCTTCTCCTGGCCCGGCATGGGCCGATTGGCCGTGATTGCCATCAACAGCCGCGACTATCCGGTGATGATGGGCCTGTTTGTCATCAGCTCCTTCCTGGGCATCATGGGCGTCCTGATGGTGGACATCCTGTACAGCCTCGTTGATCCGCGGGTCAAGTACGAGCTGTGAAGATCACCGTGATGCGCCGGAAAGAATCGCCTCGCGCAGACGCAGCAACGGCGGTGAGCGTCTCGATCCCGCGTTTTCGCAAAACTAAGGAGCAGACGTACTGGCAGGCAGTGCTGGCCAAGCTGCTGCGCGACAAGCTGACGTTGGCCGCGATCTTCGGCCTGGTGGTGATGGTGATCCTCTCGGTGGCTGCGGGCTGGATCAGCGAGCAGGTGCTCGGCTTCGACCCGACCACGACCAACCTGACCAAACGCAATGCGCCGCCCACCTGGGCAGCGGTCGCCTGGCCCATCTTCCAGGAATTCACCCAGACGTGTCAGGCGGGCGGGGTGACCACCTGCCGTTGGTCGCTGTGGAAGGCCATCGTCTCAACCTCGTTGACCGGCCTGCGCGATTGCCTGGCGGCTCCGCGCGGCACTTGTCACTGGATGGGTACGGATCAAGCCGGCCGCGATGTGCTGAGCCGCGCACTGTATGGAGGGCGCATCTCGATGCGCATCGGCCTGTACGTGGCCAGTATCTCGATGACGCTGGGAGTCGTCCTGGGCCTGATCAGCGGTTACTACGCCGCCACCGTTATAGATGACATCATCAATGCCATCATCCAGACGTTGGGCAGCATCCCGCTGCTGTTCCTGCTGATCATCCTCTCGCGCATCTTCCAGCCGGGCCCGGAGGGCCTCTCATTTCTCATCGGCATTTTCGGCTGGATGGGCGTCTCGCGCTTGATCCGTGGCCAGATTTTCTCGATTCGGGAGCGGGAATATATCCTCGCCAGCCACGCGATCGGGGCTTCGATCTGGCGTATCTTGTTCCGCCACATATTGCCAAATGTCTCGTCAATTGTGATTGTGGTGGGGGTGTTCAACGTGGCCGGCGCCATCATTGCCGAGGCGGGGCTGAGCTACCTGGGTGTCGGCATCGGCCCACCGCTGCCCAGCTGGGGCAACATGATGCAAGGCTCGCTGGGCAACTTCACCGATGCGCCATGGCTGGTATTGGCGCCCGGACTATTTATCTTCCTGACCACCCTTTCCATCTACCTCATCGGCGACGGCCTGCGCGATGCCCTCGATCCCTGGGTGAGGTAACACTGTCCTGTCAGTTTTCCTTGATGATAGGAGGTCTTTCCATTTGAGCGAAGCACATACGGACCCGACAGCACGACGACAACAGCTCTACAACCTTCTGGGCGACCTGCCGGACCGCCAGCGCCCGATCCATGCCACGTGTATCGGGACAGAAGCACGGCCCGGCTATCTCCTGGAGCGACTGGTGCTCGACCTGAACGGCATCGAGACCGTGCAGGCCTACTTCGTGCGCCCGTCCGAAGGGCATGGGCCATGGCCGGCCGTGCTCTATAACCACGCCCACGGAGGCGAGTATCACATCGGCAAAGAGGAGCTGCTGATCGGACGGACGTTCCTGCACACCCCGCCCTATGCCGAGGAATTGACCCAGCGCGGTTACGCCGCGCTGTGTATTGACCATTGGGCCTTCGGCGAGCGACGCGGGCGCAGCGAGTCGGAGCTCTTCAAGGAGATGCTCTGGCACGGGCAGGTGATGTGGGGCATGATGGTCTATGACAGCTTGCGCGCGCTGGACTATCTCGTGACACGACCCGATGTGGACGCCAACCGCGTCGCCACCCTGGGCATCTCGATGGGGAGCACAATGGCCTGGTGGCTGGCCGCCCTGGACACGCGCATCCGCGTCTGTGTGGACTTGTGTTGCCTGACGGACTACCAGGCGCTGATCGAGACGCGCGGGCTGGACGGCCACGGCATTTATTATTATGTGCCCGGGCTGCTCAGGCACTTCACCACGGCGCAGATCAACGCCCTAATCGCGCCGCGCCCCCACTTGAGCCTGGCAGGCATCTACGATCCGCTCACCCCGCCGGCCGGATTGGAGCGCGTGGATGCCGAATTGAGCCAGGTGTACGCCGCACTGGGGGCGCCGGAAGCGTGGCAGCTGCGTCGCTATGCCACTGGCCATTTTGAGACGGCGGCCATGCGCGCCGAGGTTGTCGCGTTTCTCGAGCAGTGGCTGTGAGCTCCATCCCTATCCGCTGAACGAAGGTGGGATATGAACTTTGCAAACCGCTTGCGAGCCTTGCGCCGGCTGATGCACGAGCACGGGCTGGCGGCGCTGCTCGTCTCCGAACCACACAACCGCCGCTACCTGTCCGGTTTCACCGGCTCCGCCGGCGTGCTGCTGATCACCCAAGAACGCCAGGGGATCGCCACCGACTTCCGCTATTACGAACAGGTGCGTCGCCAATGTCCTGATTGGGAGCTCTTCCAGGTGGGGCGTGACTTTGAGGGGCATCTGGCAAACCTGTTGCGCGCGTTAGGCGTGCAGGGCGCTTCAGTGGGGTATGAGGCGGCGCACGTCGCGGTGGCGACATGGCAGCGTTGGAACGCTGCCGTGGGAGAGACCGCCACGCTGGTCGAGACGGTCGGCCTGGTGGAGCAGCTGCGCCAGGTCAAGGATGCGGAGGAGCTGCAGGCGATGCGCCGCGCCATCGCGATCGCGGAGCGCGCGTGGTCGCAGCTGCTGGAAGTGTTGCGGCCCGGCATCAGCGAGCGTGAGGTCGCCTGGCAGCTGGAGCGCGATATGCGCACGCTGGGCGCCGACGCGGTGGCCTTCCCACCGATCGTCACTTCTGGTGCCAATGGAGCATTGCCCCATGCCGCCCCCTCTGAGCGCCCCATCCAGGCCGGCGAGCCGATTGTGATTGATTTCGGTTGCCTCGTGGACGGCTACTGCAGCGACATCACGCGCACCGTCTGCCTGGGCCGACCGTCCGACGAGCGCTATCTGGAGCTCTGGCAGCTGGTGCAGCG
>Ga0308395_1001157_pt1 | contig 17780 bp, 18 predicted proteins | sample Hotspr20SampleP4_FD_202097 | JGI IMG/M metagenome (GOLD analysis project Ga0308395, IMG submission 202097) | Hot spring phototrophic mat microbial communities from Mushroom Spring, Yellowstone National Park, Wyoming, United States - 20050930_P4 ...
CGCACCTACTGTATAAACCTTGGAAGGCGTATGAACCAGTATGACCTTTGGAGAGAAACCATGAAAAACTACATAGGTAAAGACGGCATATACGTGGATTATTCACCCGTTGATAGCAGGGTTTTGGAGGGCTTTGAGGGTATAATAGAACACCGGGTTTTACCCATCCACTGGAGGGGAGAGGTGATTAAAGAGTTCCATATATACAAGCTGAAAAACTACAAACACACGATAAAGGAGGAAGGAATATTTGAAGGTTATTAGGTGGCTTCTGTCTTTTTATATTTTTGGCTACCTTTTTTACCATCTTACCCCAGTTTTTTACACAGTTCATGTTAATTACGCACCCCCAAAGCCCGTCCCACTGCCCTATCAGAAAACCTGCAAGGTGGTTTTCGGTGTAAAAACTGCCATTGATGGAGGGGTGGGAAGGCTCAGTTCATTAGAAAAGCTGTTGGAGGAAGGGAACATAACCTTTTCTTTTGGACACTCCATTGACTACTCTCCACGCATCAAAAGAGGCAATGTGCCAGAAGGCTACGGATACAGAGACTTGGGCGGATTAAGTCTCTTTTCTTACCTTATCTTTGAGTATGTCCCCAAGCTCATAACCTTTTCGGAAAGGGAGGACCCCTACGGACTTTTGAACCCAAAGGATTGCAAACCAGTCCTTTCGGACATTCCTGTGCTTATTTCCACCCCTTTGGGAGAGTTTCCAAGCTACTCCTTTGTCTTGGGAAAGCGGTGGAACCTTGCCTATCCAGACTGCGATAGCATGCTCTCCTTTTACCCAGTAGTAGGCAGGGAACTCAGCTTTTCCATATACAGCCCTCCAAGGTTGAACCCTCCACTGGACGCACCCCTCCCAAAGGTGCAGTTGAACCTAAAGGCGGAAGGCAAAAAGGTGCTACTGCTTGTTTATAGAGACGGAAAGCTACTGGAGATATACGACCAACCTTTGCTTACCCTGAACCTTGAGGAGGAGGGAAGCTACCAGCTAAAGGTTTATAGCTATAAATTTAAAGCCTTTGGTTTTTACCTTGGCTTGAGGTTCGTGGGATGCCTCTCGGAGATAAGGGTCAAGCCCTTTTAGAGGCTGTTCTAAAAATACAAACCCATTGACACAAAAAGGTTTTTCCTCTAAAATCTAAGTTTGATGTTTGTTAGCCTACAGTTCAAGCCTGAATTAACAAAGGAAGACAGAGAAAAACTCATAAAGCTTATGCGTAAGCAATCCTCTGCCATTCATGTAGCATACAATATGCTATAAGGAGTTGGAAAAAGAGAAAACAAAAAACCCTTACATTCAGATATACCACAGATTAAGACAGCTATTTCCTGACCTGCCAACCAGATACATTGACTCAGCCATGGACAAAGCTAAGCAGTATCCCACAGATAAACCAGTAGTCTTTGGAGGCAAGAGACTCTTTGAAAAGCTTTGTAAAAACCACCTTACGGGAAAAGAAAGAGAAAGACTAAAGAAGCAGTGGAAAGAACAAAGGCAGGGAACACTCATAAGCATTGGGTCAAAATCAGATAAAGGAAACAGATTAACAAGGTTTGAAGACCTAAACGGACAGCTTTACCTTAGGATTACCACAGGAAAAAGAGAGTTTATTTACGCAAGGGTGTTAAGGGAACCAAGCAGCAGCAAAGACAAGTGGATAACTTTTATGGCTATGCTTTTGGAAAGTTGGCAAACTCAAAGCTATTTTCCTTATACTGTGGAGTTAAAACTGAGATATGGCGAGATTTATGCATGCGTGTCCTTTGAAATTCCAACGTCCGAAGTGAAATATACCAAAGAGAACGGCGTAATAGCCATAGACATTAACGCATCACCCATCCACTTAGCCGTAGCAGAAGTTTCAAAAACTGGAGAACTGTTAAGCTATCAAACTATCAGCTTACACCACCTTATAGGACTTTCCCAAAACAGCAAAGACCACCAAGAGTGGGTATTAGCCCATCGGATAGTAGATTTAGCTATTGAGAAAGGTAAAGCTATAGCAGTGGAGAATCTTAAAAAACTCAAAAAGGGAACTCGTGGAGATGGCAAGGCTAAACTGAGAAAAATACTTCACCAGTGGAACGCCAAAAAGTTCTTGCAAAAGCTAAAAAGGGTAGCAATGTTAAAAGGAGTAGAAGTGATAGAGGTCAATCCTGCCTACACATCAGTTATAGGTATGCTAAAGTATGCACCACAGTTAGGCATAGACAAGGACATAGCTGGTGCTTATGTGATAGGGAGAAGGGCATTGGGATTTAAGGAAGACATGCCTGAGAATTACGAGAAGCTTTTGAAGGACAAAGCATATTTAGAGTTTGCTTTAGAAAGATATGAAGAAAGGGAAGAGGAACTTAGAGAACTTTTAGAGAAGGAAAGCAATGAATACAAAAGGAATGCCTTAGAAAGCGAACTAAAGAATGTAGGGAAAGCAAAGAAGCTATTAACCAATCTCCTACAAAGCCTTCAGAGCGAGTCAAGCTCCTGTGAGGGAGCCTATGGAAGGAATCCCGAGCAGGGAAGAGGAAGTATTGTCTCTTCTTCCGCTTGGTTAGTTCTGAAGGTAGCCCTCCTCTTCCCTATTCTTGGAAAGGTCTTACCAAGAGACCTTTCTCCTCTGAAGCCCGTATTGGTGGAAGGGGCGTGGGATAGGGTGAGGCGTTCTAACGGGTTAGTTCCCTTAGAGGCTGGGGGGACGGTCTCTATAAGGGATTTTTAGAACAGCCTCCTTGCTTATTTGGCTTTAAACAGGGATAGGCTCGTTAAGGTGGAGGAGATCGCAGAAGCCCAAAACATTCCAAGACCCTTTCTATCAAAGATATTCCACAAGCTGGTTAGGGAAAGGGTGCTGAAGTCCTACAAAGGTCCAAACGGCGGATTTACTTTTATGATCCCACCGGAGGAGATCACCATATACGATGTGATGAGGTATCTGGATGAGGATTATCGCTTAGACTACTGTGCCCTAAGACCGGGAAGGCGTGAAGAATGGGAAAGTTCGCCCTGTATGGTTCATGACAAATGGACAGCCCTTAGGGAGAACATAATGGAATATTTGACCTCCACCACCATTACAGAGTTGGCTGGAGTTGAAGAAAAGCACAGAAAGGATACTCGGGTAAAGGGGTAATATAATTATTCCCATGGAAGAGGAAAAAAGGGAAGAAGTGCAAGCCCAAGGTGAAGATCTATCCTCCCTCTGGCAGGAAGCATTAAAGGAGCAGGAAGAAAAAGAGAAGGAGGAAAAAAAGGAAGTTTTAACGCCGGATATTCAGGAAAAGCTCAAAAAGTTCCTTGACCTACCCTTGCTCATAGAGGTGGTTGTTGGCTCCACCACTCTGACCTTAGGGGAGATTCTGAACCTAGGTCCCGGCTCTGTGGTAGAATTGGACAACTTGGTGGAAGAACCCGTGGATATAAAGGTAAATGGCAAATTGGTGGCAAAGGGAGAGATCGTTGTTGTGGAAGAAAAGTTTGGTGTAAAGATCACGGACATTGTAGAAAAGGAGGAGAGGGTAAAAAAGGCTCTTTAATACTTCCCCGTTATGTAGTCTGCCACGGAGGAAGCGGCAATCGCTTTGGGCTTTACCACCGGCTTTAGTCCCTGTGCCAACACAAAGCCTATTGCCTCCTTGAGGATCACAGAGGAGTTGTGCTGTGGGTTTGGGTTTATGTCTAAATGCACCTCAAAGGGTCTGTTGCCCACCACATCTATGAGCTCCAAGGCGGTATAAACAGCCCTGCTTACTTCCTCCATGAGCCTTTGTCTTAGGGACCTTATGCGCTTTACCTTTTCCGTCTTCCAAAAGACCTTGGCACCCCTGCAGGAGTCTATATGAACCACTATCACCACCACGAAGAGGGTGCTATCATTTACCTGCCTTGAATCGCAACCCACATATATGGCGGTATTTTCTGATGTGCTCTTTATAAACTCCCTGACTTCGTCAAAGTTCTTTATCTGAGGCATTGAACTTACCTCTAAACTCCACGGGCTTCGTATAGGTGGGCTTAAACAGGATCCAATCCTTCAAGTTCTCTGCGCTTTTGCCATAGCATACTTCACACAAAAGCCCTCCTTCCACCAGCTTGGAGTTATCATCACAGCAATCGGTAAGGTTCCAAAACTCGTAGTTATCGTGAAATATGAGCTTTCCGCAACCAAGACAACTGTAGAGCTTGCAACCTTTGGAGTACAAAAACTCCTCCAGTTGCTGATCTAAGGGCAACTCTTCCATTTCAAAAACCGTTTGCAAAAACTCCCTTTGCCTTTCAGTTAGTTCCCTAAGTTGCATTAGTATATATTTTATCCCTATGTTGGTGGATGAGTTTGATGTGGCGGTTATTGGTGGTGGTCATGCGGGCATAGAGGCGGCGCTTGCAAGCGCCCGTATGGGTGCCAAGACGGTTATGTTCGTGCTGAACGCAGACACCATTGGACAGATGTCCTGCAACCCTGCCATAGGTGGCGTGGCAAAGGGCATTGTAGTGAGGGAGATAGACGCCCTTTGTGGAGAGATGGGAAAGGCTATAGACCACACGGGCATTCAGTTTAAGATGTTAAACACCCGTAAGGGCAAAGCGGTTTGGTCTCCGAGGGCTCAGGCGGACAAAAAGGCATACAGAGAGTATATGAAGAGGGTCTGCGAAAATCAGGAGAACCTTCACATAAAACAGGACGAGGTTGTGGATATTATCGTGGAAAACAACCGAGTGGTGGAAGTGAAAACTCGCCTTGGGCTTGAATACAGAGTAAAAGCTGGGGTGGTCACCACGGGCACTTTCTTGAACGGACTTATTTACATAGGCGATAAAACCTTTCCGGGCGGTAGGGCTTGGGAGCCAAACTCCACCGGATTGGCAAACTTTTACAAAAGGCATGGCTTTCCGCTAATGAGGTTCAAAACGGGCACTCCCGCAAGGTTAGACAAAAGGACCATAGACTTTTCCGCCCTTGAGCCTGCACCGGGTGATGACCCACCCCCAAAGTTCTCCTTCTGGACAGAACCCGTGGGAAGCTATTGGTTTGAAAAGGGAAAACCCCAAGCCCTCTGCTGGATCACTTACACCACTCCAAAGACCCACGAGATCATAAGAAAAAACCTTCATAGAACCGCCCTGTATGGTGGGCTAATAAAGGGCATAGGACCAAGATACTGTCCTTCCATAGAGGACAAGGTGGTAAAGTTCCCCGACAAGGAAAGACACCAAGTATTTTTAGAACCTGAGGGTTGGGACACCATAGAGATTTACCCCAACGGACTTTCTACCTCTTTACCGGAGGAAATTCAGTGGGAGATGTACAGGTCTATCCCCGGGCTTGAAAAGGTGGAGCTAATAAGACCCGCCTACGCCATAGAGTATGACGTGGTGCCCCCAACAGAACTGTATCCCACCTTGGAGACCAAGAGAATAAGAGGACTCTTTCATGCGGGCAACTTTAACGGCACCACAGGGTACGAAGAAGCGGCTGGACAGGGCATTCTTGCTGGCATAAACGCTGCCCTGAGAGCCTTTGGCAAAGAACCCATATATCTCAGAAGGGACGAGGGCTACATAGGTATAATGGTGGATGACCTCACTACAAAGGGTGTGACGGAACCCTACAGACTTTTCACCTCACGTTCTGAGTATAGGCTTTACCTGAGGCAGGACAATGCCATTTTGAGGCTTGCCAAGCTGGGAAGAGGGCTGGGGCTTTTGACGGAGGAACAGTATAAACTGGTGGAGGAGGTGGAAAGGGAAATTCAAGCTTGGCTTGAGTTTTACAAAGGGTATAAGGTATCCGTTGCCATAGGCTCCGATGTTAGGGCTTACAGTCTTTCTCAACTCTTGACCTCTGAGCGTTCCATCTGGGATCTAAAGGAGCTTGGAGTTAGCGTGCCAGAGCATCCTTACGTGGCGGAGGAGGTGGAGATCCAGCTAAAATACGAGCCATACATAGAAAGGGAGAGAAAGTTAAACGAAAAATTGAAAAAGCTTGAGGATGCGGTCATTCCAGAGGATATAGACTACGACAAGGTGCCCGGGCTCACAAACGAGGCGAGGGAAAAGCTCAAAAGGTTCAGACCGCTGACGGTGGGGCAAGCCAGCAGGATAGACGGCATCACACCGGCAACCATAACAGCCCTGCTGGCATTTTTGGGTAAGCTAGACTGAGATGCTACTTATTGCTATAGTTCTTTACATACTTCTCACCTTAGCCATAGGGGTCTATGCAAGCACTTTCGTAAAGAACTCAAAGGATTACCTTTTGGCGGGGAGAAATCTTCCCTTCTTTATGGCTACCTTTGTTGCCTTTGCCACCTGGTTTGGTGCAGAAACCGTTTTGGGGGCATCCTCTCAGATGGCAAAGGAAGGGCTTTGGGGAGTGATAGAGGACCCCTTTGGCGCAGCCCTCTGCCTAATATTGGTGGGTTTATTCTTTGCAAAGCCCCTGTATAGGCTGAACCTTTTGACCTTTGGGGATTTTTACAGAAGGTTTTACGGCAGAAAGGCGGAAATTGTGGCGAGCCTTTTGATCATAGCATCCTACTTCGGTTGGATCGGTGCCCAGATGCTTGCCATAGGCTTGATCCTGAGCATAACCACCGGTGTTAGCGTAAAGCTTGGAACTGTTATAGGTTCTTTGGTGGTTGTCTTTTATACCTTTTTGGGTGGCATGTGGGCAGTCTCTCTTACGGATTTTATCCAAACCATAATGATCATAGTGGGGCTTTTGTTTGCCCTCTATGAAGTTTCTCAAGGCTTTAGCCATATTCCTCAAGTTTTAGCTTCCCAACCGCCGGAGTTTTACAAGTTCTTTCCTTCTTTGAACCTTCAGGAGTTCCTGCTATTTATCACCGCCCTTATTACCATAGGGCTTGGTTCCATACCCCAGCAGGATATCTTCCAAAGGGTTATGTCCTCTCGCTCGGAAAGGGTGGCAGTCTATTCCTCCCTAACTGCGGGCTTCATGTATCTGACCATTGCCTTTATCCCTCTTGTCCTTGCCATCTTTGCAAGGGTAAAATACCCAGAGCTTTTGGAGCTTGACGCCCAACTAATGCTTCCTACGCTGATTATGGAGCATACATCTACCCTTACAAAGGTTCTATTCTTTGGGGCACTGCTCTCTGCCATAATGAGCACATCCAGTTCTGCCATCCTTGCACCTTCCGCAATCCTAAGCGAAAACCTCTTGAGACCAATGTTTAAAAAACTCTCCGACAGGGGCTTCCTTTGGCTCACTAAGTTTTCTGTGATTTTGATAAGTTTTATTTCCCTTCTCTTTGCCCTCAGTGGAGAGTCCATCTTCCACTTGGTGGGAGATTCCTCCGCCCTAAGCTTGGTGTCTTTGTTTGTTCCCTTGGTGGCTGGACTTTACTTCAAGGGTTCTAATCAACACTCTGCAATATTTAGCATGGTTTCGGGCTTTTTCGTCTGGGCAGTTTTAAACTATGGCTTTGAGTATGAGTTTTCCCTCCTTGCGGGGCTTTTCGTAAGCCTCTTTGCCTATCTTTTTACTTCTCTCTTAAGCTCCGTATTTAGCAAGGCGCAAGGAGTGGGCAAGCATAAGGTTGATTAACTTCTTAGCTGGGAATGTGCCGAGCTCTCCCTTAAGGCACTCCCTCTCGGTAAATCTTTGGGAAGTTCCTCCCAGCACATAGTCGGACTTCAAAAGCACCGGAACAGGATGCCAAGAGTGTCCTTTGAGGACAGAGGGTGTGGAGTGGTCTCCTGTGATCACCAGAACGCTCGGCTTTAGCCCAAGGATCTTTGGAAGGTTTTTGTCAAACTCCTCTATGACCTTGACCTTTCCTTCCCAGTTTCCGTCCTCGCCGTAAGAGTCTGTCTTTTTTATGTGCAAGAAGAAAAAGTCATAATCGTTCCAAAGGCTTCTCAAGGTTTCTATTTCATCCTCTATGGAAGAGCCTTCAAAGTTTATAACATTCATTCCCACCAAGCTGGCAAGCCCCCTATACATAGGATAGACCGCAATGGCGCAGGCTTTCAGTCCAAACCTCTCCTCAAAGCTTTTCATCTTTGGCTTTTGGGAAAAGCCCCTTAAAAGCACATAGTTTGCCTTTGGCTCATCCTTTAAAAGCTCGCCAACCTTATGCACGAACTTTTCCACTACCTCAGCCACCCTTTGGGCGTTGGCGTTCATGGCTATGGGTTTTAAGGGCTCCTTTCCCTCCTTTTGAGGGTCTGTGTCCTTTATTTGGTCTGAACCCTCGGGCAGTGGATGTGGAAACCTTAGCACCAGCGCAAACCTGTGCTCCATTCCCGGCTCAATGATCACTTCAACCCCGTCTATTTCCTTTATGCTTTCCTTGATCCTTTGGGTTATTCTTCTGTTCTCTTCTGTGGCAATCCTACCCGCCCTTCTGTCCTTCACTATGGGCTTGCCGTCTACATACTCTACCGTTGCGTAGTTTCCTCTTATGGCGATGTCTGTGTCCTTTACCTCAATGCCAAGCCCAAGGGCTTCAAGGATCCCCCTTCCTATCTGATACTCAAGGGGGTCGTAGCCAAAAATGCCCAAGTGTCCGGGACCACTGCCGGGCGTGATGCCATAATCCACCGGGATATGAAGACCTAAAGCACTTTCCTTTGCCAAGCTATCAAGGTTTGGGGTGTGGGCAAGCTCAAGCTCCGTTCTGCCATCCTTTACAGGAAGCCCACCAACTCCATCAAGGACCACAAGCAAAAGCTTGCTGTTGTTTTTCTGAACAAGTCCTTCAAGCATGATATAATTTTAAACACTATGGACCCAAAAATCTATCTTCCTCCCTCAATGGGCTACATGCAGGAATATGCAAAGGATAAAAAGAAGCTCGCCCAGGAGTTTGAGGCGATCCTATTAAAGGAAGTTTTGAAAGAAGGCTTCAAGGGGTTTATGAACGGTAAGGGCTTTCAGCAAAGGTTATACTACGATGCCTTTTTGGAGAACTTAAGCAGGCACTTAGCCCTCAATGGAGGCGCGGGCATAGCCCAGTTCATCCTCAAAAACCTAAAGGATTGAGCTATCTGTCGGAACTGCTCAAATACCTGCTCAACCCTTCAAAGATCTTCTCTGGCTCTACCTTATACTCTCCCTTTTCCAGCTTTGCCCTTATCTCTGAAGCTTTGCTTTCCAGTTCTAAAAGGTCGGGATGTGGTCTGTTCTTTGCCACCTCCGAAAGCTCAACCTTTACCGCCTCTTGCCCCTTAACCTCCGCGGGCTTTTCCTTGCTCTTTTTCTCTTGCTCAAGGATATTATTTACCAAGTTCCATAAATCCACTCTTTCTATCATGGTTTTGAACATATTATCGTATTTTTTTAGGGAAGTTTAAGCCAAAGATGGAGAATGTGGAAAAGGCAAAAAGGTTCATAGAGGAGCTAAAGGAGAACAACCATTTCAAGCTTAAAAGGAGCTTTGGGGTGGGGCTGTATCTTTTTAACCTTCTGAAGGATAGGCTTTCAAACAGCCATTTGGAACTTTTAAAAAATTTTGACGCCATGCCCTTTCCCAAAAAGGTCGCCATACTTCAAGAGATAGAGCAGGCGTTAAACAGGGAGGAGCTTATCCCAAAGGTATCTTTTGATGGGTATCCCAAAAAGCCCATAGAGAAGTTTTTTATCCCCATTGAAAGCTTGAAGGTTTTAGACTCAAAGGAAAAAAAGCTTTTAAAGTCTTTGAACATAAAAGACCTGTATTCTGCCCTTTGGTTTGTGCCTGTAAGGTATGAAGACCGAAGGCTCAACACATCCATAAAAACCTCCATCCCCGGAAAGGCGGTTGCCCTAAGGGTCAAGGTGGTGGAAAGTTCATGGGAGCCAGATGCCAAGTATCCCATCTCTGTGCTCTGTGAAGACGGCACCGCCTACCTTAGCCTAAAATACAGGTTCAAGGATAAAAGGGTGCTTCTAAGCTTCAAAAAGGGCACCGAGCTTATAGTTTACGGAAAGCTCATGGAGTATAAGGGAGAAAAGTATATGGTCCATCCAGAACTGTTAAAGGAAGAGGAGGCGGGCAAAGTTTTGCCCTTTTACAACATAAGGGTGAAGTCTGCCCAAAGCATGTCTGTCAGGCTCAGACACATAAAGGTAAGGCAAGCCATCCAAAAGCTGTTGGAATACCTACGATACATGCTCGAATACCTGCCGGAGGAACTTTTAAAAAAACACAATCTATACAAACTGCCAGAAAGTCTGTATTTTTTGCATGCCCCCCATCAGTGGGACGAAAGATTAAACACTTGGGACACCCCAGCACATCATCGATTGATATACGAAGACCTTCTTCTCTTCCAGCTTGCCCTCCAGCTTAAAAGAAGGGAGATAAAATCCCTAAGGGCACCAAGGCTTTTAAGGGCAGAGGAGCACATACAGGAGTTTTTAAGGAGCCTTCCCTTTGGGCTAACCCAAGCCCAGCTCAGGGTCCTAAGAGAAATTTTGGAGGATGTAAAGCAAGAGACACCCATGAACCGGCTTTTGCAGGGAGACGTGGGAAGTGGAAAAACGGTGGTTGCGATGGCTATATCTTACGCCTCTGCCAAGGAGGGTTATCAGTCCGCCATAATGGTCCCAACCGAGATATTGGCTTACCAGCACTACGAAAACTTTAAAAGGTTTTTGGAACCCCTTGGCGTTAAGGTGGGGCTTCTTACCTCCTCGGTAAAAACTGCCCAGAAGAGGAGTCTGTTGGGGCATATAAGGGAGGGCAACATACAAGTGGTAGTTGGAACCCATGCCCTCATACAGGAGGGGATCAGTTTTAAAAGCTTGGGCTTTGCGGTGGTTGATGAACAGCACCGCTTTGGTGTTTTGCAGAGGAAAATGCTCCTTGAAAAGTCCGAAGAATTCTTCCCCCATCTTCTTGTGATGTCTGCCACACCCATTCCAAGGACCCTTGCCCTTTCCCTGTATGGAGATTTGGACCTTTCAATAATAGACCAGATGCCCGCAGGCAGAAAGCCCGTAATCACAAGGCTATTTTTTGACTCCGAGATGGAAAAGGTTCTAAAGCTTATCAGAGAGGAACTTCAAAAAGGACACAAGGCGTATGTTATATATCCTGTTATAGAGGATTCTCCTAAGCTTGAGCTAAAGTCCGCGGTGAAGGAGTTTGAGAGGTGGAAAGCCCTCTTTCCCAATAGAAAGGTCCTCCTCTTACACGGAAGGCTCAAAGACGAGGAAAAGAGGAGGGTGATGGAGGAGTTCAAGCGGGAAGGAGACATTCTTGTCTCCACGACGGTGGTGGAGGTGGGAGTGGATGTGCCAACTGCGACGGTTATGGTGATAGAATCCGCCCATCGTTTTGGGCTCTCTCAACTTCATCAACTTAGGGGAAGGGTGGGCAGGTCCCAGCTTCAGTCCTTTTGTTTCCTTGTGGTTCCAGACCAGATGCGATACGACCAAGAGGGTTTGAAAAGGCTGAAGGTTTTAGTGCAAACTAACGATGGTTTTAAAATAGCGGAAGAGGACCTGAAGCTGAGGGGTCCGGGGGAGCTTTTGGGAGAGAGCCAGTCTGGATACTTTGGTTTTTGGGTCGCAAACCTCCAGAGGGAAAGGGACAGACACTTCCTTGAGGTGTGTAAAAGAGATGCACAGGAGCTTTTAGAAAAGGACCCGTCCTTTGAAAGATATTCAGAACTAAGGCAGGTGGTATTTTACAGGTATTCGGAAAAGATAATAACACCCCCTTGACATCCTCTAAAAAGGGTGTATAATAATAAATGTAAGTTGTAGATTTGGGGATTAGAAACTCCCTCCCCCTCCCTCCCCAAATTTGTTTGCCCCACCGCCCGGTGGGGCCTTTGTAAAAATGAAATTCCCAGATTTGATCCCCGCAGAGTTTTTAAGAAGGTTAAACAGGTTCGTGGGAGAGGTATCCATTGAGGGCAGAAGAGTTTTTGCACACATAAGAAACACTGGAAGGCTGACGGAGCTTTTAAAGCCGGGCAATACGGTCTTTTTGAAGGAAAAGAACTCGGGGAAGTATCCCTTTGAACTGCTCTTGGTGGATATGGGAAGTTCATTAGTTTGCATAGACTCTACCATTACCCCAAAGCTGTATGCAGAGTTTTTGAGTATGCCCGTTAGGTTTGAGCCCAAGTTTGGAGAGCATCGCTTTGACCTCATGTATGACAACAGGGTGGTGGAAACAAAGTCCGTGAATTTGATAGAAGATGGCGTAGCCCTCTTTCCGGATGCACCCACCGAGAGGGGAAGAAAACACATACAAAAACTCATAGAACTTTCGGGGCAGGGCTTTGAACCCCAGTTAATTTTTGTGGTGCAAAGGGAGGACGCCTTAGCCTTTTCTCCAAACTACAAGGTAGATAAGCCCTTCTCGGAGGCGGTCCGAGACTTCTACGGTAGAGGGCTAACGGTTAGGGCTTTTTTGTGCAATGTTAGCCTGAGAGAAATCAGCATAAGCAGGGAGATAGAGGTTATCTTTTTAAAAGATGGCTGAGGTTATAGTTGCACCCCATGCGGGTTTTTGCTTTGGAGTTAAGAGGGCGATAGCCCTTGCAGAAAAAGTTTCTGCAGAAAAGGATGGCAAGAGGATATGGTCTATGGGACCCCTCATTCACAATCCTCAGGAGGTTCAAAGGCTGAGGGGTTTGGGCGTTGAGGTTATGGCCTCAGAAGAGGACGCTAAGGATGGAGACACGGTGATCATCCGCTCCCACGGAATACCACCCCAGAAGGAAAGGGAACTTTTGCAAAAGGGCTTAAAGCTAGTGGATGCCACCTGTCCCTATGTGAAGGCGGTGCATCAGGCGGTGGAAAGGCTTGTCCAAGAGGGTTACTTTGTGGTGCTGGTGGGAGAAAAGGAACATCCAGAGGTTATTGGCACCCTTGGGTATTTGCAAGAGGCGGGTGGCACAGGTGTGGTGGTGGAAAAGAGAGAAGACTTGGAAAAGCTCAAAAACCTTGAGAGGGTTGGCGTGGTTGCCCAGACTACTCAAAGCGAACAATTTTTTAAAGAGGTGGTGGGTGAGCTTGCCCTATGGGTAAAGGAGCTAAAGGTCATAAACACCATCTGCAACGCTACTTCCGAAAGGCAGGAGGATGTTTATGAGTTGGCGGGAAAAGTGGATGTGATGGTCATAGTGGGTGGTAAAAACAGTGGAAACACTCGCCGGCTCTATCAAATATCCTCCTCTTTGAACCCAAGGAGCTATCACATAGAGACCGCGGAGGAGCTAAAGCCCGAATGGTTTGTGGGTGTCCAAAGGGTGGGCATAACCGCCGGTGCATCCACACCAGACTGGATCATACAGCAGGTAAAAAACAAGGTTCAGGAGCTTTTGTTATGAGGCTCTTTATGATTGACAACTACGACTCCTTTACCTACAACCTGGTGCAGTATTTTCAGATCCTTGGTGCAGAGGTGGTGGTAAATAGAAACGACCAAACTACCATTGAAGAGATCAGAGAGTTGGACCCAGATGCCATAGTTATATCCCCAGGTCCCTGCAGTCCAAAGGAGGCGGGCATTTCGGTGAAGGTAGTCCAGGAGCTTTACAAAGATTACCCCATATTGGGCGTTTGCCTGGGGCATCAGTCCATCGGTTATGCCTTTGGTGCAAACATAATCCGGGCAAAAAGGCTAATGCACGGGAAGACCTCCCTAATCACCCATACGGGAGAGGGCATATTCGCGGGCATTCCTAATCCCTTTACCGCGGTTAGATACCACTCTTTGGTCATAGACGAGCATACCGTCCCACCCTTTCTCAAGGTAACCGCTCGGTCTGAGGAAGACGACGAAGTCATGGCAATCCAGCATACAGACTATCCGGTCTTTGGGGTGCAGTTTCATCCAGAATCGGTGCTTTCGGAGGCTGGGTTGGACCTTTTGAAGAACTTCTTAACTATAGCCCAAGGCTATCGTCTATCCATCTAAGGTAATCTTCGTTTCCTCCTAGAATGGGGAGGGCTATGATCTCAGGAACCGTGTAGGGATGGACACTCTTTACTTCTTTTATCAACCTTTCCAACCTTTGGAGGGAGGTTTTTATCACCAACAGGCTCTCTTTGTCCCTTTCAATGTTTCCCTTCCACCAGTAGATGGAATTTACCTCCGGCACCACATTAACACAGGCACCCAGCTTATTTTTCACTATGTAGTCTGCGATTTCTAAACCCTTATCGGTAGGAACGGTTATTAAAACCACTACATATTTCCAGTCCATTGTTCTATAATTATAACCTCATGGAAAGGGTGCTTATTTTCAACCCAGAGGGGGACAGAGAGCCCAGCAAGAGAAAAGCAGTTTTTGGCAATCCTACCAACATTATGGAGCTCAACAACGCCAAATATCAGTGGGCTTTTGACCTATACAAAACCATGGGCTTTACCAACTTTTGGATCCCAGAAGAAATTCCCATGTTAGAAGACAAAAAGCAGTATGAAAGGCTTTTGTCCGAGCATGAGCGGAGGGCTTATGAGCTTGTTATAAGCTTTTTGATAGTTTTGGATTCCTATCAGGTTAATATGCTAAAGGAGTTTGCCCGGTATTTGACCGCACCGGAGTTGGTTATGGCAATTACCTCTCAGGAGTTCCAAGAAGCACTGCACTCTTACTCTTACCAGTTTATCCTTGAGAGCGTAGTGGAGCCTACTAAAGCGGACGAGATCTACAACTACTGGCGTCAGGACCAAAAGCTTATGGAAAGAAACAAGGTAGTAGCTGAGCTTTACAACGAGTTTATAAAAAATCCCAACGAGGAGAACTTTATAAAGGCTGTCTTTGGAAACTATGTCTTGGAGAGCCTATACTTTTATTCGGGCTTTGCCTTCTTTTACACCCTTGGCAGGCAGGGGAAGATGCTAAACACCGTCCAACAGATCAAATACATCAACAGGGATGAGCTGACCCATGTGACGCTCTTTAGGAACATTATAACTACCCTCAAGGAGGAAAAGCCTGACCTATTCACACCCGAGATCAACAAGTGGGTCTATGAGTTTTTCAAGTTTGCCACCGAAAAGGAGATTGAATGGGGCAAGTATGTTACCAACAACCAAATCCTTGGGCTAAACGACAAGCTCATTGAAAGGTATATAAAGTATCTTTCTAACCTCAGGCTCTCTCAGATAGGCTATGAACCCATTTACCCGGAGATTACAGAAAACCCAATGAAGTGGATAGACCAGTTTAGGACCATAAACGATACAAAAACAGACTTTTTCCAAGCAAAGCCTCAAACCTACGCCAAAAGAAGCGAGCTAAAGTGGTAAATCACTCAAGGCTGTTCTAAAGATCCCTTATCGGGACGTCCCCCCAGCCTCTAAAGGGACTAACCTACTCCTCACCCTATCCCACACCCCTTCCACCAACACTGGCTTCAGAGGGGACAAATCCCTTGGAAGGATTCGTCCGAGGATAGGGAAGAGGAGGGCTACCTTCAGAACTTGCCAAGCGGATTGAGAGACCTTTTTAATCTCCCCCTGCTTGGGATTCCTTCCATAGGCTCCCCCACAGGAGCTTGACTCGCTCTGAAGACTTTGTAGGAGATTGGTTAATAGCTTTTTTGCATACTCTACATTCCTTAGTTCGCTTTTTAGTGCGTTTCTCTTGTATTCATTGCTCTCCTTCTCTATAAGTTCTCTAAGTTTCTTTTCTCTCTCTTCATACCTCTTTAGGGCAAACTCTAAATATGCTTTATCTTTTAGCAGTCTTTCGTAATTCTCAGGCGTGTCCTCTTTAAATCTCAATGCCCTCCTTCCTATCACATAAGCACCAGCTATGTCTTTATCTATGTTCAACTGCGGTGCATACTTTAGCATGCCAATAACTGAGGTATAGGCGGGATTGACCTCTACTATTTCAACTCCCTTTATCATTGCCACCCTTTTTAGCTTTTGCAAAAACTTTTTGGCGTTCCAGTTGTGAAGTATTTTTCTTAGTGTAGCTTTTCCATCTCCACGCACTCCTTTTTTGAGTTTCTTTAGGTTCTCTATGGCTATAGCTTTACCTTTCTGAATGGCTAAATCCAGTAGCTGATGGGCTAATATCCATTCTTGGTGGTCTTTGCTGTTTTGGGATAGCCCTAAAAGGTGGTGTAAGCTGATGGTTTGGTAGCTTAATAACTCTCCAGTTTTTGATATCTCTGCTATGGCTAAGTGTATGGGTGATGCGTTAGTATCTACAGCTATTACTCCGTTCTCTTTTGTGTATTTCACTTTGGGCGCTGGAAGTTCAAAGGATACGCTTCCATAAACTTCTCCATTCCTTAGCTTTAATTCCACTGTGTAGGCAAAGTAGTTTTTTGTTTGCCAGCTTTCTAAAAGCATAGCCATAAAGGTGAGCCACTTGTCTTTGTTGTTGCTTGGCTCTCTTAACACTTTGGCGTAGATAAACTCTCTATTTCCTGTGGTAATTCTAAGGTGTAGCTGTCCGTTTAGGTCTTCAAACCTCGTTAGCCTGTTTCCCTTGTCTGCCTTTGACCCGATGCTTATAAGTGTTCCCTGTCTTTGTTCTTTCCATTGCTTTTTAAGTTTTTCTCTTACTTTTCCTATAAGGTGATTTTTGCAAAGCTTTTCAAAGAGTCTTTTGCTTCCAAATACCACTGGTTTGTTTGTGGGATACTGTTTAGCTTTGTATATGGCTGAGTCAATATATTTGGTGGGCAACTCAGGAAACAACTGTCTTAGTCTTTGATATATTTGGGCGTGTGGGTTTTTTGCTTTCTCTTTTTCTAACTCCTTTAGCATGTTGTATGCGGTTCGGATAGCGGAGGATTGCCTACGCATAAGCTTTATGAGTTTTTCTCTGTCTTCTTTTTTCAGCTCAAGCTTAAACTGTAAGCTAACAAACATCAGGGTTAGATTTTAGTCTTAAAATTCTCGTGTGTCAATGGGTTTGTATTTTTATAACAGCCTCGCCAAGCTCATTGCCAGCTACTCTTATAGAAAGCTAAGGTACACTCCAAACCATCCACTAAGGATTCCAAGGGTCAGCCTTCTTTTGGAGTTTTTGAAGGCTATGGAGCTTTTGGGGGATGAGGAATGGGTAGAAAGCAGACCCGCCCAGTGGGAGGAGCTCACGCTCTTTCACGAGGAGGAATATCTTTTAGCCCTCCAAAGGGCAGACCAGGAGGGTAGTGTGGGTAAAGAAGTAAGGGAAAAATTCCATATTGGAACCATTGAAAACCCAGTCTCTCCTGCCATGTGGAGGGGTTCTTTGCTTGCCACAGGTTCTTCGGTGCAGGCGGTCCAGCTCTTTTTGGAGGGCAATTTAGCCTTCAACCCGGCGGGTGGTATGCATCACGCCTACCCAAATAGGGCTAACGGCTTTTGCTTTATCAACGACCCGGCGGTAGCAATAAACTACCTAAAACAGAAGGGCTACCATAAAATCCTTTACATAGACTTGGATGCCCATCACTGCGACGGCGTGCAGGATGGCTTTTACGAGGATGACGAGGTTTTTGTCCTTTCTGTCCATCAGTCTCCTGAGTATGCCTTTCCTTTCAACAGGGGCTTTTTGGAGGAAAGAGGCAAAGGCAAAGGGAAGGGGGACAACCTGAACATTCCACTGCCCAAGGGCATCAACGACAGTGAGTTTTTGTACGCTTTAGAGAAAGCCCTTGAGATGGTAAAGGATGTCTTTGAACCAGAGGTGTATGTGCTCCAGCTGGGGACAGATGCCCTCAAAGAAGACTACCTTTCAAAGTTTGAGCTTTCCAACTGGGGGTTCTTGAGGGCTTTTAGGTTGGTAAAGGATGCTTTTGGAGAGGGCATTTATTTAGGTGGGGGTGGCTATCATCCCATAGCCTTGGCGAGGG
>Ga0308395_1001162_pt1 | contig 17680 bp, 14 predicted proteins | sample Hotspr20SampleP4_FD_202097 | JGI IMG/M metagenome (GOLD analysis project Ga0308395, IMG submission 202097) | Hot spring phototrophic mat microbial communities from Mushroom Spring, Yellowstone National Park, Wyoming, United States - 20050930_P4 ...
AAACCATCCGTCGCGTTTCTGTGTCCGCTACAGGCGAGCAGGCGAATGGTCCCAGCATGCAAACCCGAATCAGTCAGGATGGGCGATACATCGCCTTCCGTTCTGAAGCAACTAACCTTGTACCCGATGACACCAACGGTTTCGCCGACATCTTCCTCTACCAGTTCGGCGCGTGCAGCGTGCCAGGCGACATCAACTGCGACGGTTGCGTTGATGATTCAGACCTGACAGCTGTGCTGAACGCCTTCGGCACGACGCGCATTTCAGAGGATCTAGACAACAGCGGAACGGTTGATGACGCCGACCTGCTTCTGGTGCTGTTCAATTTCGGTCGCGGGTGCTAATCAGTGAACGCAGTTCCTTCCCGCGGTTCCCCCCGCTGATGTGAGGGGGAACCGCGCAGGGGTTCGGTTCCCCCTTCGGGCAGCGGGAACCTAATGCGGCTGGTTGTTAGCGACGGGCGCGACTGCGTAGCCCCAGCAGACCCGCCAGACCCGCGCCCAGCGCCGCCAAACTCGCAGGCTCAGGCGCCAGCTCGCCCTCGATGGTGAACGCTAAGTCAGATGCGCTGCCTGCAAGCCTGCTGCCTGGCAGAGGGTCTGTTCCCTGCCCGTTGCCGCCGCCAGGATTGTGGAAGAAGTGTTCGCTGCCGTTCAGTGAGTTGTGGCGGTACCAGAACCACTGACCGCCCCCCACGAATGGACGCACCACCCACCCGCTGATCCAGTAAGTACCCGGATTGATTTGGAGAGGGGTATCAAAGGTGAACACAAGGTTTGCGCTATGCCCTGCAGCGGGCGAGATAGTCGCTGACGCCACCACATTCGCGCTTGCGGAAGCCGCGTCCAAGATGCGCAGTTCCAATGCACTTGTTTGGTTGGGGTCGCCTGTTTCGAACCCGTAAATCGTCACGCGGCTAATAAACCAACCCGGCGCGCCTACCACGAAGTCATCGAACTGATAGGTTGAGAACTCGGGAAAGTCTGTGAAGTCTTGCGCCGATACAGCAACGAAAGATATGTCGCTGGACTGATCCCAGAGTATTTCTGCGTCTGCTTTGCCCATCAAAACAGCAGACAGGGCGAATGTGCCAATTGCCGACCACGCCATCATTCGTCTCATCGGATATGCCTCCCGTAGATAGTGTTCGGAGACTGCGCGTCCGCTGGGCGTCCTCCTTTCAGTCTCCAGTATGATTATAGCACGGTTTTTCTTACAGGCATGCCTGCAAAAATACCAGTTTCGTGCAATTGCGGGCGCTGCCTTCGGGATGGGGACGCATGCGCGTGCAGGGCGCGCGGCTGGCAGTAGCACGGGCGCGCCCTGCGGGGTTCCCCTCGCGAAGCGGGGGGAACCTCACGGAGGGGGGCAATCGTAAACTCTGACCGAGCGATTAGTGTGAGCGCGTCTGTCCCCGTGCGAACCTTCAGCGCAGGAGCCACGCAACGACGCCTGCCGCGGCAGCAAGCATCGTGCTAACGCCGTTGACCGCGTTGTTGTCCAGCCCGCGCACGCCGCGCAAGTGTTGCGTCGGCGTGTTGCAGCAGCGCGCCTGCTCGGTTCGCGAATTGCACAGAGCGCACCAGTAGCGCGCCTGCAGCGTCGCGCCCAGCAGGCTGTCCAGCGCCATGCCCGCGACGCCCAGCCCTGCCGCGAGCGCGAGCAACTGCCCCTCGCGCACCAGCGGCGCGCCGAGGCAGGCAATCGCGCACGCGCCCGCTACGCCGCCCAGCGTGCCCTGCCAACTGACCCCGCCCGATTCGCCCGCAGCGATACGCCGCCCCGTCGTGAGCAGCCACACGGGGCTGCCAAAACGCACGCCGAACTCGGTCGCCCAAGTATCTGCAGTCGCCGTCGCCAGCGCCGCCATGTAGCCCAGCCAGAACGCCTCCGCATAGGCAGGCGTCAGCGTCGCGCCCCAACAACACAGCGCAGGCGCGAGACCGTTCGCCAGCGCCTGCACTGCGGTGCGCCGCTCGGTCTTGTGCGGGCGTCCCAGCAGGCGCGGCAGCAGGCTACTGGAAAAAAAGAAGCCGACCATCGGCGCGCTTGCCCATAGCCCACCTGCCCCGAACACACTCGCGCCGACCCCCACCGCCGCCCACGCGCCCCCAACCGTCAGCAAGCGCAGGCGATACGCCACACCCGCAATCAGCCCCGCAAGGCACAGCCCGACCAGCCAGTTCACCTGCGCATCGTCCCCGCGCCATTATACCGACTCGGCGAAACTCAGGTACAATACACACACTATGAAACTGTTCCGTTTGCAAACCGAGCAGGTCATCCCTGCGCCGTTGGAAACCGTGTGGGACTTCTTCTCCAGTCCCGTGAACCTGAAGACGATTACGCCGCCCTACATGGGCTTCGACATCCTGACGCCCGTGCCCGACAAGATGGAGGCGGGGCTGATTATCGCCTACACCGTGCGCCCGCTGTTCAACATCCCCATGCACTGGGTCACCGAAATCACGCATGTCGAGCCGATGCGCTTTTTCGTGGACGAGCAGCGGTTCGGACCCTACCGCTTCTGGCATCATCGGCACACTTTTACGCCTGTGGAGGGCGGCGTGCTGATGGAGGACTTGGTTTACTACGCGCTCAAGCAGCCGCTGATTGACGGCGTCGTGCATCGGCTGCTGGTGCGCCCGCGCTTGGAGGAGATTTTCGAGTACCGCCGTCGCAAAGTAGAAGAGATTTTCGGCGCGCCGCGCACACCCCATGCAGGCGAACTGACGGCTGTGAGGTAGGCGTTCACGCCTCCACCAACGCCTGCAGCAGCGACTCGAACTCAGGGAAACTGGTCTGCACGCAGGCGACATCGTGAACCACCGTCTCGCCTGAGTGCGCAATCAGCCCCGCAATTGCCAGCGTCATGGCAATCCGATGGTCGCCGTGGCTGTGAACCTCTGCGCCGTGCAGCGGGGTCGGTCCCTGCACGCGGAAGCCGTCGGGCAGGGGTTCAATCTGCGCGCCCATCTTGCGCAGTTCGGTCGTGATGGCTTCGATGCGGTCGGATTCCTTGACGCGCAGTTCGGCGGCGTCGCGCAGTTCGGTTATGCCGTGCGCCTGCGTCGCCAGCAGAGCGAGGATGGGCGCTTCGTCGATGAGGCTGGGCACAAGCGCGCCGCCAATCTGCATCGCGCCGATGGGCTGCGCTCGCACGCGCAAAGTCGCCGTCGGCTCGCCCGCCTGCTCGCCCACTGCCTGCCACTCCAGATGCACGCCCCCCTGCGCCAACGCCTCCAGCAGCCCCGTGCGCGTCGGATTCACCCCCACATGTTCAATCGTCAGGTCGGAGCCTGGCAGCAGTAGCGCGGCAGCCACCCAGAACGCCGCCGACGAGAAGTCGCCCGGAATGGTCAGCCGCTGCCCCTCCAGCCGTTGCCCGCCCGTGATGCGCACGCGATGTGCGCCCGAATCGCTCATCTGCTGCTCCAGCGTCGCGCCGAAGGCACGCAGCATCCTTTCGGTGTGGTCGCGCGAGAGGCACGGCTCGCAGACTTCCGTCACGCCCGCCGCGTGCAGCCCTGCCAGCAGCAGGCACGACTTGACCTGCGCGCTGGCGACGGGCGTAAGGTAGTGGATGCCGCGCAACTCGCCCCCGCGAATCGCCAGCGGCAGGCGCGTCGCCCCCTCGCGCCCGTCGATGCGTGCGCCCATCCGCTGCAGGGGTTCCACCACGCGCCGCATCGGACGCCGCCGCAGCGACTCGTCGCCTGTGAGTACGCTGAAGAACGGCTGCGCTGCCAGCACGCCCGCCATCAGCCGCGCCGTCGTGCCCGAATTGCCCGCATCGAGCGCGTCCTGTGGCTCCTGCAAGGGCTGACCCCCGCGCCCCACAATCCGCCAGTGCGCCGCGCCGACCCGCTCCGCCGACGCGCCCAACTGCTGCGCCATCCGCAGCGTGCGCAGGCAGTCGTCCGACTCCAGAAAGCCTTCGATTTCCGTCGCGCCGTGCGCCAACAGCCCTAAAATCACCGCGCGGTGCGTGATGGACTTGTCGCCCGGCGGACGCCATACGCCCTGCACACACCGTGCTGGACGAATCCGCCAACTCTGCACGCGCCCCCGATTCGCGCCGATAAGCGAAACTCCTGCGAGGGGGCAGGAATTCGGCGCGTGTGGGGGAATACGCAGGTGGGGCAGGGGTAGGATGAGGAAGCCCCCTCCTTAAGGTTCCCCCCGCTTCGCGAGGGGAACCGCGCGGGGCGTGCAGGCTCTCCCGCTTCGCGAGGGGAACCGCGCGGGGCGTGCAGGCTCTCCCGCTTCGCGAGGGGAACTGCGCTGGGCGTGCAGGCTCTCCCGCTTCGCGAGGGGAACCGCACCGCGCGCCCTTTAGGTTCCCCCTGCGGGCAGGGGGAACCTAAAGGAGGGGGTCAAAGCCACAGTCCTCACGCAACCTCCCCCCAAGGAGACGCAACGATGCAAACCTATAGGCTCTACATCGACGGTGAATGGGTAGACACGGGTACGCGCTACGAAGTGCGCAACCCCGCCAACGGCGAGGTCATCGCCGAGTGCGCCGTCGCAGGCGAGGCGGAACTGAACGCCGCCGTAGACGCCGCCGCACGCGCCTTCCCCGACTGGGCAGCGCGTTCCTACGAAGAGCGCGGCGAACTGCTCCGCGCCGTCGCGCAGGGCATCAAGGCACGCTACGAGGAGTTCGCCCTCGCCGAAACGCAAGAGACAGGACGCTGCCTGCGCGAAACGATGGCGCACGACATCCCCGCCACAATCGCCGTGTTCGAGTATTTCGCAGGCATCGCCCCCGCCACACTCGGCGAGACCATCCCCATCCCAGGCATGTACCTCAACTACACGCGGCGCGAGCCCTACGGCGTCGTCGGCGCGATTACCCCGTGGAACTTCCCGCTGTGGCTGGCAGCCATCAAAATCGCCCCCGCGCTGGCAGTCGGCAACACGATGGTTCTCAAGCCCGCGCCCACCACGCCGATTACCGCGCTGATGCTGGCGGAGGTGATGCACCACGCGGGCGTGCCCGCAGGCGTGTTCAGTGTGCTGACCGACCCGACGCCCGCCACGCTTGGCGACCTGCTGACCCGCCACCCGAAGGTGCGCAAGGTCTCCTTCACGGGGTCTACAGCGGTTGGCGTGCGCGTGATGCAAAACGCCGCGACGCACATCGCCCCCGTGTCGCTGGAGTTGGGCGGCAAGTCGCCGTTTCTGGTGTTCGCCGACGCCGACTTCGACCGCGCCCTTGCCCACGCCCTGCTGGCGAACTACTTCGCGCAGGGGCAGATGTGTACCGCCGCCACGCGCATCTTCGTCGAGCGACCCATCTACGAGCGGTTCCGCGATGCGTTCGTCGCCCGCGCCCAACGCCTGCAGATTGGCGACCCGTCAGACCCCACCACCGAGTTTGCGACCCTGCACAAGCGCGAGCAACTCGAAAAGACCGAGTTCTATGTGCGCACTGCGCTTGAGGAAGGCGCGAAACTGCTTGCAGGCGGCAGACGCCTCACCGAGCCGCCGCTGGATCGGGGCTTCTACTTCGCGCCGACCGTGCTGGAAGAGGTGCAGCCCACCATGCGCGTCGCCTGCGACGAGATTTTCGGACCCGTCGCGATGCTAATGCCGTTTGAGGGCGAGGCAGAGGCGGTGCGCCTTGCCAACAGCACCGACTACGGGCTGGCGGCGGGCGTCTGGACGCAGGACATCGGCAAGGCGTTGCGCGTCGCCCACCAGATTGAGGCGGGCAAGGTGTGGGTCAACTGCTACAACATGATTCCCCCGCAAGCGCCCTACGGCGGCTACAAACTCAGCGGCTTCGGGCGCGAACTCGGCTTGCACTGCCTGCTCGACCTCTACACGCAGGTCAAAAATGTGCAGGTAGACCTCAGCCCCGACTACTTCGAGTGGTTTGGGTAGGCTCCCCACGAGAAAACCCCTAACGAAAAAGCAGGGAATGCCATAATTAAGGGTACGGAGGTGTGAAATGCGAGTTTGGACGATTTTGAGTCTGCTGGCAGCGGCGGTTTGCTTAGGGTACGCGCAGGGGCAGACACAGGAAACGCCCCAGGAAGCCCCCAAGCCGCCAGTTCAGATTGAGGTTAAGAAAATTGCGCTTTACCCGTGGAGTTTCGCCGAGAACGAGCGCGGCACGAACGAGCAAGCCGTGCGTACCGTGCAAGAGCTGTTGCGTCGGTCGTTCGAAGACCGCGCGGGGCTGGAAATTATCCCTGAAGGACGATGCCGCTCTGTGTGGCTGCAACTGGGTAACGATAATGTTTCGCTCACTTACGAGGAGCCGGGGCAATTACCCCAGCTGCCCAGTCCGAAGAAATTGCTGGAGTTCGGCGAGGCGTTAGGCGCGGACTATGTGTGCGCAGGCACGGTCTCGTGGCGCGTGCGCTCCGTCTGGGTCGGACTGGGACCCAAAACGAAGGCGGAAGCCACTGTGAATGTGATTATCGTTGATGTGAAAAAGCGCGAGATTGTGGTCGATGTGCGCGACTTCTCGTCGGGAAGCAACAAAGCGGAGAAGTGGTACGAGACGGCGGGCGCGCTGCTGGTGTCATGGGGCATTACACTCTTCAGCGGTGGACCGAAGACGCCGCACATGCAGCGCACTGGCGTGATTGCCGTCGGCGCGGCGATTGAACCCTTCTTCGCTGCTACAGGACGCAAAATCGACTGACTTTTAATCGCCTACCTTGATCCCTCCCGCCTCTGGTAGGGCGAAACGCTCTGCCAGAGGCGTTCGTCTTCGAGTATACTTCCCCGCAGGAGGCACGCCATGCGATGGCTCGGTCTGTGTCTGTGCATTCTGCTAACAGGGCAATCCACGCTCGCCCAAACAACACTTACTGACGACCCACGCCTGCAACCGTCCATCACCCTCTGGCTGAAGATGGAACCCCTGCGCGATACCCTGCGCGCCATCAGCAAACAAACAGGCGTCCCCATGCGCTGCCAAGACGCCATCCAGCACCACAAGGTCTCGGTGTTCGTGGAAGACCGTCCAGCGGGGGAGATTTTGACGCAGTTGGCGGCGTTGTTTCGGTATGCGTGGCGCAGGGATGGGGGGGAGTATGTGTTGTATGTGCCTGACGAGACGCGGCAGCAGGAGGAGGGTGTGTTGCGTGCGGCTCGCGAGGCGCGTGTGCGGGCGTTGCAGGATGTGATCCGCTTTGCGCGGGAGGCTGTCAACAATCCGCCTGCTGAAGCGGAGGACGACGATTCGTACTGGAATCCCCCGCAACCGAGTGAAGACGCGCCGCCTGAAGAGTGGAATCGGTGGTTGGCATATCGGTGTCGTCCTTGGGAGGCTACGCGCGAATATGCTCAAAAGCGAGGCAATTTCCCAGAGTGGATCTTCGAAGACGCAGTGCTGTTGGCGTTGCTGGCGAAGATGCCGCCGCAGGCGGAACGCGCCCTGCTGAATGGGCAACTGGTCGGGTTTAGCACGCGCCCTATGCCAGGGGTCTATCCGCTGCCTGAAAGCATTATCGCCTCCCATTATATGCGCGGCTACGAATGGGATGAGGCGACAAATCAAACCCGTGCCGTCCAGCAGAACCCTCCGTACTGGGGGCTTTGGATTCGGCTTCCGAAGCGTGGAAACTACTTGGAGTACGAGTTAGTGGGCTTTATGCGAGACCCATCCCTGCCCGAAAATAGACGACCTTCCGAAGCTCGCTTGCATCGCTCCTCCGACCTGTTTGTGTTCCACACCTCGCCGTATGTGCGTGACCATCCGTGGCTGGCGCAGTGGCGGGCCTGGGCAACGCCCCAGAAGGAGTGGGAGAAGCGCATTCCCGAACGCGCTCTCACCGAGCGCAATGACCGCGCCAAGCCGCAGTTCCCTTCGTATGTTCTGGATCGAGATTACTCGAACAACCTCGTCAACAGCGCCGACCTACTGGAATGGTTCGCGTGGAGTACGCGCCTACCCGTCATTAGCGAGTCGTTCCGAACAGATTCGGCGTGGCTTCGGGAGTTGAATCTCAAAGCGCCTCGCGATGTGCTTCGGGAGTTGTCAGAAAGCGCGTGGGTGCGAGTCGACGAGTCGGGTTATGTGCTGCGGCGGGTGGAGTTGTATTGGGCGTGGCGCTTGGTGGAGTTGCCCGAAGACTGGCTGCGCCCGCTGGAACAACGCTTTGTCCAGCTGCACTACTTAGACTTGGAAGATTACATCGCGCTTGCGGGGCGCATGACCGAGGCACAGGTGGACTATTACAAACGCGACAGCACGTCGAGCCTGTGGAAATTCCCCATCTGGCTCACCATGCGTTTTCCTTGGGAGACTTTGACCCAGAGCCTACGCGGGCTGCGATTCTTAGCGTCGCTGAGTGCAACCCAGCGCAGGCAGTTGCGTAGCGGCGATTGGATACCTGCCAGTACCCTAACGCTTCCCCAGCGACAGCGATTCAAACAGTCACTCGAGGACAACTTTCCGCCGCCTGAGCAACTCTTGAGAATCGATTTTCCGTACCGATGGGAGGATCCGCGTCAGTTTCCGCTGTTGGGATGGTCGGAAGAGATGCGAACCGCAGAGCTGTCTCCTGTAGACACGATGGCGTTTCGGCTGAAGCATTACACCGAGTACCCGTTGAGCTACGACATCCCAGATGAGATAGGACTCGCACTGCGTTACTACATCCCTCGCAGAGAAAATATTCGTCTTCCTTCTGGGTTTGATCCCAGCGAAGTTGAACAGTGGCAAAAAGAGGCGGAGCGGTACGCTATCGAGAGTTTGCTACAGAGGTTCAAGGAGGAACAAGCAATGCATCTCTACCTTGTCCACACGCAGGGCTACACGCTGGAGTTGCAAGCGCCACCCGCGCGACGCAGAACCTACTACATCTTCCAGCGACGCGCGGAACCTGTCGATGTGCGCACGCTGGAGGCGAAACTTAAGGAGTTGGAGAAGTCAGATGAAGGTACCCAAGCCAACAGACCCTGAAGATGGTGCGGCGTGGCGCGCCTTTTTCAAGGCATGCCAGCGGCATCACGAGAGCCTGAAAGGGCGCGTCCCCGAACATGCGCTCGCGCTGCTGAAATTCAAGGGCGTAGACGATGGACTTCTCGTAGAAGCTGACTACAATCGCGCCGAACGCACTCTCAAGAATGGCAGACGAAACGCGCTCTGCCTCTGACTCGTCTCCCACTGCGGAGGAGGTACAGCGATGCATCGTGGGCAGACATGGATGTGGATATGGATTTGGATAATGATGCTTGGCATGTGGCTTGCGATACTTGCCGCGCTTGCTGGATGCGGCGGCGCAACGAGCCATCAAATCATCACGGACTACAAGGGGAGCCTGCAGGGAATGGTGGTTGCGCCCCCGAACGGCGCGCGGGATGTGGACACGCGCGTCAAGCCGCGCATCGCGTGGCGAGGCGACGCCCAGCCGCCTGCCGTGTTCAGCGTCTCGCTCAAGTACCAGCGTCAAGGCGGCGACTTTGACCCCGTGCGCACGCGCTTGGAACGGCTCGGCGAGAAGGAGTGGCAACTCGTGCCGACCTTCCCGCTCTCGTCGGGCACGCTCCATGCGATAGTCGTCACCGCGCCCAACGAGCGCGTCGAGTCGTGGTTCATCACGGAGGGCGACCCCGTTCACTTCCGCTCCGCGCCGCCAGAGGAATCTGCCGCTGAGGCAGATGACGGCGCGGCGTTTGAACACACAATCTACTACCACCCACTGCCGAAGTAGTTGCTCCTATATCTTTGACCGTCCCGCCCGTCGGGTACAATTGCTTGTGATGAGCAGCCCGATTGGACGCGAGGTGTTGCAGGTTCCCGTCGAGGAGGAGATGAAACGCTCCTACCTCGACTACGCGATGAGCGTGATTATCGCCCGCGCGCTGCCCGATGTGCGCGACGGACTCAAGCCCGTGCAGCGGCGGATTCTATATGTGATGCGCGAACTCGGCTTGACCCCCGACTCGCAGCACACCAAGTCGGCGAAGGTGTGCGGCGAAACCACCGCCAACTACCACCCGCACGGGCAGGAGGTGGTCTACCCCACGCTGGTGCGCATGGCGCAGGACTTCAACATGCGCTACCCACTGGTGGACGGTCAGGGCAACTTCGGGAGCGTGGACGGGGATCCTCCGGCAGCTATGCGCTACACCGAAGTACGCCTCACCCCCATCGCGATGGAGATGCTCGCTGACATCGACAAAGAGACCGTCGACTGGATGCCGAACTACCTGCAGAGCGCGGAGGAGCCGACCGTGCTGCCCGCGCGATTCCCGAACCTGCTGTGCAACGGCGGCAGCGGCATCGCCGTCGGGATGGCGACCAACATCCCCCCGCATAACCTCAGCGAGGTCGTCGACGCGCTCATCTATCGGCTGGAACATCCCAACTGCACGCTGGAACCCATCCTGAAACTGCTGCCTGGTCCCGACTTCCCGACGGGCGCGCTGATTCTGGGCACGAAGGGCATCCGCCAAGCCTACGAAACGGGGCGCGGCAGCATCGTGATGCAAGCCAAGACGCAAATCGAGCCGCTGGACGGCGGCAAAAGCGCGATTGTGATTACCGAACTGCCCTACCAAGTGAGCAAGGCGCGCCTCATCGAGCAAATCGCCGCGCTGGTCAAGGCGGGCAAACTGGACGGCATCACCGACCTCGCCGACTACTCCGACCGCACGGGCATGCGCGTCGTGATTGAACTGCGCCGCGATGTGAACCCGAACCGCATGCTCAACAGCCTGCTCAAGCACACACAGATGCGCACCACCTTCGGCGCGATTCTGCTCGCGCTGGTGGACAATGTGCCGCGCGTGATGAGCCTGCTGGACTTGCTGGATCACTATCTGGAGCATCGGCGCACCGTTATCGAGCGGCGCACGCGCTACGAACTGTACCGCGCCAAGTCGCGAGCGCACATTCTGGAAGGGTTGCAAATCGCGCTCAACTTCCTGGACGAGATTATCCGCATCATCCGCCAGTCGGAGACTGCGGAAGCCGCCCGCCGCGAGATGATTCGCCGATTCGCGCTCACTGTGCTGCAGGCGGACGCAATTCTGAACACGCAACTGCGCCAACTCGCGCGACTGGAGCAGGAGAAACTCGCCGAGGAGTATCGCGGGCTGCTGCGCGAAATCACACGGCTGGAGCATATCCTCTCCGACCCGAAGCAGGTAGAGCAAATCATCAAGGACGACCTGCGGATGCTCAAGGAGAAGTACGGCGACGCGCGACGCACGCGCATCATCGCCCGCGAGGCGGAAGACATCTCGGAAGAGGAACTCATCCCCGAAGAGGAGACGCTCGTGCTGATTACGCGCGACGGGTACATCAAGCGCGTGTCGATGGACGCCTACCGCTCGCAAAAGCGCGGCGGCAAGGGCGTGATTGCCACCACCGCCCGCGAAGAGGACGAAGTGGAACACCTGTTCCAAGTCAGCACGCACCACTACATCCTGTTTTTCACCGATCGGGGGCGCGTGTACCGCCTCAAAGCCTACGAGATTCCCGAAACCTCGCGTCAGGCGCGCGGCACGGCGGTCATCAACTACATCAACATCCAGCCCGACGAGAAGGTCACGGCGACGGTCTCGGTGCGCGACTTCGCCAGCGAGGGCTACCTGACGATGATTACGCGCGGCGGCGAGATTAAGCGCACCGCGCTCAGCGAGTTCGCGAACCTGCGCAGCAACGGCTTGAACGCCTTCGACCTGGAAAGCGGCGACTCGCTGGGGTGGGTGCTGCACACTTCGGGCAAGGACGATGTGCTGTTAGTGACGCGCGCGGGGCTGGCGATACGCTTCCCCGAATCGGATGTGCCCGTGCGTGGGCGCACGGCGGGCGGGGTGAAGGCGATTCGGCTCGGCAAAGACGACGCGCTGGTCGCCGCGTGCCGCGTGTTGCCCGACGCGCTGCTCTTGGTCGTCTCCGAGAACGGCTTCGGCAAATGCACCCCACTCAAAGAGTATCGCGTGCAATCGCGCGGCGGCAAGGGCATCTTCACGATGAATGTCACGCGCAAGACTGGGAATGTGGTTGCCGCAGAGGTCGTCGAGAAGGACGACAAGGTCATCCTCGTCACCGCGAACGGCAAAGGCATTCGGCTGCGCGTGGCGGACTTGCGCATCACGGGTCGCATCGCGCAGGGCGTGAAGTTGATTGACCTTGCGGAGGGCGACACGGTGGCGGCGATCACGCGCATCGTGCTGGGCAAGCGCTTGCACGAGGTGGACAGCGCACGCGACGGGCAGCATGCGGGCGAATAGGCGACGCACCTGCATATAGTACGAATCGTGGTCACCAAAGTTCGCGAAAACAAGCACAATCGGCGACCCCCTCCTTAAGGTTCCCCCCGCTTGCAGGGGGAACCAAGACCCTTCGGTTCCCCCCGCTTCGCGAGGGGAACCTGAAGGAGGGGGCAATTCATGCAATCTGAACGCACAGTTGGTATAAGGTACAATTCCGCCATGCGTGCGGTCTTATTGCATGAGTTTGGCGGCGCGGACAAACTGGTCTACGAGGAGAGCGCGCCTGAGCCGGCGGTGGACTCAGGCGAGGTCAAGGTGCGCGTGCGGGCATGCGCGCTGAACCACCTGGACATCTGGGTGCGCAACGGGATTCCTGCCTACAAAACGCCCCTGCCCCACATTCTCGGCAGCGACATCGCGGGCGAGGTGGTGGAAGTCGGGTCGGGCGTGCGTGGCTGGGGCAAAGGCGACGAGGTCATCCTCTACCCGATTATCTCCTGCGGCAAGTGCCGATTCTGCAAGATGGGGCGCGAGAATCTGTGCGTGGAGGTGCAGGTGATTGGCGCGCACTGCGCGGGCGGCTACGCCGAGTATATCGTCGTGCCAGAGCGCAACCTGCTGCACAAGCCCGCGAACCTCAGCTTCGAGGAGGCAGCGGCGTTCCCGCTGGTGTTCCTGACGGCGTGGCATATGCTGATGACCCGCGCGCGGCTGCAGCCTGGCGAGTGGGTGCTGGTGATGGGCGGCGGCAGCGGCGTCGGTAGCGCAGCCATCCAAATCGCGAAACTGCGCGGCGCGCTGGTCATCGCCACCGCAGGCAGCGACGCTAAACTGGAACGCTGCCGTGAACTGGGCGCAGACTGCGTAGTCAACCACAACGACCCCGACTGGCACAAGCAAGTACGCGAGGCGACCGAAGGCGAGGGCATCGATGTGGTGTTCGAGCATGTCGGGCAGGCGGTGTTCGACGCTTGCATCAAACTGCTGACCAAAGGCGGGCGACTGGTCACCTGCGGGGCGACCACAGGCGGCGAGGCGCGGTTCGACATCCGCTATGTGTTTAGCCGCGAGCTGGAGATTCACGGAACCTACATCGGCACCCGCGCCGAGCTGGAACAAATCCTGCCCCACATGGTCTACGGACGCCTGCGCCCGATTGTGGACAGTGTGTACGACCTAAAGGACGCCCGCGCGGCGCACGAGAAACTCGAAAGCCGCGACTTTTTCGGCAAAATCGTGCTGCGCGTGCCCTGAGCGGGTACACTACAGGCGATGCGCGTGCGTGAGTCGCGGCGGGTGCGCTGGATTAGCGAGCGGCAGCGCGTCGGCGTCGGGGACGCCCCGCTGAGCGTCTCGGACTACCTGCGCCTGTGCCGCGAGGACGACGAGTACGAACTGCTCGACGGCGTGCTGGTCAGGCGAATGGCGGCGCAACTGCCTCACGAGTGGCTGTTTCAGTGGATGCTGCGGTTGGTCGGCGGCTATGCGGAGGCGCGCGGGCTGGGCGTTGTGCTGGGATCGCGCACACCTGTGCAAATCACGCCCTACCGCGTGCGCCTGCCCGACCTGCTGTTCGTGCGCACGGAGCGGATGCCGATTCTGAACCCCCAAGCGCTTCTGGAGCCGCCCGACTGGGTGATGGAAATCCGTTCGGCAGGCGAGCGCGACTCCGACTGGGTGCGCCTCGAAAGCGATTACCGCACGATTGGCGTGCCCGAAATCTGGATGGTGGACTTGCCCCGCCAGCGCGTGCGCGCCCTGCACCTGCAGGCGGGCGACTACACGGTACAAGAGGCAAGCGCGGGGCTACTGCAGTCAGAGGCGATTGCGGGCTTCGCCGTGCGCCTCGAAGACCTGTTCGCCGAAGCGCGCCCCAAAGTGAGCGACCTCCTCCGAGACCTGCTGGAGGGAACCCGATGACGCCACAACTCAGCATTCGCTGGTTAGACCCGACGGGCGTGGTGATTGAACGCCTGCCCGACAGCGTGCTGGTGCGCATCCGCCTGCCCAACGGCGAGGTGTACGAAGATGTGCAGTTCGCCCGCGCCTTCCCGCTGTCCCACGCCAACGAGTATATCAGCGTGCTGCGCCGCGAGGAGCGCGACAAGTTCGTCGAAATCGGCATGTTCCGCACGCTGGAGGGCATGCCCGACGACTCGCGGCGCATCTTAGACGAGGAGTTAGACCGCCGCTACTTCACGCCCGTCATCGAGAAAATCTACTCGTTGACCGAAGAGTATGGGCAGCACCGCTGGGATGTGATGACCGATCGGGGCAGGCGCGTGTTCTATGTGCGCAACTGGCGCGATAATGTGCATGAACTCTCGCCCGTGCGCTACTTGATTGTGGCAGTGGACGGCAGCCGCTACGAGATTCGCGACCTCGACACGCTGGACGCCAAAAGCCGCGCCCAACTGGAGCGGTTGGGCTAAGAGAACCTGCGATGTTCCCCACGCGCATCATCATCGGGCTGGGTAATCCAGGTGTGCAGTACGCCTCCACGCGGCACAATGTCGGCTTCTGGACGGTGGATGTGCTGGCGCAGCGGCACGGCATCGAGTTGCGCACGCGCCGCTACCACAGTCGGGTCGGCGTCGGCGCGATTGCGGGCGTAGCAGTCGCGCTGGCGCAACCGCAGACCTACATGAACCTCAGCGGGCAGGCGGCGCAGGCGCTGCTGCACGCCTACCGCCTGACGCCTGACCAGATGCTGGTGGTGTTCGACGACATCTGGCTTGCGCCTGGTGTGGTGCGCGTGCGCCCCAAAGGTTCCGCAGGCGGGCACAACGGCATGAAGTCCATCATCGCCGCGCTGGGCACGGAGGCGTTCCCGCGCGTGCGCATCGGGATTGGGCAGCCGCCCGACGGGGTAGACCTCGCCGACTATGTGCTGTCCGCGCCAAGCGTCGCCGAGCGTGAACTGCTGCAAAACGCCGTGCAGCGCGCCGCCGACGCCTGCGAAGCGTGGCTCACGGAACCCATCGAGCAGGTCATGGCGCGTTTCAACGCCGACGCGCCTAAAAGATGAAGTTCATGTTCGCGTCCAGCGAGCGCGCGCGGTAGCTGAACTGGCTATACTGCGGATTCAGGTTCAGCTGCTCGCGGAAGCGGTAGCTCAACACGAACGCCCAGTTGCGCGTGATGCGGTACTGGTAGCCGATGTTGAACATCGTGTCGCGCGAGGGCAGGTAGCCGCGCAAGTCGGTGCGCTGGAACTCGGCGAACAGGCTCTGGTTGCTGGCAATATCGTAGCTCACGCGCGCGATGTAGCCGACAGGCTCTTGGATGAACTCGCCTTGCCCGCCCTGAAAACCCTCGCCCAGAAAACTGCGCGTCTTCATCGCGCTGAAGCTCAGGCTCACCGTCCAGCGACGCAGGGGGCCGATGTCCACCGCGAGGGTCAAAAACTCGTTGCTGGAGTTGCCCGTCGCGGAGAGGAACTGCACCTGTTGGCGCGACCAGCTCGCGCTGAGCGCCAGCCAGTCGCGCGGCAGGTAGCTGACGCCCACCGAGAGCGACTCCTGCGCGCTGTTGGTCTGCAAATCGCCGAGCGAGCGGTTCTGGCTCCACTGCACATCGAGCGAGAGCGCGTCCAGCGGCGTCCACTGCACGGTGAGGTCTTGTCCCTTGCCGCGCACGCCGAAGTAGGTGAACCCGCCAAACAGCGGCGCGCCCGACGAGAAGCCGTTGCCGTCGAAACCGACGCCCCACGGGTTCGAGGGGAAGCCCGAAGTCGGCGGGAAGGGGTCGCCATGTTGACGAGAGCGGAAGTCGGTCGCCCCAAGGTTGCGCGCGCCCGAATCGCTATCACGCCAGCGGTAGGTCAGCTTCAGCGTGGCGAGTGGTTGCCACGAGGCGTCCACCGAGTAGTCGCGCGACTGCGTGCGCACTGCGCCGCTCGGCTGGCGCTGCTGGATGTCGCTCTGGGCGAGCGAGGCGCGTAGGGTCAGCTGCGTGTTCACCGTCCAGTCCACCTGCGAGCGCAGGCTGCGAATGCGATAGAACAGGTTCGTACCGCCGCTTAGCGCGCTGAAGGCGTCCGAATCGGACTGCTCGTAGCCCAGCGAGAAGTTGAGCGCGTCCCAGCGGCGGGCGAGGCTGAGCGAGTCGCGCGTCTGCTCACTGCGGCTGTTCGGGGCGCGCACCTCGTTTGTGTTGCGGCTGAGCGTGAGTTGGAAGCCGTTTGGCGGGGTGTAGCTGTAGGTGAAGTTCTGGATGCGCGTGTCGGTGAAGCTCGCGCTGAAGCTGCTGCTGAGCGGGTTCAGGGCGGCAACGCGCAGGTTGCTGAAACTCGCCTGCAGGTTCGAAATCGCACTGAAGCGGTAGCTGAGGTCGGCTTGGTAGCCGCGCTCGTTGCGGCGGAAGCCGACCGATTCGATGCCGATGAACTCGGCGGGGATGTCGCGGTAGGTCGCGTTCAGCGCGAGGCGTCCGAATTCGAAGCGTCCTGTGGCGTTGTGCGCAATCGCCTCCAGTCGGCTGCCTTGGGCGACGGCGCGGCTCTGCGCGGCGTTCCACACGAGGCTCCCGACGCGCCCCAGCGGGAGCGTCAGGTCGATGCCCATCACCTCGCGGTCGCCGCCAATTGTCGAGCTGGGGTCGGGGCGCGGGGTGTATTCCACCTGAATGATGACCGTCTGGGGCATAAAGCGCGTGAAGTAGAATCGGTAGGGCAGCAGCTCGTCGAAGTAGTAGTCGACGCCTTCGATTTGGGGCGCGCCCGCGACGGTGATAATCACAGGGTTCGCCGCGTCACGCAGGGGCGGGAACTGCAGGTCGTAGGGCGTGCTGGGCGCGCCGAAGCCGTAGAACTGCTCTGTGCGACGGCGCAGCCCCGTGCGCACCGTCGACTTCTGCGAAAGCATCGTAAAGCCCAAGTTGAACCCACCGCCGAGATTCGATTCCCAGCGGAAGCCCTGCAGGCGGCTCGGCGCGGAGTTGAACGCATAGGTCTCGTAGGTCACCACGATGGTGGAGGTGCGCGGGATAATCATTCCGTCGCGGAAGCGCAGGATGCCCCCAAAGTAATCGATGGTGTAGTCGTCGCCGCGCCGTTTCTCGACGCCGTCCACTTGCACGCGCTCGCTGCCGTCCACAATCTGGCTGCCCTGCAGGTAGTAGGGTCCGGGGCTATCGTTGCCCGAAATCGTGATGGTGCGTGCGGCGGCTTTGGTTTCCGAAGTGATGTACCGAAAGCGGTTTCTGCCCCAGTTGGCGGTCGCCGACGCGCCTTTGAGCGTGCGGTTGAACCCCACCAGCGGGTTCGAGCCGCCCAGCGACGCTGTGATGTCGCCCCACTCCAGCGTCAGGTTCGGCGACTCGTAGGTATAGGTAATCCGCGCGTCGTACGGGTTGCGGAAACGGCTGTTCGACCAGCGCCAGTCGAAGCTCAAAAAGCCCAGAAACTTGTTCACGCGGATGGTCAGCTCGGTGTTGTCCGTGACGCGTTTTCCGCCTTGCCCGAAGTAGTTCTGGTCGCGGAAGGCGGTGA
>Ga0308395_1001163_pt1 | contig 17643 bp, 3 predicted proteins | sample Hotspr20SampleP4_FD_202097 | JGI IMG/M metagenome (GOLD analysis project Ga0308395, IMG submission 202097) | Hot spring phototrophic mat microbial communities from Mushroom Spring, Yellowstone National Park, Wyoming, United States - 20050930_P4 ...
GCTTACTAAACCGCCCCATTTTCGCTGTGTAAAGGCATTCTGATACGTCTTGGATTTAGCACATGTCACCGGTTTCAGTGCTCTACCGTGAGCCGAAATTGTTGAAAGACGCGACTGGTGGGGGGGTCGCATTCACGACCTCGAGTTTCAGTGCTCTACCGTGAGCCGAAATTGTTGAAAGCACGCACACCTCCCCAACCGCCCATGCTAGTAACATCGTTTCAGTGCTCTACCGTGAGCCGAAATTGTTGAAAGTCTGCGGATCGCAATTATTTCTCACTCTTTGCATTCTGTTTCAGTGCTCTACCGTGAGCCGAAATTGTTGAAAGTCTGTTCGGTATATCGTATACGTTACCCCACGCGCATGTTTCAGTGCTCTACCGTGAGCCGAAATTGTTGAAAGCCGGTGACGCCAGAGGCTGCATCTGCTGCTCACTGGTTTCAGTGCTCTACCGTGAGCCGAAATTGTTGAAAGGCTCTACGACACGACGCACGTCGTCACCCAACTCCGTTTCAGTGCTCTACCGTGAGCCGAAATTGTTGAAAGTCGCGCGCCACTGATCCAGCGTCAACACCTGACGTCCGTTTCAGTGCTCTACCGTGAGCCGAAATTGTTGAAAGTACACCACCCGCTGTTGCGAGAGTGGCGCGAGCGCGTTTCAGTGCTCTACCGTGAGCCGAAATTGTTGAAAGGTAACAACACTTAAATAACCAAACAACCCACCAACACGTTTCAGTGCTCTACCGTGAGCCGAAATTGTTGAAAGCGGTTCCAGTTCAGTCGCTACCCTCGCTTCCAGATCACGTTTCAGTGCTCTACCGTGAGCCGAAATTGTTGAAAGTGGATGAGAATGGTTCCGTCTTCAGTCTGAAAAACGGTTTCAGTGCTCTACCGTGAGCCGAAATTGTTGAAAGTACATACTACGAAGTGTTCCTCACCGACAGCGACGGTTTCAGTGCTCTACCGTGAGCCGAAATTGTTGAAAGGCGGTCATCAAGTGTGAGAAGCATCTGCACAACGCGGCGGTTTCAGTGCTCTACCGTGAGCCGAAATTGTTGAAAGGCGGAGATGTTCCGAGCACGCGACGAGCTGATGATGTGTTTCAGTGCTCTACCGTGAGCCGAAATTGTTGAAAGGCAGCGCCAGCTTCAGCGATTGCCGCAGCCGCTCGGAGTTTCAGTGCTCTACCGTGAGCCGAAATTGTTGAAAGGGCGGCATCGGTCAGATTACTATACTCGAAAATTTGTTTCAGTGCTCTACCGTGAGCCGAAATTGTTGAAAGAAAAGCCTCGCCCCGCTCCCGCTGCTGACGCGGGAGTTTCAGTGCTCTACCGTGAGCCGAAATTGTTGAAAGCAATTCCGTTTCTGGCTCTAGGCGTAGCTCAACAGTGGTTTCAGTGCTCTACCGTGAGCCGAAATTGTTGAAAGCGCCAATCGCCTTCCGCACCAACCGCGCGATCACCGACGGTTTCAGTGCTCTACCGTGAGCCGAAATTGTTGAAAGCGGGAAGCTTGCCGCTGGTGTCAGTATCGTAAGCGGTTTCAGTGCTCTACCGTGAGCCGAAATTGTTGAAAGCGCCCAAGCTGCTGACGAAAATCATCAACGTCGCCGACCCGTTTCAGTGCTCTACCGTGAGCCGAAATTGTTGAAAGCGCCTGTAAAAATTGCCAAATACTTTCCCACAACAAACCCGTTTCAGTGCTCTACCGTGAGCCGAAATTGTTGAAAGCGCAACTTTGCGCGCAGCATATGCTCAAGCAGCGCGCCGAGTTTCAGTGCTCTACCGTGAGCCGAAATTGTTGAAAGCGCACCGGTTCCTCAATTAAAATAATCCCGCTCGCGGTTTGTTTCAGTGCTCTACCGTGAGCCGAAATTGTTGAAAGCGCCGCTGCGCTACCGACCGTCGCAGCTTCCACCGCCACGTTTCAGTGCTCTACCGTGAGCCGAAATTGTTGAAAGCGCGCGACCGCAGCGCTTCGTCCGGCTCGAAAATCTGGTTTCAGTGCTCTACCGTGAGCCGAAATTGTTGAAAGCGTCAGGGAGTGTTGTGACAACATGTGTCACATCGTACGTTTCAGTGCTCTACCGTGAGCCGAAATTGTTGAAAGCGTTACTTCCTGTGTCTACACTATACCGCGCCCGCGAGTTTCAGTGCTCTACCGTGAGCCGAAATTGTTGAAAGCGGGTGGGCTGATACCCGCGTCGGCTGAAGAGGATTATGTTTCAGTGCTCTACCGTGAGCCGAAATTGTTGAAAGCGCTTGGAAAAAGTAACGCAACGCTTTGCGTTGTATTAAGTTTCAGTGCTCTACCGTGAGCCGAAATTGTTGAAAGTCCGAACAAGTCTGAGAACTGTATCCGCGTACTGACGGTTTCAGTGCTCTACCGTGAGCCGAAATTGTTGAAAGCGTTGCGATGTACGTTTTAGGTGATGAGTTAGAATACGTTTCAGTGCTCTACCGTGAGCCGAAATTGTTGAAAGCCTGTCGCAACTGCTGAAACGCGCGCTTCAAATCGGTTTCAGTGCTCTACCGTGAGCCGAAATTGTTGAAAGCGTGTATCGCGTCGCCCATCAGCGCGGACGGACTGTGTTTCAGTGCTCTACCGTGAGCCGAAATTGTTGAAAGCTCATCTGTTTCTGTTCTACAAAAAGATGAACTTCGGTTTCAGTGCTCTACCGTGAGCCGAAATTGTTGAAAGCCCGACGGTAGCAGTACCAATCCACCATCCGCGACCGTCGTTTCAGTGCTCTACCGTGAGCCGAAATTGTTGAAAGCTACACTGCTAGTATCGTTCACCTACTTGCGCCGTTGTGGTTTCAGTGCTCTACCGTGAGCCGAAATTGTTGAAAGTCAACAAACGTATCTTCAAGAACTTCATCCAAGCAAGTTTCAGTGCTCTACCGTGAGCCGAAATTGTTGAAAGCACCAACCGCGCCGCGCTCGCGGTTGGTATAACAGTCGTTTCAGTGCTCTACCGTGAGCCGAAATTGTTGAAAGCCGGTAATCATCAGCTCGGCAGCGCGCTGTAACAACTCGTTTCAGTGCTCTACCGTGAGCCGAAATTGTTGAAAGCTGAATCAATCTGAACTAGCTGCTGAAATTGCAGCGGTTTCAGTGCTCTACCGTGAGCCGAAATTGTTGAAAGGTATGTGTACGGAATGCCGCAGGCGCGGGTGCATCAGGTTTCAGTGCTCTACCGTGAGCCGAAATTGTTGAAAGCGTATAGACACAGTAAGTAATCAATCAATACCAAGAAGTTTCAGTGCTCTACCGTGAGCCGAAATTGTTGAAAGATGACTTAGACTTCCGCAGCGCGTTCATCGCGCCGGAGTTTCAGTGCTCTACCGTGAGCCGAAATTGTTGAAAGCTCACCGTCTACGCTGCGCTGGTTGGGGCAGCGACGGGTTTCAGTGCTCTACCGTGAGCCGAAATTGTTGAAAGCACGATCCCGTTGCGCTCTTAAGCGCATTTCGGACGGTAGTTTCAGTGCTCTACCGTGAGCCGAAATTGTTGAAAGCACTCGTGTGTTTTCGTGATGAGCGCGTACCACCACAAGTTTCAGTGCTCTACCGTGAGCCGAAATTGTTGAAAGCGTTTTGGTCGGTTTTGAGACGGTGAGACGGGGACGTTTCAGTGCTCTACCGTGAGCCGAAATTGTTGAAAGCGTTCAGCAGGTTGGGGTCGCTACAGGCAAACCGACGTTTCAGTGCTCTACCGTGAGCCGAAATTGTTGAAAGCTGGCGTCTCGTTGCGTCAGCGCGCAACATTCGAGACGGTTTCAGTGCTCTACCGTGAGCCGAAATTGTTGAAAGCTTGCGCAGAAATGCCGTCAGCGTCTTGCGTGTTTGACTGTTTCAGTGCTCTACCGTGAGCCGAAATTGTTGAAAGCAGAAATCAAGTTTGGTGGTGTCTATCTCAACCGTGTGTTTCAGTGCTCTACCGTGAGCCGAAATTGTTGAAAGCCGTACTGCATCAGAAACAACCGCGCCGCCGCGACGGTTTCAGTGCTCTACCGTGAGCCGAAATTGTTGAAAGCACGGGTGCGCAACGGTCGTGCGTGCAAGTGTCGTTGATGTTTCAGTGCTCTACCGTGAGCCGAAATTGTTGAAAGTCAACGAGATACGCGCCTTCCGGCGCCTCGCGCGTGTTTCAGTGCTCTACCGTGAGCCGAAATTGTTGAAAGCGGTTTTGGCGAGATTGTCAAGACCCGTGGGGCAATCGGTTTCAGTGCTCTACCGTGAGCCGAAATTGTTGAAAGCCTGATACCACCAACGCGCCGCGCCTGGCCAGCAACGGTTTCAGTGCTCTACCGTGAGCCGAAATTGTTGAAAGCACGCAATCTCTTCAGTGCCGCAACTTCCGCGCTGCGGTTTCAGTGCTCTACCGTGAGCCGAAATTGTTGAAAGCGCGACAGCCGCGCCCGTCCCGTCGCGTTCTGACGCGCGTTTCAGTGCTCTACCGTGAGCCGAAATTGTTGAAAGGGCGGCTGTTTCAACTAACAATCGTAACGAAGCCGACGTTTCAGTGCTCTACCGTGAGCCGAAATTGTTGAAAGCGAATGAGTTAATAACCAATCAACCCCTACACCGATGGTTTCAGTGCTCTACCGTGAGCCGAAATTGTTGAAAGCTTATGTGATGGTGTGGGAAACCGCGAACGATGAGGTTTCAGTGCTCTACCGTGAGCCGAAATTGTTGAAAGCGTGTTAATGACCTCCCTGGAACCGGTTATTCATCAGTTTCAGTGCTCTACCGTGAGCCGAAATTGTTGAAAGCGGCAGATGACAGCGAAAACACCATCGAGACTCTCGCGGTTTCAGTGCTCTACCGTGAGCCGAAATTGTTGAAAGCGTCGGGATGAGTACAGTAGAGGCGCTGCGGCTGGTCGTTTCAGTGCTCTACCGTGAGCCGAAATTGTTGAAAGCTTGGTGATTTTTGGCAGCTTCGACGCGACCGATCTCGAGTTTCAGTGCTCTACCGTGAGCCGAAATTGTTGAAAGGGTACAGCGCGCGCTGGCCCCGACGCGCGGCGAGCGTTTCAGTGCTCTACCGTGAGCCGAAATTGTTGAAAGCCTTAATTTCTCTGACCCCTCCCCACCCCTGCACGTTCGTTTCAGTGCTCTACCGTGAGCCGAAATTGTTGAAAGCCGACTTCCCTGACCGTCGCCACCTGTGAGCCACCGGGTTTCAGTGCTCTACCGTGAGCCGAAATTGTTGAAAGACACCCACCACCACCCTAACCCATCCTGATAAACCCGTTTCAGTGCTCTACCGTGAGCCGAAATTGTTGAAAGCCTTACACCTGCGACCGTTGCGCGCGCGCTGGTTGCGGTTTCAGTGCTCTACCGTGAGCCGAAATTGTTGAAAGCCCTTCCGCTAACATCAGCCGCGCCAGCGCGCCGGTGTGTTTCAGTGCTCTACCGTGAGCCGAAATTGTTGAAAGCAGCGGGCGGCTTTGTTGAACGCATCAAGCTTCGCCGCGGTTTCAGTGCTCTACCGTGAGCCGAAATTGTTGAAAGCCTGCCGCAACCCTCACACGATGACCGCTCCACACGGTTTCAGTGCTCTACCGTGAGCCGAAATTGTTGAAAGCTGTGTAATTCGCGCACCTGTATATATTGCAAAAAATGTTTCAGTGCTCTACCGTGAGCCGAAATTGTTGAAAGCTAAGACAACCACCAACACCTCGCCGTCATTTTGGCGGTTTCAGTGCTCTACCGTGAGCCGAAATTGTTGAAAGCACGTTTGTGCTGTTCAAAGAAGCAAAAAAGAGACCAGCGTTTCAGTGCTCTACCGTGAGCCGAAATTGTTGAAAGCCGGGGTTGGGGTTGGGAGGGATGGCGTTGGGGTTGGGTTTCAGTGCTCTACCGTGAGCCGAAATTGTTGAAAGCCTCACCGTAGCCACCGGCGGGTGGTAGAAGCATCTGGTTTCAGTGCTCTACCGTGAGCCGAAATTGTTGAAAGCGGCAGATGACAGCGAAAACACCATCGAGACTCTCGCGGTTTCAGTGCTCTACCGTGAGCCGAAATTGTTGAAAGCGATTTGCGCTTTGGAATTGGTCAAAGATCGTATTCGGTTTCAGTGCTCTACCGTGAGCCGAAATTGTTGAAAGCCCGGCGCGGGTTGTTCTGGCGACAGAAAAACCCCGCGTTTCAGTGCTCTACCGTGAGCCGAAATTGTTGAAAGCTACAGAGATTCTTTCATTTGCAAAAAACACTTGGAAGTTTCAGTGCTCTACCGTGAGCCGAAATTGTTGAAAGCGTGGCGTAAGCTCGCGCCGAACCAACCAACCCGCGGTTTCAGTGCTCTACCGTGAGCCGAAATTGTTGAAAGCGTACCCCGTCGCGTATCTGCTATCTGCGCGACCGGCGCGGTTTCAGTGCTCTACCGTGAGCCGAAATTGTTGAAAGCCTAGTTGCGCGCATCTACTCTTTTATTGCTTTTTAGTTTCAGTGCTCTACCGTGAGCCGAAATTGTTGAAAGCAGTTGCGCGCATACATTCTGCTACCGTGCATGTAACAGTTTCAGTGCTCTACCGTGAGCCGAAATTGTTGAAAGCTTCCACCAAATACGCGCCTTTCGGCGCCTCGCGCGTGTTTCAGTGCTCTACCGTGAGCCGAAATTGTTGAAAGCTTGACGGCGACCTTCAAGTGATGTAATTGCTGTTGTTGGTTTCAGTGCTCTACCGTGAGCCGAAATTGTTGAAAGCATCTGTTTTAATGTCATTTACAACCTCCAAAAGTGTGTTTCAGTGCTCTACCGTGAGCCGAAATTGTTGAAAGCACCAGCCCGCGCCCGTCACCGCTCGCGGTGCCGCTGTTTCAGTGCTCTACCGTGAGCCGAAATTGTTGAAAGCCGTTTACGACCGCGAGACCCGCGATTACCGCGTGGAGGTTTCAGTGCTCTACCGTGAGCCGAAATTGTTGAAAGCGCTTTGACGCCACCACCGCGCGGATGGCGTCAACGAGGTTTCAGTGCTCTACCGTGAGCCGAAATTGTTGAAAGCTCTGACAAGCCGCAACACTGTATCCGCGTAGGCACGCGTTTCAGTGCTCTACCGTGAGCCGAAATTGTTGAAAGTCCGGGCTAACGCTGAGCATCAGCCGGTCTTTGGCGGTTTCAGTGCTCTACCGTGAGCCGAAATTGTTGAAAGTCATCGATCTCCCACACCGCCTTTGTTGCGCGTGTCGGTTTCAGTGCTCTACCGTGAGCCGAAATTGTTGAAAGCCGTCATTCGTAATATCGAGATCGATCTGTGTCTATAGTTTCAGTGCTCTACCGTGAGCCGAAATTGTTGAAAGCGGAGGTGATCAATGATGTGGCAAACCGCGCCAGGCGGTTTCAGTGCTCTACCGTGAGCCGAAATTGTTGAAAGCGAATTATACCCACTACCGACCATAAACCCCGCGCCGACGTTTCAGTGCTCTACCGTGAGCCGAAATTGTTGAAAGCCAGAAAAAGTAGCTCTCGCCCGACCCGCCGGAACGTCGTTTCAGTGCTCTACCGTGAGCCGAAATTGTTGAAAGCCTGGGCGTCGGTGGTGGATGCGGCAGAGGCAGCGCGTTTCAGTGCTCTACCGTGAGCCGAAATTGTTGAAAGCCGAGGGCAGCGGGTCAAACAGACCGGCCCGCTGCCGTTTCAGTGCTCTACCGTGAGCCGAAATTGTTGAAAGCAGTGGAACGCCGACCTCCTCCGCCGCGACGCGCGAGTTTCAGTGCTCTACCGTGAGCCGAAATTGTTGAAAGGCGTTGCTGGATTGTCGTTTCAAGAGACAGTGCAAACGAGTTTCAGTGCTCTACCGTGAGCCGAAATTGTTGAAAGCGCGCTACCGGATCATCGTGCTGGAAGATGGACGGGGTTTCAGTGCTCTACCGTGAGCCGAAATTGTTGAAAGCGTGCTACACGTCGCTCAGCTCGCTCTCGATCAATCGTTTCAGTGCTCTACCGTGAGCCGAAATTGTTGAAAGCCGGTGACTACCCGCAGGCGTACTACATCGATATCCGTGTTTCAGTGCTCTACCGTGAGCCGAAATTGTTGAAAGCATGCGATTCTTACCCGATGCCCAGACCACACACGCTCGTTTCAGTGCTCTACCGTGAGCCGAAATTGTTGAAAGTCCTTGCGCTACCTACTGCTCCGGCGCGGGCGCAATTGCGTTTCAGTGCTCTACCGTGAGCCGAAATTGTTGAAAGCCCCCAGCGCCTACCACCACTGTTTCAGCACGATGACCGTTTCAGTGCTCTACCGTGAGCCGAAATTGTTGAAAGTCAACCAGAATGCGAATGAGCGCATGCCCGTCCGCGTGTTTCAGTGCTCTACCGTGAGCCGAAATTGTTGAAAGCCACGTCGTTACCCAGCTCCCGGATCCGCTCCGGCAGTTTCAGTGCTCTACCGTGAGCCGAAATTGTTGAAAGCGACGCCCGCACAACCGGTGCGCGCGCGCTGGTTGCGGTTTCAGTGCTCTACCGTGAGCCGAAATTGTTGAAAGCCGCTGCCGCGAGCGGCATCAATACGTTTACAAGCTGTTTCAGTGCTCTACCGTGAGCCGAAATTGTTGAAAGCCTCATCTACTACGAGCCAGCCGCGATCTGAACGAACGTTTCAGTGCTCTACCGTGAGCCGAAATTGTTGAAAGCCAGACCGGCCCGCTGCCAAGTTTCGACGAGAGCAGGTTTCAGTGCTCTACCGTGAGCCGAAATTGTTGAAAGCTGGTGGCATACGCCCGCGCACCGCCGACTAACCCGCGGTTTCAGTGCTCTACCGTGAGCCGAAATTGTTGAAAGCCAGTGCAAAAAGCATAAACCCTCCTACACAAACGAAGCGTTTCAGTGCTCTACCGTGAGCCGAAATTGTTGAAAGCTGTGGTATACTGTGAGTGTGATGAGGAAAAGAGTAAGTTTCAGTGCTCTACCGTGAGCCGAAATTGTTGAAAGCTTGTGCGGTGTAGGAAAATACACAACCCCGCCGACACGTTTCAGTGCTCTACCGTGAGCCGAAATTGTTGAAAGCTGGGTTGTACGTTAACGGAACACTGTCAGACCCGCGGCAGTTTCAGTGCTCTACCGTGAGCCGAAATTGTTGAAAGCCGCGCTGCGGAAGTCTAAATCGTCACCCTCACCACGAGTTTCAGTGCTCTACCGTGAGCCGAAATTGTTGAAAGCTTTATAGCGTCAATAAGGTTGTTTTCTATGCTTGGTTTCAGTGCTCTACCGTGAGCCGAAATTGTTGAAAGCGCGTTCCACTCAGCGCTTGCGGGCGCGTCGCAGCTGTTTCAGTGCTCTACCGTGAGCCGAAATTGTTGAAAGCCTTAAGGATGGCGCGAATGATGAGGTAGATCGTGAGGCGTTTCAGTGCTCTACCGTGAGCCGAAATTGTTGAAAGCTTAGGATACGCATTTATCCCTCCTTTTCACAAAGGTTTCAGTGCTCTACCGTGAGCCGAAATTGTTGAAAGCTGTTTCAACCCGGCCCGGATAGGCCTCGGTCAGCAGCGTTTCAGTGCTCTACCGTGAGCCGAAATTGTTGAAAGCTAATCTCACCGTTTTTGGTTCGGTAAATCCAGAACGGTTTCAGTGCTCTACCGTGAGCCGAAATTGTTGAAAGCACGAGTACTATAGCGCCAATCGTCATTTTCCGTCGCGTTTCAGTGCTCTACCGTGAGCCGAAATTGTTGAAAGCGCGCCAGACCGATGGAGGTACCGCCGTAAAAATAGGTTTCAGTGCTCTACCGTGAGCCGAAATTGTTGAAAGGCAGTGACGGGTTCACAACGATCAGCGTCAGGTACCGTTTCAGTGCTCTACCGTGAGCCGAAATTGTTGAAAGCTTATGTCGCGAAGCTGCGCTTCGCGTGGCTTGCGCGGTTTCAGTGCTCTACCGTGAGCCGAAATTGTTGAAAGCTTATACACCATAAACTGGGATAATCAACCGTCGATAATGTTTCAGTGCTCTACCGTGAGCCGAAATTGTTGAAAGCCCTATATTTCTTATTTATATAGACTGTTGCGACACGTTTCAGTGCTCTACCGTGAGCCGAAATTGTTGAAAGCCGAACAGAAAGCCTTCCGGCGCGACGAACGCGCTGGTTTCAGTGCTCTACCGTGAGCCGAAATTGTTGAAAGCTTCCAGTTCCCTTCGCGGAACGGATGACGATGATGCGGTTTCAGTGCTCTACCGTGAGCCGAAATTGTTGAAAGCGAAAGGGGGTTAATATGGAAACAATTCGCGTTTGGGAGTTTCAGTGCTCTACCGTGAGCCGAAATTGTTGAAAGCAGCGGGCGGCTTTGCGAAAAGCGTCAAGCTTCGCTGCGGTTTCAGTGCTCTACCGTGAGCCGAAATTGTTGAAAGCCTATCCGTTCTTCTGTTGTAATTTTTGTGTAGCGTTCGTTTCAGTGCTCTACCGTGAGCCGAAATTGTTGAAAGCGTCGGTCGGGTTGGTACAACGTTCGATCAAAGCGCGTTTCAGTGCTCTACCGTGAGCCGAAATTGTTGAAAGCCCTTCCAGTAACCGAGCATCAACCGGTCGAACCCAATGTTTCAGTGCTCTACCGTGAGCCGAAATTGTTGAAAGCTTCTCAACACACCGAGTTCCTTTCCTTGAAACTCGAGTTTCAGTGCTCTACCGTGAGCCGAAATTGTTGAAAGCGGGTGTGTTTCGTCTACAAACGTCTGTTGCTAAGGTGGTTTCAGTGCTCTACCGTGAGCCGAAATTGTTGAAAGCCTCGTCAATGTGTTCCGTCCATGAGCCGAGCTGTTCAGGTTTCAGTGCTCTACCGTGAGCCGAAATTGTTGAAAGCCCCTCATGCACAAAAACGCCTGCTCGCAAGTGCAAGCGTTTCAGTGCTCTACCGTGAGCCGAAATTGTTGAAAGCCCTCCGAGTGCGCGTGTGCCGACAACCCTCCTTAGCGCCGTTTCAGTGCTCTACCGTGAGCCGAAATTGTTGAAAGCGCTGGGATTGGCGCGCAGCTCCACGTCTGGGTCACGGAGTTTCAGTGCTCTACCGTGAGCCGAAATTGTTGAAAGCACTTCGCTCCAACCGCCAGCGTACTCCGCTGGCGCCCGGTTTCAGTGCTCTACCGTGAGCCGAAATTGTTGAAAGCTCTGCGAGCCGATACGCGAGTGTGATAAACAGCTCACGAGTTTCAGTGCTCTACCGTGAGCCGAAATTGTTGAAAGCCGCTACGACGTTGAGCCGCGAGCGCTCGCGTCGCAGGTTTCAGTGCTCTACCGTGAGCCGAAATTGTTGAAAGCCCAGCACCGTAATAGATCACGGTGCACGATTCGGGGTTTCAGTGCTCTACCGTGAGCCGAAATTGTTGAAAGCCGATGCGAATCTTAAGCATCGCAAAGTTCGCGCTGTGTTTCAGTGCTCTACCGTGAGCCGAAATTGTTGAAAGCTTCACCCGTCGCCCGCTCGTCGCGCCGCGTCGCGTGTTTCAGTGCTCTACCGTGAGCCGAAATTGTTGAAAGGAGTTGATGACGAGTACCGGCTCGGCGGTGCCGAACTGTTTCAGTGCTCTACCGTGAGCCGAAATTGTTGAAAGCAGACGAAGCCGCAGAACGCGGATTTATAGCAGTTTTATGTTTCAGTGCTCTACCGTGAGCCGAAATTGTTGAAAGCGCGTTTTTTGCGAAAGAAAGCAGTTTTGGTCGTCGGTTTCAGTGCTCTACCGTGAGCCGAAATTGTTGAAAGCATTTGACAAACATTTGAGCGATATGCTATGATAGAAGGTTTCAGTGCTCTACCGTGAGCCGAAATTGTTGAAAGCCACAAAGTGCCAATTCTTTGCTCCCTTCCAGATTTGCCGTTTCAGTGCTCTACCGTGAGCCGAAATTGTTGAAAGCCAAAGTGCCAATTCTTTGCTCCCTTCCAGATTTGCCGTTTCAGTGCTCTACCGTGAGCCGAAATTGTTGAAAGCGTGAAGGGGGAGGGGATGTTACACCCCGTTACCGCGCGTTTCAGTGCTCTACCGTGAGCCGAAATTGTTGAAAGCCGCTCTACGCGATGAGCGACGAGACCGCTCCAGACTGTTTCAGTGCTCTACCGTGAGCCGAAATTGTTGAAAGCTCAACAGAACTGTTGAGCGACGCGCCCCAGGCGCTGGGTTTCAGTGCTCTACCGTGAGCCGAAATTGTTGAAAGCTTGGCGGGCGGAAGTCGATCTCTTTTTCCTCGACGGTTTCAGTGCTCTACCGTGAGCCGAAATTGTTGAAAGCGCAAGTGAGTTGTATATTCGTTCGCAGCGTCGCGCGTTTCAGTGCTCTACCGTGAGCCGAAATTGTTGAAAGCTCTGTATCTAGTAGTCTCGTTTTAGAAAACTTTAACGCGTTTCAGTGCTCTACCGTGAGCCGAAATTGTTGAAAGCTGATGATGAGCTTCCCCCACTTCGCGTTGCGAAGTGTTTCAGTGCTCTACCGTGAGCCGAAATTGTTGAAAGCATCGCGCAGACTGCTGCGCTGTTGTTGTATCCAGAAGTTTCAGTGCTCTACCGTGAGCCGAAATTGTTGAAAGCGAGACGGTAGTGACTTTGTCTCTATCGAGTTTCGGTTTCAGTGCTCTACCGTGAGCCGAAATTGTTGAAAGCCTAAATAACACACAACTTCGACCCCTACACCGCGTGTTTCAGTGCTCTACCGTGAGCCGAAATTGTTGAAAGCTCCTTTCTAGTTTATTTACACGCAGCACCTCCTTGACGTTTCAGTGCTCTACCGTGAGCCGAAATTGTTGAAAGCTTGATCTCAGCGATAATCTCAAGCGCGCGGCGGACTGTTTCAGTGCTCTACCGTGAGCCGAAATTGTTGAAAGCCGGTAGTCGCCTAACGCGCGTAGCCGAAGCAGTCAAGTTTCAGTGCTCTACCGTGAGCCGAAATTGTTGAAAGCGAGTTATTGGGTTACGTCAAACTGATTTTGGATACGTTGTTTCAGTGCTCTACCGTGAGCCGAAATTGTTGAAAGCTTGCGGAATATGTCTTATCGTTTGGTAATCAAGTAGGAGTTTCAGTGCTCTACCGTGAGCCGAAATTGTTGAAAGCTGCTCGCTTTGTGCATCTCCGCGCTGGTCGGCGCTGGTTTCAGTGCTCTACCGTGAGCCGAAATTGTTGAAAGCGTCGCCGTAGCCGCCGGCTGGTGGTAAGAGCATTCGGTTTCAGTGCTCTACCGTGAGCCGAAATTGTTGAAAGCCCGCATGGTCAACGTCTGCAATCAGCCGTGACTCACCGGTTTCAGTGCTCTACCGTGAGCCGAAATTGTTGAAAGCAGGCTATGCGCGGCGGTTAGTTTAATCGCTGTAAGTTTCAGTGCTCTACCGTGAGCCGAAATTGTTGAAAGCGGTGTATACCAGTTCGACTTGGTATATACTCACCATACGTTTCAGTGCTCTACCGTGAGCCGAAATTGTTGAAAGTCATTACGCTCACTTATCCTCATTTTCCTGATGCTGAGTTTCAGTGCTCTACCGTGAGCCGAAATTGTTGAAAGCGTGTGTCTGCGTAAACATGCCGTTTCGTTCCGTTGGTTTCAGTGCTCTACCGTGAGCCGAAATTGTTGAAAGCTTGGCGGGCGGAAGTCGATCTCTTTTTCCTCGACGGTTTCAGTGCTCTACCGTGAGCCGAAATTGTTGAAAGTTCCCACAGCTCGCTTGGACTGTCTTTGTGATTGGCGTTTCAGTGCTCTACCGTGAGCCGAAATTGTTGAAAGCCGCCGAGTTCACAACCGTCCATCGCCGCGAGACAAGCCGTTTCAGTGCTCTACCGTGAGCCGAAATTGTTGAAAGCTTGAGGCAGTTGGTGAGCGGTATCCGCAATGCGTTCGTTTCAGTGCTCTACCGTGAGCCGAAATTGTTGAAAGCCGTCATGTCCGTGCACAAGTCGCTCACAGCGTTTTGTTTCAGTGCTCTACCGTGAGCCGAAATTGTTGAAAGCTCGACAATCGCATCTACAGCGCGCGCGACATTGCGCGTTTCAGTGCTCTACCGTGAGCCGAAATTGTTGAAAGCCGTTGTTTGCGTTTGAGCCGATCAAGCTCGTAGTACGTGGTTTCAGTGCTCTACCGTGAGCCGAAATTGTTGAAAGCCTGGATCATCGGCACGGTCAGCGTGTCGCATCCAGGTTTCAGTGCTCTACCGTGAGCCGAAATTGTTGAAAGCTGGTTCCGCACTATAGATTACTGGACGATCTATCGTGTTTCAGTGCTCTACCGTGAGCCGAAATTGTTGAAAGCATTTTCCAACACCTGCAACGCGCCACGCAAGTTGAGTTTCAGTGCTCTACCGTGAGCCGAAATTGTTGAAAGCGAGCAGTGTCTGCACAACGCGGTGCGGGTTGGAGGGTTTCAGTGCTCTACCGTGAGCCGAAATTGTTGAAAGCACGTTGCTGTACGTCGCCAACGGGCAATCGTTGGTCTAGTTTCAGTGCTCTACCGTGAGCCGAAATTGTTGAAAGCCTATTTTTGATGCTTTCCAAAACGCAAACCCGCGCTTGTTTCAGTGCTCTACCGTGAGCCGAAATTGTTGAAAGCCTGGACGTATGATTGGGAAAAACATCAAAAACCAGGTTTCAGTGCTCTACCGTGAGCCGAAATTGTTGAAAGCTCGGCTTTCGGTTTCGGAATGAGGATTGGGCGCGGGGTTTCAGTGCTCTACCGTGAGCCGAAATTGTTGAAAGCGCAGTGTTGTGACGCTTGACAAACCGCGAGTTGCGGTTTCAGTGCTCTACCGTGAGCCGAAATTGTTGAAAGCCGGAAAGCAGAGCTGACAGAGCGGTACGGGATCGAGTTTCAGTGCTCTACCGTGAGCCGAAATTGTTGAAAGCGCAAGTGAGTTGTACATTCGTTCGCAGCGTCGCGCGTTTCAGTGCTCTACCGTGAGCCGAAATTGTTGAAAGCTCTGGCCGTCCCGCGTCTCCAACGCCTCGCGCAAGCGGTTTCAGTGCTCTACCGTGAGCCGAAATTGTTGAAAGTTGCTAGTCCCACCAACCGCAGCGCATCCACGGTGTGTTTCAGTGCTCTACCGTGAGCCGAAATTGTTGAAAGCCTCACTTCCCTCCCCCTCTGCCAAGTCGCAGCATCTCGGTTTCAGTGCTCTACCGTGAGCCGAAATTGTTGAAAGCAATTTGCTTGGAACGCAGTGAAGATTGCAACAGAAAGTTTCAGTGCTCTACCGTGAGCCGAAATTGTTGAAAGCCGAAGAATTGGCACTTTGTGAAACCACAACACAAAGGTTTCAGTGCTCTACCGTGAGCCGAAATTGTTGAAAGCTTCCGGCGCAGGCCAGCTCGGTGCAGCGCTGATTAACGTTTCAGTGCTCTACCGTGAGCCGAAATTGTTGAAAGCTTCATAATCAAGATCACCTCTCAGCGCCCACGTCTTAGTTTCAGTGCTCTACCGTGAGCCGAAATTGTTGAAAGCCCGTACCCGCAACCATCCTCAACAACAACCGGTTGCACGTTTCAGTGCTCTACCGTGAGCCGAAATTGTTGAAAGCATCAACAAAAGGGATATTGATAGTAAGATTAACCGAGTTTCAGTGCTCTACCGTGAGCCGAAATTGTTGAAAGCCAGGAGTCGTCGTCGTCCCCACGCGCGGATGCCGCGGTTTCAGTGCTCTACCGTGAGCCGAAATTGTTGAAAGCGGGAATGAAGAAATGTGTTTTGTAAGCTGAACAACGGAGTTTCAGTGCTCTACCGTGAGCCGAAATTGTTGAAAGCATCTGTGCTCTTTCGTTTTATTTGCTAACTATGCCGCTGTTTCAGTGCTCTACCGTGAGCCGAAATTGTTGAAAGCACCCCAACCCCAAGTGTATGTCCGTGACCGGAGTCGTTTCAGTGCTCTACCGTGAGCCGAAATTGTTGAAAGCCCCACCGCTGCGACATCCGCGAGATAGCCATCCTCCGTTTCAGTGCTCTACCGTGAGCCGAAATTGTTGAAAGCCTCATGGTTTTTCTCCTTCCCCCCCCTACCGATCGATGTTTCAGTGCTCTACCGTGAGCCGAAATTGTTGAAAGCTTGTGTAACAAGCCTTATTAAGCTGCACTGCAATCGTTTCAGTGCTCTACCGTGAGCCGAAATTGTTGAAAGCACGACCTTAAGCGCTTGCGTCGCAGAGCGCGTACATGTTTCAGTGCTCTACCGTGAGCCGAAATTGTTGAAAGCTTTACCATCCAAGCATCTGGTAGCATCTGCAAGCATAGTTTCAGTGCTCTACCGTGAGCCGAAATTGTTGAAAGCAGCGGCCCTGCCGCTCTCCCTAGGGTCATAATAGCGGTTTCAGTGCTCTACCGTGAGCCGAAATTGTTGAAAGATGCTTGGATGGTAAAACAACACAAGGAAAATGTCAAGTTTCAGTGCTCTACCGTGAGCCGAAATTGTTGAAAGCTCGAACGAGAGTACGCGGTCTATACTAAGATTAACCGTTTCAGTGCTCTACCGTGAGCCGAAATTGTTGAAAGCTTGGTAGGCATTGTTGTCCGATGTAAAACGCATTTTCCTGTTTCAGTGCTCTACCGTGAGCCGAAATTGTTGAAAGAACGTTTTCGCTGTGAGGCTACACGTACTGTACGCGGTTTCAGTGCTCTACCGTGAGCCGAAATTGTTGAAAGCCAATGTCGCGCGAGCTGTAGATGCGACCGTCAACGACGTTTCAGTGCTCTACCGTGAGCCGAAATTGTTGAAAGCGTGATCTTGATTATGAAGCAATCGCAGTACAAAGTTGGTTTCAGTGCTCTACCGTGAGCCGAAATTGTTGAAAGCCAATCTTTGACCGCACCGACCACTCGCGTGCGCCGAGTTTCAGTGCTCTACCGTGAGCCGAAATTGTTGAAAGCCTCCTACCTTCAACACGTCTTCAATAACTTCGCGCAGTTTCAGTGCTCTACCGTGAGCCGAAATTGTTGAAAGCTCAGCCGTCACAACAACGATGTTTTCTTTATTTATACGGTTTCAGTGCTCTACCGTGAGCCGAAATTGTTGAAAGCGTAGCAACAGTGTTGTTTGCCCGAACCCCTACACCTTCGGTTTCAGTGCTCTACCGTGAGCCGAAATTGTTGAAAGCCGCTACAAGATCGTCTTGAGGATGGCGCGGATGATCGTTTCAGTGCTCTACCGTGAGCCGAAATTGTTGAAAGCAACTTGTGTTGGTTGGGTCATTGGTGTGCAAGCGTCGTTTCAGTGCTCTACCGTGAGCCGAAATTGTTGAAAGCTTGACCGCAGCGCGCTGACGATCCGCGACGCTGCGAGTTTCAGTGCTCTACCGTGAGCCGAAATTGTTGAAAGCCGATCTACGCAAGCTGGGCTGCGGGTGTTGAAGACGTTTCAGTGCTCTACCGTGAGCCGAAATTGTTGAAAGCCGCAGCAAGCGTTGGAGGCGATGACAGAGTTGGCCAAGTTTCAGTGCTCTACCGTGAGCCGAAATTGTTGAAAGCTTAGACTTTCCGCCCGCAGAATTAGAAATTATGGCGAGTTTCAGTGCTCTACCGTGAGCCGAAATTGTTGAAAGCGCGTGCCCGCGACCGGAATATGCCTCATCATTTATGATGGTTTCAGTGCTCTACCGTGAGCCGAAATTGTTGAAAGCTTTAACGCAGCGGTCGAGACGTTGCAGATTACACTGGTTTCAGTGCTCTACCGTGAGCCGAAATTGTTGAAAGC
>Ga0308395_1001169_pt1 | contig 17607 bp, 9 predicted proteins | sample Hotspr20SampleP4_FD_202097 | JGI IMG/M metagenome (GOLD analysis project Ga0308395, IMG submission 202097) | Hot spring phototrophic mat microbial communities from Mushroom Spring, Yellowstone National Park, Wyoming, United States - 20050930_P4 ...
GTGCTCATCTACGATTTCTTCTTCACCTCGGCCAGCATCACAGGCGATGGCATGAGCCCAACCTTGCGCGCTGGCCAGCAGGTGTTGATCAGCCGGCTGCCCTACCGCCTGGCCGAGCCTCGGCGGGGTGACATCGTGGCGGTGGCCAGCGCGCAGAACCTACGGCTGTATCGCGTGATTGGGCTACCCTATGAGCGAGTCATCATTCGTGGGGGCCAGGTGATCGTCAATGGCCGACTGCTCCAGGAAGCCTATCTGCCTGAGCTACGTTCGGGGTCTATTCAGGACATGACAAGCGACCCAGAGTATCGCATTAGTCCAGATACCTACCTGCTGCTCAACGACAATCGGGCCAACCAAGATGACAGCCGCACCTTCGGCCTGGTCATGCGAGACGCGATCATCGGACGCGCTTGGCTGATCTACTGGCCGCCAGAGGACGTCGCTTTCGTCAGCCATGTCAGACCGGCGTTGAGCAGGCCGTGAATAGGTGCGTTCACCAACAGGGGCATCTTCCACAAGCGATGCTGCCAGCAAAGGCAAATCTATAGCGAGTGGGCGACGGCAGTGCCGTTGCCCACCCAAGGTTTTGCCCCTGGCTGTGAATGCACCCCCGTGAATTGTTAGCGAGCCACGCCTATACAATCTAGGCTATGGCGAAGACCTACCCGGACGTGCGCGACTCCATCCTGGAGACGATTGGTGAAACGCCGCTGGTGCGCTTGCGCAAAGTAACGCGCGGGGTGGAGCCCGAGGTGCTGGCCAAGGTGGAGTTCTTCAACCCCGGTGGATCGGTCAAAGATCGAATCGGGATTTCGATCATCGAAGAAGCCGAACGGAGTGGCCGGCTGAAGCCCGGCGGCACCATCGTCGAAGCTACCAGCGGCAACACTGGCGTCGGCCTGGCCATCGCTGCCGCCGTCAAGGGCTATAAGTGCGTCTTCGTGATGCCCGATAAGATGAGCGATGAGAAGATCCGCACCCTGCGCGCCTTCGGCGCCAAGGTCGTCATCACGCCGACGGCCGTGGATAAAGACGACCCCCGCAGTTACTACAAGGTAGCCGAGCGCCTGGTGCGCGAGACGCCCAACGCCATTCTGGGTAACCAGTATCACAACCCTGCCAATCCTGCAATTCACTATGCCACAACCGGCCCTGAGATCTGGGAGCAAACCGGCGGGCAGATCGATGTCTTCGTCGCTGGCATGGGCACCGGCGGCACGATCACCGGCGTGGCGCGCTACCTGCGCGAGCGCAAACCCGACATCAAGATCGTCGGCGTGGACGTGGTCGGGTCGCTGCTGTTGGACACATGGCGCAATGGGCGCGTCCCCGAGAACCCGATCCTCAAGACCTACAAACTGGAAGGCATCGGCGAGGACTTCATCCCCAGCACCCTGGATTTAAGCCTGTGCAACCTCGTGGTTCAGGTGAACGACCGCGAGTCGTTTCTGATGGCCCGCCGCATCGTGCGAGAGGAAGGCATCTTCGTCGGCGGCTCGTGCGGCGCCGCTGTAGCCGGCGCGTTGAAGGCTATCCCACAGCTCAACCTCACCGCCGACCACACTGTTGTGGTCCTACTACCCGACAGCGGCACACGCTATCTAACCAAGTTCTTCGACGACAACTGGATGCGCGAGAACGGCTTCCTGAACACTGACTGGTCCCAGGGTACGGTGGGCGACTTCATCCAGGCCAGCCCGCTCCGACCGGTCGTCACTGCCACCCCGAACGAGGCACTCGGCACTGTGATCAAGCGCATGAAGCAGGGCGACTTCTCACAGTTGCCAGTTGTTAACGAAGATGGCACGCTCCAAGGCATAGTGAGCGAGAGCGACATCCTGAGCTATATGCTGGATCATCCTCACGCCGCGATCAACACAACCGCGATTAACCCACTGATCCGCGAAGCAGCAACCGTGGACGAGAGCACGCCGCTGAATACGCTCAGCGACATCTTGCAAAAAGCCAAGGCTGCTGTGTTGGTGGACGAACGCCGTCGCGTGCACGGCGTGATCACCATGATGGACGTGATCGACTTTCTGGCTGCGTGAGCGATGCCGACGGTTCACGCATGGCGCTCCGTGCTCTTCGCTACATGGCTGGCGGTCTGTCTATGTGTCGGTAGTGCCTCGGCCGCGCCCTATCGAGAGGACTCAGAGGTGTTCATCCTACGGGTAGTCGTTCGCACGCCGGCGGCGATCGCCCGGCTCACCGAAGGGCGCTATGACGTGCTCGAAGCGCGCGACGGCGACGCCTTATTCGTGCTGGGCGATCGCGCCGTCCTCCAGTCGCTGAGGGGAGAGGGATTCGAGGTATCAATCCATGCCCGTCTGCCGAACCAGCAGACGGCTTTCGCGCCGTTCAGCTACTTCGGCGGCTATCGCACAGTTGCCGAGCATTACGCCCACATGAACGCCATCGCTGACATGTATCCCGAACTGGCTCTGGTTGTGGACTACGGGGACTCGTGGCGCAAGATCAACAGCCGGCCTGATGGCCACGATCTGCTGGCTATCTGCATCACCAAGCGGCGCCCAAACGACTGCCAGCTCACCCCCAACACCGACAAGCCACGCTTCCTGCTGATCGCAGCGATCCACGCCCGCGAGCTGAGCACCAGCGAGATGGCCTGGCGCTGGATAGACGAGCTGGTGAATCACTACGGACAGAACCCCGACATCACCTGGTTGCTGGACTATCACGAGATGTGGGTGATCCCGGTGGCCAATCCGGACGGGAGACACCTGGTGGAGCAAGGGGGCAGCGCGCCCTACCTCCAGCGCAAGAATATGAATGACTCAGGCGGGACATGCCCGCCGCCGGGCGAGCCGAACTATGCTTACTTTCAGCCTGGCGTTGACCTAAATCGCAACGCCTCGTTTAAGTGGGGAGGAGCCGGCAGTAGCAACGCCCCTTGTGATCAGACGTATCGCGGCACAGGAGCAGCCTCGGAGCCTGAACAGCTCGCCTTGGAGACGCTCATGACGCAGTTGTTCGCCGACGCGCGCGGCCCACTGGACAGCGACGCTGCGCCGATCACTACTACTGGCGTAATGCTCACGCTGCATAGCTTTAGCGATCTCATCTTGCTGCCCTGGGGCTGGACGAATTGCAGTGGACCTTGCCCACCTAGCCAGCGCGCGCCAAACGACGCCGGCTTGCGCGCGTTCGCCTTTCGCATGAGCTATTACAACGGCTACGCTGTCGGGCAGGCTTCGGAACTGCTCTATCCCGCCAGCGGCACGACGGACGATTGGGCCTATGGCGTGCTTGGCGTGCCCAGCTTTACGTTCGAGATCGGCCCAGTGAGCAGCTCATGTGGTCTTTTCACGCCAGACTACGCTTGTCAGGATGGGCTGTTCTGGCCGCTCAACCGCGGTGCGTTCCTGTATGCGGCCAAGGTCGCCCGTCAGCCCTACGCGCTGGCCCATGGTCCCACCACGCTCTCGGTCACCCTAAGCAGCAGCGCCGTGATCTCTGGCCAAGCAGTGACAATCACTGCGCTCGTGCGAGACGATGCTTACGGGTCAGCCGCGAACAGCGTTGGACGTCCGCTCGTCCGGCAAATTACCGCTGCTGAGGCTTATGTGAATCTCCCCTACTGGGCTGGTGGAACTCCCATATCGATGACAGCTCAGGACGGCACGTTTGATACTCCGTCTGAGATTGCCATAGCTACGCTGGACACCAGTGGACTCGGTGTTGGCCGACACCTGATATTTGTCCGCGCGCAGAACGCAGCCGGCCACTGGGGGCCACCCACGGCGCAGTGGCTGACGGTGCTGGGAAGTCAGCGATGGTATCTTCCTATCGCCTACCGCGAATAGGCTGCTGGATGTTGCGTCGCAACGGTTGGGTTGTGCTGATCGCCGCAGCTGGCTTCTACCTCGTCTTTGCACTGACCGACCTGAGCTTGCCCGGACCGAACTACGACGAAGTCGCAGACGCTATCCCCGCACTAGAGCTGTTGCGCGGCGAAGCGCCGACCAGCGCGCTAAAGCAGATCGTTATCCTCGACCGGCCTCTGCCGCTGATGATGTCGCACTACATCGGGCCGACCTCAACCTACATTAGCTTGCTGGGCTTCCTGATCTTCGGCCCGTCAGTCGAGTCGCTTCGGCTCACCCAGACGCTCCTTGGACTGGTCACGCTGTTCTTGCTGTGGCTGCTCGCGCGAACGTGGTTTGATGACCGGACGGCGAGTCTGGCTGCTCTGCTGGCAGCCACTGCGCCGGCATTCATCTGGTGGCATCGCGCCGGCATCTTCTTCGCCTCGCCATTGCTACCGATCTCCCTGGGCATGTTGCTTGCGCTGACCAACTGGTGGCGCGGTCATCAGCGCACCGCGCTCATCGCTGCGTGTTTTTTGTTTGGCCTGGGTTGCACAACCAAGCTCCTGTTCATCTGGTGGTTGGCTCCACTGGGAGTAATTGCACTAATTGGACCTGGCATAAAGAGAATCCGCAAACGGCTACCTGGGCGGCTGAGCTTGCTGCTGGCCGGCGCGGCGTGCTTGGCCGGCTGCTCACCGGTGCTCATTCACAACATGCCCAACCTGGACACGCTCAAGTTCATCGCTCAAAACCTCACGCGTTCACAGCTCTACGGCCACAACAACCTGGACTTCTTTAACAATTTGTCGTTTCAGGCCGAGCAATTCTTTCGTTTGATAAGCGGGGACACGCTGGAGTTCAATGCGCCAGTGCCATTCCCGCTGACCGGCTTAGCGCTACTGGCAAGCTTAGCATACGCTGTCACCTCGCTGAGGCAACGTAACACATCCCCGCGCTCGCCCCGCATGTTTATTGTCACCAGCATGCTAACGATAATTCCGCTGGCCACGTTTAGCGTTTCATCCGTTGGTGGCAGGCATCTTTTTATCTTGCTGCCGATAGCGATTGTGCTCCTCGCCAGCGCACTTGCGGAGAGCGCGCAGCGGCTTCCGACACGGTTACACCTTGCTTTGCCGGCCTTGCTCGTCGGCATGCTGTTGACCAACCACGTGACTGCTAACGTGATGGTTTGGCAGTTCTTCAGACAAAGCGGTGGGCGTGGCCTGTGGTCCGATGCGCTCAATCGTAATGCCGAAGTGCTTATGACAACTTTCGCCGACCATCCGATCATTGCCATGGACTGGGGCTTTGAGCGCAGCGTTGCGTTGCTGACCAAAGGACAATTAAGGCTAAGGGAGGTGTATGAATATACGCAATCGCCGTCGGCGCGCTTTGCCGATCTCAGTGCGGTGCTCCTGCGCGAGCCAGCGCACGTGTATCTCTTCCACGCGCCACGAGTTACAGTGTTCGGCGGCCATTGGCAGATCTTCCAGCGCACAGCGCTCAAGATGCGCCGCCAGCTTGTGCAGACGCATGTCATCAGTGAGCGCGACGGTGCTCCCCACACCCTGATCTATGTGGCGCAGCCAATGGCGCGAACGTTTGACTTGCCGGACTTGCGCTACCCGCGCTATGCGCAGTTTGGTGACGGACTAGAGTTATTAGGCGGCGAAGTTGGCTATGATCCAGCCTCACGAGAGGTATCGGTAATGCTCTACTGGCGCGCACAGCGGGGCGGGCTGCCCGATGACACCGTGCTGTTGCACGTCGTGAATCAGGCGACGGGCGAGGTCGTGGCAATTGGTGATACCAAGCCCTCGTATGGGCATTACCCCTTCTCGCACTGGCAGGCTGGCGAGGTCGTCATTGATCCGCACTGGGTTATGCTACCAGCCAACCTGTCGGCTGGAACATACCAGGTACGCGTTGGTGTGTATGACACAACTACCGGTCAGCGCCGTGCGATTGAGGACCCACTTCGAGACGCAGCCGGCAATAGCTTGATGTTACAGACATTTGAGCTACTCCAATGACGAGTCGAGAACATACCTTTTGGATCATTGTATTTTTTACTTTTTTATCATTTATATTTCGCATTATTAACCTAGACACTTATAGTTTATGGCTAGATGAAAGTTTTACACTTCTGCGCATAAATGGAGATTGGAATCATATTTTTAAAAATATAGTTATAAGACAAAATGATATATATACTGTTGATTTAAATCCACCTCTCTACTTCGCCCTGCTCAAAGCATGGACGCAAGCGTCAGGCCAAAGCACATTCGCCTTTCGGTTCTTCTCCGTCCTCTGTGTAGTACCCATTGTGGCGCTGAGTTACGTCCTTGGACGCCACCTGACAAGCAACAGGACGATTGGCCTGCTCAGCGCTGGTCTGGCACTCATCAGTCCTTCATACCAATGGTATGCCAGTGAATTAAGGCCATATTCTCTTTTACTATTCTTGGGATCGGTTAGTTCGTATATCTTTGTTAGACTATTTTTTCAGTCTAAATTCTCTAATACTTTATTTATTTTATGGATTATTTCATCATTACTATCGGTTTTTACCCATTACTCGTATATTAGCTTAATATTGATACAGATTATTTTGATATTTACCAGAAAAGAATTATACAAATACAAAAACTTTATAATATCACTACTAACTTTGCTAATATTATTACTAACACTAATTATATCTACACCCATATGGTTGCCCACGCTGTCTCGTGCTGCGCAATTAGCGCTACAAGCGCTCACAGCACCGATTAGGCCAACAGCATTCGCGTTCGAGTGGCTCGCTGAGATCATCAGTGCGTTCACTTTTGGCCTCAACGCTGGCGACCCTACAGGAACAAATGGCCCGTTGACGACACTCGCTGGACTTATCATTGCCTTAGGACTCAATCTAGGTTTAGATAAGCGGAAGAGAATTGTTTTATATAGTATAATACTTATTCCAATTATATTTTGGTTTATTTTATCTTTACTAATAGAGAATAGACCCAGCTTTAGATATATAATCTTCATATTTCCATTTTTAACTATTTGCAAAATAAATGCATTTGTGCAGCTTAACGCTATATTCAAAGAGCGCTACTTGCCAGGACTGATACTACGTGTAAGCAGCGCTGGCCTGATCTTCGGCAGCGCTATCTTCGGCACAGCCATGACCTTTGTGCGCACGCCAACCCGGCAGGACGACTGGCGCGCCCTTGCTGACCATCTACGCCAGAACTGGCGGCCAGGTGACGCCCTTGTAATCAACCTTTACACGCCAGAGTCAGTGTTAGATGCTTATTTAGACGGCATTCCGATCGAGATCATTCCTATCCATACTTGGCTGCAGATACCAGAAGCAGAAGCACACCACACCATCAGTCTGCGTTACCAACGCATCTGGTATGCCAACACCGGTGGCGACAACGGACTGCACAATCCAGAAGCACAGGCTCTTTTCAGTCGCTATCTGCTGCGCAGTCGAACGGCCTTTCCGGCCCGCACAAATATCATCGAGCTTCTGGAATATGACGTCCGGCCCTTCGTCAGCGATCGTCTACCGGCGCAAGCACTTCCAACGGCCAGCGAGCACATCGGCCAGACCCATATTGCGGGATATGAGATCGCAACCGGCAATCCCTACCATCCTCACCCTAACTTCTGGCTGAACTTATACTGGCGGCGCGGACGAGAAGATGAAGACTTGTCGCATCATGCGATTGCGCTCCGCCTCTATGATGCCCAGACCAACTGGTGGGACTGGTTAATCTCGGCAAATCTGACGCCCTGGCCAGCAGATTGGAAGCACAGCAAAATATATCGAACCAGCCATCTGATCCCCCTACCACTCGGCCTGCCGCTTCAACCCTATCAGCTAGAGCTCCGCGTGCTGGCTGGTCCGAAAGGCGAAACCACACAAGTCGCTACCGTCGTAGTGGACGAGCAGACGACACGCTGCTGCCTGCGCGTGAAGCAGTGGCCAGGTCGGAGCAAGCATGAACAGCAGCAGCTCACGGATGCCGCGCTGCGCGCTGAATATCCAGCCGTACTACGACCAAATCAGCCGCTGCCGGTCGTGCTCACCTGGTATCCCGCTCAACCACACCTCCCCGCCTGGCAAACCCGCTTAAAGGTCGAGGGCTTGTTAGGCGGCCTGGTGGCTTCTCTCGAGCGAACAGCAGGGGGGTCAGTGTTCCCGGTCGCGGCCTGGCCAGTTGGCGAGCCAACACGCGACCCATATACCCTTGCGCTCCCACCTGCGCTCCAACCAGGCGTATATCGGCTGTCGCTCGAACGCTGGCGAGAGAATCGAAAAGTGGACGGGACGCTGCTGGGACTGTTGCGCGTCGAGGATTACCCATATGTTCCCATAGCTGAACGGATTCAATATCCGTCAAATGCGCGCGTTGGTGAATTGCAGTTGCTTGGCTATAGCGCAAACGGACAACCACGCCGCGGCCAGGTGAACGACTTCATTACCCATTGGCGCATCGCGGAGACACCACAGCGCGATGGCGTGATCTTCCTGCACATGCTCGATGCCCACGGCAAGCTGATCTCTCAGGATGACAACCCGCCCATCGTTAACGGCCTGGTGCGCAGCACAACCACCTATCGCCCAGGAGAAGGCATTAACCAACTGCACCGCTTGGAGATTCCTGCTCGTCTATCGCCTGGGCAGTATCAGCTCTATGCGGGCATCTACGATCGTCAAAGCATGGTGCGCTGGCCGGCTCAACAGGACGGCCAGCCAGCCAGAAACGATCTGGTCTTTCTCGGAATCATCACTATCGAGTAGACACAAGCCTTGGCAAAGCAAAGCGCAACGCGCCGCCATGAGGTCTGGCTGAACCAGCTAGTCATCGGCCTGATCTTGTTGAGCGGGTTAGCTATTCGCATTTACCACCTGGGTTTCCCTGAGCTAGCCGGCGATGAGGGCTTCAGCTACGTTTTCGTCCAGCGCCCGTACTCCGAGATCATTGCTGCTACCCTAGCCATAGGCGAACCGCATCCGGTGGGCAGCTATTTCATCTTCAAGGCATGGAGCGACCTAGCCGGCAGCAGCGAGTTCGCCTTGCGCTTCCCCAGCGCTTGGTTCGGCGTCCTGGCGATAGGCTTAACCTATCGCCTGGGGCGCGAACTCAGGTTAAGCACTGCTGCGCGCATTGGAGCAGCAGCGTTGATCGCGTTTGGTCCATTCAGCGTCTTCTACAGCCGCGAGATGCGCATGTACGGCATGCTCTTGGCGCTCACGCTGGCCAGCACGCTGCTGGCGTGGATGCTGCTCCGTCGCTCCTCCTGGCATATCGCTATTGCCTACATAGCCCTGAGCTGGCTGGCGCTGAACACACACTACTATGCCGGCTTTGTACTGATCGCGCAGAACGTGTTCGCCTTCAGCAGCGCGCTTTTGCAACGCACCAGGAATCGGCTTCGTATGCTCGGTAGCTGGATTGTTACCCAAACAGGCGTGCTTGTCAGCAGTTCGCTGTGGCTGATCCCCGCCCTTGGCATAGCGACTACTTATAGCGGTGCTGTGGACTACAGCCCTGACCTGGTGAGCGCGCTGTTCGTTTACCTGGGTTCGTTTCTAGTCGGACAGCACTTCCCAGTCGGAGACGCTGTGCCAGCGCTCGTTTGGCTGTGTTTGGCATTGATCGTCGCTGGCTTGGCCAAGCTGTGGCTGGGTAGCGCCGACGAGCGCCTGGCAGGCGGGCTACTGGCGCTTTACTTGTTCGTGCCGCTCGTGCTGGCATGGGCTAGCGGTCTGAATCGGCCTGTCTTCTCCCAGCGCTATGCGACCGCCGTGCTCGGCCCGCTCTACCTTATCCTAGCCGAGGCAGCATGGGGGAAGTTTCACCATCGGCATCTCCTGCAGCCCGCTTTTCGTGCGCTGCACGCCGTGCTACTCGGCGCTGGCATACTTATCGCTGCAGCAGCGCTGGCCGGCCTCCACGGCTACCTGCGCTCCGACAGAGTGGACGGACACCCTCACATCTGGCGTAGGTTTATACAGGTCGCCAGCCGCTACACCGAGGCACTGCCGGCGAGCAGCGTGCGCATAGCGCTGAACTATCCTGATCCAGTCTTTACCTACTACCATCATCGCTACTGGTCGCAAGGCCCTGCATTCACGACGCTGCCTCCGCGCGCTCAGGACGTCGAAGGCGCTCGTGCCATCGCGCGCGCGTGGCGCGAGCAAGGCGCTGAGCGCGTGCTGCTTCAGATCGTTGACAGCTTCTGGGACGGCCGCGGCGTAGCTGCTGCCGCGCTAGCAAGCGAGTTCGCCTATATGGGAGAAACCTATACCGGCCAATGGATCGTCAAGATTTATGGCCGGCCTGGGCCAGGTGACTTACGGCCGCTGAATGTGCAATTCGTCAATGGCCTAGCGCTCAAAGCAGCGTATGCGCGCGCCGACCCTTCAGCGAAGCGAGTAGAGGTTTACTTTAGCTGGAACAGCGAGAGCGCATCACTGCGAGGCAGTGAGAAATTCTTTATTCACGTGAGCGAGCAGACGAATCCCTTTGCGCTTATCGGTCAGCGCGATGAGCCGCTGATACTGGATCCGTCGCAAGCGATCCAAGTAGACGGGCTGTATGTGCATGGCTATGGCGTGCCTCTGAACGAGGCGTCACCAGCCGGCCAGTACCACATCCGCGTTGGCCTATATGATCCTGCCCAGCCAGGCATGCCGCGCCTATTGACGACCGACGGACGTGACGCTATCGTGATTGGGTCGTTCGCGATTGAATGAGGCAATCGTGAGTTTGCTGGGCAACGCGACTGCGTTGGCAACCGCAAGCTGCGCAGTGTGCACAAAAGCACGCTCTCCAGTTAGCTCGTCATACAGCCCGATCAACACATAATAATCACTAGGCCGAGCGTCAGCAGCGACAGTAAAGACATGTCGGTCGTATACCACCTGACCAGGCTGCCAGCATGACGTGGGCAGCGTCCAGTTCGCCGGCCGACCGTCCTGGTTGACGATCCGATAGCGATCCTCGAGCGTATCCGCAACATGGATGAACACCTTGCGCGCCCTGGGAAGCAATGCATCACCATCGTGTCGCCAGTACAAGTCAATCACGCCCGTCTCACCTGGGCTGAACGCAGGTTTGAGGCGGTAGCCGATCAGCCTGACCTCGCCGTTTGGCTCAAAGCGAATCTCGGTGAGCACAAGGTCGGCGGGCAAGGCAGGATTAGGGACGGTGATCGGATCTACGCCGTAGCTGATCACCCGCAACAGACCAATGTGCGCCGCAGCTTGCGCGACGAGCAGGCCAAAGACGAAGATGAGTCGAGGCAGCGAGATAGCACTCCGACGGTCATTCAACCACAAACTGGCAAGTGCAACGATCACCGGCGCAAAATACATCCACACCCGTCCGGTCTCTCCCCGCGCGACGTGCAGGAGCGACAGGGCGGCGAGGGTCGCCACCCAAGCGAAAGCCAGCGCCGGCGCGCGTCGCCAGGCAAGGAAGAGCGCGATTACTGCCAGCGGCAGGCCGGCGAACGTCGAAATATCCCAGGGGTGCCACAACACAAACGGCCAATAATCCCGCTCTAATGCCAGGTGCAAGCGCATGGCTGTGTTGTAGCTGCCCAGCAAGTCAAAGCCAGTCAGCAACACCAATGCTGACCATGGCCCAGCCAGGCCAGCCAACGCAAGCGCGCCCTGCGCCAGGCGGGCCGGCCACAAACGCATTCGCTCCGATTCCCAGATGCGCACCAGGGCATATAGCCCGCTTATCATCCCTATCGGGATGTTGCCGAAGCTCATCAAGGTGCCCAGAAACAGAACTAGGCCGCAAGCGAAGGCTGCTAACAATCCACGCCCGCTCAAGGGCGCTGCTAACATCGCCTCCACAAGCAAAAGGGCGGCTAAGGTAAAGAGACCAAAACTGCGATCCCACTGCGAAGCCCACATCAGCGCGCCGGGGATCAGCGGGTATAGCAACGCGGCCACCGCAGCAGCGCGGTCGTTCGCTATCCGTCGGACGAAGGCAAAGAGCAATACAGGCACGCTCCAGGCTGCGATCGTCTCTACCAGGATGCCAAACAAGCCGGCGCCAATCTGGACGCTATCCAACTCACCAGGGCGCAGGTCAAAGCAAGCCAGTGGGCGTAAGGTCGGCTCTAGTGCCGCTGCCAGAGCAGGGAAGGGACGCAAGAGCTGCACACCTAGCCAGAAGATCATCGGCAAGCCAGGCGGGTGGCGCTCAACGTGGACGCTGTAACTCTCCATCTCCTGCGCAAAGCGCGCCAACCATCCCTGTAGATCGTTCACACGCACGCCGACGGTGAAGTAGCCACTGGTGAAGTCGCTATACTGTCGAAAGGCCAACCCACGCAGTGGATAAGGCTCGACGATGTGTGTGGCAGCCGTCTGCAACAGCACGCCAGCGACGAAGACATACCCTGAAAGTCCAACGACATGTCTGCCAGAGAGCGTCGCCGGAAGGCGCGCCAGCACCATCAGTGCGACGACGCTGTGCGCAACCAAGCCGAGGGCCAATAAGGCCATCGGCAGCGCCGGCGGCGCTGCGCGACCCCATAGCACCAGCGTCCGCGAAGGGTCAAACAAGAGCGCTGCGATGTAGACCAACGTCGGCAGGCCGATCAACAACATCTGGCCGCCGAGTCGCGTCCTGAAACCGATCGCGCGTAGCCGGCTCATCCTCGCCTGGTTTGGCCTGCGAGAATTGCGCGCGCGATCAAGAGCACAATCGCAAGCGCAGCGATCGCGCTGATAGCCAAGCCGATGTAAAAATCAGTTGGCCGATAGCTCAGCTCGACGCTGGCCGGCCCAGCGGGAATAGGCACGCCTAGCAGCGCGCCGTAGATCGGCAGCGGGGCTACCTCCTGGCCGTTGACCAGCGCGATCCAGTTGCGATGATAGGCCTGGCTGATCGCCAGCAGCGCTGGTTGATCGGCATGCGCTGCAACCTTGATGTAACCCGGTGACTTGCCCTCGACCGCGGCGCTGCCTAGTGTGTCACGACCAAGCAACCCCTTCGGCGCATCAATCACGACGGCTTCCACGAACGGATCGAACGCAGGACGGCGCATGTAGGCGTAGAGGTCGTCCTCAGTGCGGACTGACACAATCCGTCGCGGTATCCAAGCGCCGTTGAAATCTTGAGGCTCCCAGTCCAGGCGATAGGTGCTAGCCGGCTGTCCTTCAAAAGTGTCGCGAGCCAGCAGAAACCAAGGGATCATCACCCCTTCTGGTGTCTCCATTGCCCCGCGCCAGGTCACAGCATAGCGCACGTTGAGCAGTTTCACCATCACCGCTTCGGGTGTGCGCTCAAGAAACGCCTTATAGGCGCGCATGACAATAGGCGAGCCGCCGCTTACCTCATTTAAGCCGGCCACGCATGCGCCATTGAGGGACAACCCGTAGTGGTTGTGTACGCGGCCATAGCTATTCGGACGCTGTGTGTCAACGATCGGCTTGGTAAACGGGCTCGGCGGAAAGGGATCCGCAAGTTGCTGCGTTGCAGTGTGACGATTGGACGTAAATAACTCAAAGACTATCAGCGCCACCAGCGCACTGCCCCAAGCCCAGCGCGGCCAGCCACGCAACTGCGCACGCCACAGAAACAAGCCAGACGCACCTAGCAGTGCGACCACGACCATGGCCAGCCGGCTGGCTGCCGACGTGAGCGCCGATTGGGCAGGCTGCGTTAGCGCTTGTTGAGCAATTAAGATGACGATGAGAACGAACAGCGCAGCCACTCCCAGAATGCTTGTAACCCCAGCCGCGCGCTTTAGCTGCTCTTGCGCTTGCCTGTAAATCGGACGCATGAGCAGCGTCGTACCATAGGCAGCCAGCGTGCTCAGTGCAAAACTGACAGCCATTGCGTGGCGTTCCTGAGAACGAAACTGACGATAGCCAGGGAATATTAAGTACGCCAAGTCAAAACCAATCGCATTCGCACCAAAGCTCAGTGCCAAAGCTACGACCGCGATAAGTAGCCAAAGCCCTGCATCGGCTAGGCGCTTGTGGTTCGCTAGCAACACGACCCCGACGAGTGTCAAGGCAACAATGCCAACGTAAATGGGCTGCCAGATATTGAACACACCAACCAGCACCAATAAAGCAACGTCCAGTAATAAGAAGCCATTGCCGGCTTCGATGTAAGATAGCCCTGGCCGGTTGGAATCTAGCATAAATAATAGCGAGGGGATGAGCTGAGCTGCGCTTAAGCCGATAGCCAAACTACCCGCAACTGCGCCTCTGAGCAACCCACTGCCTATGATCATCGCTGTTCGCCGGCCAAAGCGATGCGCTCGCCAGAACCAAACGACGAACGCCACGGCTACTACATAGGTTATGTAGAGCATAGTTTGCGGGTGGCCGGCAGTGAAAGCGAAGCTGGCTGGGATCGCCAACCCACCGGCTGCCGGCAACCAGCGCTCAGCCGTGGCTAGCCGATGCACAACCGGAAGCAGCCAAGGTAACCAACTTGCTGTCTGCAAAATGCCGGTCTGGAGCATTGGATAGCCAGTCATGTATCCGCCAAATGCGTAGACCAGTGCACCAACCAGCGCAGCAATAGGGTGCAGCCTTGGATGGCCGGCAGGCGTGCGCAGAAAGATATACATCCCAAGCGCTGCCCATAGCACGTGAAGCATCACCTCCCATTCCAGCGCACGCAACGGATATTCAGACCAGCCCAGTGCCCGGCCCACCAACATCAGCGCGAGCACAGGCGGATACAGCACCTGAGATTGCGGATCAGCCTGGAAGGGATAGCCACTGTATAGGCACTCTTCAATAAAAGGGAAGCGTCCGGCGAGAAGCTGCCGATACGCCATCTGCCGATAAGCCAGGAACTGATGCGTAAAATCACCGTGCTTAAAAGTTAAGCGATCGGCTTCTGAGGGCGTCAAGATGCGCCAGAAGAAGAGCAACCACAGCAGAAGAAGGGCGAAGAGTGGTCCTAGCCAGCGGCGGTGGGGGGTGACGGGCATGAGAAACGCACCGCGGTGAGTATACTGCCAGCGTGTCGCTCCGGGTTCGCACCTGGCTCGCTGCCAGCGCGCTTTCTCTAATTTCTGTATTTATCGGCCACGAGGTTTTCGTCAGGTTGATCGCGCCGGCGCCGCCGCTTAACTTCGATGAAGCTGCGCACAGCTTGCCCGGCTATTACATTCTGCGCGACATCCTGGCGCTCGACCTGCGCGCGCTGTGGGGGGATTTTCACATCCAGACGTTATGGCCACCTGGTTTCTCACTGCTCCAGGCGCCGTTTCTGGGCCTGCTTGGCATAAGCGACGACAGCGCGCGGCTATTTGCCTACTTTATGCTGGTTGCCGCTGCGCTGATGGGCTATGCAGTGGCTTATGAGATTGACCCAGCGCTGACTCCGCTCGCTGGGCTGGTCAGTGGGTTGCTCACGCTCAGCGCGCCCGGCTGGCTGTTCACCGGCAGTTGGGCGATGCAAGAGACGCCCGTGGCTTTTGTCGTCTTTTTCGCGTTCTGGGCTTTCCTGCGCGCGCTGCGCATCGGACGCGCGCGCTGGTTCTTCTTCGCCGGCTGCGCGCTGTACTTTCTGTTTCTCACCAAGTTCAACTACGCAGCATTCGCCATCGCTGCAGTTGGTGTGGTGGATGTAGGCCAACGGCTGCGCCGGCGAAGGACTGAGCCAGCGCCCAGCGTCAGCAATCGCCTCACGCCCGAGTTCATCACCATGGCAGCGCTATATGCGCCGCTTGCTTTGGGCATCCTATTCTGGTTCTTCGGCGGCACAGACATCGTGCCGACCGAGGTGAAATGGCGAGACTTCCGCTTCTTCGTCACTAATGAGGATAGCGGCTACCCCTTCTGGAGCGCGGAGAATCTGCTCTTCTATGTCCGCACGACGACTGACTGGCTGATGCCCAGCCCTTGGCTGGCGTTACTGACCGCTGTCGGGGCCATTTGGGCGGTGCTTCGGATAAAGCATCCTGGAGTAGCACTAATGGCGATCTTCTTTGCGCTCGGCTTTGCATTAGCCACTGTGCATCAGCTTAAGGCCCAGCGCTACATCACCCCGTTATTCCCGTCACTGTGGTTGCTCGCCGGACTAGGATTTGCGCACTGCGTCACGCACTTGCGTCTGAGGACGGGTTGGCGCGTGGCGCTTGCACTCGGCCTGCCCTTCGCTACGGCAATATGGAGCTGGTGGACTTGGCTGCCGCGCCTGCAGCCAGTCTGGGCGGGCGACCTGGCCCATGACTTGCGCGATGCTTCGCAGCGCATTGTGGACTGGCAACGCGCAGATCGGCCAGTGCTGATCATCGGCACCTTCGGTGAACTTAGCCCACCGCTGTTCGAGTGGCGGCTACGTCCGCTGCCTGCCTTTGCGCAAACGACGCTGCCGATTCAGTATGATGCACCGCCGGTGGAAGGCGCGAGCGATGTTGAGCGCGTCCAACGCTGGCTGGATGAGCACAACAGCGCACAGGTCACTGTCATCCGCGTCGCAACCTGGTCTCCGCTCTATCAAGCTGCCGACATGCAAAAGAAGAACCTGTGGCGCCAACAACTGGCTCATGACTTCGATAAGGTGCGCGGCTATCGCCTTGTGGACGAGATGACCTACCCAAATAGCGGTCTGAGCCTCCGCTATTACTTGCCAGACTGAGCGCGGCAATAACCAGGCGATGAAGCCCTTTCTGGCCAAACTCATTCGATCCCAGCACAAGCACCGTTCGTGCTTGTGTATTCGGATGGACATCCTCGTTGCGCATACGCCGCTGCCAATCCAGGTGTATGACGAACCAATGCTGCCGTTCGCCCGCGCGATCATCGAGGCGACCCAGGACCTGGTGTGCGCCTATCAATTCAACGTGGCCTATTACCTCGCCGAGGGCGCCGCCGGCATGGTGGCGCTCGAGCGCATCACCCGACTTGTGCCTGATGAGATCCCGATCATCTTAGACGGTCCTTTTTGCGCTGTCGGAGCGACGGCCGACGCCTACGCACGCTGTGCCTTCGAGCAGTTGCGCGCGGATGCGGTGACGATCTTCCCCTATCCGGGCAGCGACGCGGTGCGACCCTTCCTCAAGCATGCTGACCGCGCTGTCTTCATTCTCACGCGGACGACGAACGAGCACGCCTGGGAGCTACAGGACTTGGAGATAGAGCCACGGCTGGCGACTGAGGACCGCCCACAGAGCGCGCCTATGCCGCGCCTGTATGAGAAGCTCGCCCTACTGGCCAACCGCTGGCACGCAGAAGGACCAGCAGTCTGTGGACTGGAGGTAGACGCGGTGCCCAGCCAAGACTTGGCGCACCTGCGCGCGCGCTCGCCACACCTGCCGTTTTTGATCAACGGCGCGCAGATGACGATGCTGAACAACATCATGCGTTACGGACGCACTCAAGACGGCCTAGCGCCGCTGATCAGCGTGTCGCACGAAGTGATCTACGCTTCGCGCCGCGAGGATTTCGCTGAGCAGGCGCGCGTGGCAGCAACCCATTGGGCCGAGGCAACGCGCACCTATCTTTGACTATGCACCCAGCGCTCTATTCCACTAATAAGATCAAGTAGTTATGTAATTACATTATATAAACACTTGAGTATATAATGAAATCAAAACCGCGCATTTTCTAATCTAAACCAAATATATGGATGCACTCAGATAACGTTTGACAAAGCGTCCTGATCCAGTCTGCCCTCGCCCTGAGGCACATGCGCCCGCAAAAGCTGGGCAGGAATGCGGTATGATTAGGCGAGTACGGTATACCTGCCGAGGAGAGGAACTATGACGAAAC
>Ga0308395_1001170_pt1 | contig 17599 bp, 15 predicted proteins | sample Hotspr20SampleP4_FD_202097 | JGI IMG/M metagenome (GOLD analysis project Ga0308395, IMG submission 202097) | Hot spring phototrophic mat microbial communities from Mushroom Spring, Yellowstone National Park, Wyoming, United States - 20050930_P4 ...
GCTGATCTGGTTCGCGGTCATCCTGGCAGCATGGGTGATTCTCCATTACACGATGTTAGGAAGGGGCATTTATGCGCTAGGTGGCAACCTTGCCTCGGCCCAACGTACCGGCTTTAACATTTTGGCATTACACCTGTTCGTGTATAGCTTCATGGGCCTGCTGGCGGGCATCGCCGGAGTAGTGGAGGTGATGTTAGCCCAGCGCGTGGCAACCAATGCCATGGTGGGCAAAGAGCTGGACGTGATCGCCGCTGTGGTGTTGGGCGGGGCCAGCTTGACCGGTGGCGTGGGCACGTTGTGGGGCACCTTGCTGGGCGTGGCGCTGGTGGGCATCATCGGCAATGGCCTGACCCTGATGCGCATCTCCTCGTATTGGTACAACGTATTCATCGGTCTGGTTATCATCGTCAGCGTCGGAGTGAGTGCCTACCGACGTAAACTCCAGCGTCAGCGTAAGGTGAGCGTCGAGGTGGAGTGACCGAAATGGCACGCAAGAATTCGGAGACCATTATCCTGGGGGTCATTCTGCTGGCTGTGTTGGGACTGATGTGGGCCTTGAACGGCAGCCAGTTTGTCCAATTCGAAAACATCCAATCGATGGCTTTCCAGTTGCCTGAGCTGGGTATCCTCTCGCTCGCGATGATGATCACGATGCTGACGAGCGGGATCAATCTTTCCATCATCGCCTCGGCAAACCTCTCGGCGATCACGGCTGCGCTGATCCTGACCAATTTTGTGGCGCCGGATGCCAGTGGGATGGGACCGATGGCCATTGCGGCAGGTGCGGTAGTCGCCGGTTTGTCGGTCTCGGCCCTGATTGGATTGCTCAATGGTTTTCTGATCGCGGTTGTGGAGGTCTCGCCGATCCTGGCCACGCTGGGCACGATGATCCTGATGAAGGGGGTGTCCATCGTGCTGACGCGTGGCTACACGCTCTCTGGATTGCCGGAGCCGATCCTGTTCATCGGCAACGGCCTGGTAGCGGGCATCCCTATGCCGATGATCCTTTTCATCCTGTGCGCTGCCTTTATGGCGGTGGTTTTGAACCACACCCCGCTGGGCAATTATATCTATATGATCGGATCGAACCCCGTCGCGTGCTTCTTCGCCGGGGTGAACAACACGGCAGTGCTCTTCCGCACCTATCTGATCTCAGGTGTTTACTCTGGGATCGCTGCGATGATCATGATGTCACGTTTCAACTCAGCCAAGGCCGACTACGGGGAGTCGTATCTGCTGATGACCGTGCTCGCCTCCGTTTTGGGTGGGGTCAGCGCGGCAGGAGGGTTCGGGCGCGTGTCCGGACTGGTCTTGGCGTTGATCATCTTGCAGCTGGTATCCAGCGGATTGAACTTGCTCAACGTGAACCCCTTCCTCACCATTGCCATCTGGGGGATGATATTGATCCTGGTGATGGTGGTCAATTATCTGAGCGCGCGCTATCAGGAGACCCATCCGCGTTGATGGGCGTGCCTTGAAGAACGGCGCGAATCCATTTTGTCGTCCCCAGGTTGACACACGCCAATGGCGCGACGAAATTGTCCCCGGCGCTTCGTTATGGTAAAATTGGACTGTGGTCTCGCACAGAAAAACGGTCCGTGGGCCGCTGCGGCGGCGTGTCCTGCTCATTGCCGCACAGCTGATGTTGTTGCTGGCCGGCTTCTCGTTGATGTTGGCGGTCGCGCTCAGCGTGTGGATGGTGGTGCGCGAGGATTCACCCTCCACCTCGTCAGCGACTTTGCCGGTCCAGCCCACCCCTACCAAGCAAAACATCCTCCCTGCCCATGGGGATAGTCCCCTTGTTCCCACGGCCGATCGTGCCATGCCTGATATTAAGCCCACTACCTCGGCTGACGATATGTCTGATCCCCACGTCTCAACCCGACGGGTGGGCATTGTCGCCGGCCATGCCGGTTATGATCCTGGCGCCGTCTGTCCGGATGGTCTGACCGAAGCGGAAGTTAACATGGCCATTGCCCGCATTGTTGTTGAGCTGCTGAATCAGCAGGGCTATCAGGCGGACCTGTTAGACGAGTTCGATCCACGTCTGAAGGGTTATCGTGCTGACGCGCTCGTCTCCATCCATGCGGATTCGTGCGAGGTGCCGGGCGCCAGCGGCTTCAAAGTAGCGCGGGTGACCCATAGCGCCATTCCTGAGGCGGAAGATCGTTTGGTGGAGTGTCTGTATCGCGAGTATGAGGCGGTCACCGGCCTGCCACGCCATCCCAACAGCATTACCGACAATATGACCAATTACCACGCCTTCTACGAGATCGACGCGTACACCCCCGGCGCTATTATCGAGACCGGTTTCTTGCTTGAGGACTATGCCTATATTGTGCGTCGCCCGCGCTTGGTGGCGCGTGGTATTGTCAATGGCATCCTCTGTTTCCTGCAACAGAGTCCCTAAGGGATTTGGTGTGTCATTCTGACTGTGCTATACTCCACTGGAGCTAGCGCATCAATCCATAGTGATAGAGTGAAGGTGGGCAGAAATCATGGCATCCAATGAACCCTACGATGTCGTTGTGATCGGCGGTGGGCCAGGGGGCTACGTCGCGGCCATTCGGGCACGCCAGCTGGGGCTCAAGACCGCCTTAGTCGAACGCGAAGCACTGGGCGGTGTGTGCCTGAACTGGGGATGCATCCCCACCAAAGCGTTGTTGCGCAACGCGGAGGTCATTCGTCTGCTAGGACAGGGCAAGGTGTTCGGATTCTCCTTTGACACCAGCACGTTGAAGGTAGACTACGCCGCGGCTCAACAGCGCAGCCGCCAGGTGAGCGGACGGCTGGTCAAGGGGGTGCAATTCCTGATGCGCAAGAACGGTGTCGAAGTGATCGAAGGCACCGCGACGATCAAAAGTCCCACTCAGGTGGCAGTAGGGGAGCAGCTGCTCACCACCCGCAATATCATCATCGCCACCGGGGCACGTCCCCGTTCCCTTCCGGGTGTTGCCATCGACGGCCATTGGGTCATCAGCAGCCGCGAAGCGCTCGAGCTGACGCAATTGCCGCCGCGTGTGGTCATCGTCGGCGCCGGCGCCATCGGGGTGGAATTCGCCAGCCTTTGGAATAGCTACGGCGTGGAAGTGACTCTGGTGGAGATGTTGCCCACCGTGGTGCCTCAGGAGGACGCCGACATCGGCAAGGAGCTGGAAAAAGAGCTCAAAAAGCAGAAAATCACCGTGCGCACCAACACACGCGTGGAAAAGGTTGAAACGACGGGTAACCAGGTCGTGCTCACCGTGTCCACTCCCGAGGGCAAGAGTGAGACCCTGACGGCCGACAAGGCGCTGATGGCCATCGGCATCGTGCCGAATAGCGACAACATCGGCCTAGAGGCAATTGGTGTGCGCACTGACCGCGGTTTTATCCAGATAGACGAACATATGCGCACCAACGTGCCCGGCATTTACGCTATCGGTGATGTCACCGGCAAGCTTGCACTGGCGCACGTCGCCAGCGCACAGGGTATCGTGGCTGCTGAGACGATCGCCGGTCACTCGAGCGAGACGCTGGATTATGCACACATGCCACGCTGTGTTTACTCATTCCCTGAGGTCGCCTGCGTAGGGCTGAGCGAGGCACAGGCGCGCGACAGGGGCTATCACGTCAAAACCGGACAGTTTCCCTTCCGCGCCAACGGCAAAGCGTTGGGTCTCGACGAGTACGAGGGCTTTGTCAAGATTGTTGCCGAGGAAGGGTACAATCAGATTTTAGGGGTGCACCTGGTCGGCCCTCACGTTACGGAGCTGATCGCCGGGCCGACCGGCATGCTGCGCCTGGAGGCGACGCTGGAGGAGCTGGCGCGCACTGTGCACCCGCATCCCACTTTGAGCGAGACGATTATGGAAGCGGCTCATGTCACCCTGGGCGAGCCGATCCATATTTAGTGTAGGAGCCGTTATGTCCCTCAAAACGTATGTCAACCTGATCGAGATCGTCATCGCTGCCGGGCTGATCACGCTGATCTTGTTGCAGACTAAAAGCACCAGCCTGGGAAGTGTGTTCGGAGGCGACAGCGCCATCCATCGCACCCGTCGCGGCGTCGAGAAGACACTCCATCAGGCGACCATTGTCCTCAGCGCCATTTTCTTCCTGATCGCCGTGATGAACGTGATCCTGGCTGGATGAGCGGTGTCCATCGCCGCACCTGTGCACGACACAGGTAGCCTATGGAGAGCTTAGTTCGCTGGCAGGTGCTCATCGCCTTCAGCGGCATCGTGCTGGTGGGGGCGTTTCTGTTTTCCTATGCACTCGGCCGCACAACTGTGTTGGTGCCCGCCGAAGGGGGCGTCTACATCGAGGGTGTAGCGGGCGTTCCCCAACACCTCAACCCCTTGTTAGCAGCCTATAATCAAGTGGATCAAGACCTGGTTGCCCTGATCTTCAACGGATTGACCCGTCTGAATGCCCAGGGAGAGGCGGAGCCCGATTTGGCCAGCAGCTGGACGGCAGCACCGGATGGGCTCACATACTTGTTTCGCCTGCGCCAGGACGTGCGTTGGGCGGACGGCGATCGTTTCGATGCCGACGATGTGCTTTTCACGGTGCAGCTGTTGCAGGCTCCTGATTCTCCAGTCCCACCGGATCTGGCAGCATTGTGGCGCACCATCCAGGTGGAGAAGATTGACCCCTATACGGTGCGCTTCCGGCTGGAACAACCCTTCCCGGCATTTCTTGATTACACCAGTATCGGGCTCCTACCCTATCATATCTTGCAGGGCGTGCCTATCCAAGAGCTCCCTACCCACAGTTTTAACACCTATCCCGTCGGCACCGGACCATTTATGGTGGCCGAAATCTCCACCCGTCGCGCTCGCCTGGTGCCTAATCCGCGCCATTTTGCGCGCAAGCGACCCTATCTGGAAGCGCTCGAGCTGCACTTCTATCCCAGCTATGAACACCTGCCCGCTGCTTATGAGCGGGGCGATATTCTGGGGCTGAGCTATGTGCCTCCCTACCTGTTTCCCGAGATCACCCGCTTCCCTGAGCTCAATCTGTACAGCGCACGCACCTCCGGTTTCTATCTCGTCTATCTGAACCTGCAGGATGACGAGCGTTCTTCCTTCTTCCAAGATGTCCGCGTCCGCAGGGCCCTGTTGTATGGATTGGATCGCCAACTGTTGATCGATCAGGCGTTGCATGGCCAGGGGATTGTCGCCGATGGCCCCATCCGCGCCTGGTCATGGGCCTATGCCGCTGATGTGCCTACGCTGCCCTACGACCTGGTGCGTGCCGAGCAACTGCTGGACGAAGCCCGCTGGGTTGATAGCGACGGTGACGGGGTGCGTGATAAAAAGGGCAAAGCGCTTCGCTTCACCCTTGCCTGTAGCGAAGACCCTGACCATGTTGCCTTGGCCCAGGCCCTGGCCCAGCAATGGGCGGCGTTGGAGGTCGCTGTGGAGGTCGAAACACTCGCCGGAGGGTTGGCCGAACGTCTGCGGGCACATGATTTCCAGGCTGCCCTTGCTGAAGTTGTGATCTCGGGGGACCCTGACCCCTATCCCATGTGGGATCAAACACAAATCGAACAAGGACAAAACTACGGGGGGTGGGATAACAGCGAGGCGAGCCGGCTGCTGGCCGAAGCCCGTCGCACGATGGACCGCGAGGAGCGCAAAGCTTTATATGCCGAATTTCAGCGCATCTTCGCCGAGGAGCTACCTGCGTTGATCCTGGCGGATGCAGTCTATACCTATGCTGTGGACGCCTCGGTCCGACAAGTCCAGCTGGCCCCTCTGATGGCACCCGCGGACCGCTTCCGTACCGTTACGGATTGGTACATAAATACGCGCCGTGTCATTGTGGCCGAGAAGACGCGTCGTTTCGGTGGTCTCGGCTTCTCGCCTTGAGGGATATGGCCTGGCGCTATAGCGAGCATTTTGGGTGCTCAATGTTCCACCTCTTGTGGGTGCTTCATCGCTCTTCTTAAAGTTGAGTGCCCCATTTTGTCACGTTCACCCGCTCAACCTAGATTTCAACGGAGTTTTTCCGGCGCTCTCGGTCCGACATTATTGCTCGCGGAGTCCGAAAATGGTAAAATGTGAACACTCTGCCGTGACCAATAGGAGCTGCTATGCGTCCCGTTGATGAACAAATGGCCATCTTGATGCAAGGTGTCGAATTTGGTGATCCGCAGCTGCACCAGGTGATGGAAGCAGAGCTGCGTGAACGCTTGACCGAGGGACGACCTCTGCGCGTCTATTGCGGCTATGATCCGACTGCGCCCGACATCCACTTGGGTCACACGGTGACGATGCGCAAGCTCCGACAATTCCAGGACTTAGGGCACGAAGTGACGTTCCTCATCGGCACTTTCACCGGGTTGATCGGAGATCCCAGCGACAAGGATGCGCTCCGCCCTCAGCGCACTCCCGAGGAGCTGATGGCTAACGCACGCACCTACGCCGAGCAAGCGTTTAAGATCCTGGATCGTGAGAAAACGATCATCCGTTACAATGCCGATTGGTTGAGCCAGCTCACCTTCGCCGATGCCGTACGCCTGGCCAGTCATTTCACGGTGCAACAATTCCTGGCACGCGATAACTTTACAAAACGAATGGCCAAAGGAGACCCGATCTGGTTGCATGAATTCTTCTATGCCCTGATGCAGGGCTATGATGCCGTGATGTTGCAGACCGATGTGCAAATTGGGGCGACCGAGCAGCTCTTCAACCTGATGGCCGGCCGGAAACTGCAGGAAGCTTTTGGTCAGCGTCCCCAGGTTTGCCTCACCCTGCCCATTTTGGTGGGCACCGACGGTCGCATGCGCATGTCGAAGAGCGCCGGTAATTACATCGGGATCAATGAGCCACCTGAGCAGCAATACGGCAAGGTGATGAGCATTCCCGACGAGGTGATGATGCAATATTTCCGCCTGGTCACCCGTTTTCCACCCGATCAAATTGCGCGCATCGAGGCAGACCTTCAAGCGGGACGTCTGCATCCGCGGGACGCGAAAATGATGCTGGCACGCGAGATCGTTTCGATCTTTCACGGGGACGAGGCGGCGGCGCATGCTGAGGAACACTTCAAGACGGTGTTCCAGCAACGTGAACTGCCGCCCGAAATGGCCGAGTATCCTGTGCGCGCCCCCCTTTCGATCGTGGATTTGATCTGCGCTGCCGGGCTCGCGCCCAGCAAGCGCGAGGCGCGCCGCCTGATCGAGCAAGGGGGTGTCAAGTTGGAAGGACACACCATCCAGTCCGCCGACGTGGTCGTAGAGCCCGGGCCCCCCCGGGTGTTACAAGTGGGCCGGCGTCGGTTTGTCAGAGTAGTGTGAACTGGGAGAGAAAACTTATGAGCGCAGGCAAAAAGATTTTGTGGATGTTGATCGGTGTGGCGTTGACGTTGGTGCTGATCTGTGGCCTTTGTGCTCCGCTGGTGCTGCTTGGCTCTGCCTTCCAAAGTGTCTCAGCGCCTTCTCCAACCGTGAGTGGGCCGGCTGTGGCTTTGGTGCGCCTGGAGGGTGTCATCATATCCGGCGAGCCGCCGGCCAATCCTTTCATGGATGCAAGCACGGCGGCATACTCGGGTTATATCGTCAAGCAGCTCAAGTGGGCTGAGCAGGAAGAGACGGTCAAGGCAGTGGTATTGCGCATTGACAGTCCGGGCGGGAGTGTGGTGGCTTCGCACGAGATTCACCAGCAGGTGGCCGCTATGAGCAAGCCGGTGGTCGTGTCTATGGGCGAACTGGCCGCTTCGGGAGGATACTATGTGGCAGCACCCGCCGACGTTATCTTCGCCAACCCGGATACTTTGACCGGGAGCATCGGGGTGATTGCCCAATTCCTGGACTTAAGCGACTTCTTGGCCGATTATGGCATCACGGCCACCACGATCAAGAGCGGCAAGTTTAAGGACAGCGGAAGTGCCTTCCGACCGATGACCGAGGAGGAAAAAGCGACCTGGCAAACCATCATTGATGAGGCATATGAGGGGTTCATCAAAGTGGTCGCCGAGGGACGCCGTCTGTCGGTGGCGGAGGTCAAGGCACTGGCCGACGGTCGAGTGTACACCGGGCGTCAGGCCAAGGAGCTGAAACTGGTGGACGAGCTGGGCAACCTGCCCGATGCCATTCGCAAAGCGGGCGAGCTTGGAGGCATCCCCGGTGAACCGGAGGTGATTGAGTATCGTGAGCCATTTGACCTCCTTCGCCAGCTGCTGCGTGCGATGCCATCGTCCGATCCTTTGACGCGGATCGTGAGTGCATTGAGACGTGCGCAAAGTCCCATCCTGCAATATCTCTATTTAGCGCCTTGAGAAAGATCACAGCGCGCCACATTCACCGGCCACATCCATCGAATTGAAGTGCGCGCGAGATCTCGCACAAAGGCAGGGAGCGATGAGACTTCGAACACCTTTCTCTTTCATCGCACGCCTGCACTCTCAATTCATGTTGATCGGCGCAATCGGGCTGCTGGTAATATTGTTCGCTCTGCTGATCGCATATGCCCTCCCCCTCTTTGTCTTTCCACTCAACGCCACGTCCCTCCTGCCATTTGCGCTCGTGGTGCTGGGGGTTTTCGCCGCGTCATGTTATTGGCTTGCCCAGATATTTGACCCCGTCCTACATCCCGAAAGGGAGGCGTATCCTCAGTTCGCCGAACGTTGCCAAGCGTTGACGCGCCAACCCGCACGCGATGCCCGTGTATTTTTCCAATTGGCCGGCGAGATGTGTTTCGCGACATTGAACCCTGCCAGCGTCGCCGTCTGGAGGTTTGATGGCGAGAGCAACGTGCTGCGGCCGGCCTATTTCACCGGTACACGACCTCCTGTCACCTTGGACGACCTGCCCGTGGACTTAGATTTGACGCACACCCCCCAGGCCAGAGAGGTGGAGACATTGCCGGAGAGCGCCCTGCGCTATGGCTGGATGAATCAGAGCGTGCACACCGTATGTCCTCTCCTCTGGGGTGAAGAGCTGATCGGAGCAATTGGCCTGGGCATCCCGCGCTACGGCTCTTCCTACCCGAGAGCGGCATTGCAATGGCTGGATTGGCTGGCCGGTCAGGTGGCGTTGGCGGTCAAGAACGTATACCTTGCCGACGAAATGGAGGAAACACGCACGCGCCTGCAGATGGCATATCGTCAAACGATAGAAGTGCAAGAAGAGGAACGTCGCGGCTTGGCCGCCGAGCTGCACGACGACATCCTGAGCCGCCTGACCGCCATGAGTTTGACCTTGCGCAATTGCCGCAGACGGATCGGAGATAGCGATCAACAGCTCGAAGCTTGGCTTGGCAATCTGGAGCAGGAGACAAATACTATCGTGCAGCGTCTGCGTGAAATCACCCAAGGCCTCCATCCCACCGTGTTGAGCAATCTAGGTCTCATTGCGGCGGTGCAAGCTTATCTAGATCATATTGCCCGTCGTCCCTCTCCCAACGCATGTATGATCAGCTTGACGGCACAAGGTTTCGGCGGCGACCGACTCCCAGACACCCGCATAGAACGCGATCTATATCACATCACGCGCCAGGCGCTCGACAATGCCCTGACCCATGCCCACGCCGATCATATTTTTGTCCATTTCCGTTGGAGCTTTGACACGGTCAGCGTCACCGTCCGGGACACGGGACGGGGGATGGCCGAACCCCCAGAACGCCTCATCGGGAAGGATGGTCACTTGGGGCTGATCTCGATGCACGAACGCGCACGTGCTTGGGGCGGACGGCTTATGCTCGAATCGCAGCCCGGGCACGGCACAACCGTCCGGGTGGCCATCCCGATCCATCAGCCAAGCCGTTCCCCGGCTCATCTGGAAGCTTACGTCCATTATCTCTCTTCCCCCACAGCGGACTGAGATATGTAGCCTCTACCGGAGTTATTATGCGTGAGGGTGTTGACAGATGAAAATCTAGGTCACCAGAGGGTTTTTCAACACCCTCTGTTTGTAGAGCTTACGCAATTGCCTAAATTGAGGTATAATAAAGGGAATGTTGAAAAAGTTCCTCGGCCGCTCAGATTTTCGCAGGAAAATGGATCGGTGGAAGGGCAACTTGAGAGGGTGTTGAAAAAGTCCCTTGACCGCTCAGATTTTTGTAGGAAAATGGGCCAATAAAACGGGTAACTAAACACTTTTTCAACACCCTCAAACTTGAACGTTTTGCAACATCCTCGTATAATGGGGCTCGTAAAATAGACCGAAGTGCGATGAACCGGACTCAATCAATTTCCTGATTGCCACTCAGAGATTGTCAGGCTCAATTTCAGGGTTCAATTGCTCCAGGTGGTGCGACAATGTCAACAGGATATCATAAGGTTGCCGATGCAATCGACCAGATGGAAGAGCTTCTATCGGACAGCGAGAAGCGCACTATGGATTGGAGGAAATACAATCCACCACCAGAAGCAGCGGCCATTTTGAGCGAGTGTCCCAAGTTGGTCATAGCCAGCTCAACTGCCGACCTGGTGGATCTTGCATGTGGAGGCCCCCACAGCAACTATTTTGAGGTCGCATACGACATACCAGGTAAAGGCAGGGTGGTCGAGGCTACCGTTGCCCGGGTGCGCAATGGTGTGGCGGCAAACTACACGGAACCCTATATGCGGCGACGTGACCCGGACTGTACGGTTATCGCGGATGACAGACCCAGCGATAAGCCCCATTTTCGAGAGCGCTTCGGTTACGACTTTGCCATCCTGCGGGAGGAGACCTTTGCCTGGTTGAAAACACAACCCCTTGCGATGTTTGGTTTTATCGCCGGAAAACCGGGCATGGGATTGGATTGCCTGGTCATCACTCCCGCGAACACCGGATTCTTTGCACTGGGCTTGGCCCTGCTTCAGGGGATTATCCCCTACGACGAGATCCCACCCCATTTTCATCCGCGGGCGATCATTTATGTTGCACCACCTTTCCGCCATACCCACTTTGGCGGTAAACAAGTGGTCGTGCACAACCGAATGGACGGATTGCACGAGATGTTCTCTTATAATCTCTACCCTGGTCCCAGCGCAAAGAAGGGCGTCTACGGGATGCTGATCGAATTGGGTGAACGTGAGGGGTGGGTGACGACGCATTGCTCGACGGTGCGCGTGATAACCCCATATGACAACGAGGTGGTCATCATGCACGAGGGCGCCAGCGGTGGTGGTAAAAGTGAAATGCTGGAACAGGCCCCGCGCGAACCCGATGGCCGTTTCGTGCTGGGTGTCAATATTATCAGTGGCGAAGTGCGTTACCTGGAGATACCTCGCTCATGCCGACTGCAGCCTGTCTCGGACGACATGGCACTCTGTCACCCGTCTTTACAGTCGGACAACTCCAATCTCAGATTGGTGGATGCCGAAGAGGGCTGGTTTGTGCGGGTCAACCATATCACCCGTTATGGAACGGACGTGCATCTGGAACGGCTGACGGCCCAACCGCCGGAGCCCTTGCTCTTCCTGAACATTGATGTCGTGCCTGGCGGTCGCGCTTTGATCTGGGAACACATCCAAGATGCGCCCGGACGGCCATGTCCCAATCCTCGCGTGATCTTGCCTCGGCGCATCGTGCCCGGTGCCGTCCATAAGCCAGTGATGGTGGACATTCGCAGCTTCGGTATCCGAACACCGCCCTGTACCCGCGAGCGTCCCACCTATGGCATCATCGGTCTATTTCACTTGCTGCCCCCTGCTCTCGCCTGGCTATGGCGACTTGTCGCCCCCCGCGGGCATGACAACCCCAGCATAGTCGAAACCGAAGGGATGAGCAGCGAGGGGGTGGGCTCTTATTGGCCCTTCGCCACCGGCCGTCGTGTCGCTCAGGCTAATTTGCTCCTGCAACAGTTTGAACGAAACGCACATATGCGCTACGTCCTTTGCCCCAACCAGCATGTGGGCGCCTGGAAGGTGGGTTTTATGCCGCAGTGGATCATGCGCGAGTATATGGCACGCCGTGGCGTGGCCAAGTTCTCGCCCGAACAGATTCGCCCTGCTCGTTGCTCGTTGCTCGGCTACGCAATGCACCAACTGAGTGTCGAAGGCCGTCTGGTGGCACGTTGGTTCTTGCAGGTGGACACCCAGCCCGAGGTGGGGGAAGAGGCCTACGACAAGGGGGCGGAAATTCTATATAATTTCTTCCACAAGTGTTTGCTCGATTTCTACAAGTCCGATCTTGCACCGTTGGGCAAAAAGATCATCGAGTGTTGTTTCGACAGAGGAACGGTGGATGATTATGCTCAGCTGATTCCCGGTTTGGAGTACGGAATCGAGCGTTGTGACGAAGAACCATCTCGGTGCGACCAGACGGTCTAACACACTGTTCCGATATACCATCCAACATCCCTGATGAGGGGGATCAAAGTTCGCTGTCCGGCCACTCGACGGTTTTTTACCGCAACATATCCATCGGCACAGGTTCTCTGACAGAGGCGACTCGGGCTGAGCCCTGCCCATCTCAAATTGGACCCGCATTTCGCTGGTCTCCGTGCTATAAAAGCAAACTGTCAGGTGATGATCTGTCCAGCCCGACTGGATAGGGTGTGTTGGGGCATGCCGGACAGCGGTGTCACGATTCTTGTTACATCCCGCGGAAGGTGCGCAGAGTCTCCAGATAGGACTCAGGCAGACCAATATCATAACGTTGCCCGTCAATGATCAGCCCCAGGAAGCCATCCTCCTGGCGCAGACGATCAAGGGCTGAGGTGAGCTGAAACTCGCCTCGCTCGCGCACGTTATTGCGAATGTGTTCCTCCAGGTACTTGAAGATCAATGGCTTGATAATGTATTGTCCAAAGAAGGTCAGATATTCGCCTTCGGGCAGGCCGGGTACATTCAGATTGTGGCGTGCATAGTCCACCGTCGGCTTCTCAACCATCTCGGTGATGTTGAGCAAAACGCCCTCCTCGATCCAGGCGCCGGTGACCGTGCCGAAGTTGGCGATCTGGGATTCGGGGGTGCGGCGCAGGCCCACCACGCTAACCCCATGTTTATGATAAGCCTCCATCAGCTGCTGGGCACACGACTTCTGCCCGTTGGAGCGGTATAAATGGTCACCCAGCATCAGCAAGAACGGCTCTTCCCCCACTGCCTCGCGAGCGCAGTAGACGGCGTGTCCAAAACCTTCCTGCACGTCCTGGATGACGAAGGTCACTCGCCGCCCGATTTCCAGAATGCGCTGAGCATACTCGCGGAAGTTTGCCGGGAGCTTATTGTAATTCTCAATGGTGATCTGCGTGCGGAAGAACGATTCAAAATCCTTGAGATCGTGCTCCTGGACGATGATGATCACCTCTTCGATGCCCGCTTGCAACGCCTCCTCGACGATCAACAAGATTGCCGGCTTAGCCACACCATCGCGGTCAATGATGGGGAAGAGTTCCTTCTTGGTGGCCTTGCTGGCGGGGAAGAGGCGGGTGCCGAACCCCGCGGCAGGGATGACCGCCTTGCGCACACGGGGTCCACTGCGCAAGGTCAGTTTGAGACAGGGCATTTTCAGGTCACGTTCGATGATCTCGACCACTGCTTGCTGGTCGGCCTCACTGCGCGCCAGGAACTGAGCGCTTCCATCCCCTTGCGAGCCAACACCCTTGCCACCCCAGATATGCGGCTTCAGCGGTGCGTAGTTGAGCACACGATGCAACACCGGTGCGGTGAGCTCCTCGGGACAGGCTGGTGTGGCATAACGATCGAAGAATTCCTGCGCCTCGACCATCAAGGCGCCCAGCCTTTCCGCATCGCCTGCCTGGAGCGCCTCAATGGCCTGGTGAACAATGCGCTTGTTGATCGGGCCCAGTAACTCTTGCACCCCCCGCTCGATTCCATTGCGCGCGAAGGGATAGCAATGGTTGAGCCGGCGCAGAATCTCGGTGGTGTCCTTCTTGGCCTGCAGATCCACCAGCACAAAGTAGAGGGTCTCCTTCACCTGGAGCTCAATGGTATCCAAGCGGTCACCGTCGAAGATCATCAGCACAGGGCGGTTGCCGTAGGCACAACCCTGGTCCATACGACCACAACGCGAGGGGGTGGTGATCTCGCCTTGATAGGCCATTTCCATCTCACCGCGGATGGTCATCTTGAGGTCATACACCCGATTAAAGGCGCGTGCGGTCAGGACACAGATCGCCGCGCTGGAGGAAAGGCCCTTTTTCATGGGCAGGTCGGTCTTGTAGTTGTCGATAACCAACCCGCGCACATGGTAATGCATCAAGATCTGATAGGCGACACCCGCCACATAGCTCCAGAAGCCCCCCGCCTGAGCTTCCTTGAGCAGCGTGTTGAGGTCCATAGGGATCTCGTAAGGACCGTGGCGTGTGCCATTGGGCGTGGTCGCGGTGAGCACCAGTGCATTGGGATGCGGCTCGACGCGGGCATAGATGCCCTGGTTGGTGCCGCAGATCAGCGCATAACCCTTCTCGATGTCGGCATTGATACGGCGGTATCCACCCGCCCAATCGGAGTGTTCACCCAGCAAGCAAACGCGACCCGGCACAAAGAGTTCCAACGCTCTCCTCCCGCAATGAAATCTGTTCAGCCGCTATCCCCAAGGTGTGGCACTGCGCCGACGGACGTCGATCTCATCGATCACAGCGTTGCCGCGGCGCGTGACCAAGAAGAGCACGATCTCGGCGATCTCCTCCGGCTTCATCAGCTCCGAGCGATCCAGGTCAGGCCGCGCCTGGCCGGCGAGATCGGTGTCCACGCCACCGGGACAGATGGCGTGAACACGGATGCCATCCCCCTGCACTTCGCGCGCCAGCGCTTTGGTCATGCCCAACAGGGCATGTTTCGAAGCGCTGTAGCCCGCTTGATTGGCATATCCTTTCAGCCCCACCACCGAGGAGATGTTCACGATAAAGGGATGCGCGCTGCGCCGCAGATGGGGCAGTGCCTCACGGCAGACCAGAAATGGCCCGCGCGCATTGACCGCCATCATATAGTCCCACTGCTCGACCGAAGTGTGTTCTAACGGGGTGAAGAATCCCACGCCGGCGTTGTTGACTACGATGTCGAGCTGGCCGAAGTGTTCCACCGTCGCCGCCACCAGGCGCACCACTTGTGCCTCTTGGGCGATGTCGGTGGGGAAACAAGCGGCCTCACCGCCGGCGGCGCGGATCTCCTGTTGTACCGCCTGTAGCTGCGCCGCGCTGCGCGCCGCCAGCGCCACACGGGCACCAGCCGCAGCCAGCGTCAGCGCAATGCTGCGCCCGATACCGCGCCCGGCACCGGTCACCAACGCGACACATCCTTTGAGGGGTTTTTCCATAGGTTTAATGGTTTAATCGGGCGCCTCAGTAGGATATCTGCGCCCCATTATAGGACAAGATCGCCAACACAGGAAATGGCGCCGCAGTGCGTGATGACACGCAGTGGGCACGCCATACTGCGAAGCGCATCTGTCGGGGCAGAAAATGGACAAAGAGAGCGGGATGGGACATACTATCGGCTCTATCTGACCATCAGCGCATGGAGATGTGCTGTGTCGTTGAGTGTGCGCAGCAAATGCCCATGCGTGGAGATCTCCAATGTGCTGATCGAGGCAGGCGCCGGCTCAAATTCCCAGAAATGGCTGATATCCAGCCCCAAGAAATGGCACAACAAGACACGACACACCACCAGATGCGTCACCAACACCACCGTATGATCCGGATGTTGTGTGATTACTTCATCCAACAGGCTGGCGACGCGCCGCGCTACGTCGGCCAACGATTCACCCTGAGGGAAGTGCACAGTGTGTGGACGCGTATACCAGGCCGTTGCCAGCTGGGGATAGCGCGTGGCGAATTCCGCTTCGGACAAACCGGTGCACGCGCCGAAATTGATATCCAACAAGCCGGCATGGGGGATTACGTCAAGTTTGCATGCCTGCGCTACGGAAGCGGCAGTCTGGAGCGTGCGTTGCAAGGGGCTGGCGTAGATCGCCACCGGCCGCCAGGTGGCGGCAATACGTTCTCCCAACGCCGCCGCCTGAAGCAACCCGGTCTCATCCAGCGGCACCTCTACCTGGCCGCGAAAGCGCTGTTCTCGATTCCACGCCGTCTGGCCATGGCGGACTAACAAAACTGTGGTCATATGCATCGGATCTATCCTATGGACACGAAATCGCTCTTGATCGCCACCAACAACCCGGGCAAGCTGCGGGAGTTCCGCGAGCTGTTCCGCGATATGTGGTCTGATTTTCCTTTGAAGCTTGTCAGTCTCTCAGAAGTGTCCATCGCCTTCGAGCTGGAGGAGAGCGGTCACACCTTTGCCGAAAACGCCGTTCTCAAGGCACGTTTCTTTGCCACACGCAGCGGATTGCCCACCCTGGCTGATGACTCGGGCCTGGAGATAGACGCCCTGGGCGGTGCACCCGGCGTGCACTCGGCCCGTTATGGCAACACCACGCGTGGCCAAGACGCCCAGCGCATCGCCTTGGTGTTAGAACAGCTCCAAAACGTCCCGTGGTCGCAGCGCACGGCGCGTTTCCGCTGCGTTGTGGCGATTGCCCTGCCCGATGGTCGCTGCGAGACGGCCAGCGGAAGCGTAGAAGGCTATATTGACTGGCAGCCTCAAGGCGAGCATGGCTTCGGCTACGACCCCATCTTCTACGTTCCCGAGTTCAGCTGCACGATGGCCCAGCTCGAACCTGCCGTCAAGAATCGCATCAGCCATCGTGCGCGCGCTCTGCAAGCTGCACTCCCGCTGATTCGGCGGCTGGTTCTGGAACAAGGATAAGGCGATTCTGTCCTGGGGCTCAGCGTAGCCGGTAGTACAGGTGCGCGCCCAGCATGCCCAGCGCGGCGGCGATGACGGTGCCGAAGACCCCCCAGATCAACAACGCGAAAAAGACCGCTCCTGCGATGCGCACCGTCTGCGGGCTGATGCCCATTGCGGCCAGATTCTGCAGCTGTGCGGGCGTGAACTGCGCGCGCACCCCTTCCCCCAGGCCGGTGAACATCAGACCGAACGCCGCCAGCACCATCGCCACAAAGGTGGTTCCCAGACCGGTGACGAGCCCGGCCAGCAGCCCCGCTTGTCGGGCTTGCCCCAGAGAATTCAGCCGCTCGTTGGACAGCAAACCGGCCAACATCCCATTGGCGATCAGGATCAAGACGAATCCTGGGATCACCAGACATGGCAGCAATGGGATGTCCACCAGGCTGATCAGGATCAGCACGGTCATAGCAACGATGCCTGCCGCACCGGCCCTGAGAGCTCCCGCCTCCAGGACGCGCGCGGGCTGTGATATCGGCTTGATCGAACGGGTGTGAGAACGATTCTGCTCGGGTCCCATTATGCGCCTGCGCCTGTGTGCCTCAACGCGCGCCACACCTTCTCAGGCGTCAACGGAATATCGCGGATGAAGAGCCCGATGGCATCTGCCACCGCGTTGCCCACCGCCGGCGCCACGCCGTCCAGAGGGATCTCCGCCACCGCCTTGACCCCGAACGGGTGGCTGGGTTCGTAGGATGGCACGAACAACACCCGCATCTCGGGCATTTCGTCGGCGCTGAAGATGCGATAGTCCCCGAAGCGCGGATTGAGCATACGCCCGCTCGCATCGAAGACCATCTCTTCGCTCACCGCATAGCCGAGCGCTTGAGTCATGCCTCCTTCGACCTGACCACTTGCCGTGACCGGGTTCACGATCACCCCACAGTCCAGAGCCATCAGCAGCCGCTCCACG
>Ga0308395_1001173_pt1 | contig 17586 bp, 21 predicted proteins | sample Hotspr20SampleP4_FD_202097 | JGI IMG/M metagenome (GOLD analysis project Ga0308395, IMG submission 202097) | Hot spring phototrophic mat microbial communities from Mushroom Spring, Yellowstone National Park, Wyoming, United States - 20050930_P4 ...
TGGGCTGGCCGCCGCCTCAGCACGGGGCCGCCGCCCGCCTTCGGCGGGCGGCGGCCCCATAAAATACCACCGACTCGCATTCAGAAACTCTTTGCCTCGAACTGGTATTATCGCAAGAGACGAGTCCGTCCCTCTATCAGGCGCAGGGCAGATGAATGGGAGGAGAAAATTTCCGGCGTTGGCCCTGCATAAGGGGATTATGGCCTGCGGACACCGCTTGCCCTCTAATGGGGCTTTTTTCCGATATTTGTGTTTCGGGTATGCCTAAAAAGCTGATCCTCTGCGTGGATGACGAGAAGGTGGTGCTCAATACCCTTATGGCGCAGCTGACGCAGACTTTCGGGAATCGGTACAGCTACGAGTCATTCACGAGTGCAGAGGAGGCCGAAGAGTTCATAGACGAGGTGTATGCGGAGGGAAGCGACGTGAATGTCATTGTGTGCGACTGGCTCATGCCTCGGATCAAGGGCGATGAATTTTTAGTGCGAGTGCATAAGAGGTTTCCCAAAGTGGCTCTAATCATGCTCTCTGGGCAGGCCAGCCCCGAAGCCATAGAACGCGCCCAAAAAGAAGCCAATATCCTGGCTTTCGTCCAGAAGCCCTGGGATAAAGACTACCTCATGGGCCTTATCCAGAAAGCTTTGGAAGGGACATGAGTCGCCCGGTGATCCTCTTCGTGGATGATGAGAAGGTGGTATTGGATTCCTTAGTAGCGCAGGTGCGCGCAGCTTACGAAAACGCCTACGACTACGAAACCGCTCAGAGTGCCGAAGAAGCCTGGGAAATCATTGAGGACTATCACGATAAGCAACGTCGTATCGTGCTCTTAGTAAGTGACTGGCTGATGCCCATAGAGAAAGGCGATAGTTTCCTCATTCGGGTAGCTCAGAACTATCCGGATATTCGGCTAATTATGTTGTCGGCGTATGCAGATGAGGATGCGATTTTGCGGGCAGAGCGCTATGCGAATCTCTTTGCCTTCATTCGTAAGCCCTGGGAGCGAGAAGCGCTCCTGAGCACTATTCAGAAAGCGCTTTCGGGTTCATTATGAAAATGGGGTCTCTCCGCCATAGTTTGGGGGGGAGGAGGGTATTGGGTCTTTTGGAACGGCGTGGCATAAACGGGAGGTACTTTTGCAATGATTTATGAGTGTGGGGGCCTGGGACTTGATATGGCGGCCCGGGGAGGCATTGGAGGCCTGGGGGCTGCGCATGCTGCATGCCATTCGGGTGCGGGTTCCTCTTTTAGCGGGGGCGTTTTATGCGGTACAGCAAGAAAAGACTCTGGCTCCTATTGCGGTGCTGGGTCGCCCTCCTGCCGCCGCTAAACCCGTAAGCTGGGGCGAAGGCCCCATCGGAGAAGCTGCTCAGCGCCAAACCCCCATCTACCTCCCCCTGGGTGCGCAAAAGGTCCAACCCATCGCTATCGGCTACCTCCCAGAATATGCCCTTTGGGCTATTCCCTGCCTCTACCAGGAGCAGACCTGGGGCGTTTTAGAACTCCTCCTCTATCAGGAGCCCACCGCTGCTCAAAAACAGTCCCTCCAAGAAATTCTCCCCATCCTCTCCGCCCTCCTCAGCAGCGCCCTTCAGCAGCAACGTATAGAACGCCTCCTCCTGGACCTTCAGCAGCAGAATACCCTCTTAGAGGAAAAAGTCCGTGAAGTCAGTGAAGCTCGCGCCGAACTGGAGGCCCTCAATGCCACCTTGGAGCGCCGAGTAGAGGAACGAACCGCCGAACTTCAGAAAGCCCTGCAGGAACTGCGATCTACCCAGGATCAGCTCATCTTCTCCGAAAAGATGGCTGCCCTGGGCCAGCTTATTGCCGGCATCGCTCATGAAATCAATAGCCCTCTCGGCGCTATCAAAGGCTCGGCCGAAACCCTCTTAGAGAGCCTTCCCCTCCTGATGCGGCTCTTTGCAAGTCTCCAAAGACACGACCCAGCAAGGGTGGCCTCGCTATGGTCCTGGATTCAGGATACGCTCTTTTCACAGGCTCGTCCGACTCTCACAAGTCGGGAGGAGCGTGCCCTGCGTAAGCGCTTCGCTACCCTCCTGGAAGAAGCGGGCGTTTCCGATGCCGAAAGCATCGCCCGCCGTCTCGTAGAAGCCGGCCTCTACCAAGAAAAAGACCTCCAAACCCTCCTACCCCTCCTCTCCTTACCCGAAACCATAGAGGTGATTTACCTCGTAGGCCAGCTCCGCCTCCAACTGGATAATATCCTCCTCGCTTCTCAGCGTACCCGAAAAGTCGTCTTCGCCCTCAAAAGCTATGTCCATACCAGCGGCGACCGCTCTACGCCTACCCTCACCGACCTCCCAGAATCCATAGAAACCATCCTCACCCTCTATCAAAATCAGCTCAAGCAAGGGATAGAAGTGGAGACTTTTTTTGAAGCTGGTGTTCCAAAGTTGTATCTTTTTGCTGATGAGATTGGGCAAGTCTGGACGAATATCCTTCAGAATGCTATCCAAGCCATGGGTGGGCGAGGGAAACTTCGGGTGGAAGCCCAGAATGAAGGAGCCTATGTCCGAGTCTCATTCACGGATAATGGGCCAGGCATACCCCCAGAAATTTTGCCGCGCATCTTTGATCCGTTCTTTACCACGAAGCCGCGAGGGGAAGGAACCGGCTTAGGATTAGATATTTGCCGCCGGATCGTGGAGAAGCATCACGGCCGCATAGAAGTAACCTCCCAGCCAGGTCAAACTACCTTTCATGTATTTTTACCGCGCTTTTTAGAGAATAGTAACTGGTTCCATGCGCATACCGCTCATACAGGCTCTTGAGGCCGTAGGCACTTATGTGCTGCTTTTACGTCGCACTTTCACAGGCCTTTTACACTGGCGGCTTTACTGGCAGCTTTGGACCCAGGAGTTCCTCATTATTGGACGGGATAGCATCTTTTTAGTGGCCATTATAGCGTTTTTTGTGGGGGCGGTTACTACCGTTCAGACGGCTTATCAGCTGGTCTCCCCGTTTATTCCCAAATCCACTATTGGTGCAATTGTTTCTACGAGCTCTATTTTAGAGCTAGCGCCTACGATTACTTCGCTGGTATTGGCGGGGCGAGTAGGGTCTAATATTGCCTCCCAGATTGGTTCTATGCGCGTTTCGGAACAGATTGATGCCCTAGAGGTCATGGGCATCAATTCGGCTACCTATCTCATTCTTCCTAAGCTTTTGGCTGGTCTGGTGGCTTTTCCTGTGCTGGTTATTTACTCGTGTGTGATATCGCATGTAGGCGGCATAGTAGCTGGGGCTTTCACGGGGGCTGTCAATCCCACTCAGTTTGGGATAGGGGCTCGCAGCTTTTTTGAGGACTTTCAGGTCGTCTTTATGCTCATTAAGGCCGTAACCTTTGGATTTATCATCATTACTGTCTCTTCTTACCATGGCTATTATGTGCGAGGGGGGGCCTTGGAGGTAGGGGCATCCAGCACGAAGGCCGTTGTGGTAAGCTCCTTGATGATCCTCATTGCAGATTATGTACTGGCGCAACTGCTTCTGTGAATGAGTGATCTGCGCATTGAGCATATTCGGAAGCGGTTTGGTAAGCAGGAGGTGCTCAAGGGCATTTCGTTTACCTTTGATCCCGCCCGGGTCAATATGATCATCGGCCCCAGCGGATGCGGCAAAAGCGTGCTCCTCAAATGCATGGTAGGTCTTATAGAGCCTGATAGCGGCGAAATATACTATGGCTCTATAAACTTTCGTAAAGCTACTCCCGAGCAAAGACGAGAGATTCTCAAGAATCTGGGCATGCTCTTTCAGTCTTCGGCGCTCTTTGACTCTATGAGTGTGGGTGAGAATGTAGCTTTTCCCATGCGTATCTTTACTAAAAGCACAGAAAGTGAAATCCGAGACCGGGTAGCATACTGTTTGGAGCGGGTAGGTCTGCCGGGCATAGAGGATAAGTATCCGGCGCAGCTTTCTGGTGGGATGAAACGGCGGGTCGGCTTAGCTCGGGCTATCGTCCTCAATCCCCGATATCTCTTTTGCGATGAGCCCAACTCAGGCTTAGACCCCCTTACCGCCAGACGAATTGACGAACTTATTCAGCAGCTCACCGAAGACTTTCACACCACTACCATCGTCGTTACGCATGACATGCGAAGTGTCCAGATATTGGGGGATAAGATACTTTTTATTTATGATGGGGAGGCTGTTTGGCGCGGCTCTCGAAAAGAGCTACAAGAGACTCCCTTAGACGAGTTTCCGGCTCAGCTCAGGGGTTTTTTGCAGGCCTCGGGATTGTATGCATAAAGAGCGGCGGGGATAGCTTCCAGCTATCCCCGCCGTTTAGATAAGAGAGGGTGGATTTATTCTTTGACCAGTCGTAGTAAGGTAGTTTCCGAGCCGAGGTGGACCTGGAGCATATAGAGTCCTGCAGGCAGAGGTGCTGTGGGGAGGGTGATGTGCTCTTCGGGATTTACGAGCGACCCTTGTCCTGATAGAAGGGCTTGTCCCAAGGTATTGTAGAGAGTCCATTGGAGGGGGAGGCCCGCTGCGTGCCGAATAATCAGATGAGCTTCTTGAGAGGTGGGGTTAGGTGTGAGGGTAAGGATAGGCTCAGGCCGAGAGCCAGCGAAGGCAGTGGAGGAGGCTTCGCGCACTTGAACGCTATCTATGAACAGGTTGTTACCCATCTCCGTAATGTTTTCAAAGCGAATGAGGACTTTGTGGCCTTTGTATGTAGGGGGAATGGAGACAATCTCATGGGTCCATGCGGTGTTAGGGCCTGAGGGAGGGATAGCCTGGTCAGTACTACCGATGTTTCGTCCTATGACTTGAATGGCGGAGCCTGTTACATCTAAGTCTTCGCCGCCTTTGTAGTAGAGCCTTTCCCAAGTAGTGCCGCAATCCCTGGAAATATACACAGCCAGCGTATCGCCGTACAAGTAGCCGAATTGATTAGCGCTGGTATTTTCCCAATAGAGGGCTCGGTAATACACATCAAACTCTATGGCGGGGTTTTCGGCGGTAGCGGGGATATCTATGAGGGGGGTGATGAGGTGGTCACGCTGGGTGCGATTGTAGTAGATAAAGTTTCTTATGCGGGTCATGGCGTTACTGGCTCCGAAGCTCCCGCGCCCTGTGGAACTGTAGCGTTCCCAGGTGAGATTAGAGTTGCCTGTCGCAAAATCCGGATTTTGGCGCACCCAGCCGGCTGGTGGGAAGGTGCTGCCCTCAAATCCCTCTGTGAAAGGAAAACTACGAGCTTGGGCGGGGTCTCGCACGATAAGGAAGCCTGTATAGGTCGTTTCCGCAGTGCCTACTGAGTTGGAGACGGCTAAGCGGATATCGTAAGTGCCGGGGGTAGAAGGGGCGGTGAGTTGGGTGCAGGGGCCTGTGGTAGAACTGCTAATGACGGTAGAGCCTTGTTTGATTTCCCAGGTGAACTGGGAGGGTTTGCCCATGCTGTAGCTGGTTAGGTTGAGCTGCTGGCCGGGGCATACATAGCAGGGGGGTTGGTCGCAGCCTTGCAGGGCGAAGTTTGCTTTGATTCGGCCGTAGGGGCCGGTGCCGGTGGCCTGAAGGTTGGAGGTTTGCCAGAGGGGGGTGCGGTCGGGGGCGGTATTGAGAGTGGCGGTCATGCGCTGGCGCTGCCCCTCTGTAAAGATATCCAGGGAGGGATCATCTAAGTAGTCCATGTAGTTGCGCACTTGGTCGGGGCGGTCTCCGCCCGTGGCGGTAAGGGTTGATGATTCAAGGCAGGTATTTTGGCGGCGGGCTGCCCTATAGTTAGCCTGGCGAGTAGGGGGGGTATCGCATACCCTGTCGCCCTCCCTCCCACAGGTGTTGTTGTTCATGCCAGCGCATCCATTCTGGAACATATTATTATGGAAAGTATGGAAGAGATGGATGTAGTGGCCGATTTCGTGGGTGGTGGTTTGACTTTGGTTAGGGAGACCAAAGTAGCCTGAAACGACGACAATCCCTTGATCCGTAGATGAGCCTGTGCCTGGAAAAGTGGCAAACCCTAAAACATCACATGTACTTGGCGAAGAGGAGTAGATACACTGGATGACCCAGATGTTCAGGTACTTATTGCGGGGCCAGCCGACGTTACTTTTCATGGTGGTGGCGTCACTGAAGCCAACCCCCACTTTGGCGGCAGAGAGACGAGCCGCTGTGTAATGGGTGTAGGTGACACCGAGATGGGGATTGCCATTAGGGTCTTTAGTGGCCAGCGAAAATTCTATTCGGGTATCTACCCCTGAGCTATGGCCCTTAGAGTAAGGCCGCTTCCGAAAGTCGTCAAAGAGCTGCTCCACCTGATAAATTACTCGGGATAGGGGCAAGCTATCCGATTGACCCGCACCAGAGTGGATGATGTGTACCACTACTGGAATGACATAATCGGATTCTGGACAGCCAGTTTGGGTGCGCAGACCGGGGCCATTCTGCTCTAAAAAGGCCAGGGTCGCTTGCTCTAAGAGTTCTCGCATTTGGGCTAAGTGAGGGTTTTCTTGAAGGGCCCTCTCGTATAAGAGGTCGGTTCCGCATGCAGGCCGCTGTGCCCATACCAGCGCCAGGATGAGCAGCGAGGCAGGTAAGGTACGCACAAAGCAAAGATATGCAGAATTTTTGATACTCTAACCCATTAGAAGATTTGCAAAGAGAGTTTGTTATTGGGGAGGGGGGAGCAGAGGGACGAGGTATCAGTGTGGATTGAAACCTTTATTGTACCTTTGGTGTTGTATGAGTCGTATGCGCAGGCTAAGTGCGGTAGGGCTGGTAGCGCCCCTATGGGCTCAGATCGGGGCAGCCGCTAAAGCTCGCGCCGCTGAAGTAGCTATAGAAGCAGCTAAAAGTGCTCCCGCTTTTAGCTGGGAAAGCCTCTTGTGGAAAGTGATCTGGCTGGAGGTCATCGCTATTGTCCTCCTCTCTATTTTGCTAGTTTGGCTTGTTATAAAGGCTACGGGCTGGGACCCCTTTGCGAAATGGGACCGCGACAAGAATAACATGCGTCTATGGATGCTGGTGGGGGCGTCTTTCTTTTTGCTGGTTTTATGGAGTGCGCCTCATTATGCAGACCGATATCTGCCTGAGCCTGCTTCCCTACATGGAGTGCCGATAGACCAGCTACTGTGGGGAATTGCGAGCTTCACTTATCCCGCATTCTTTATTGTGCATCTAATGCTCTTTTACATGATATGGCGATACTACAATGGGCGGGTGCAGGCAGCTACTTACATGGAAACCCATCATGGACTTGAGCGAGGGGCTTTGGTGGCCATATCTATTCCTGTGATAGTGATTGCGGTGGCGGGTATTTATGTGTGGTCTTTGCCTGTCCATGGTCAGACGCCTGCGTCCAATCAGAAGACTTTGGAGATAGAGGTCGTGGCTGAGCAGTTCCAGTGGCGGGTCCGGTATCCCGGTAATGACGGTCGCTTAGGCAGGTACCACTATACGCTTATCGGCGGGGAAAATGTCTTGGGGTTAGACTTTACGGACCCTAAGGCCCAAGATGACATCCTCCCCCAGGGCAAGGAAATACACTTACCCGTCGGGGCGCTAATTACTATTCATGTTCGCTCTAAGGACGTGCTTCACTCCTTGTATATGCCACACTTTCGCACGCATATTTATGCTGTGCCGGGCCAGAAGAATAAAGTCATGCTAGTTCCTACCCTTACCACGCGAGAAATGCGTAAAAAACTGGGTGATCCGAACTTTGACTACGAGCTGGCCTGTAATCAGCTGTGCGGTGGCGCTCATTACAATATGCGCATGAAAATCGTTGTAGAAAGCTGGGAGGAATATGAAGCTTGGCTGCGCCAACAAAAGCCAGCCTATCAGCCCCCTCAGCCCATGCAGGCTCAGATAACGAAACCAATTCAAAACTCATAAAACTATGGCTGCGCATACGGAAACGGCGGTTGCGGCGCACGCGGTGGAGAGCGGTCATCACCACCACGAACATCATCATGAATCCTTCTGGACAAAGTACATTTTTAGTCAGGACCACAAGACGATTGCGAAGCAGTTCCTCCTTACAGGTTTTGTTAGCGGTTTTATAGGAATTTTGCTGTCGGGGATTTTCCGGCTTCAGCTGGCTTTTCCTGATACGAGCTTCCCGTTCTTGGAGACTATTTTAGGGAAGTGGGCACCGGAGGGCCGCTTAGACCCGAACTTTTACATGGCTCTCGTAACTATGCATGGGACGATCTTAGTTTTCTGGCTATTGACGGGGGGATTGAGTGGGACTTTTGCGAACCTGCTTATCCCGCTACAGATTGGGGCGCGGGATATGGCCTCGCCTTTTATCAATATGCTCTCATTCCACTTTTTCTTCTGGGGGACGGTGGTGCTCATGGCTTCGTTCTTTGTGGAGACGGGGCCGGCGGCGGCGGGGTGGACGGTGTATCCGCCTTTGAGTGCGCTCCCTCAAGCCATGCCAGGGTCGGGTCTGGGCATGATGCTTTGGATAATCGCGCTGGTGCTTTTTGTAGTGGGGGTGCTCATGGGCGGGCTTAACTACATCACTACGGTGCTCAACATGCGCACGAAGGGTATGAGTCTCATGCGCCTGCCACTCGCAGTGTGGTCCCTTTTTACGGTGGCGGTTTTGGGGCTTTTGAGCTTTCCGCCGGCGGTGGCCGCCTTTATTCTGCTCCTATTTGACCACAGCCTGGGGACGAGTTTTTACCTCTCCGACATCTACATTGCCGGACAAGCCCTCCCTCAGCAAGGAGGGAACGTCCTTCTCTACCTTCACCTTTTCTGGTTCCTTGGTCATCCCGAGGTGTATATCGTCCTTCTGCCTGCGCTGGGTATTACCTCGGAACTGATTTCCACGCACGCTCGCAAGCCTATCTTCGGATATAAGGTGATGGTTTATTCCATTCTGGGAATTGCTTTTGTGTCATTTATTGTGTGGGCGCACCACATGTTCATCTCGGGTATGAATCCCCTGTTAGGGTCTATCTTTACAGCCACGACTTTGCTGGTGGCTATCCCTTCGGCGATGAAAATATTCAACTACATTTTCACGCTGTGGAAGGGGCGTGTTCAGCTCAATACCCCCATGCTCTTTGCGATTGGGACGGTGAGCTTCTTTATTAGCGGGGGGTTGACGGGCTTTTTCTTGGGGGTAGCTCCTGTGGATATACCCCTACATAACACTTATTTTGTGGTGGGGCATTTTCATTTGGTGATGGGGGTTTCGGCGGTGTTTGCGATGTTTGGGGGGACTTATCACTGGTTTCCGCGGCTGTGGGGCCGCATGATGAGTGAGCGGCTCGGGTATATTCATTTCTGGCTGACCTATATTGGAGCTAATCTGGTCTTTTTCCCGATGTACTATATGGGCTTGGGTGGAGTGCCGCGGCGATACTATGCCTTTACGGAATTTGCCTTTACGAGTAAGTGGCAGGACCTGAATGTTGTGATTACGGTGGCCGCGCTGATTACCATAGCGGCGCAGCTGATCTTCGTGTATAATTTCTTCCATAGCATGTTTTGGGGCAAGAAGGCGCCTCGTAACCCCTGGAAAGCCAATACGCTTGAATGGAGTGCGCCCGTGAAGCATATTCATGGCAATTGGCCAGGTCAGCTCCCCGTTGTGTATCGCTGGCCGTATGATTACTCTAAGCCTGGGGCGCCTGCGGACTTTATTCCGCAGTACATCTCGGACGACGATATTGCGCGGGGGGTACGTTACTGGGAGGAGGATTTTGAGCCGCTTACCGTAATAGACCGGCCTGAGGAAGGAGGGGAGGGTCAGCAAAAGACTGTGAGCCCCGTAGATGCTCCTGCGCCTTCGGTAGTGTTGAATCCGAATCGCGACGAGAGTCCTTCTACACCTCAGGCGTGAAAGAAGGGTTTATAAGCCAGGTGCCGGAGACGGAATGGCCCCAAATGCGTCGTCTGCGGCGCCTGGCTTTTTTCGTGTGGGGATTGTTTTTCTTGGTGGTGGTGGCGGGAGGCACTGTGCGAGTTCTGGAAGCAGGCATGGGGTGTCCGGACTGGCCTACTTGTTATGGGCTGCTGATACCGCCTACCTCAGAAGCGCAACTGCCTCCAGATTATCGGGTGCGGTTTGCGGTGGCGGGGCGACTGGCCGAGCCCTTCGATCCGCTTAAGACCTGGGCAGAATATATCAATCGCCTTTTGAGTGTGGTGGCTGGCTTGGGTGTTTTAGGGCTGGTGGGCTATGTCTGGCTTCGTTTCCGTCGGTATAAGCGGCTCTTGTTATATGCCACTGCTATTCCTGCTGCCCTGGTGGCAGAAGCGCTCTTAGGGTGGCAAGTCGTGGCTACCTATCTGGCCCAACACCTCGTAACCCTGCATATGGTCTTTACATTGGTTCTTACCATTTTGGCCTTTATGGTAGCAGCGCAGACCTATGCTTTGCGAGGGCGTGAATTGCGGGGGGACTCTTTATGGTATTGGCGTTTAGGTTGGTTGGGTTGGTTGCTTTTGGGGGTTCAGGTACTTTTGGGGGCTACTTTGCGCAGTTGGGTGCGTGATCTGGGAGTGGAGACGGCATTAGAGAGTGTGTTATTTTATGTGCATCGGAGCTTTTCGTGGGTGGTTGTGGGTTTGTGGGCGTATTTTCATTGGCGGGTGTATATGGAGCCTGTGCGGCTCCGTTTTGCGCGGCGTTGGGCGATGGTGACGACGGTTCTGATAGTTACTCAAGTTTTTGTGGGGGCTATTATGAGTTACTTTTCTTTTAGTGGGTTCTGGAAGGTTTTGCACCTTCTTTTAGGGCTGTTATCCATGAATACGGCCTATGCGACCTTATACTTTTATAAGCACTCTGAATATGTTCATGCCTCAGGTTCTTACGTTTTCCGTGTGGCATAGGCTTCGGGCCTATGGGATTTTGACGAAGCCCCGGCTCAGTGTGGTGGTGGTATTTTCGGCGGTGATGGGGGCGGTGATTGGGGGGGGAGGGGAGTGGTGGTTATGGCCTTTGCTGCTAGTAGGTGGGTATGGGGTGACGGGGGCAGCAAATGCGCTCAATCAGGTGATAGAGCGAGAGACGGATAGGCTAATGGTGCGGACGGCCTCTCGTCCTTTGCCTATGGGACAGGTTTCGGTGGCTGAGGCGGTGGGGGTAGCTCTAGGCTGCATGGGAGTAGGCCTTGTAGCCTTAGCGGCGATTCGGTGGGAAGTGGCTTTAGTGGGGCTTCTGGCCCTGCTGATATATGTATTTGTTTATACGCCGCTTAAGCGGGTGGGGCCGATAGCTGTGGTGGTGGGGGCGATTCCGGGGGCTTTGCCGCCCGTAATAGGGTACTGGGCGAGTCAGCCTGTCTTTGATCATCAGCTGTGGGTCTTATTTGGAGTGCAATTCCTTTGGCAGTTTCCCCACTTTTGGATTATTGCCTGGATAAGTCGGGAAGATTATGAGCGGGCAGGCTTTCGGCTATTACCTTTTCTGGATGAAAAAAGCAACAGGTTGGCCATTCTTGCGGTCTCTTTTCTGTTGAGCCTATCGGGTTTGGTGGTAGGTTTATATTCAGGTTTAGGGGCGGGATTATGGACGGGACTTTTAGGGTTGGGAGTTTTGGGAATGGCTATTCGGTTTTATAGGCGGCCGGAGCTATTCGTGGCGAGGCAGTTTCTGATTGGGCTGACGATATTTTTGACGTTGTTTTATTTGGGCTTATGGCTATGGTCTCAGAGGTAAGAAGCGGTTCTCGGCGACTGGAGCCGCAAGAGCTCATGATGTGGTTGTATTTAGCGACGATGGGGATGTTATTTATGGGGTTTTCCAGTGCGTATTTAGTGCAACGTTTTGCGGAGGGGTGGGTTGCGGTTCCTTTGCCTGGGGTGACTTGGATCAATACGTTGTTTCTGCTGGCGAGTAGTTATACTTATGAGTGGGGGCGGCGGGGGTTTTTGTTGGGGGATTATCGGCGGCTTCAGGTGGGGCTCATGCTGACAATGGTTTTAGGTGTGTTATTTCTGCTGGGGCAGGTGATAGGGTGGCAGATGATGGTACGACAGGGATATTTTTTAGTAGGCAATCAAAAGGGAGTGTCGTATTTTTATGTACTTACCTTTTTGCATGGTCTTCATCTGATAGCGGGTTTAGTGGTGGTGGGGTATTGGGTGGGGCGGGCGTTACTTTATAAGGTACGTTATGAGGAGGGCAAGCGCATACGAGTGGCAGGGCTCTTTTGGCATGCGTTGGATGCGTTGTGGGTGTATCTCTTTGTATTTTTGCAGGTGAATCAACTTTTCTGAGATATGGCAGCGACAGCGACACAGACGGTAGACTTAAGCTCGCCTTGGAGTGGGGGGCGTTCGCCTTTTGGGAATGTGAGCTGGGGGAAACTCATGATGTGGGTTTTCCTGCTATCGGACGCTTTTACCTTTGGCTCGTTTTTGACGGCCTATGGGTTTATCCGCTTCAAATCCGCAAACTGGCCCGACCCTGAGCATGTCTTTGATGCGGCGCCCCTGATTGGGCATGGGTACCCGCTCGTATTTGTGGGGATAATGACTTTTATCCTGATTGTCAGTAGTGTTACCATGGTGCTTTCGGTGGAAGCGGGGCATCGGTTTGATAGGAAAGGCGCTGCGTGGTATTTATTTTTGACTATCATAGGGGGGCTGACATTTTTGGGATGTCAAGCCTGGGAATGGACGCATTTGATTACGGGTGACCCAGCCCATAGTCATGTTACGATTACTCAGAGTATCATTGAGCACAAACCCATGGCACCGCAGTTTGGGCAGTTCTTTTTCCTAATAACGGGCTTTCACGGGAGCCATGTACTGAGCGGGGTGATCCTGAATCTCGTAGTGCTTATTCAGATTTTGCGCGGAGACTTTGATCGGATCCGCAACTACAATCGGGTGGAGAATATCGGCCTCTACTGGCACTTCGTGGATTTAGTTTGGGTATTCGTTTTTACCTTCTTCTACTTAGTGTGAGCCTATGGCAGCGACAGAACATAGCCTGTGGTACAAGGTTTGGCGACCATTCTTGATATTATTTCTGATTACGGCCGCTGAGTTTATTGTTGCCTTCACAGTGCCTAAGGGTGTCGTGAAGGTTACGCTTTTTGTGGGGATGACGATTGCGAAGGCCTTTTACATTACGGCGTATTTTATGCACATGAAGTTTGAGAAGGTGAGTTTAGCGTATATTATCATTTCGCCATTGATATTGCTTCTTGCGCTTTTAGCGGCTTTGTGGTACGAAGGGGCAAAGCTCTTTCACCTTCTTTTGGGTGGATGAAGCGAGGGTGGGCGGCGGCTGGGGTCATAGTGGTGCTCCTTCTGCCCTTAGGAGTATGGGGGCTTTTATCCTTGGGTAAGAATCGCTACAAGCGGCTTCCCATTTATGGGCCGCACGAGGTGAGAGCCCCGGGAGATACGGCCTGGCATCGCCTGCCGGATTTTGTGCTCCTAAATCAGGACAGTGTGGTCTTTACGGCAGATTCGCTGAGGGGGTACATTCATGTGGCGGATTACTTTTTCACGCGCTGTCCGGGTATATGTCCTCGCCTCAGCTCCGCCATGCGAATGATCCAGGATTATCTTGGAGAGAAGGCCAAAAAAGTACGTTTAGTTTCCTACACCGTAGACCCTGGTCACGATAGTCCGGCCGCTCTGCGGGAATATGCTCAGCGTTATGGAGCGGATTTGCGGCGATGGACCTTCGTAACAGGCGCAGACACCACTCTATATAGATTGGCGGTGAAAGGCTATCTCATCCCCGTAGATAAATCCCCTGATTCTACCCGAGGGGAGTTAGGGTATGTGCACAGCGACATGCTGGTTCTGGTTGATCCGGAGCTTCGTATTCGGGGCTTTTATAGTGGTTTGGACTCGCTGCAGGTCAAGCGACTCTTAGACGACATAAACCTGCTACTCTTAGAGTATGAGGGCCCTTCCTGAAAACTCTCTCCCGGGCGTGTGTGGGCGGTTTTGAGATGCGAAGGGAGAAAGCTGTATATTTTGTTTGAGGAGTTATGGCTTCGGCCTGGACGGATAAGCTTCTCGCTCGGGGCTTGATATGGGCGGTATCGGTAGCTATACCTCTGGTGGTGATTGTCCTTTTGACTCTACCCCGGGTGGAAGTAGGATTTGATACTTCGTTCATTCCTCGGCTCAATGCGCTAATTAATACGGCGGTATCGGTGCTGCTGGTGGTGGGGTATGCGCTTATTCGGCAAGGGCGGCGAGACTTACATCAGAAAGTCATGCTTACGGCGTTTGGGCTGAGTGTGCTCTTTTTGGTCTTGTATGTGGTGTATCATTTGACGCATGAAGAGGTTCGTTATGGGGGTACGGGGCTGTGGCGGGTGGTGTATTTGTTTGTGTTGATTACGCATATTGGGCTGAGTGTGTTTATTGTCCCATTAGCCTTATTTACATTGCGGCCGGCGCTTTTGGGGCGGTACGGAAATCATCGGAAGTTGGCTCGATGGACCTTGCCGCTTTGGCTGTATGTATCGGTTACGGGGGTGTTAGTATACGTATTTTTGGCGCCTTATTATGCGTAGGGTGAGGGCGTGGTTGATAGGGCTTTTGTTGGGGGGGATGATGTGGGGGCAATGTGCGATGTGCCGGAAGAATGCGGAGCAAGCGAATGCGGGTTTAGCGAAGGGGCTGCGGGTAGGGATAATCGTGCTTTTTATGGCGCCGTATGTAGCGGCAGGGGTGGTGGGGTACTTGGTATATCGGCGTTTGCGGGGGAGCCAGACGGAAGGGGCTTCTGAGGAAGGGTAAGCCATGTGGCGGCTTGTGATAGAGACGGGTGGGGAGGCTTGTCAGGTAGGGCTGATGCGGGGGAATGAAGGAGTAGGTGGGTGGCGGTGGGATTGGGCTCGGCGGCATGCGGAACGTTTAGTATGGATGGTGGCGGAGGTTCTTAGGGTGGAGGGTTTGGACTGGTCGGAGGTGGAGGGGGTGGCGGTGATGATAGGGCCGGGTTCGCATACGGGGTTGCGGGTAGGCTTATCGGCGGCGAAGGCTTGGGCGCTGCGCTGGGGGTGGAGGATGTATCCTGTGCCGCTCTTACGGGTATTGTACGAAGAGGCGCGGTATCAGACAGGCATGGAAGGAGGCATACTGACCCTTTGGCGGGCACGAGAGCGGGAGGCCTATGGGGGTTTATGGCATAGCCCCTCGGCGGAAGCGAAGGGCGAGCTTCTGCCTATGCAGGAATGGGAAAAAAGAACCGCTTCTCTGGCGGTTGGAAATGTAAGGGTGGGAGAAAAGTGGTTATATGTGCCAGAAGTAACTTGGATGAGCGTAGGGCGGGCGAGCCTCAGCGTAGAAGGCCTATCAGACCCTATGGCGATAGGTGCCCTTGTCCCTGTATATTTTCGGTCTTTTATTCCTACGCAGCGCAGGCATGAGCCTTTTGGTTCGGCGCTTAGGGGAGGGTGAGCGAGAGCTTGTGAAGGGGCTTCGGGTACATCCGGAGGCGGAGCGGTGGTTTTCTGTGGATTGGGAGGTAGGGGAGGGGGAGAGTTGGGGATTGTGGCTAGAAGGACGGCTCATTGGGTGGTGTCGGATGGTTGGGCGCCCTCCTATTCTGTGGGTGAGTCGGATATTGATAGACGAGCCGTATGTAGGGCTGGGTTATGGGAAGTTTCTTTTGCGGCGGGTTTTGGACGAGGTAGGGCGGTCTTGGAGATGGCGGGAGGTTCGGGCCGCCGTCCATCCTGAAAATGTGCGAGCCCTTAGGTTTTTTATGGGGTTAGGGTTTGAGGCACTTCCGTATGCTGAGCAGGTGGGGGAGGTTATTGTATGGAGGAGCTTGCATTGAGGGGAGCCGGGTAGGGAGCGGAGCTTAGAGTCGGAGGCTTCTTTCTAAAAGGAGGTAAAGGTAGCCTATTCCCAAGCCGAGGAGATGCCCTAAATGGGAGATGCCTCCCCCTGCTTCGGGGTCCAGGAGGAATAGGACGAGGGAGATGAGGCCGAAGCCGAGGGCCAACCAGCGAGCCTGGATGGGAATAGGAATAGGAAAAATGAGGAGATGCCCCTTAGGAAAGTACGTGGCAAAAGCACTCAGAAGGCCAGTGATAGCCGTAGAAGCCCCTAAGACGGGCGCAGGCGAAGGGTCCAAATACGCTAAAAACACCCCCGTAAGAAGACCCGTAACGAGGTAGAAGCGCAGAAACCGCGGGGGACGCATCCTCTCCTCTACAGCGGTACCCAGACTCCATAATGCAATCATATTCACCAGGATATGCCAGAAGCTCTGGTGGGTGAAAAAATAAGTCAGGATTTGCCAGTATTCAAAAGAAGGTGTGCCGGCCTTATGGAGAGCGAGATAGTAGGGTAGCTCTCTTAGGCGGAATCCAGCCAGCCAGACTAGAGCATTGATGATGATGAGGTGAGGAATAGTGGAATGGCGCACCGGCCAAAGCTACGAGGTTCAGGGGAATTGGTCAGGATGGGGAGTGGGGGAGTTAGGGGGCTTTGGGGGGTTGTTTTCTGTTGGCGGTTTCGGAGGAGGCGGGGCGGTATTGGGGGAGGGCGTAGGGCCGAGCGTAAATGGAATAAACCAGGTCGCGGTTGAGAGGGTAGCTCAGAAAAAACTGGATAAGGGCTGGTCCCGAGCCTCGGGCGCTTTTGAAGGCGCGGTAAAGCTGGTGATGGGCTTCGGCATAGTGCAGGGAGTCCTCGGTTTTTTGGAGGAGTTCTTGAAACCTTTCGGCCTGGTATTCATCGGGGGGTGGGGGGAGGAGACGGAGGCTATCTAAGGTGTTTTGGAGTCGGGTTATCTCGTTTTTGAAGTGTTTGACGATGGTGTCGCCGTAGTCTATGATGCCTTTGAGCATGAGAGCAGGGCTTTCTAAGACGGTGGGGAGCTCATCGGGGAGGCTTTTGGCGGGGCTGACGATGGCTAAGTAAATGGGGAGGCCGTTACTGCGTAGGACCTTGCCCTCAATGCGCACTTCTTCTGCCTTGACGATGTAGAGGTAATAGGTGTCAAAGCCATGTGGGAGGGGGTAACCTTTGGAGTTTTGGAGTTTGGGGCGCACGATCTGGACTTGGAAGGGGTGGGAGGTTCGGATGCGCCGGTTAGTTTGGGGGTCCATGGTGAGGCGAGGATAGCGGGGGGAGTCAATGAGGCGCAGGGGCGGAGGCGGTGGCGGTTTTTCATAAAGGGTATCTTCGGCCAGGGGGTCGGTAGCGGCGGCCTGAGAGGGCGGGGAGGCGGTCGTGTCTGAGCTTGTGGGGGTATAAAAAGGGTCCTCCAGCAGTTTGTCCAAGTCTTCCCATTCCGCATCGGTCCCCTGGGCAGCCAGAATACCGCCAGCGCCCCAACCTACAAGGAGCAAAAGCATGAAGCGCATCATTTTCTTCAAAAGTACAAGCCCCATGCCAGTTTTACCTTTGGCGTATGCGCGAGAGTGTGCGGGAGCTGGTATTTGAGGTAAGCTGGGAAGTGTGTAACAAAGTAGGAGGCATCCATACGGTGCTGGTAGGTAAGGCCCCTTATGCCAAGCAAAGATTTGGAGAGCGGTACATCCTGATAGGGCCGTATGTCGTGCAGGGGCGGCAAAACTGGAAAGAGAGCAATTCTTATTCCGAGTGGCAGGCATACTTAGAGCGACGGCATGGGCTTCGGGTGTATCCGGGCATTTGGAGAGT
>Ga0308395_1001175_pt1 | contig 17575 bp, 19 predicted proteins | sample Hotspr20SampleP4_FD_202097 | JGI IMG/M metagenome (GOLD analysis project Ga0308395, IMG submission 202097) | Hot spring phototrophic mat microbial communities from Mushroom Spring, Yellowstone National Park, Wyoming, United States - 20050930_P4 ...
CTGCTGTCAATTGTGGTAAACTCCATGTGAACCTCTTTAGTTATAGATGGATGGTGTAGACCTATATCTTACCAAAGAGGTTCTCTTTTTAGCTTAAGTTAGCGCATATGGGAGGTGCAGGTGGGGGGCATTGGTATTGGATGCAACGTTTTGATTTTATCCCGAACTCACGTCATTTAATAAGTTGAGTTTGGTTTAAGGGCAAAATCTGACCGGTTAATTGGGGGAGGCGGGACACGGCGAGAATGCTTGTTGCTAATACTGAGAAAGTTAATTCGATATATCCCCCCCTTCCAACAGAGCAAACAAAAAAGAACAGATTACCATTTTTTAGTGGGTTGAACAACTGGGATCAGCCTTATGTTGTTTTTAATAATAAGTAGTTGTTCAATCAACCGCTGATTGATTTATACCTTGCAAAAAAGTATAGTCATTTCAGTCTTGACAGAAATGAGTAATGATTGTAAAATGAAAGCGTCCGCAAATGGCGGATTTGGCCTTTTTACCTTAAGGAGTATAGAAGAGTATGGTTTCAGACGAAACGGATAGTGGTGATAGTACCCCTCCCATATCGGGAGACCCATTAACCCTATCCCAGTTCATTGAAAATATGGGATTGCACTTTGAGGAGTACGGCATTCCGCGCATCGGCGGGAAGATACTGGGCTTGCTGTTGATTGCCAGCCGTCCGGTTTCGCCGGAAGAGATGGCCGAGGTGTTGCAGGTCAGCCGCAGCAGCATCTCCACCAACCTCCGCACGCTGATGATGGCCGGGCTGGCCGAGCGGGTTTCTCTGCCCGGTGAGCGCAGTGATTATTATGTATTCTCCGATGAGGCCTGGGAAAATTCGCTGGAAATGCGCCTGGAGAGCGTTCAGAACCTGCGCGAGATGGCGGAAGAGGGCCTGCAAGGACTGGCACAAGATCACCCCGCCCGCCAACGGATGGATGAGATCATCGAGTGGACGGCGCTGCTGGAAAAGTCGTACGAGAAAATTTTGCAAGAATGGCAATCCCGCCGAGAGATACCAGCCTGAAGATCGATGGTGCATAACTGCCTCCTTTGACCGGCTGGTATCTCGACACCAGCCGGTGTTTTTTACCGGTATCTGACGGACAAGGAGGTTGAAAATGCGCTACCTCGTACTGCGTACCGAAAATTTAACCAAGGAATTTCACCGCCGCCCGGCGCTTTGTGGGGTGACGCTGGAAGTTGACCCGGGGGAAGTGTTCGGCTTGCTCGGACCGTCCGGTTGCGGTAAATCTACCCTGCTTCACATTCTCCTTGATTTTATCCGTCCCTCCCATGGTCAGGCACTGGTTCTGGGAATGGACTGCCAGCGCAATGGTCTGAAGGTGCGGAGGCTGGTGGGCTATTTACCTCAAAACCTGACTTTACCCAAAGGGGTTACTGCCGGTCAACTGTTGGAGCGTTTTGCGGCATTACGGGGTGGTGTGGAAATGACCTTTGCACATGAACTGGCAACCCGCTTTCAACTGAACCTGGATCTGGCGTGTGAACGGCTCTCTCCGGCTGATCGCCGCAAAGTCGGTCTGGTTCAGGCGTTCATGCACCGCCCTGAATTAATTCTGCTGGATGAACCTTCGCGTGATCTGGACACGACTGCCCAGATGGAACTCTACCGGCTGATTGCTGAATTTCGCGCCGAAGGCCGCTCGGTGGTGATTGCTTCCCAATCCATTTCTGAGATGGAGCGCATTTGTGACCGCGTTGCAGTATTGCATCAGGGAAGGGTTATTGCCGTGGAACGCGGCGCTCAACTGCGCGCCCGCGCCATCCGTAAAATTGAAATGCGTTTTGCCAATCCGATCAACCCGCAAATTTTCATGGGTTTGAACAATATCAATCAACTGGTCTGTGATCAGAACAAGGTGTACTGCACCGTGCTGGGCGACCCGGATGCGTTGCTGAAAACCGCCACCTAGTTCCGCGTACTGGATATTATCAGCCAGCAGCCCAGTCTTGAAGAGGTTTATCACACCGTTTACGGCATTCCAGCCTATGCGGCTTGATTTATTCAAGGATCTCTGGCTGGAAAGAAGGCGCAGGGTTGCCTTCTGGTGTGGGATTGTTGTGGGCTGGTGTGGAGCAGCTGCACTGTTTTATCCGCTGCTGGTGGATGAAGCCTTCGTTGATCGCCTGGCGGATTGGTTCAACCCATTGCTGGAGTCACAGCAAGCTTACTGGCTGCTGGTATTAGCCGTGTTTGGCCTGCCGGTTATTGGCGGGATGTTTGCCTTCTGGGAGGGAGGGAAGCTCTTCAAAGGTCAGGCGGTGCGACATTCGATTGCATTTTTACTGGCGTATCCGTTGCCGCGCTGGCAGGTTTATCTTACCCGCCTGGTTTACCTGCTTTCGGCCTGCTTTTTGCTGACGGTGGTGGGTCTTCTGAGCGGGAGTGGGGCGATTCTCCTCACCGGAAGTCAACTGCCGTTCGGTTATTGGGGATTCCTGCCCGGTCTGTTTTTACTGATCGTTTTATTCGGGGAAGTCGGTATCCTGTTGGGGGTCTTGAGTCAATCCTTTTGGCTCGATCGGCTGGTTGGGATAATCCTTTTGATTCTGTTGTATCTGCCTTATGGGCTCGACTCTTCCGACTCGACGGTGCGCTATTCCCCGCTGTTTTACATGCTGGGAGAATTGCCATTACCTGGCACAATTGAGGTTGGCAACCTGCTGGGATTAGGTTTGTTGTGTGTGGCGGGTGGTCTGCTGGGCGGTTTTGCCTTTGAGCGGTTGGAACTGGAATGATTCTTTCTTAACAAACTGCTTACCTGTTCTTTGAATAATCTTAATTCAGGTTGGGTATTATAAATTCAGGCAGTCGTTGCTCATTCCTCCGGGCAAAGTCGTGCTCCTGGTGGGTAGGTGATACAGGGATAAGATAGTGGTAGAGATGGAAAGGCAGCCTGAGAAGGCTGTCTTCTCCGTTTAACCGCCGGAAGTGATACATTTCGTTTTGAGGTGGGGGTTTTGTCAGGTATAATTTTTATAGACAGGTGAGACCTGCACGTTTTCTGCCTAAAGGTTGTTCTGGACAAGGAAGGTAGCCATGAATCCGCTGATGGACCCCAATGTTGCGTACGTTCTGCTGGTACTCGGGCTGGTTTTGGGGATTCTGGCGCTCTTCTCACCCGGAACCGGTTTACTGGAAATTGGGGCTTTGTTCGCCATTGTGCTGGCCGGTATTGGAGCGCTCAGCCTGCGCATCAACCCTTGGGCGCTGGGTGTACTGGTGGTTGGGGTCGTGCCATTTTATCTGGCGCTGCGTCGTTCCCGTCATTGGATTTTCTTACTGCTTACCATTGTAGCCGTCATCGCCGGGTCGGTATTTCTCTTTGAAACCGCCGAAGGTCAACCGGCGGTTAATTTCTGGCTGGCGCTGGTCACTTCACTGATCGTTATCCCAATTCTTTGGATCGTTGGGCGAAAAGGAATTGAAGCCATCGGTCGCGGAAAGGATTTTGATCTCAACCGCCTGATAGGATCGGTAGGAGAGGCGAAAACCGATATTTTTCGTGAGGGAGCAGTGTACGTGATGGGTGAGGAGTGGTCAGCGTGGAGCGAGGAGGAAATTCCGGCTGGCAGCAAAGTTCGGGTGGTCAAACGTGAAGGGCTAATTTTAAGGGTTGAAAAAGTGGACGAAGAGTAAAAAAATCCCTATCGGGATCATCATATCCGAAAGGCTGTATTCCAGACAGTCAACCAAGAAAAATGGAGGTTTAGAAAAATGGAAGTCATCTATTGTCTGATAGGAATTGTCGTACTGGGGGCGTTGATCTTCCTCGGCACGGCTCTCAAAATTGTTCCGGAATATCAACGATTGGTCGTGTTTCGCCTGGGGCGCTGCATTGGCGCCCGTGGGCCGGGTCTGATCATTCTCATCCCCTTCATTGATCGTGCTGTGCGGGTGGATTTGCGCGAACAGGTGCGTGAAATACCGGCTCAGACCTCAATTACCGCCGACAATGCGCCCATCTCAATTGATTTTCTGTGGTACTACAAGGTCTTTGACCCGGTACAAAGTGTGCTGCAAGTAGGCAATTTTGAAATGGCGGCACAGGGTATTGCAACCACCACCCTGCGTTCGGTCATCGGCGGAATCATGCTGGATGGGGTACTTTCCGAGCGTGAGAAAATCAATCAGGCTCTGCGCGTTCGGTTGGATGAAGTGACCGAACGGTGGGGTGTCAAGGTCACCAATGTGGAAATCCGTGAGATCATCCCGCCGCGCGACGTGCAGGATTCGATGAACCGCCAGCTGGCGGCTGAACGAACCCGCCGCGCCGTGGTAACCGAATCTTCAGGTCAGCGCGAAGCAGCCGTCAACATTGCCGAAGGTGAACGACAGGCCGCCATTCTGCGCGCAGATGGGCAGAAACAGGCCGCTATTCTGCAGGCCGAGGGTGAAAAACAGGCGCAATTGCTGCGAGCCGAAGGTTACGCGGCGGCGTTGGAGCGCATCTTCTCGGTAGCCAGCACCATTGATCAGAAGACAATGACCCTGCAATACTTTGAAACGCTCAAAAACATCGGCATGGGTCAGTCCACCAAGTTCATCTTCCCGATGGAATTCACCAGTCTGCTGGGTGATTTTCTCAAAGGGCGCTACACACCTGAAAACAAAGAATAATCTCTACGACTGAGAAAACCCACCCGACTGTAACGTATCCGGTCGGGTGGGTGCTTTTCTCCCCATTCCCACTGCTTTCCTATGGACTATATCATCGAAAAAGCCGGTTGGCGGGATTTTTTAGACCTCTACCGTTTGGAGAAAGTGGTATTTGAACAGGATGCCTGGCCGTGGTTTGATTTGTTGGTCGTCCTCACCTTTCCGGGTTTTGTGCGTTTGAAAGCGGTAGCCAATGGTCACATGATTGGTTTTGTGGCGGGAGAGTTGCGCAGAGGAGATGGGGCCGGCTGGATTGTGACGCTGGGGGTCTTGCCGGAATATCGCCGCAGGGGGGTCGGACACGCACTGCTCCGCCAGTGTGAAAACCAGTTAAACAGCAAACGCATTCGTCTGTGTGTGCGCAAATCCAACCTGCCGGCTTTGAAGTTGTATCAGCGGGAAGGCTATGTGGTATATACCACCTGGGTAAATTATTATCACGGCGGAGAAGATGCACTGGTGTTAGAAAAGATTCTTCCCAGTTAAGAGGTTTCTTAAAATTTAGGTGAAGTCGTTGACTTTACCGGTGAGTCGTTATAATATATTTAAGAAAGGGAACGAGGCGCATCCAAATGCCTGTTTTAGCGACATATTCAAAGTTTGGCTCACATTCGGGGCACGCGTGATGACGCGTGCCTTTTTGTAAATTTCAAATCGAAAGGAGACCAGTTGAAATGGATTATGGGATGATCGGAAAGCGGGAAAAAGCCAGGCGGTATGCACAGGAACGAGAGCGGATTCACTTCCATTCTTTTACCGTTACCATGGATGGGAACAACAATCCGCACCATATTCAATACGACAATGGACGTTGGCAGTGTGACTGTGACTTCTTCAAGACACGCGGTGTTTGCAGCCACACGATGGCGCTTGAAATTGTATTGGAGAACATGCTGGCAGCGCCGGTGAATAATCCGTAGGTGGCCTTTGAGCAGCACAAAACAAGCCCGGCGCAACAAAACCGGGCTTGTTTTTTTACTCGTTTCGATTACAGGTCTTATATTTGCGCCAGTTTGAGGCGAGGTTTGGTCTGAACATACAGACCGTCAATGGCGTCCTCTTGATTAAGGGCAAACAGACCTTCCACCGAAGAAAAGAAGCGCGCATTTTCACGGGCGGCTTTTAAGTCGTCACCCTGCAGACTGGCAAGGGCCTGTTTGTCTTTGCGGAAATTCAAGTTTTCGCTGATCCGTTCACTCATTTCCTTCAAAATGAAATGGCGGGTGTTGCTTTGTGCATCGCGCAAATCACGAACGCCAGTGACCAGATTGAGGAAAGCCATTTTCAGGTTGCTTTCGTCCACATCTTCTTGAGTCAACCGCTGCGCTTCCCAGAAATAGGACTCTTTGCCGCGATTGATATCGTAAAATGCCGAGAGAAAGACCAGAAAACGGAGGTAAGCCTGCCGGTAGGCTTTTTCGAAGAAGGATACAGCCTGTTCTTCGCTGATTTCACCTTCAAACATGGTGATTAAGCCGGCCGCAGCCAGCATTGCGCTAAATGTAGCCAGATGCACACCGCTGGAAAGCAGGGGGTCAAGGAAACAAGCCGCATCTCCAACCATGAAGTAACCCGGACCGGAGAATTTTTCAGCCGTGTAGGAATAATCCGTTTCGGTTTTAAGGTCGGAAACCAGCTCGGCTTCTTGCACGATGCGGGCAATCAAGGGCGATTCCCGCAGCGCCTGCTGATAGATTTCCTCCAAGCCCAGCGAGCGTTTGGCAGCCACGGCGTCTTTGTGCATGACCACACCAATGCTCATCGTGTCGTCATGCAAGGGAATTGCCCAAATCCAGCCGTTGGGAATTGAACCCACGGCAATATCACCTTCGCGGCCGGTGGCGAGCCGGTCGGTGTTTTTCCAGTAGCCCCAAAAAGCGATGTTCTTGAAGACCTGGTGGTAACGCCGGTTGCGCAAATAGCGGTTTGCCATGATGCCGTTGCGTCCGCTGGCATCAATCAGATAATCGAAAGTGATTGTACCGGTTTGACCGGCGCTGCCGTTGCCAGATTGATTGACCAGATACGAAGCTGAAACCGGACGTTCGCCCTCAAATTCAAGGCTGCGGACTTCCACCCCTTCGAACACCTTTACGCCCTGACTTTTGGCATGTTCGAGGAGCAGGTGATCGAATTCAGCACGGGTCACTTGAAAACTGTAGGTGGTGTCTCCTGCCAGCTCACCAAAGTTGAGCGACCATGTATCCCGCCCCCACTCCAGATAGGCGCCGTGTTTGCGTTGAAAGCCGAAGGCTTCCATTTTTTCACGCATACCCAATAGATTGATGACATCAATCATGGTTGGCAGCAGTGATTCGCCGATGTGATAGCGCGGAAAACGGGATGCCTCTAAAAGAGTTACTTCAATACCAGCTCTGGCGAGTAAAGTGGCGGCAGTAGCGCCGCCGGGGCCGCCGCCCACGACCAGAATCTTTGAGTGTGATGGAATTTCCAGCATAAAAACCTGCCCTTCGGTAAAACGGATAATTTTTATTCTATTTATAGATTATCCGAGTCAACAATTGGCTTGTCAAGGGGATATTTCTTATAGGCTTCTTATAAAAAACTCCTTTTAAGGGGGGACAGCAAAAAACAGAAAATTATTGACAAAAACACTATACAAATAATTGGATTTGCACAATGTATAACGTATTATGCAAAAGCAGACCGATAACCATCTTCGATCAACTTCAACAGACGGAGAAAGGGTTAATCTGATCAAATTCATCATCATATTGCTTTAGGTAATAAAGGGAGAATTAAGACATGAAACCGTTTGCAAAAATCGTATCCATGATTGCGGTCCTGGCGTTGTTCTTTGGTTTCGCCATCAGCCCGGTGCAGGCACAAACCAAAGGCGATCAATGCGAAACTTTCTTCGTCAATGTCAGCCACGGCATCAATGGTACCCGGCTCGGCCTCTCGAAAGAATTGCCGGTAATCGCATTTGTGTACAAAGATGGTGATTTGCTGGCAAAGGTTCCGCTATTGTTCAAAGATACTTTCCAGGCAGAATTGCCGGTAGGTGAATACACCATTGAGGTCTTCTCAGAAGAGCTGGGTGTCTTCATCGATTCAATGAAAGTTGGACCGGTTGAAATCCCCGGTTGTGTCAAGGTTAACTTGCTGGCTCGTTTGGGTGAGAAGGGCGAACCCACCATTCGCGTGCTGGTGCGTGAACTGGCCAGCAAAGCCGCCAGCCGGTAATTTCCATTAATTTTTAGCCCTTTTTCCCCGGTCTGTTCACCGCCAGCTTTGCTGGCGGTTCTTTTATCGGGGGTGATTTTTGGTCATTTGGGGAAGACCTACATTGATTTTGTTTATAAATATGATAAACTTTAGATATGGGTGTCAATCAATCCGATTACTCCCGGTCATAAATATCAATCAGGGGGTATGGATTGAGGTAATTCTTTTTTTCATACAGTGGAGGATTAAATGAAAACTGTGATTCGGCTTTTGTCTATTGTGGTGTTTCTCAGCCTTCTGGTGGGTTTTTCCTACTCACCGGTGGAGGCGGGCGTCAGGTGCCAACCTTTATTGCGCACATCACACACGGCATTGATGGCACAAAGTTAGGATTGAGCCAGGAGCTACCGGTAATCGTTGAAGTTTATTTCGGCCCGAACCTCAAATTGCGGGATAAAATTGATTTGAAGTACAAGGAAAGCTTCACCGGAGAGCTTCCACGGGGAACTTACCTCATCAAGGTTTTTTCGGTTGAGTTGGAGCAATATGTTGAAACCATGACGGTGGGTCCGACAGAAATTCCTGGCTGCAAAAAAGTCATCTTCCAAGCCCGCCTGGTGGATAATACCCCAGTAATCAACGTCATCATCCGTGATCTGGCTCCCAAGCCGGTGGAATCTGCGCAGTAGGGTTACGTCCTGTTTTATAACTGAATATCCGAATCTCCAGCGCCGTTATGAATTTGATGACGGCGCTGGATGTTTGCAGGGTGGCTGTCTGGTAGAATGGGTGTAGATTAAGCGGGAGGGTTGCCAATGGAATTAGCCATCATGATTGAGGGTCAAAATGGTTTGAACTGGCCGCGCTGGCAGCGGATCGTTACGGCTGTTGAGGAACTGGGTTTCGCCGGCCTGTACCGTTCGGATCACTTTACCAACGCCCGCCCGCCGGATAAGGACTCGCTCGAATTATGGGTTTCGCTCACCTGGCTGGCGGACCATACCCGCCGTATCCGTTTTGGGCCGCTGGTAACGCCGTTTTCATTCCGTCATCCGGCGCTGACAGCACGCATGGCAGCTGCCGTGGACGACCTTTCCGGTGGACGATTGACCCTGGGGGTGGGGGCTGGCTGGCAGGAACGCGAACACGATTTGTTTGGCTTTGACTTGTTGCTGCCCCGTGAGCGCTTTGAACGATTTGAAGAAGGGGTACGGGTGCTCAGGCAATTACTGGGGGCAAGCCAGCCGGTCAACTTTGCCGGAAAGTACTATCATCTTAAGGAGGCTCAGGTGCTGCCTACCCCGCAGCGGGGTGCGGACTTGCCCATTTTGATTGGCGGCAATGGCAGAAAGCGCACTCTGCCCCTGGCAGCCAGATATGCCGATGAATGGAATGCGATTTTCCTCACACCGTCCGACTTCTCCGAATTGAACCGCTATTTAGATGAGCTTATTCTGCAGGCAGGACGCCAGCCTGCAGAGGTGGAGCGTTCAATGATGACCGGGCTGATATTTGGTAAAAATCAGGCGGCTTTGGAAGAGAAAATGCAAGCCTACGGCGGCGGCGGATGGAAAACCGAGGACCTGCGCGCGAGGGGGCTGGTTGTGGGTACTGCCGATGAGGTTTTGGAACAAATCCACGCTCTGGGTGAAGCAGGCGTTCAGCGTTTGATGCTGCAATGGCTGGATCTGGATGACCTGAATGGACTGGAAGCGCTGGCAAGCCGTGTATTGGCGAAGCTCTAATTGACAAAATCCACCAGGCCTCTCTACCCGTTTGTTACCGGTTTAATTTTACTGGAGAAATTGAGAATGGCGGCGGTTTTAGAGGCTCAACGAATATCAATGGAGAGCGACTGGGTAATATCCCCAATTTGGACAATGAGTGTACCGGTGCCGGCCTCGCTGCCAATATCAAACAACCAGCGGCAGATCCCTTCGTTGTCTGCATGGATTGTTCCCTCATTTGCAGTCAGAAGAGTAATGCCAGCCGGCGAGATATAGGTCAGTATACAGGTCTGGTTGAGGTTGGTCTGGATTTCCAGTCTGGACTGCCCGTTTTTCGTGGTAGTAGTCGGTCGCGAGATGAATCTGAAGCCGATAAACTGGCATTCTTCGTTGCGGCCTTTTTTACTGGCTGGTGGCAGACTTTGATCGGCAATGCTGCTTGTAACGGAAGAAAGGGCTAAGAATTCCTGAACCGGCTGTGTGAGTGGAGAAGCCACGCCAGAATAAAATCTGACGGCTGGTTCCTGTAAGACCATTTGCTCTCCGCAAAAACTGCCGCGAAAGTAGCGCAAAAATGTGATTTCGTGGATTGGGTCATACCCTGTGATGCGCAGAAAGAGCCGGTTTTGATTGACGCTGTAATCCCCGCGCCACATGTCTGGATTCTCGCGGTTGAACCAACCGTGTATGTCAGGTGTATCGTCTTGAGTTGGTGGTTTATCCACGCAAGCGCGGTAGGCAAACAAGACGAGGCCGTCGGGATAAAATCGAAACATTTGATAACAGCTACTGCCCTGATATCCGGCTTCGGAATTACGCGAGATGAATACTCCATCCAGCCCGCCGATGGTTGAATCTTCGGGCAGGGGGGCAGCGTTGAGATCGGTGGGCATGGGAAGGGGAGTAGCTTTACTCAACAAGCTTACACAACCGATCGTGAGTGCGCCGATCAGAACCAGGGAGAGGAAAAGGCAGGTTTTCATGGAAACAAACACCGATCAAATGCTAAAGAACTGTGGATACTTCTGCCTCAAATTTACTGAAAAAAAGAGTTGCGTAATTGTTTCTAACGAATACAGTTCGAGTTGCCTGAATTAGTAGTATAACAAATTAATTCTGGTGAATTATTTTTCTTATTATGTGGATTGGCTGTAGTATTTTTCTCTTCAAACAGGGAGGTTAGGTTCACCATTCTAAAGCCCAAATCTCGAACCCGAGGAACGCAATCTTTGAAATTTTGGATATCTTGTTTACGTATATGGAATAACACAATATCCCCATTTTGAGTGCTCTTAAGCTCAAGGAAGTTATTTTTGTGGACAAGGCTCCAATTTTGTGACCACATCACTACAGATAAATTTTGGTTGCAGCATAGTCTTAAAAAATTCCAACTTATATCCCCAAAAGGTGGGCGAGCATACTTAATTACTGTTTCTTCCCCAAGGATTTTTGTTAACGCCCTTCTCCACTCATAAAATTCATGCAAGGTATTATTATATGAAAGCGATGAGGGTTGAGAATGGGAATAGCTGTGATAACCGATTTCATGACCTTTGCTAAAAAGTCTCTTCCAAATTTCAGATTCCTTTGAAGAAGTGCTTAGTAAACCAGAACCGGTTGGAAAAAATGTAACTTGAAGGTCTGGATTTGAGTCAAGAACACTTTCCAGTTCTTTCAGTTGGTCATAATTTAGACAGTCATCAAATGTGACAGCGATAGCAGATATTTTACGGTTGCCGTTCCAGTGAATAGGGGGATAACAAGCAGACTCCACAAATGGTCTGATAGCAGGGTAACAGACAAGACATAGCATTAATTTCAAAAAATCGCGGCGAGAAACACTCTCCAAGTAATTTCCCCTTAAAGATCTACTTGCGCCATGAGAGCTTGAACAACCTATATTTTGATATTATAGCCTTAATTATTGGAGACAAGGATAGAAATTGAAGCAATCTATTATAAATGATAAAAGCTTCCCACGCTTTTTTCGATTTTTACAAGCGGTTTGGAATTTTTTTCTTGGCGGAGAGGGTGGGATTCGAACCCACGGTGGAGGAAGCCTCCACAACGGTTTTCGAGACCGCCCCAATCGGCCGCTCTGGCACCTCTCCGGGGTGGTGGTATTATAGCAGAACTGCTCAATTTTTTGTATGGCTGGTTGGTTTTACCAGTCAAAAAAGCTGCCTCGCGCAGGGTAGCGGATGTCCCGAAAGCCGGCTTGATTTAATTTTTCGATGAGTGCACCTGCAGCGTTGGCTTCACCGTGTACCAGAAACAATTTCTGGATGGAAGACTGGCTGGCCTGGGCATATTTGACCAGCATATCCTGGCCGGCGTGCGCCGAAAAACCGCCAATGGTGACCACTTCGGCGCGGCGTTCGCACAATTCCCCAAAAATGCGCACAACCGGTTCGCGCTCCGCCAGCCGGCGTCCGAGCGTGTTGGGCGCCTGCCATGAAACGATCAACACGGTGTTACGCGGATTCTGCAGATTGTTGCGTAAATGGTGTAAAATCCGTCCGTTTTCCGCCATGCCGGAGGCGGAAATGATAATCATCGGCTCGTGCCGATCGTTCAGGGCTTTGGATTCTTCCACCGATTGGATGTAGGTCAGTTGTGGAAAGCTCAAGGCGGGATGTGTGCCATTCCGCACAAATTCCTGCGTTTCGGCATCAAACAAATCAGCGTGTTTTTGGAACACGCGGGTTGCGTTGACCGCCAGCGGACTATCCACATAGACCGGCAGTGGGTCAATTTCACCCTCGCTGACCAAACGATTCAAACAATACACCAGCTCCTGTGTGCGCCCAACTGCAAACGCCGGGATGATGATTTTTCCCCTGCGCGCAACCGTGCGGCGGATGGTGTCGCGCAATTCCATGTAGGCTTCTTCGGGGTCGCGGTGGGGTTTATCCCCGTAAGTACACTCCATGATAAGCAGGTCGGCTTGTTGTGGCAGAACCGGATCGTGCATTAACGGCAGCCGTTCTCTGCCAATATCCCCGGAAAACCACAACCGAAAGCGGCGGCCTTTTTCTTCGATGTCCAGCACTACGGCGGCTGAACCGAGGATGTGGCCGGCATCTTCAAAGCGGGCCTGCACGCCGCGAATTGGCTCGAAGACCCGGGTGTAGGGAATGCCTTTCAAGTGGCTGGCGACCTCTGCGGCATCCGCCTGGTTGTACAACGGTTCAATGGGGGGTTCGCCGCGTTTGGCGCGTTTGCGGTTGACAAATTCTGCGTCGGCTTGCTGGATATGCCCTGAATCTTGCAGCATGATGTCCGCCAGATCAGCCGTGGCGGGTGTGGAATAAATATTGCCCTCAAAACCCTGCTTGATCAGGTTGGGCAGGTTTCCGCTGTGGTCAATGTGAGCGTGCGAGAGGATCACCGCATTCAGTGAATCGGGTTCAAAAGGAAAGTGCAGGTTGGTTTGATAGGTGTCTTTGCGGTGACCTTGAAACAAGCCACATTCCAGCAGCAACCGATCTCCGTTGACTTCCAGAAGATATTGAGAACCGGTAACGGTTTGGGCGGCGCCATTAAAGTGAATGCGCATCGTTTAGTTCCCTTTTTGAAGAATTTTCCAGATCTGATTGCCAAATTTTTCACGCCGCCAGGGGAAGTCTTTCATCAGGATATCCAGGTCGGCACGGCAGGTGGGTGAAGCGAAGGCAATTTTCTCCAACGCACTGCGCGGCAAGATGACATCCGATTCAACGCCCATCTGGCGGGCGGTTTTCTTGCGCCATTCTTTGAGGAGTTCCATGCGTTCCAGAATGTGCTCATCAGGGCGGTGGTTGGAATTGCGCGGCGGAGGGGAGGTGTGCAGGCCGCTGCGGATTGCCTGAATGACCCCTGCGGCGTGGCGTCTCCACTGAACAGGAGAAAGTAATTGCAAGTGAAACAGCTCTTCTGTGCTTTGGGGAGCGGTTTCAGAAAGGCGAATCAGCACTTCGTTCGGGAGAATTTTAAACGGTGGCAGATTGGCAAGACGCGCCTGCTGATCGCGGTATTCAATGAGCGCCTGCAAAATGGCGTGCTGCTGGGGGGTCAGGTCTTTACCGCTGCCAATTCGCCAGGCGTTGAGCGGCTGAGGTTCGGGATTGGGGGCAGCATTACGAGCCAGATAGTCGAAATCTTCCTGAGCCAGCAGCATCAGGCGGCGTTTTTCCAGTTCTTCGGCCAGCCGGTTACGCAGCTGGATAAGATAGTGGGTGTCCAAACGGGCATATGAAAGCATCGCCGGGGATAGAGGTCTTTCTCCCCAGTTGGCACGCTGGTAACGTTTTTCCAGTTTGATGCCAAATTCCTCTTCGAGAATATCCCCCAGGCCGATTTTCTTTCTGCCCAGAATGCGGGCTGCCTGCATCGTATCAAAAATCTGGTGGAATTCAAAACTAAAATCACGTTTGAGGCAGATCAGGTCATACTCGGCAGCATGAAAGATTTTTTCAATCTCACGGCTTGCAAAAAGTGGGGCAAGCGCAGAAAGATCGGCAAGAGCCAGCGGGTCTACCAGATAATCTACGGAGGGGGTTGAAAATTGAATCAAACAGACCTGCTCACGATAGGCAAACAAACTGTTCGATTCGGTGTCCACCGCAACGTGTGAAAATTTCAGCAGGTCGTTGACCATTCGATGGAGGGTTTCAGGTTGGTCCACCCATACGGGCGGCGGTAAAGCGTTATCGGTCATGGTGTGGATTATAGCCGATTTTCGTTTTATCAAAATAGGTACACTAAATTTCGAGTAAAAATGGCGGCTTTAGATTAAAATTTCTTCAATAGTGTCCCCCGTGTGGGGTATAGGATGAAAAAATTTTTGGCGCAGATAGGATATAGTAACCATTAGGAGGGGCTATGAAAGAGCGAATTCTGATCATTGAAGATGATGAAGCAATCGTGCGGGTCTTGCGGCGCAGTCTGGCTTATGAGGGCTATACGGTGGATGCTGCGTTTGACGGTGAAACAGGGTTGGCTCTGGCACGGGATGCGCACCCCGATCTGGTCATATTGGATTGGATGCTGCCCGGCATGGATGGGCTGGAAGTATGCCAGCGTTTGCGGGCCGGTGGGAATGTGCCCATTCTCATGTTGACCGCCAAGGATACGGTCAGTGACCGGGTGCAGGGACTGGATGCCGGCGCGGATGATTACATGGTCAAGCCCTTCCAGCTGGAAGAATTGCTGGCGCGCGTACGGGCCTTGCTGCGCCGCACTCAACCGGAGCGCGTGCCGGTGCTCAATTTTGCCGACCTGGTGCTGGATACCTCTACCCGACAGGCAATGCGTAAAGGCCGTACAATTTCCCTAACCGCTAAAGAGTATGACTTGTTAGAGCTGTTCATGCGCCATCCGCGCCAGGTGCTTACCCGTGAAATGATCTTCGACCGGGTATGGGGTTATGATTTTGGCGGTGAAAGCAATGTGCTGGATGTGTATATTCGTTACCTGCGCCAAAAACTGGAGAGCGAGGGGGAAAACCGCCTGATTCACACCGTGCGCGGTGTGGGCTATGTCCTGCGCGAAGACGAATAAGGAATGTCCCTGCGACTGCGCCTTTCAATCACATACAGTGCGCTGGTTGGCGTAGTCTTGTTGTTATTCGGATTTCTGGTTTTTTCAATCGTCAGTCAGGTGCTGCTGGAACAAATTGACAGCCGGCTCAGCCAGTCTGCCAATCAGATCATCGAACGGCTGCGGGTGAGCGCTAATAATCAGTTTGATATTCGCCAGTTATCCGCCTACCAGCCGACCGAAAATTTACTCTTTCAAGTGTGGGATACCGAACGGCGCTTGCAGTTCAGTCGTCCGGTTGGGCTGACCAGTCCACTGGATGAGGCCGGTGTACGATTGGGGCAGGTGTTTTTCAGTTCTCAATCCATCAACGGTGTTCGGGTGCGGGTGCTTTCGGTGCCGCTGCGTACCAACCGCGGGCCGGTGGGCTATCTGCAGGTGGGATTGAGCCTGGCGCTGGTAGAAATTACCCAAAACACACTGGCAACCGTGTTGATTGCGCTGACGATTACCTTGATGATTGTGGTACTGGTAACCACATGGGCGTTGACGGGTGAGGCGCTGGCTCAGCTGGAAACGGTGACCCAGGTTGCCACGCAAATCACCCAGGCCGATGACCTTTCACGGCGCATTCCGGTGGCAGCAACGGCTGAGGATGAGGTCAGCCGCCTGATTCGAGCCTTCAACCAGACTCTGGAGCGGTTGGAAAAATTATTTGCCACCCAGCGCAGATTTCTAGCGGATGTCAGCCACGAATTGCGCACCCCGCTGACGGTGATTAAGGGCGAGGTGGGGTTAATGCGCCTGACGAACGAATTGGATGAAGAATCGCTGCGCAGCATTGAGAAAGAAGTGGACCGCCTGAGCCGTCTGGTGGGGGATTTGTTGCTGCTGGCGCAGGCGGAATCGGGTCAGCTGCCGTTGGAGCTGAAACCGGTCGAGCTGGATACCATTCTACTGGAGGTCATCCAGCAAATGCAAGTGCTGGCGAGCGGCAAGGTCAATTTGCGCCTGGAGGAAATTGATCAGGTACTGATCAACGGTGACCGCGACCGCCTGAAACAGGTTATTCTCAATCTGGTGTCCAATGCGGTCAATTACACTCCGGTGGGTGGAGAAGTGCGCTTGTGGCTCGGTAAGATAGAACAGCGTGCCTGTTTGAAAGTGGAAGACACCGGGCCGGGCATACCACCCGAAGACCTGCCGTACATCTTCGACCGCTTTTATCGCGGCGACCCATCCCGCAAGCGCACCGAGAGCAGCGGTTTTGGGCTGGGGCTGTCCATTGCAAAGTGGATTGTTGACCGGCATGGGGGGCAGATTGAGGTGGAGTCGCAGGTCGGTAAGGGGACGCGTTTTACCGTCTGGCTGCCGCTGGCGTAATAAAAAAAGGGCAGGTGGACGGCGGAGGAACGTCCATGCCTGCCCGCTGTGGGAAAGGTACGCTCACAACTTGAGGTTGGTTTGTCGTGAGCTGGTCGTCTGTGAAGTAGTGGGTGCGCGCAGCGAAGAACGTGCCTGCATGTTGTGGTAGGTAGGTTCCGGACGGGGTGCCAGCCCTTCGCTGCTCAGGCCGGGGCGGGGAACAACCGTGCGGCGACTGGACAGGCTGGCGTTGTTCAGCCCGGCGGGAGAAGCGCTGGCAGTTGGCATGGTTGCCGGCCGGCTGGTGCGCTGACTTGAGCCAGCAAAGGTTGGACGCGTTGGCGCAGTAGAGAAGATTCGCTCACCGGCGATGGAGAGAGAACCGATAATCAAAATGCGGATGATCCAGACCATCAAAGCAACGAAAACCGGGACAACATTCATCAGGGTGTCCTGATCAATGACCGCCGTGCTGGAAACGGGATGGCTGGCAATGGCCATTGAAACACCCCACCAGGTTAACACGGCATTCATGGTAGCTGCCAGCAGCCAGGCGCCCAGCAGGTACCAGACTTCCTTGGGCTCATCACGGCCCTGTTCGGGGGTGAACAGGCGGGCAATGCCGGCGAAGTCAATCCCGCAAAAGGCAATCGAGAGAATGGTAGCCCAGCGGATGCCAGCGAAACGTAAATCTCCGAGCAGGTCACGCAAGGCAAAATCGGTGGTGGAGTAGTTGAAGATCTCAAAGGCGATTAAAGCGGAAAGAATGATCAAGCCGAAGAGCAGCCCGGGCCGCAGCCGAACGCCGGAAAACAATTTCGATAAAGACCAACTGTCGGGATGGGAAGAGAGGTTCATTTTCGTTATCTCCTTTTTATCTGCTATTTGAGAAAAAGCAACTGGCTTTTTCATATAATAGAACATATATTCTATTTTGTCAATAGGCAATTTTCATAGTGACTGTTCCAATTATGGTGAAAAAGGTGTATAAAAGTATTTCCGGGACGATTGACCGTTCATCCCGGAAATCCAAACAGGAGACACATGGACAATATGCGCCTCAAGCTGATTCTACCAGTGA
>Ga0308395_1001179_pt1 | contig 17552 bp, 14 predicted proteins | sample Hotspr20SampleP4_FD_202097 | JGI IMG/M metagenome (GOLD analysis project Ga0308395, IMG submission 202097) | Hot spring phototrophic mat microbial communities from Mushroom Spring, Yellowstone National Park, Wyoming, United States - 20050930_P4 ...
TGGCCCAACACTTCGATGAGGATCTTCGTAGGGGGGCATCCCCTGTTCTGGCTGGACTACTCTATCGTCAGATGTCCCGAAACCTTTCCCTGGGGGAGGAAGAGGGTAAAGAAAACCGGAATCTAGCTTTCGAGAAGCTTCGAGACAGGGTGAAGGATCGAAACTCGGGAAAAGAAAAAGATAGAATGCGAGCATTCGGTTCCAAACGAACAGCGAGCTCCCCCGCAGGCCCCCAGGGTGTACCCTCTGGCGGGTCTAGCGGATCGGGAGGTTCTGGAGGATCGGGAGGACCCGGAGAATTGGGTGGAAAGTAGCGGATGGGCGCCTTACGAACCAACCTCCTGGTAGCAGGTTTAATGGTATTTTTCTTGGTGGTACCCCTGCCGCAAGTATTCTCCCAGGAGGTAACTCCGGACACTGTACGGGCATGGCTTCACACAGAACCTATGGCGACCCCCTACCAGGATCTGGCCCCTTCGATCATACAGGTATTCGAGGCTGCCCGATCCGACGGGCTTCCTCTAGAACTCCTCTTCGATAAGCTGAAGGAGGGAGCGGCGAAAAAGGTGCCCTCGGGTAGGCTCAAACCAGCGCTTGAGGGGGAACTGAACAGGTTGCTACAGGTACGAAAGGTCCTGCAGGAGGGATTTGGAAAGGATGTGACGAAGGATCCTTTCTTTCTGCAGGGGATGAAGGTAGGTTCCCTCGCTCTCCGGAGCGGTTTTCCTGAAGAGGGGCTTAGGATTGTATGTACCCCCAGCATGGGGTTGGAAAAAATGGTAAGTCTGCTACCCCCCCTGGCGGAAATGCATCGGATAGAAACTCTTCCGCTACAGCCTCTTTCTTCCTTTGTGCAGGCCCTTTCAGCCAGTCCTATTCCTCCCTCTCAGTATGGAACCTTCGTGTCCCTGTACTTGAAGGCTACGGCAGGGCGGATTCCCCCACAAGATACCCTACGAATCATGACGGATGTTCTTAAAGCAGGAGGAGGGATCCTCCAAATCGAAAGGGAATTGGCAAGGAGATCGAGAAAGTAATGAATCGAACTGAAAAAACAGGCAGGAAAGTTCTTTTTTTAGGGGTGTTGTTCACTTTGTTCCTTAGCCCCTCGTTATCATGGGGTGAAGTACGGGTCGGGATGGAAGGGGCTCTTGAGAAATGGACCGATGGGGAACGGGTCTACCTTCCCCAGGGATGGGTAGATGTGTCGGTATCCCACTTTGTTTCCGAGTCTTTCAGTCTGTTCGGCGACTTCTCTGCCAAGGGGGGGTGGGACACCGGTATGGAGGAGATACCGTACGATGTGTCGGGATCCTTTTCTGGAAGTCTGCGGGGAGAGTCTTTTTTCGTCGCTCTAGAAGGGGGCTTGAGGGGAATCAGAACGCACGACACCCCTCGACAACTGGAAGCATACCTATCTTCCAACCTTTCCTATATCATGGCAGAAAGTTCTCTCTTTCTCAAACCTTTCCTAAAGACCGTACGGGGACCCACCGATTCTACCACGATGGCCCTGGAGGGAGGGATGGAGAAATTATTGGGTGAAGGTTGGATGGGATCCCTTTCCTTTCGCCCTGCCCTCACCTATTATTCGGATGGATCCTCCGAGGTCTCCCTGGATCCAAAACTAACCCTCGATTGGTTCCCTTCGGTTCCTTTAACAACCAATATCCGGGGAGGGTGGAACCGGCGGTTCCTGGAAAACTCCGATGTACGGGGGGAATCGGTTTACGGTGCGATGGAAATGATCTGGTATCCCACTTCGCGTATGATCCTCCAACTGGACACAACCCTAGAAAAGGTGTATCGTGCTTTTACCGCCACCGACAAGGGGTTAACGTTAGACTCGGAACTGGAACTCCGGGTAGGGCTTCCCTATTGGAAAGGCTCCTGTGAGTTGATTTTCGGCGGAGGATACGAATGGCGGGTGTATTCAGAGGATCCCTCGGCAGAAGACAGGTGGTTTGTGCGGGTGGGGATAGAGTGGCGGCTGTGACATCAAAGTATCTCTCCAGGGCGCGGCTTGAAAAAATGAATAACGTATGTTCATCCATGGGGATTCGGCAGATTCCCGTGGTTTTTTTAATCCTGTTCGGTCTTCTGTTCACTTCTGCTTCCGTTGAAGCGGAAAGCCTTGCCTCTTCTTCCTCCATCCGGAAAGCCTTTTCCGCTATTTCCAATGAGGAAGTGGCCCAACTCCAGAGGGAAGGAGAGATTACCCGGTATTTCTTCGAGCCGCTTCCCCTACGATGGTTACCGCAAGGCGGGCTAGCAGACCAGATTGCCCGGGAGGCCTCCCGCATCGAGACAGTGATCGGCCTAGAGTCGATTCATCTCTTGCCCTTGGGGGAGCTGCAAACCCAGGGGGTGGATCTTTCCGCCACGGAGTCATTGAAGCTCCGGGTGTACAATGTGCTGCGATCGGTTAGTACCATGAAGGGGGTTCAATACTACTCGGTAACCCGGGGCAGGTACCGTACCCTTTTCGAGGAATCCTATCCGGTACAGAGTATGGATCGACCCGTTCGAATTCCGGATCCAGTGGTGAGGGAAATCCCGCCTGAAAGTCAGGTGATCGTCTTCCAGGATGACACGACTTTCGATCGGAACTATACCCGATGGGTCTATCGATACGCGGGAGATGAAATCTCGATCTCGATTACCAATTTGACCCCTTTAAAATACTCCTTCCTCAAAATGGCGGATCCCGAACAGATGCAGATCCACCTCCTGGTGCGGCCGATGGAGGACGGAATCGCCTTCTACGGATGCGCCGTGGTGAAGAGCGCGAAGTTCCTGGGCTTGGAAAAGACGAAAAAAGAATCCTTCTACAACAGGATCAAGGCGATCTATACCTGGTTCAAGGATGAGTTGGTGAAAGAGCTAAGGAACTAATATCGCACCACTTAGATGCGGAATCCGCAATAGACTGATCACCATATATAGAGTATACTGAACGCGTAACTTATAGTTTTATAGAAAAACGGTTTAAGTTATGAGCGTATCCTTATTGCCGTTTATCATTATCACCTTCGCGACATCTTTTCTTCTATGTATCGTCAACGCGATAGCCTATCGGGATTTGAAACATCCCGCCCTTCATGTCTGGGCCTTAAGCTGGGGCTTTTACGCCTCACGATTTCTCTTCGATCTTCTTTCCGTGGCATACCCCTGGGCGGGGTGGCAGACGCTACTCCAGCTTTCGGTTTTGGTTAGCGGGTTTCTGCTTCTTAAGGGGGTGTACCTCTACATCTCTCCCACAGAAAAATTGCCCGCTGGCTGGGCATTGTTCGCCGGAACCGCCGGAGTGGCAGTTTTGGGAGGATGGCTTTTCCCCGTTCCGTCCCTCGTTCCACTATTGCTCTCCTTTTTGTTCCTTGGGCTGTCGAATATTGTCATGGGATGGTATTTTTTGCAGAATCGAACCCTGCCAAAGCTTGAACGGCTATTTATGGGGCTGGTATTCATACTTTGGGGTCTCCATAAACTGAACTATCCTTTTCTCCGCCCCTACCCCCAGTTTGCTGTGTGGGGGTACACCCTTGGATCAGTCCTAGGTTTTTCTGCAGGAGCTGGTTTGATGTTCATATTCCTGGCCGCCGAAAAGAGGCGGACCGAGGAAGCGGAATCGCGGTTCCGCATTGTGGCAAACTCAATCGAAGATGCCATATTCACTCTCGATAGCGATTGCCGCGTTAAAGAATGGTTCGGCCGCTTGTTTAAACAAGAGGCCAGGGCGGGGGATAGCTACGTGGGCCGAACGGCTATCGATATTTTAGGTCCTGAATTAGGGACTATCCATTTAGAGATGGCCCAGAAGGTATTCCAGGAAAATAGAAGTGTCACGTACGAATGGGTGATTCCCCTTCCGGAAGGAAAACGGTACTTTCAGACAACCCTTTCTCCTGTGAGTGATGAGAAGGGCAACTGTGTAGAAATAGTAGGGATTAGTAGAGAAATTACTTCGTTGCGAGAGGCCCTGGGGGAAGTACAGAAACGGTTGGAAGAAAAAACCGTTCTTATCCAGGAAATCCAGCACCGGGTACAGAACAACCTGCAAGTGATCATCAGCCTGTTGAATCTGCAGGCTCAAACTGTGAGTTCTCAAGAGGCAAAGAAAGAGTTCGCGTTGGCTATATCCAGGATTCATACACTGGCGGATATCTATACTCAATTACAGGGCTCAATGGATGTGGCGCATATACGGATAGATCGGTTCCTGGAATCCCTCGTCGCCCGTCTGAGCGATCCGGATCTTTTTCCAACATCACCCAAGTTCCATTTGGATGTCAGGGAAGAGGTACTTCCCCTGGACAAAGCTCTGCCTGTGGGTCTTATCTTAAACGAGTTGGTGCATACATGTTTTGAAGCTTCCCGACCGCCCGATTCCGATACAACCGCGCCTTCGGTTCACATTTTCATGCGTCGAAACAACGACGCACTGGAGATTCGTATATCCCCATCGAGATGCGCAGAGGAATTAGTTACTCCTCGGGGGGAGCCTCAAGATCGCTTTCGAATGGAACTGCTGGAATCTCTTGTGATGCACCTCGAGGGAAGAATCGAAGCTACGGATGAAAAGGAAATTAGGGTATGCCTGCCGGTGTTCGAAACTCCCTGATCTTTTCAGTATTCTTCCCTGTCGAAGGTTACTGCTGGCCTGGCAGTTGCAATGACACCCACAAGCTTCGGGGTACTAAGGATGTTCCTGCGCGGCTATCCGTTGCCGGAGGATCTGCTTTAGTTCCTCCGTGCTTCGGGCGGGAAGTGTCTCGAAGGTGAGCCGGGAACGCAACAGTTCCCGCAGGGCATCGAAACCGGTGTACTCTTTGGGAAAGGTGTACAGTCTATCCTGCTCCGTGCCGTAAAGGAACAGGGCCGGGATCCCCTGGATCTGGAACTCTCCCGCCAGGTCTATCGTATCGAACAGAACATGGATAGGATCGTGACCGGGCACCGAAATGATCAATCGGTCTTCTAAACTTTCGATGGTGCTCTGGATGTAAGGCCGGGCCAGCCGGTACAATCCGCGTGCCAATAGAAGGCACAGTGCCAGGACAGCGAAGGCTCCCAGGGCAGGTAAAAAACGAAAGGCGGCAAGTCCCAGAGCTGGGAGTACCACGAGGGTTCCGTAGAGCAGAATCAACCGTTTGTTGGAAGCGGGGGTCATCCGATGTAGCATGAGGAGTATCCTATTGGGGAATGTTTAGAATTTTGGCGATCAATTCCCAGGACTTTTTGCGGAAAAATTGGAAATCGTTGGGGGTTGCCTTGTTGTTCACATATTTGGCTAATTCCCCCGCCTGTTTTTCCAGTAGCCCATGGGCCTGCATCATCTCAAGGATTGTGGCCCGATCTTCTTCTGTAACCTCTCCGCCTTCAACGAGAGCGTTGAGACTTTCCTGGCTTGTTTTCGTCAGGGAAATGATGGCATCGATTAGATCTTTCGTTGTTTCGGCGGGGTACACGTTTTTTTCAAAGGAGTCTCCCAAAAGTCCAATGGTAAGAAAAGTCATGTACAGGTTGGATGCCCCCAGGCTCCCGATGGCATAGAGAAAATCATCCTCGGCAAAGAGAGGATTGACCCAGGAGCAAGAAAAGGGCCAGCGCTGCCATCAGTACCTTTTTCATACGCGCCTCCTTTTAAAACAGTCCATCGATGATTCTAAATCTAATCATTTTACGAAAGGATGGAAAGAGAGAAAAAGTAGCCTTTACAGGGTGATGACGTAGTCCGGTGGATTCTTTGAAAGCGCGGCATACAGTTGGGGAAAACAACCCACCTGGGCTCCTTCGATCATGTTTTTGGGTTTCACACTGCTGGTACCGCACCCCTCAAAGTTTCCTTCCGCTAGTTCCCGGCGTAGGGCGCATTGATCGCAAGCCATGATAAGGATCCCTTTTTCTTTGGCAATTTTAGCCAATCGTTCTCCGATCGGGTCTCCTTTACGGAGCACGTACACGTTATCGTCGAAAAACATCATCCCAACCACTTCTGCCCCATGGATGCCTTTTTCCAGTTGGGGAAGAACCATGGTAGCCAGTTGGAAGGTGGACGCCATGTTGGTGCGAAAGATATAAGCGACTTTCATGTTTCCTCCAAAAAAATAAAGTAAAATTGCAAATGATTTGCAATTTATGTATGGCAAAATACTGATTTTTTGGGGACTTGTCAATGCTTTACGCTATGAAACTACGTACTTATTATGCTATTATGAATAAATGGATTTTAAAAAAGTGGATTCCGAAGAGATCGATTCTTCAAAGTTTAAGGAAAACCTCCCAAAAACAATCCTCCTCGTGGAAGACGAGGCGATCATCGCCCTGGCGGAGTCGGCATGCCTCAAACGGAAAGGGTACTCTGTCCTTACTGCCCCTTCGGGTGAAAAAGCCATAGAACTCGTTAATAAGGATCCTTCTATCGACCTGATCCTAATGGACATCGATCTCGGAAGTGGAATGGACGGAACCGAAGCCGCAAAGAAAATCCTGGAACGTCATGACATCCCCATTATCTTTTTAAGCGCTCATGGCGAAGGGGAAATGGTGGACCGAACCTTTCAGATCGGTTCCTACGGCTACATTCTGAAAAACGCGGGGGAAACGGTGCTTTTGGCATCCCTCCGTATGGCTTTCCGGCTGTACGACACCCATAGGAAACAACAGGAAACAGAGAGGGAGCTTTACAATCTTCAAACTTCCTATAATTCGATCTTGCAGCATGCCCCTGTGTCGATCCTCATTGTGCAAAACGGGATCTATACCTATGCCAATCCTTATGCGGCGAGTCTATTAGGGTACGCTTCGCCGGAGGAACTGGTAGGAACGCCGGTGCTGGAAACCATCGACCCTGCCTATCGGCAATCGGTTGTGGAACGGATCAAGACCATTCAGCAGGGCACCGGGAATCCCCCCATACGGATGAAAATCCTTCGAAAGGATGGATCCAGCCTCTGGACCGAATCGGTATCCATTCCAATAGATTTTCGGCAAAGCCCTGCCGCGCTGGTAATCGGAAGAGATATTACGGCAACCATGGCAATGGAAGAAAAACTAAAGAGGGAGGCGGATCTGCATGCCGAACTCTTGGCCCTTGTGGAGTATTCTTTTTCCCATACACTCCAGGAAGTTTTACAGAAACCCGTGGATCTGGTTTGTGATTTTACAGAGAGTCCAATAGGGTTTTTCCATTTCATCACCGAGCTTTCCGACGGGAGCCAAAGGATTGATCTTAGGGCATGGTCTACCTCGACCTTGGAAAGGTATTGTAACATCACGGACTTATCTGCCCATTATCCCCTTCCCCAGGCGGGTGTGTGGGCTGACAGCGCCCGATTGAAACAGCCGATAATTCATAATGACTTTTCGAAGGTTTCATGGAAAAAGGGTACCCTCCAGGGCACCCCGAAATCCTCCGGGAGCTAACGGTACCGATTGTCCGGTCGGGGACCTGTATCGCTATCCTTGGGGTGGGAAACAAAACATACCCTTATACCGAGGAAGACCTCGAGATAACCGCGCGATTCGCTGATCTTGCCTGGGAAATTGTCCACCGTAAAAATACTGAACTAGACCTAAAGCGTTCCGAACAAGAGCAGAGGTCACTTCTTCTTTAGGAAATGGTTGACCGGCCGTTGGATCTTCATATAGGGGTATTCTACTGGAGTGCCCGCACGGAGGTTTCCCGGATGCGGAGCTGGGTATGGAGGATGATCCGGATGGATTCGATGGATGGCCGGGTGATCTGTTCCACAAGGCTCTTTACGGCCAGTTCCCCAATCTCCATTCGAGGAACCGCCACCGAGGAGATGGGTGGTGTCCACTGAGCCATGAGTTCGGTATCGTCGAAGGCGATGACGGAAAGATCCTCCGGGATACGGATACCTTCTTTCTGCAAGGTCGGCAGGGCCTGGGAAGCATGCTCGTCGTTCACGAAAAAGATCGCGGTTCCCGGTAGCGAAGGAGATGCGGAAAGAAGGGCCTGAGCTGCCTCATCCCCTTTTCCCAGGAACACCCACCCCTCAGGAGTGATCCCCGCCTGCGCCAGGGCGTCCCGATACCCTGCCAAACGGTTGCGGGTGTACTCGTACTGTTCGCTTCCCCCCAGAAAGGCAATCCTTCTATGCCCTAACCGTATCAAGTAGTCTACAGCCTCCTTTGCCCCCCGGTAGTTGTCCATTCCCACGGCAGAGAAGCCGTCGAAGGCGGTTTCACGGGCTACCAACACCGTTGGCAGGTTTTCCTTTCTGAGGAGTTCGAGGATGGGATCGTCCCGCAGGGCTCCCATGAGGAGAACCCCATGCGGTCTAAGTGTAGGTTCCAGTAACAGGACGTTGGTGGTATGGGTTGGGTGCAGGGGAGGCTGGTGCACAGCCAGGGTTAGCCGGCCTCCCACCTCTTCTATCCCCCTATGGATCCCCTGCAGGAGTTCCCGGAACACCTGGATCGAGCCCATGTGGGCAGGGTGGAGAAGCAGGATCCTGAAGGGGCCTTTTATGCGCGGAGCCCCACTAGGTTGAGTTTGGAGGGCTTCCAAAGCATCCAGTACCCGTTTTCGCATGGATTCTGAAACGTGGGGCCGATTGTTCAACACGAGGGATACCGTGCTTTTCGACACCCCTGCCAGGGTGGCGATTTCGGAAACGGAAGGACGAACCGACTTTCCCATACTGTCTCCTTCGAACGATTTATGTTCGAATCAATTCTAAAACAATAAGTGAAAATTGTAAATAGAACTCGTCTATTTATGTTAAAATAATAAATTGACAGATTTTTTCAGCGGGTTTACACTGTGTATAGAACGTTTTATGTTCGATTCGAAATCAATTATTTTAAGGAGGCGTGTATGAAACGCACAATAGGAATCCTCACTGTCCTGTTGCTGGGGCTTTCGATGGCTACCGTGTTCGCGGCAGGCAAACAGGAGGCAAAGACAGCTCCGCCTGCAGCGCCCACCACAATCCGCTTCGTGTGGTTTACCGACGGTCCGGACAAGCCCGCCATCGAAGGGCTGGTGGCGAAGTTCAACCAGGGAAACCCGGACATCAAGGTGGAGTTTTCCATCGTGCCTTTTGCGGAACTGAACCAGCTTCTTACCACCCAGGCGGCCGCGGGCCAGGCTCCCGACATGGCCCGGGTTACCGAACCCTACCGGTTCTTCCAGTACCTCCTGGATATACGACCGCATCTGAAAAACGCGAACTTCCCCAAGGAGTTCATGGATGAACCCATGAAGCTGGTCACGGGAGCCAACGGAGAGATCTACGGGATTCCCCACGATCTGACGATGAACGGCCCCTTCGTGAATGTGTCTCTCTTCAAGAAGGCGGGGGTTGCGCTACCTTCCTCGGACAAGGTCACCTGGGAAGAGTGGATGAAACTGGCCAAAGAGGTGAAGGAGAAAACGGGGGTACCCTTCGCGGCAACGGCGGATCGAAGCGGTCACCGCCTCGATGGGTTCCTCCAATCCTATGGCGGGGGGTTCTTTACCGAGGATGGGAAGGGACTCCGGATCAGTAGCCCGGAAACCCGCAAAGGGCTGGAAGACTTCGTCCGCTACCATAAGGAAGGGATCATGCCCCTCGACATCTGGGCGGGTGGTACAGGGTATGTAGGGGCGAACCAGCAGTTCGTCAATGGACTGTTGGTGTTCTACATTTCCGGCAACTGGCAGGTGGCTCAATTCAACGAAACCATCAAGGACAAGTTCGAATGGAAGGCAGTGCCCAATGCGTTCATAAAGCAGTGGGGAGGCATGCCGGGAGGTAAGTTCCTCGTAGCCTTCAAGGGGAAGGCTCCCACACAGGTTGTGCGGCTCATGGAGTACCTGGGAAGTGCCGATAGCATGACCGAGTATGCCAGCAAAGCCATGTTCCTCCCCACCCGGAAGGATCTTCTCCAGAAAGGGGTGCAGTATCCAGTGCGAAACGAGGACATGAACACTTTCATCAAGGGCCTGGCGAACCTGCCGAAATCGGCCTTCGTGGACAACTACCATCTCCGCTTCGGCCCTGTGGCCAACGAAGTGCGGGACCGCATTACCCAGGCCATCACGGGGGAAATTACGGTGGATAAGGCCATTGAACTGGCAGAGGCAAAGGCCCGGGAACTCTTGAAGTAAGGGGCGCGACGTACTGTTTTGCCCAAGGCGAACCATGCGTGGGGGGAAGAGGGGCACCCCTCTTCCCCCTTTCGATGGAGAGACAACGTGAAAAGAACCAAAATACCTCTGGCCCCCTACCTGTTTCTACTTCCCAATATGGTGGTATTTTCCGTGTTCATCATCCTACCGGCAGGGTACAATTTTTATCTCAGTCTGTTCGACACCTCCCCCTTCAGGCCGGCAGAGTTCATCGGCCTGGGAAACTTCCTCTATCTCCTCCAGAAGGATGACCTGTTTCGACGCGCCCTGGAGAACCTGGTGATCTTTGTGGCAGGAGATGTAGGGGGGATGCTCGTAGGATCCGTGATCATCGGGCTTCTCCTCAACCAGAAAGTGAAATTGCGGGGATTTTTCCGGAGCGCATTCTTCTACCCGGTGCTCCTCTCGCCGGTGGTGGTGGCCCTAGTGTGGCAGTGGATCCTGAATAACCAGTTCGGTGCTCTGAACGCCCTTCTTACGACCCTGGGAATGAAGGGAACTCCCTGGCTATTGGTTCCCCACTGGAGCCGATTCTGGTCGATTTTCGTGCACCTCTGGGCGACATTGGGATTCTACTCCCTCATCGTTCTGGCGGGTCTCCAATCGATCCCGGCGGAGCTGTACGAGGCAGCCCTCGTGGACGGAGCGGATCGGAAGCAGCAGTTTCTCTACATCACCTTTCCCCTCCTGCTTCCCACCCTGATGACGGTGCTGGTGCTGAGTACCATCCGGGGATTCGAGATTTTCGATCACGTGTACATCCTCACAGGGGGAGGGCCGGGAACAGCCACCCTCATGATGGTACAGTACATCTACCGGGCGGCTTTCCAGATGGACCAGTTCGGGTTAGCCGCTTCGGCCTCCTTCCTCCTCTTTGTGATCATTTTCCTTCTCACCGTGGTGCAATACGCTTTGGGCAAGCGCAGGGAAGCGATCTAGGAGGTGAGGGATGAAACGCGGTGGATCGATTACATTCTGGGTGTACCTCCTCCTCGGGATGGGAGCAACTCTCATGTTTCTCCCGGTTCTGTGGGTGGTTCTCTCTTCCTTCAAGGGACTGGAGGAAATCTACCGAATACCCCCGACCTTTTTCCCCAAACGCTGGATCTTCACCAACTATACGGGAGCTCTGAAGCAGTTTCCCTTTCTGTTGTACCTGTGGAACAGCGTGTTTGTCACCTGTACGGCCACGGCTCTCACCCTCCTGATCAACTCCATGGCCGCCTTCGCCCTCAGCAAGTATCACTTTCCGGGCCGAAACGGCATCTTCCTGGTGATGCTGGGTACCCTGATGATTCCCCTCCAGGTAATCATGCTTCCCGTGTATTTGGTGATCGCCCGGTTGGGGTTGGCCAACACTCTGTGGGGAATCATCATACCGCCGGCGGCCACTCCCACGGGGGTGTTCATCCTCCGACAGTACATGCTGACCATTTCCGATGAACTGATCGACGCGGCTAAAATCGATGGGGCCCGGGATTTCCGGATCTACGCGCAGATCGTTCTGCCCCTCACAGCCCCGGCGCTGGCTGTGCTTACCGTGTTCTCCATCATGTGGAGGTGGAACGATTTTCTGTGGCCTCTGATCGTGATCAATCAGGAAAAGTTCTTCACTATCCAGCTGGCCCTGGCCCGGTTCCGGGGAGAACTGGTGGTGGATTGGCACTATGTGCTGGCCATGACGGTGATGTCCATCCTGCCCATCACCTTCGTGTTCGCCTTCCTCCAGCGGTACCTGGTGCAGGGAATTGCATCCACGGGTCTGAAAGGCTGAACCAAGCAAGAGCGGATAAGTACCGACAGATCGTAAAGGGAGGACCCATGCAAGGAAAACGGCTGGTATTCACAGGAATCGGAAAGGTGGAATGGGAAAGCTTCGAGATCCCGGAGGTACTGCGGGAGGATGAGATCCTCGTGAAGGCCCAACACAGCCTCATCAGCCCGGGAACGGAGCTGGCGATCTTCACGGGCAGTCACATCGGGTTCAGTCTTCCCCAACCCCCGTTCCCCCTGATCCCCAGTAATCCTGGGTATGCCCTGGTAGGAGAGGTGGTCCGTACCGGATCCAGTGTTGGAGTGGATCGGACCGCGGAGAGGATCCAGGTGGGGCAGAGGGTACTGGTGGAAGCTCCCCACGGCACGTTCGCGATCGTGCGCGTACGGAAGAATCCGCCTGTCATTCTTCCGGACCAGATTCCCAACGAGGTAGCCCCCTTCATCCGGATGGCGAAAATCGGGATCACCGCCCTTCGAATGGCTCCTCCCCGCCTGGGGGAATCGGTGTTAGTCCTGGGAATGGGGCTTGTGGGACTGCTATGCGCCCAACTGTACCGGATCGCGGGGTCGAGGCCTGTGGTAGGCACAGATCTTTTGGACAAACGGTTGGACCTTGCGGCCCGTTTCGGGATTACACCCCTAAAGGGTATCCTTCCAGAGGGAAAAGAAGAGTATCAGAACGCCCTCCTGTCCCACACGGGAGGACAAGGGCCTTCCATCGTGATCGAGGCCACGGGGAGCCCTGTCATGCTACCCCTGGCCCTGGAACTGGTGGCGGAGGGGGGGAGGGTGGTCCTTTTAGGAAGCACCCGGGGGATAGTACACCTGGACGCCTACAGCCTTATCCACCGCAAAGGGGTCTCCCTGATTGGGGCCCATGAGCGGGTGCAGGACCTTTCCCTTCCGGCGCTGGACGGATGGAATCGGACATCCAATCAAGAGCTACTTGCAAGCCTCTTTGTAGCCGGGGAAATGCGAACCGAGGGGCTTATCACCCATCGGATTCCCGCTAGGGAAGCTCCAGGCATGTACCCCCAGATGGCGGCTCGTCCTTCCGATTTCCTTGGCGTACTTCTGGATTGGCGAACCGAGTAGGAAAGGGAGGAGGGATATGCACTCTGAGGAAGTGAAGGGAGAGCCCGCGCATACTCCATGTGATACAGTTGCCTGGATGCCCCTGCGGGAGGATGGCACGATTCCCTATTGGTGTTGCACGGGGCCGCGGGTATTCCGGCTGCCCGACTTAGGTTCGGTAATTACCCCCTCAGGGTCCGCTTTTGGCCGGTATGGCAGGGGATGGATCGCCAACGCGCCCCTTTCCCTACCCTTGAAGCAGCGGGTGTTCGACGCGTTGCCGTCCCTTTTGCCAGACTGGCCTGACATAACGAGGGAATCCCTATTATGGGCTAAATCGATTAAGCTGTGGGTGTCGCAGGATGAACCTCCGGCCAGCTTAGGGACGAATTCCAGCCGGGCCGAATCGATCCATTTGAAGATATCCCAGGCGCCTCGACATGCGGCTGAAGGCTCGAGTCCCTCATCACTCGCCCGGATCGAGGAAACCCCCGAGGACGGGTGTGTGGACTTTTCCCGCTTTTCCTTCGTGCCCGAGTACTACGATGCCTTTGCGTGTTGCCTGATTGACTCCGAGGAAGAACAGGAGATCGAAAGCCTGGTGCCTGTGCTAGGGCCGTACGGTGTCGCAGTGAATGGGAAGTGGATTCTCAATAGAAATAGTCCCTTCGGGTATGTGGAACCGGAATGGGTTTCTGTTCGGATCCCCCTCCGCAGGGGGGTCAATCAATTGGTCTTATTCGGCCAAATGATTGGATGGCGGGAAGCCCGGATCGTGTTGGGGATGCGGATCCTGGAGGGCTCTGGGCGAGGTTCCGGTCCAGGTCCTGGGCCGGGCTCAGGGGTAAATTCCCTGGGAGGGATCCAGGGGCTTCGTGCGGGTATCCCCTTACCGGAGGGTAATCCATCAGAGTGGAAAGAAGCGGAGGAGCTTCGTAACCGGATGGGGTTTCGGCAGTTCTGTTTCCCCGACGGCAAGGTTTCCCTATACATTGGAAAAGGTCTCTCAGGGGCTGGCCCTCGCTCCTACAGGCAGGAAGTGGAGGTGAAGCTATCCCTGCCTTGGAAGGAAAGTCCCGTGGAATGGGAGGAGTCGGACCCCGGGTCCCGTGATTGGGCCGTGCGGATAGATCTAGGGGCTACGGGAATGACAGGAGATTCTTCAGGAAAAAAACCAGCTGACCCAGACAGGAAAGTGATCCTGGAACCAGATAAAAGATTTCTTGATGCTTTACGAAAGTTTTCCCCCCAGTTACCTCTCGATGTCAGGGTGTGCGTCCCTGCCTTCTCTTATACGGATTCATACAAGGATGAGCGGAGGTATACCGAGGAGGGGGACCCTGTAGAAAAGTGGCCGCCTATAGATGGGACGGCAGATAGGGGCGGGGGGGCTTACAGGGAAGGGGCATATAGAGAAGGGCGGGCTTATGGGGAAGGGGCATACATAGAAGGGCAGGCTTACAGGGGAGGGGCAGCTTACGGGAGCGGTCCGGTTTGCACTGTTAGGCGGTTAGGGAAAGTGTACCTGCCCCGGTACCCCTATGCGGAAGTCCCTTCGGGAGACTACGATTCTCGGAAGCGGCAAGCCCTCGAAGTGCTTTCAGAGATCGAGGAAGCTCCCCTGGGAGCCCTGGCAGCCTTGGCCCTTCACAGGAGGGAGAAGTTGGGTGCCCGGGTATTGGGCAACTGTATCGATTTCCTTACCCAACGACGGGATTGCGCCGATTTCTACGCTCTGGCACTGATCGCAGCACTGTACTCCTTCGGGGGTGAAAGTGGTGGGGGTACTAAAGCGTTGAGGGCCGTGAGGCAACGCACGGGTAGCAAGGGTGGTGGTGAAGGGGCGGATCGTTCGCTTGTAGCACGATTACCTACCGAAGAAGTGAAGGCCATCCAGAAAGCGCTTTTGGGGTTCAAGTACTGGCACGATGAGCCCGGTGTGGATGCCATGTGCTGGTTCACCGAGAATCACCAGATCATTTTTCATACCGCGGGGTACCTGGCGGGTTCGTTGTTTCCCGGGGAAGTGTTTACCAGTTCAGGTGTTACGGGAAGGAAGCTGGCGGAACGGTGTGCCCGGCGGCTTTTAGCCTGGATTCTGCCTCGGCTCCAGGGGGGGTACTCGGAATGGGATTCCAACACCTACCTCGCCATGGATATCTATGCTCTTTTGGCACTGGCAGAGTATGCTCCTTCCGAAAGGATCCGCAGGCTAGCGGTGACCTTGCTGGATAAAACCTTCTTCATGATTGCCTGCCAATCCATCCGGGGAGCCCATGGCTGCAGCCACGGAAGGTGTTATACCGAAGGGCTGAAGACGGCACGGGTGGAGAGCACCTCGGGCCTGCAGAGGATTGCCTGGGGGATGGGAGGGTTCAACGGTGAGACCTGGGCTACAGGGATGCTGGCCCTTGTGGAAAGGTACCGAGTACATCCCCTCGTACAGGCCATCGGGGCCGATAAGCCTCCCCTTCTGGAGACGCGGATTTGTTCCCACGGCAACTACTATCTAAAGCGAGACCTTCGTCAGGGCAGCTGGGAAGTGCACACTCTTACCCGGCGCACTCCCCACTATCTCCTTTCTGCCGCTCTGGATCATAGACCCGGGGAGCCGGGAATCCAGGAGCACCTCTGGCAGTTGACCTTTTCCCCCGAAGCGGTCCTGTTCACCACCTGGCCGGGGAATAGCCAGGAACATGGGAATGCCCGGCCCAACTACTGGGCAGGCTCCGCGCGGTTACCCCGGGTGGCCCTGGAAGGCCGATCCCTCCTCTGCCTGTATGACCCCGAGGGGAAGGCTGGGTTAGGGTTCGGTCATGCCTATTGCCCAAGGGAAGTGTTCGATGAGGTAGCGGAACGGGAAGGCTGGGTATTTGTGCGTTATCGAAAAGGGTACGGAGCTCTCCGTTCGGATGGAGATCTCTATTGGATACAGACGGGACCCCACGCCTACAAGGAACTTCGGAGTAAAGGCGGGGGAAGGGTGTTTCTGGCAGCGGCAGGAAGCGTAGAGGAAGATGGGGACTTCGTAACCTTTCAGAAAAAATGCCTCGCTTCCCGGCCCTCCATCCAAGCCGACCGGGTTCTCTGGAACACCCTGGAAGGGCAGACCCTCGAGTTTTCCTGGGCGGGGCCCTTTCGTGTGGATGGGGAGGAGAAACGCCTGCGGTTTCCCTGGCATTACAACAATCAATACACCGCCACCCCCCTCTCTTCTCGGACCATGGTCCTACAGAAGGGGGATGAAACCTTGACATTGGAACTGGCACCATGAACCTAAAGATTCTAAGAAAGGCAACGTATCTGGGATTCCCTCGATCGGCGTTGGCCTCCGCGGCGGCGAAAGCGGCTCCAGTGGAGGCGGGGTCTAACCCAGAATCAGCCGCCGCGCTGGTTAAAGCACATAGTCTGCGGTTTCGCGGGGAGGGGGGCGAGGAGTTCTTACTCACGGTGCTGGATCACCACCTACTAAGGTTTCGGTTCCTCCCGGATGGCGCCCCGCGAATGGACCGTACCTGGTTCGTATCCCCGGACCCCGGGAAAGACCCACCTCTGGAAGGAAGATCCCGTGAAGACCTCTCGGGGTTCCCCTGTCCCCAAGGGAAGGTGGAGCGCACCCCCTCAGGCTGTACCCTCTCCACCGCTCTCCTAACCGTGGAAGTAATGTTCGATCCTTTCTTCCTTAGGTGGAAGGATGCCGAAGGAAGAGTGTTTGCCGAAGACCTCCCCACCCGAGCGTACGGGTACGATGGGGAGGGAAGGAGTGTGTTTCACTACCTCCGCCGGTTTCCAGGGGAGGTGTACTATGGGTTGGGAGAACGGTGCGGCCCCCTGGATAAGGGGGGGATGCGGTTCCGGATGCAGAACTTGGACGCTCTGGGGTACAGCGCCCGGGATACGGATCCTCTGTATAAACACTGGCCTTTCTACATCACCTTCCTGCCCCAGATGAATGTGTTCTATGGGTTGTTTTACGACACTCCCGCAGTCTGCGAGTTCGATTTTGGGAAGGAAATCGACGCGTACCATGGCGACTACAGGTACATGAAAGCGGAGGAAGGAGACCTGGATGTGTACCTCATCTACGGCCCCGACCTTCCCTCTGTGGTGAGTAGGTTCCACTTCCTCATCGGAGGGATGAGCCTTCCTCCCCAGTGGTCTTTGGGGTACCTAGGTTCCAGTATGGCCTATGCGGAATCCATCGATGCCCAGAGGGAACTCCTTCGTTTCATCCAGCAGTGCGAGGAGCATCGTATTCCCTGCCATGGGTTCCACCTTTCCTCTGGGTATACCCTGGGGGAAAACGGAAAGAGGTACGTCTTTACCTGGAACAGAAAGCGATTTCCCGATCCGGAGAGTCTTTTCGAATCTTTCCACGAAGCGGGGATCCGGGTGGTGGCCAACATCAAACCCTGCCTGCTGACGGATCATCCCTACTATCAGGATGTTTCAGCGGCAGGGGGATTCCTCCAAAACGCCGATGGAAAACACCCCGAAATCAGCATGTTCTGGGGCGGAGAGGGCTCGTACCTGGATTTCACTAACCATAGAACCTTTACGT
>Ga0308395_1001186_pt1 | contig 17497 bp, 3 predicted proteins | sample Hotspr20SampleP4_FD_202097 | JGI IMG/M metagenome (GOLD analysis project Ga0308395, IMG submission 202097) | Hot spring phototrophic mat microbial communities from Mushroom Spring, Yellowstone National Park, Wyoming, United States - 20050930_P4 ...
GTTTGAATGATTGCTATCCCGCGTGAGGGATTGAAACAGTACGGCATCTCGTACCTGAAGCACCGGCGCTGGGTTTGAATGATTGCTATCCCGCGTGAGGGATTGAAACACCGTGGCAGTACCGTTCACCACCGCGCGAATCCAGTTTGAATGATTGCTATCCCGCGTGAGGGATTGAAACCTGCCAGACGCAGAGTTGATCGCAGAAGCGCTAGGGTTTGAATGATTGCTATCCCGCGTGAGGGATTGAAACTAGAGACTCGCCGCTATCACAATCCAGCAGCGCTAGTTTGAATGATTGCTATCCCGCGTGAGGGATTGAAACCGACTAATGGCGCGAGACAATCTACGCTTTTGATTTGTTTGAATGATTGCTATCCCGCGTGAGGGATTGAAACGCGCATATCCTCATCTGCGTCGGTCTCGTACCCTGGTTTGAATGATTGCTATCCCGCGTGAGGGATTGAAACCTCTCGCTGGATGAGCGCACGCGCGCAGAACAGGTTTGAATGATTGCTATCCCGCGTGAGGGATTGAAACGCGCTGGCTTTTGACGGGGGGGCTATTGGCGACAGTTTGAATGATTGCTATCCCGCGTGAGGGATTGAAACCACGCCGCCACTCTCCCCAGAGCAATGCTGCAAGGTGTTTGAATGATTGCTATCCCGCGTGAGGGATTGAAACACCTCGCGCGCGCCGCGCCCAACCCTGCCTTACCGGTTTGAATGATTGCTATCCCGCGTGAGGGATTGAAACGCTCCCGTCCGGGAGCTTGACCTCCTCCAGCCGGGCGGTTTGAATGATTGCTATCCCGCGTGAGGGATTGAAACAAACCACAGCGCATACGCGACGCCGCGCCTGGCATGTTTGAATGATTGCTATCCCGCGTGAGGGATTGAAACGTTGTCCGCGCCGAGGAGTTCCCTGCCTCCTTGATGGTTTGAATGATTGCTATCCCGCGTGAGGGATTGAAACACGCGCGAAGAAGCGCGCCAGATGCTGGGGTTCGAGTTTGAATGATTGCTATCCCGCGTGAGGGATTGAAACCACCCAGTTGGCCATTGCCATTGCGACGGGTGATGAGTTTGAATGATTGCTATCCCGCGTGAGGGATTGAAACCGCCATCCGGTGGGGTCAACTGATATGCCGTAGGATTGTTTGAATGATTGCTATCCCGCGTGAGGGATTGAAACACGGACACGCCCAAAGGAACAGCCTCCAGCCTGGAGGTTTGAATGATTGCTATCCCGCGTGAGGGATTGAAACGATACTTGGTGAAGGACTCTCAAGACGAAGGCGCGGTTTGAATGATTGCTATCCCGCGTGAGGGATTGAAACTGCCGTCTCGTCACGCGGCATCTGCTCGAAGGCAAGTTTGAATGATTGCTATCCCGCGTGAGGGATTGAAACCGAATCCGTTCCGTCCGCTGGCGACGGCGCGCCGGGTTTGAATGATTGCTATCCCGCGTGAGGGATTGAAACTGCTCGCCGCAGCGCGCTTGGGCGGACTCTACGGCGGTTTGAATGATTGCTATCCCGCGTGAGGGATTGAAACATCGCACGCCTTGCTTAGCTACATAGTGACCGCAGGTTTGAATGATTGCTATCCCGCGTGAGGGATTGAAACCACTCAACGATATATGTTGCCCGAAGGAGCAACACGTTTGAATGATTGCTATCCCGCGTGAGGGATTGAAACCCCGTGCCTGCGTCGGCGATAGCGCGCCGATAAGATGTTTGAATGATTGCTATCCCGCGTGAGGGATTGAAACGAGTTCGCCTTTCTTCGCTCGCTGCTATCAGCAGCAGGTTTGAATGATTGCTATCCCGCGTGAGGGATTGAAACCATCTTGGCTGAAAGCGCTTCGGACTACCTGGATGTTTGAATGATTGCTATCCCGCGTGAGGGATTGAAACCTTCGGCGTAACATGCAAATTAAGCCGCTGGATAGTTTGAATGATTGCTATCCCGCGTGAGGGATTGAAACCGTCAACTGGCTTGAACTGGTTCGCGGTGTCGCGCGTGTTTGAATGATTGCTATCCCGCGTGAGGGATTGAAACCCGGTCACGATGCTGACTGATGCCGCGAACTACGCGTTTGAATGATTGCTATCCCGCGTGAGGGATTGAAACCCTTCGCTTCGACAAAGCGCGCGAAGGCAAACGGTTTGAATGATTGCTATCCCGCGTGAGGGATTGAAACATGACCAATCGTCATCGGCAGAGGCGAGCGCTGATGGTTTGAATGATTGCTATCCCGCGTGAGGGATTGAAACCAACCTTTCCTAGATCGTGCTTCCCTTGCGCGATGTTTGAATGATTGCTATCCCGCGTGAGGGATTGAAACCCTTGCTTCATGCTATGGCACTGTGAATCCGCAATGTTTGAATGATTGCTATCCCGCGTGAGGGATTGAAACGCGAGCGCTCGTGCTCCGACGCAACATGCAGATCAAGGTTTGAATGATTGCTATCCCGCGTGAGGGATTGAAACAGGTGTAGATGCTGGACGACGCTTGAGCAACCGAGGAGTTTGAATGATTGCTATCCCGCGTGAGGGATTGAAACGCAACATCATGCCTTCCTGCAGAGATGGTGACGAGGTTTGAATGATTGCTATCCCGCGTGAGGGATTGAAACACCGCTAACCATCGCCCTAAGCGCAGCCGAAGCCGGTTTGAATGATTGCTATCCCGCGTGAGGGATTGAAACATGCGTCTCAAGGTAGCGCGCGATGCCGTCCAACATGTTTGAATGATTGCTATCCCGCGTGAGGGATTGAAACAGCCCCTGAGCATCAGGGCAAGGATTCGTCCTCGAAGTTTGAATGATTGCTATCCCGCGTGAGGGATTGAAACCCTGCTGACGCCGGCGGCTGGGCTGGCCTATATCGTTTGAATGATTGCTATCCCGCGTGAGGGATTGAAACACGTCCCTGTCCTGGCCGTGGCCGTAGCCCAGTGCCGTTTGAATGATTGCTATCCCGCGTGAGGGATTGAAACCGGGATAATCGGGTTCATCACCTAGCCCAGCTGCATGTTTGAATGATTGCTATCCCGCGTGAGGGATTGAAACTCGCGTCGAACGACGTGCGCCGGAGGACGTGATCAAAGTTTGAATGATTGCTATCCCGCGTGAGGGATTGAAACGAAATGCGGGCGGCTGGTCGTTTCGTGTGCTGGTTGTTTGAATGATTGCTATCCCGCGTGAGGGATTGAAACAGCAAGCGTCGCCTTGCGCGCCTCGCTCTTGCGCCGCCGTTTGAATGATTGCTATCCCGCGTGAGGGATTGAAACGTTGAGCAGAACGCTGCTGGCGCGCCGGTGGTGGAGTTTGAATGATTGCTATCCCGCGTGAGGGATTGAAACGAGCCAAAAGGCCCGTGCGCGCTGGGCGTGGACATCGGGTTTGAATGATTGCTATCCCGCGTGAGGGATTGAAACGCGCGTTCAACCCAGAACGCGCCGGCGACGCACAGTGTTTGAATGATTGCTATCCCGCGTGAGGGATTGAAACGACCTGAGCAAAGGCGCTGCCGGCGTGTTCGCTTGGTTTGAATGATTGCTATCCCGCGTGAGGGATTGAAACCTAAGGGCGCTTGCGCCGCTTGTTTCGCAGATCGGTTTGAATGATTGCTATCCCGCGTGAGGGATTGAAACACGCTTCGCAAAGGTAGTACAAGCGCGCAGGGAAGTTTGAATGATTGCTATCCCGCGTGAGGGATTGAAACATGCGCTGCATCACCCTGCGCGCAAATGCTGTCGGTTTGAATGATTGCTATCCCGCGTGAGGGATTGAAACCTCTCGTGCTGCGTGCATGATCGCGCAAGGGAAGGTTTGAATGATTGCTATCCCGCGTGAGGGATTGAAACGTGTCCCTTTGCGCCAGCGCGTGTGCGTCTCCAGCTGTTTGAATGATTGCTATCCCGCGTGAGGGATTGAAACGTGTCCCTTTGCGCCAGCGCGTGTGCGTCTCCAGCTGTTTGAATGATTGCTATCCCGCGTGAGGGATTGAAACCCCTGTTGGCGTGACGAACCACTGCTTCGCCAGCCAAGTTTGAATGATTGCTATCCCGCGTGAGGGATTGAAACGGGGAACAAGCGTTGATGAATGCGGTGACTAGTGGTGTTTGAATGATTGCTATCCCGCGTGAGGGATTGAAACCCGATACGATGCGACGGGCGCATTCGCGCCTGTTGTTTGAATGATTGCTATCCCGCGTGAGGGATTGAAACGATACATCCTGCCACCTGCGCATCCATCATCATCGTGGTTTGAATGATTGCTATCCCGCGTGAGGGATTGAAACGTACAGTGGCTACAGGCCTGGCTTGGCTACGCGATGTTTGAATGATTGCTATCCCGCGTGAGGGATTGAAACTCGCGGCTGACCGCTAAGAATCTCGCGCCGGCCAGGTTTGAATGATTGCTATCCCGCGTGAGGGATTGAAACACTCATCGGAGAGCGAGAGAAGGTCAACCGAGCAAGTTTGAATGATTGCTATCCCGCGTGAGGGATTGAAACGTTGTCGTCGGCGGCGTCAGTGGGCGCGAACACTTCTGTTTGAATGATTGCTATCCCGCGTGAGGGATTGAAACCCGATCTGACCAGCGCTAAATAGCGACGCTGGCGCAAGTTTGAATGATTGCTATCCCGCGTGAGGGATTGAAACGGCATAAGGAGGAAGCTATGAGTGACCATCTGATTGGTTTGAATGATTGCTATCCCGCGTGAGGGATTGAAACCTCATCTGCTTTTAAGCTTGACGCCGAGCGGCGCGTTTGAATGATTGCTATCCCGCGTGAGGGATTGAAACACACTGATAATTATTACGCACAATCGCAATCTGGGTTTGAATGATTGCTATCCCGCGTGAGGGATTGAAACAGCAGCTATATCTTCTAGATATTCCCTGGCCGCATAAAGTTTGAATGATTGCTATCCCGCGTGAGGGATTGAAACCGGTCTCTTGCACAATCTCTTCAGCGCGCTCATCGGGTTTGAATGATTGCTATCCCGCGTGAGGGATTGAAACATGTTTTGCTGGCCTTCCTGTTTTTGACGAGGGGGTTTGAATGATTGCTATCCCGCGTGAGGGATTGAAACCGGGACAAAATAAAACGCCGGCCAGTGAAGGCCGGGTTTGAATGATTGCTATCCCGCGTGAGGGATTGAAACAGGCTAGTGGTTATATTGTCTATGTTGATGGAACGTTTGAATGATTGCTATCCCGCGTGAGGGATTGAAACATAGACAACTATTCTCCTAATTCTGATGTTTGGCCTGTTTGAATGATTGCTATCCCGCGTGAGGGATTGAAACGCGCAGGAAGGCGGCCTCTATCCCTAGAATGCGGTCGTTTGAATGATTGCTATCCCGCGTGAGGGATTGAAACAGCCTCCTCCAGCCGCTTCAGCGCGGCGCGAACAGGTTTGAATGATTGCTATCCCGCGTGAGGGATTGAAACTTCGCTGCTCATCATTGCGCAGAATTGCAATGCGGTGTTTGAATGATTGCTATCCCGCGTGAGGGATTGAAACACATGCTCGCACGGCCTCGGCGACTTCGCGGCGCAAGTTTGAATGATTGCTATCCCGCGTGAGGGATTGAAACCGCTGGCACAACGATGAGCACTCGCTTGCGCTCATGTTTGAATGATTGCTATCCCGCGTGAGGGATTGAAACAGCCTCCTCCAGCCGCTTCAGCGCGGCGCGAACAGGTTTGAATGATTGCTATCCCGCGTGAGGGATTGAAACATGCAAAGGAAACTCGCAAACTCAAAAGGGGAATGTTTGAATGATTGCTATCCCGCGTGAGGGATTGAAACTCGGAACGGGACGATGCCTAAAACGTCGCCTTCCGTTTGAATGATTGCTATCCCGCGTGAGGGATTGAAACGCAAACAACCGCATCTTTCTAAATTGCTCCCCCTTATGTTTGAATGATTGCTATCCCGCGTGAGGGATTGAAACAGTGTTTAGCTTTGTCATAATCTTGTAATAAAGTGTTTGAATGATTGCTATCCCGCGTGAGGGATTGAAACTGTCAAGAGCACTTCCAACGTCAAGCTCATGGCGTAGTTTGAATGATTGCTATCCCGCGTGAGGGATTGAAACATTTTATCGCTTGCTCTTGCAAACCCCTTATTCTGTTTGAATGATTGCTATCCCGCGTGAGGGATTGAAACTTTTTAGGCGGCATAGCGGCCTGTGGGGGGCATGATAGTTTGAATGATTGCTATCCCGCGTGAGGGATTGAAACCCGCAATGATTGCAACACTGGCGCTGGCTTTTGACGTTTGAATGATTGCTATCCCGCGTGAGGGATTGAAACTTGCCCAGCCCTGGTTCGTCAGCTATTAGCGAATTGGTTTGAATGATTGCTATCCCGCGTGAGGGATTGAAACTAGTCCTGAGCAGATCGCCGCTGCGCGGGCAGCAGGTTTGAATGATTGCTATCCCGCGTGAGGGATTGAAACAGGCGAGCGTTAGCCGGCGGACGCTGGCCCGCTGGGTTTGAATGATTGCTATCCCGCGTGAGGGATTGAAACAGCTTGGTCGGGAACAACGTCATCGAGGCGGTCGGCATGTTTGAATGATTGCTATCCCGCGTGAGGGATTGAAACCGGTTCTCGTCATCGAGCTGATATTCAACCTTCCCGGTTTGAATGATTGCTATCCCGCGTGAGGGATTGAAACTGGCACCGCAAACACCCGTGGCGCGCTACTGAGCTAGTTTGAATGATTGCTATCCCGCGTGAGGGATTGAAACGATAGTCCAGGAGAGCCGATGCCGGCACGCAAAGGTGTTTGAATGATTGCTATCCCGCGTGAGGGATTGAAACTTCGCCAGGTTGTAGCTTGCCTTTTGCGCCGGGGGTTTGAATGATTGCTATCCCGCGTGAGGGATTGAAACGGTGCTCGCCGCAGCGCGCTTGCGCGCACTCTGCAGTTTGAATGATTGCTATCCCGCGTGAGGGATTGAAACGATTTCACGAAGCTTCTCCACTTTCTGGCTATTCGTTTGAATGATTGCTATCCCGCGTGAGGGATTGAAACCGTGGAATCAACGAGACCACACGCAAGTGGTTGAGGTTTGAATGATTGCTATCCCGCGTGAGGGATTGAAACCCAACGCGCGGGGTGCTGGTGTGCACCGTCAGGCGGTTTGAATGATTGCTATCCCGCGTGAGGGATTGAAACGCTCTTGCTGGTCAGGTTGGTGAACGTGGCGTTGTGTTTGAATGATTGCTATCCCGCGTGAGGGATTGAAACGCCAGCCGGCCACCGGTCACCGCCACTCCGGCCAGGTTTGAATGATTGCTATCCCGCGTGAGGGATTGAAACTATCCCACTAGCTTCTATGGCAAGTTCCACGTGTTTGAATGATTGCTATCCCGCGTGAGGGATTGAAACGATCGTCGCCGCCTTATGGAGCGCTTAGGATAGTGGTTTGAATGATTGCTATCCCGCGTGAGGGATTGAAACCACTTCGATTCGCCAGCCTGGGCCTTCGGGGCGGTTTGAATGATTGCTATCCCGCGTGAGGGATTGAAACGGTCCATAGCAACTAATGGTAGATCGGCTGCGATGTTTGAATGATTGCTATCCCGCGTGAGGGATTGAAACATGCTGCGACTATACCATGCTCAACACCGCCCGGTTGTTTGAATGATTGCTATCCCGCGTGAGGGATTGAAACATAGCCGTTTGTCGGTTCAAAGTGTACGGTCACTGTTTGAATGATTGCTATCCCGCGTGAGGGATTGAAACATTTTACAGTATGACGAAGTATCCGCTGAACCGCGTTTGAATGATTGCTATCCCGCGTGAGGGATTGAAACGCAAAACCGGCGCGCAGCGAATGCCCGGCCAGCATGTTTGAATGATTGCTATCCCGCGTGAGGGATTGAAACGGACGACCTGCGCGCGCTGGTGCGGGCTTGCGGTGTTTGAATGATTGCTATCCCGCGTGAGGGATTGAAACCTATGCCTACCGAGAATCCTAATACCACCCCTACCCTGTTTGAATGATTGCTATCCCGCGTGAGGGATTGAAACAAAAGTCAAGGGGTCGCTCCGCCACAGCTACACAGCGTTTGAATGATTGCTATCCCGCGTGAGGGATTGAAACTCCGCCACAGCTACACAGCCCGGGTCCGGGCCCGGGTTTGAATGATTGCTATCCCGCGTGAGGGATTGAAACAACGTCCCCTTCCCGCTTCGGGTCGGGCCGTAGATGGTTTGAATGATTGCTATCCCGCGTGAGGGATTGAAACCGCATACAGCGCGTTCACAACTGCGACATCCTCGGGTTTGAATGATTGCTATCCCGCGTGAGGGATTGAAACCAGCAGCAGCCGGCCAGTACCCGGGCCCGGACCCGTTTGAATGATTGCTATCCCGCGTGAGGGATTGAAACCATCCGGTTTCTTCGCCCAAGAGCGCGCATGAGCGGTTTGAATGATTGCTATCCCGCGTGAGGGATTGAAACTGCGCAGCTCACCTCGTCGCCGCCGGTCAGCAGGTTTGAATGATTGCTATCCCGCGTGAGGGATTGAAACCCAAAACCGCCAAAACAGCTCACCGCTGCTGCGCTCCGTTTGAATGATTGCTATCCCGCGTGAGGGATTGAAACCGGCGGCCTGCGCTGGCGATAACGTGCCGATATAGTTTGAATGATTGCTATCCCGCGTGAGGGATTGAAACGTGCGACCCACTGTCCATTGTTCCTCCATATCTCGTGTTTGAATGATTGCTATCCCGCGTGAGGGATTGAAACTGAAGCGACAGCCGGCCATTCGAGACAACAGTATGTTTGAATGATTGCTATCCCGCGTGAGGGATTGAAACCCAAAACCGCCAAAACAGCTCACCGCTGCTGCGCGTTTGAATGATTGCTATCCCGCGTGAGGGATTGAAACCTCACTTTCTGACCTGGAGTTGAAACACCTTGAACGTTTGAATGATTGCTATCCCGCGTGAGGGATTGAAACAACATAACTTTGCAACTCGCCGCGCCGGTGAGCGTGTTTGAATGATTGCTATCCCGCGTGAGGGATTGAAACACCGGCACGCCGAACGCTGCGCTGATGCGCCTGAGTTTGAATGATTGCTATCCCGCGTGAGGGATTGAAACGAGACCTAGCGACTCGCAGACGGCCCGGTAGTATTCAAGTTTGAATGATTGCTATCCCGCGTGAGGGATTGAAACGGATGGATTAACCACACCGCGCGACCGAGAGAGGTTTGAATGATTGCTATCCCGCGTGAGGGATTGAAACATCATGTACATGTTGTGGCCGCCATGACCGCGCTTGTTTGAATGATTGCTATCCCGCGTGAGGGATTGAAACCAAGTAAAGCGGTTTGGCCATCCATTGTAAGTTGAGTTTGAATGATTGCTATCCCGCGTGAGGGATTGAAACTCCTACTGCCTGATAACCTTCTTCCTTCGCGTGTGTTTGAATGATTGCTATCCCGCGTGAGGGATTGAAACCGATCATCGGGATTATGGAGAATGCTGTAGGCAAGAGGTTTGAATGATTGCTATCCCGCGTGAGGGATTGAAACCGGCAAACACTGAATCGGCTTCTTGGCCGATGCGGGTTTGAATGATTGCTATCCCGCGTGAGGGATTGAAACTTGCCACTGAAGACCCATCGTCCATCCTTGATCAAGTTTGAATGATTGCTATCCCGCGTGAGGGATTGAAACCAGATTAGGCCAGCCTTACGCGCTTCTTCGCGCGCAGGTTTGAATGATTGCTATCCCGCGTGAGGGATTGAAACCAGCATCCGCGAGGCTGCCGCGCGCGCGAGAGAACTGTTTGAATGATTGCTATCCCGCGTGAGGGATTGAAACACCAACGCTGAATTGAACCAGCTGTGGCAGCACGGGTTTGAATGATTGCTATCCCGCGTGAGGGATTGAAACACATAACCATGCTCAGCCAGCACGTCAATGGCGCGTTTGAATGATTGCTATCCCGCGTGAGGGATTGAAACCGTCCACGATGCTGATGCCGTGGATTGAGCGCAACTGGTTTGAATGATTGCTATCCCGCGTGAGGGATTGAAACTGGCTGGTAGCGGCGCGTGAACTGGCCGCTCTGCCGTTTGAATGATTGCTATCCCGCGTGAGGGATTGAAACCGGGGAATTGGTTTGACGCCCTTGCCTGCCATGATGTTTGAATGATTGCTATCCCGCGTGAGGGATTGAAACTTGATGGGGGGCTATTGACGACATCATCTTGTAGTTTGAATGATTGCTATCCCGCGTGAGGGATTGAAACAGGCACAATGGACTCGATTAGGTCGCGCCAGTAACCGTTTGAATGATTGCTATCCCGCGTGAGGGATTGAAACAATGACAATCGGTTGCCCGTCCTGGTTCTTCGCCGGGTTTGAATGATTGCTATCCCGCGTGAGGGATTGAAACTATACAGGGATATGATCCCTATCGGATTCTCATTGTTTGAATGATTGCTATCCCGCGTGAGGGATTGAAACTGCTGGCGGTGAGAAGTTCGGGCGGCGGCGGGATGTTTGAATGATTGCTATCCCGCGTGAGGGATTGAAACACGTCATAGCCATGCACTTCGATGGACCGCGCGAGTTTGAATGATTGCTATCCCGCGTGAGGGATTGAAACTGCTGCCGCGATAGCGCTCCGATATAGCTATCGCCGTTTGAATGATTGCTATCCCGCGTGAGGGATTGAAACATGCGCAGTGGGACGGCGATGCTGCTGCGGGGGTGTTGTTTGAATGATTGCTATCCCGCGTGAGGGATTGAAACACCCCAGAACTGCCATGCCGGGCCGAATCTGAACCCGTTTGAATGATTGCTATCCCGCGTGAGGGATTGAAACGTCCTCGTGTCGCCAGCGCTCCACCCGAAGGACAGCCGTTTGAATGATTGCTATCCCGCGTGAGGGATTGAAACGCCACAGGGTGCAACCAGGTCATCTTTCGTCGCAGGTTTGAATGATTGCTATCCCGCGTGAGGGATTGAAACTACTAGCTTCTTCGTCCACGCGCTTCCAGCCGCGTTTGAATGATTGCTATCCCGCGTGAGGGATTGAAACTGCGAGATAGCCGACAGGTCGAACGTGCCGACCGCGTTTGAATGATTGCTATCCCGCGTGAGGGATTGAAACCTCTGGCCTCAGCATGTCGGCCAGCACTGATAGCGGTTTGAATGATTGCTATCCCGCGTGAGGGATTGAAACATGATGCACGCGCGCACACCGTCATCGGCTCGCTGTTTGAATGATTGCTATCCCGCGTGAGGGATTGAAACGGGGATAAGTCACTCATGGCTAAATCTCCAGTGCTGTTTGAATGATTGCTATCCCGCGTGAGGGATTGAAACCTGTACACGCTTGCCGACGACGTGATGACAAAGATGTTTGAATGATTGCTATCCCGCGTGAGGGATTGAAACCAGGCTGATGCGTCCAGGTAGCGTTAGCTCAGCAGGGACGTTTGAATGATTGCTATCCCGCGTGAGGGATTGAAACACTGACGATTCACCCTCTCGGAGCTCCTTTAAGCGAGTTTGAATGATTGCTATCCCGCGTGAGGGATTGAAACGTACCACACGCGCTCGTCCATCATCGCGGCTTCGTGTTTGAATGATTGCTATCCCGCGTGAGGGATTGAAACATAAGCTGCCTTGGCAATCTCCTGCGCAATGCGCAGGTTTGAATGATTGCTATCCCGCGTGAGGGATTGAAACTGCCCTCGCCCGCCAGGGCCTGGGCCGAAGCCGTCTTGTTTGAATGATTGCTATCCCGCGTGAGGGATTGAAACAACTGACCGGTTGCGGGGTCATATACCGCCAGCTGTTTGAATGATTGCTATCCCGCGTGAGGGATTGAAACGTCAAGCGCATTGACTCGCCCGTCGCGCACCAAACTGGGTTTGAATGATTGCTATCCCGCGTGAGGGATTGAAACGAACACGAAGACCTCCGGCAGCTCGTTGCCGGGGCGACGTTTGAATGATTGCTATCCCGCGTGAGGGATTGAAACCCCTGATGTTGGCGCGCGCCCCATGCGCTGGCCTGTTTGAATGATTGCTATCCCGCGTGAGGGATTGAAACCTACACGGTCCGTCAACAGTGCATCCACCCAGGCTTTGGTTTGAATGATTGCTATCCCGCGTGAGGGATTGAAACGCAGTCGAACACGTAATGAACGTGCGTGCCCAGCGAGAGTTTGAATGATTGCTATCCCGCGTGAGGGATTGAAACGCGGGGTGCTTGCTCACGGGCGAGCTGGCGCTGCTTGTTTGAATGATTGCTATCCCGCGTGAGGGATTGAAACCTGCCGGTTATCGCGTAGCCCAGCCAGGCTTGCAACGTTTGAATGATTGCTATCCCGCGTGAGGGATTGAAACTTTACTCTTCAACAATGGCCTTCAAGACCAAAACGCGTTTGAATGATTGCTATCCCGCGTGAGGGATTGAAACTCAGCATTCGGCGAACGTGCGACGGTCGTGTAGCCGCAGTTTGAATGATTGCTATCCCGCGTGAGGGATTGAAACGTCCTCTTAGCCCGGCGAGCACGCTGTGTCTTGCAAGTTTGAATGATTGCTATCCCGCGTGAGGGATTGAAACATCGCCTGAGCTGGCAGGCGACCGGCGATGTTCAGGTTTGAATGATTGCTATCCCGCGTGAGGGATTGAAACACATCAGTAGAGACCATTCCCGCCAAGCCAGTTGCAGTTTGAATGATTGCTATCCCGCGTGAGGGATTGAAACCCATCGAGATCGCGGCTGGAAACGCGCCGACGAAGAGTTTGAATGATTGCTATCCCGCGTGAGGGATTGAAACGGGTCGTTCGCGTTCGCAGGGGTCGGGGTAGCCTGGGGTTTGAATGATTGCTATCCCGCGTGAGGGATTGAAACCCTCAGGCGATTTGTCCCACTCGTCGAGGAGTAGGACAAGTTTGAATGATTGCTATCCCGCGTGAGGGATTGAAACCACCCCACCCGCATGTACTGGCACGCTCTCAATTGGCGTTTGAATGATTGCTATCCCGCGTGAGGGATTGAAACACATCGGATACGCGGAGACTGCTCAGCACATTGAGCGTTTGAATGATTGCTATCCCGCGTGAGGGATTGAAACAACTGGATACGCGATAGTTTTTGGCGGCAGGCGATGTTTGAATGATTGCTATCCCGCGTGAGGGATTGAAACAGACACGCGCACATCTACATTACAGAGCCATTCCCGTTTGAATGATTGCTATCCCGCGTGAGGGATTGAAACCAAGCGGTCTGCGACCGGCGCGGTCATGCGTTCTGGTTTGAATGATTGCTATCCCGCGTGAGGGATTGAAACGTGAGTCCCTGTCCAGCGCAACCAGCCGGCGTGTTGTTTGAATGATTGCTATCCCGCGTGAGGGATTGAAACGACCTTGAGACAGGCCGGCTGCGCATCATCGGCAAGGTTTGAATGATTGCTATCCCGCGTGAGGGATTGAAACTTTATGGTCTCCCAGTCTTCGCAGGGGACGACTTCTTGTTTGAATGATTGCTATCCCGCGTGAGGGATTGAAACTCAAATCAGCAAGGATGTTGCCAAGCTGCTGGAATCCCGTTTGAATGATTGCTATCCCGCGTGAGGGATTGAAACTGATGAGGGGTGAAACCCCGAAACGCATATCCCGGTTTGAATGATTGCTATCCCGCGTGAGGGATTGAAACTGATGAGGGGTGAAACCCCGAAACGCATATCCCGGTTTGAATGATTGCTATCCCGCGTGAGGGATTGAAACCTGTGATTGTCAGCGTGACATTGCCGTTTGCTGGGTTTGAATGATTGCTATCCCGCGTGAGGGATTGAAACGTAGCTCAGGTCATCCAGCGAGATTGAGTCATCAAGGTTTGAATGATTGCTATCCCGCGTGAGGGATTGAAACCTGAAGTGGGGGTGGTGCAGATATGAATGAGCGAATAGTTTGAATGATTGCTATCCCGCGTGAGGGATTGAAACGAGGATTCGGTAGATCGGCCCCGACTCGTCCTGCAGGTTTGAATGATTGCTATCCCGCGTGAGGGATTGAAACTTCCTTGCGAGGCCCGTCATCTGCTGAAGCTGCTCGAGTTTGAATGATTGCTATCCCGCGTGAGGGATTGAAACCGCGCATGGGCATACGAGTGCCTGCGCGCCGCCGAAGTGTTTGAATGATTGCTATCCCGCGTGAGGGATTGAAACATGATTACCCAAACCCCACCCCGCCCTGCACCCGTAGCGTTTGAATGATTGCTATCCCGCGTGAGGGATTGAAACGGTCGCAGCGCTGGGGTAGGGTGAGAAGAGCGCCTGTTTGAATGATTGCTATCCCGCGTGAGGGATTGAAACATGCTCCAGGGCGGCGAGGATGACCCCGGACACGCTGTTTGAATGATTGCTATCCCGCGTGAGGGATTGAAACCACTGGTTGCGAACATGAAGCGCTCTGCCGCGCAGCCGTTTGAATGATTGCTATCCCGCGTGAGGGATTGAAACATCGCTGATATGCCGGAGGCGAGGACCTTCAGGCTGTTTGAATGATTGCTATCCCGCGTGAGGGATTGAAACCAGGAGTTAAACAGACCGCGCGCCGCGCGCGCCCTGGTGTTTGAATGATTGCTATCCCGCGTGAGGGATTGAAACTCGCGCGTCACGCTTACCAGTGCCTGCGCGTTCAGGTTTGAATGATTGCTATCCCGCGTGAGGGATTGAAACATCGTGCTCAAGTTCGCCACGAAGGCATTGCCGGGTTTGAATGATTGCTATCCCGCGTGAGGGATTGAAACCTCCGCCGCATGCTACTTGAGAGCCTCCCGGAGAGTTTGAATGATTGCTATCCCGCGTGAGGGATTGAAACGGCATACGGCACGACGCCGCTCAAGTTCCTTAGCCGGGTTTGAATGATTGCTATCCCGCGTGAGGGATTGAAACAAACTGCCCTAGCACCGTCGGAGAAGAAGAAGGATGTTTGAATGATTGCTATCCCGCGTGAGGGATTGAAACGTATAATGCGCTTAGTGTTGAATCAACACTAAGTGTTTGAATGATTGCTATCCCGCGTGAGGGATTGAAACGACGATTCTGAATACAAGACGTATGCTTGGACGCGTTTGAATGATTGCTATCCCGCGTGAGGGATTGAAACACGCCAGTCCTTAGACCAGCTGACAAACTGGCTTGTTTGAATGATTGCTATCCCGCGTGAGGGATTGAAACCGCGACACGCCTCTTCGTAAAATCCTGGTTTTGCCGTTTGAATGATTGCTATCCCGCGTGAGGGATTGAAACGCTGTGGCTTCTGCGCGAGAACCAAAAAACGCTTGTTTGAATGATTGCTATCCCGCGTGAGGGATTGAAACTAGCGCAGCCAATCGTCATACAGGGCCAGATAGCACGTTTGAATGATTGCTATCCCGCGTGAGGGATTGAAACTGGATCGAGGCGAGAGAAATCGAGCGTGCGCGGCAGTTTGAATGATTGCTATCCCGCGTGAGGGATTGAAACATATATGCCCTGAAATCCAGCACTTTGCCAACGCTGTTTGAATGATTGCTATCCCGCGTTAGGGATTGAAACGGCGCTTTGGAGATTTTGTCACCGTCACGCCTGAGAAGTTTGAATGATTGCTATCCCGCGTGAGGGATTGAAACTGCTGGGCGTGGTAGGATAAAGGCATGGACAAGAGTTTGAATGATTGCTATCCCGCGTGAGGGATTGAAACTGCTGGGCGTGGTAGGATAAAGGCATGGACAAGAGTTTGAATGATTGCTATCCCGCGTGAGGGATTGAAACGGCATGCGCGGCGCGCGGCCCAGGAAAGCCAAGGGAGTTTGAATGATTGCTATCCCGCGTGAGGGATTGAAACAGTGTGCGTCAGACACTAACCCTAGCCTAGGTGCGTTTGAATGATTGCTATCCCGCGTGAGGGATTGAAACATCAGCAACGGCCAGCGAGTCAGCGGGCAGGGCAGGGCAGTTTGAATGATTGCTATCCCGCGTGAGGGATTGAAACGGGTCACCGCCGGCTGCGCGTCCGGAAGCGCTTCCGTTTGAATGATTGCTATCCCGCGTGAGGGATTGAAACGTGGTGCCCAACCACCTGGTCGGCCAGTGGGAGATGTTTGAATGATTGCTATCCCGCGTGAGGGATTGAAACTTGACCTTCCTCCTCCGCCAACCGCGCAATGCTGGGTTTGAATGATTGCTATCCCGCGTGAGGGATTGAAACAGGGCAGCGAAATCTTCGCTGACGCTCAACTCCATCGTTTGAATGATTGCTATCCCGCGTGAGGGGTTGAAACGGCATCCACGCTGGGCGTTCCAAGGACGGCGTTGGCGTTTGAATGATTGCTATCCCGCGTGAGGGATTGAAACGTGTTTGTGTCGGGTGAGATGACCGCTGCGCAGATAGTTTGAATGATTGCTATCCCGCGTGAGGGATTGAAACGACTACACGCGCACCCAGATACGCATCAGATTACCGAGTTTGAATGATTGCTATCCCGCGTGAGGGATTGAAACCGCGAATCGCGCGCGATTGAGCAGCACGCTGATGCGTTTGAATGATTGCTATCCCGCGTGAGGGATTGAAACTTGCCGACGGTGAATTGAACTAGCTGCGGCAGCACGTTTGAATGATTGCTATCCCGCGTGAGGGATTGAAACTCTCTTACGCCAACCCCTGCTGAGCCGAGAACGGTTTGAATGATTGCTATCCCGCGTGAGGGATTGAAACAAGGGCCATCGGGGGGCTATCTCGTGCCTGAGACGTGTTTGAATGATTGCTATCCCGCGTGAGGGATTGAAACCCAGGGCGTTGCGGCTTTGCGGATCGTAAGTTGACGTGAGTTCGGAATTTAGGTGCATACGCTCGGCGTAAAGGGAAACCAGTGTCCCGCCCCACCTTGTCATTCTGCGCTCAGCATGACAGAGTAAACGCACCTGTGTAAATCCGAACTCACGTTAAGTTGGGTTTGAATGATTGCTATCCCGCGTGAGGGATTGAAACTGGCAGATGATGACGCCTAGCGCTGCCCACCAGCGGGTTTGAATGATTGCTATCCCGCGTGAGGGATTGAAACCGTCGCTGAAGCGCCCAGCGGCATTGCCTAATTCCTGTTTGAATGATTGCTATCCCGCGTGAGGGATTGAAACGCGCTATCGGCACTAGGAAGCGGTCAGGCTTGGCAAGTTTGAATGATTGCTATCCCGCGTGAGGGATTGAAACTAAAGGCGATGAATCTCATGTCAAACCTCCTTTTGCCGCGTTTGAATGATTGCTATCCCGCGTGAGGGATTGAAACTCGATGAACATCGCGTGTATCTCTTGCTGCACGGCCTGTTTGAATGATTGCTATCCCGCGTGAGGGATTGTTCACCAAGCCAAGCTGCCGGTATCTGTGGCAGGTGGGCGATGGTTGCCGGCATCACCCACCCAAAGTTCTGCTCCAGGCGCAAACGCACC